>Ga0180007_10000479_pt1 | contig 67860 bp, 59 predicted proteins | sample MM_PC_MetaG_FD_121122 | JGI IMG/M metagenome (GOLD analysis project Ga0180007, IMG submission 121122) | Groundwater microbial communities from the Aspo Hard Rock Laboratory (HRL) deep subsurface site, Sweden - MM_PC_MetaG | ecosystem: Environmental > Aquatic > Deep subsurface > Groundwater... | reverse complement strand
TCACTCAGAGCCGTGGTCCATTCATCGCTGGGTTCCCATAAGTCAGAAGTGTATATGTCATCATTCTCCGTTCCGGCGAGCCTCGTCAGATATCGTCTGTTCTGAAGATTCGCAGGATAGGGAGGCGTAGCACTTGATTCATAGGCTTCGATCAAGTTGAACATATCCTCCAGGGTATCGGTATCCCTAACCGGGAGTCTCCCCACTATCATGTCGGGGAGGCCTGAAAAATTCTCCCTTGGTTCATCAAATAGAACTAGCCATCCATCATTGCCTTCTCCCACAGTTGATTCGTACTCCTTCGTGGGCAGACAGTAGGAGTAAGAAGTACACCCGGGATAGTCATGGTCGCCAATCAGAAGAAGGTATGTCGGCCTGTTTTCAGGACTGCTCCAGTTCCAGAGGGCTTCGGTGTAATCTCTTATGATCTCAGGAGAAATGAAGTAGAAATCTGAAGTACCATAACCTGCATTGATGTCCTCTATGTTGGCAATCAGTAAGTCAAAACCGTTCAGTGAAGCGCGATATGAAGCGAAATCGTCCACATGTTGCCCGTCCAGTCCCGGAGCAACAATGATCACGTAATCGGGTACAATTAAAGGCTGGATGAGGGTGTTCTCGTGGCGGAAAACGCTACCTGGAGGAGGGCTCATCACCATTGGAGGTGTTGATGGTCGGTACCCTATCAGTCTGTCTCCTATCAGACTATCGTAGTGGCCAAGACCTGTCTGGCACCAGACCGGGTTCCCGTTCTCAAAGCTGATTGTTACTGCGATATCTTCCCATACCCTGAGACTGTCTTCAGAAGCAAGGTACTGAACCGGGAATACATCAACCACAGCAACCCGCTGGTCGCGAAGTCTGAACTCACCTACAAGAGAAGCCGTCTCGGTGGGAAACCACTGTGTTGATGTATATGCACCGGGGTCTTTAGTGAAAAATTCCTTTATGAAAGAGATTCCTTCCTCATGAACAAGGCTGTCGAGAGGTGCAGGATAAACAGGAAGGGATGAGACCGTCTTCAGGCATGTTCTGGTGCAGGATAGATCCAGATCTACTCCATCGGGTACAGCAACGAAACAGGTTACATGAGGGACTTCCGGAAATCCGGTCCTTTCAAGCACAACTGTTCCGGGACTGGAATTAAACCGCAGGTAGTCATCGGAGTCATATTGCTCAATTTCTGCAAGAAGACCACTCAGCTCTACATCAAAAGAAATCCGGTCAGCAGCAGTATCGCCAAACCTGATTGAAGGAGAACTTCCCTCAGCACATCCGGCGTTGAAATCCATCCATTCTGCGTAAGTGCTTCCACACACACAAACCAGCACTTCCAGAGTCAGGATCAATCCCCGCATTGATTCTTTCCTTCTCAGTTAGAAGATGATTGTTCTTCCTCACAATGGTGGAAGACTTGATAAGAGTACCGACATTTCTAAAGGTATTTCAAGTGTTGTGTACGATTAACTAAAACATAATGGCTAAACCACCACCTCCGATTAGGGTACCTTACCCTTATTGGAAAACAACCAGAAGAGTGATCCATTGTGTTAATATATAGGTCTGGATGCCCATAAGGACAGCATCAAGATTGCAGTAGCGTAAACAGGGAACCAGCCAGGTTCTCTACTTCAATACCAGGCGAGAATAGTAAACTGATCAAACAGATAAGCGAATTGGGGACGCCGGGGAGTCCGAAGTGTTGCTACGAGGCTGGTCCTGGGGGTTACACTGTTTACCATGCCTTAACTGCAGCGGCAATAGACTGTAAGGTCGTGGCCCCTTCAATGATTCCGAAACAGAGCGGTAAGAGGGTTAAGACAGATAGACTTGATGCAGAGAATCTTGCCCATTATCTCCCGTTCGGGAGATCTCACAGAAGTCTGGGTTCCAGATGAAACCGCAGAGAGTATCCGGGACCTTGTCCGTCTTCGAGAAAACGCAAGGATTGCCAGACACAAGGCCAGACAACAACTGATTCAGTTTCTTTTTCGTAATTGTCTTGTCTATCCTCTGAAACCCTCTGAAACTGCAGCATGACATGGATACATACCCAGAGTTTTTCAGAGGAGGCGGATAATGTAACCATCGCCGATAATCTGATGCAGTAGAGTAGCTTTAATTATTGAACTATAATGCAATTGGTAAAAGCTGCTTGAGTACATAAGTTCTTCCCCCGGCGGACATTCACTCCGAAGGAGACAAGGAAGAGCGTAAAACGGTGGGAAACGATGAGGGCTACGAATGGATAGGAACAAGGGAGTCTCCGGTGAAGGCGCCCTTCGATAAGCTGCGATTGAAGCATCCTTGACTTGGCCATATGTGATAGTTAATTATGGAATATACTGGAAACAGCCACGGAGATTTCATGAAAATTTCCCCGCTACATTTGCATTGATAACTGCCACACTCATCATAGGTTGTGGAATCAGCCCGTCAGAGCCTGGTAATGCTTCGCTACGAGTAATTGGTTGAAGTGATTCTTTCATCGCCTGGAATGTTTCTATTGAGTTGTGGTAGTTACTCCGGAACATGAAAAGGGGTTACTCTCAACGGTTACATATCTTTACTGATACTGCTCCTGCGATAGTCATCACCGCACCACGCGCGCAGGCTAGAGAAATTGAAAACTCTGCAGCATCAAGCAACACAAAGAGATGCCCTTCCTCAAGGTTTGGAAACCTTACTGCTTTTAGATACACTCCCCACAGTCAGGTGTATAACTGGAAGCAGATCTCTCTTACTTCTAATCCCCCCTTGGATACCACTTCTTCTATGGGAAGGGCATCTTCGCTGATTCTGCTCATAATGATGCTCCTGTGCTCGATCTTACGAAGCCTGCGACAGGGCCGCAATCTTCGATAGCCAGGGGACTATGGTGTTCCAACAAGAAACTATTAGGCGCGCCATAACGAAAATGCCCCCCTTGCGGGGGCGTTTTTGTTTTGATTCTATCAGGGTTATTTGTCCCGGTCTCCGAGAACCTTAGTCTGCTTCAACCTATGGAACTATCGGGGCGGTCAGCACCGATCCCGAAAAGCCGGACAAGAGACTGTGATGAGGGCACCGGGGTTCGATTCCCCATGGGAACTCTGCCAGAAGAGACTCCCGGTATGCTTCTCCAAACACTTATTCAATAACATCCACTTAGGGATTCAGCACTACGAACCGAGTGAGTTTTTCTACTCCACCAGTACATAAACGGGCAATGTATGTACCTGGAGGCAGAAAGGGAATATTCAGAGCATGTCTTCCGGAAGGCCACTCTTCCGATGAGAAGAACACTGTTCTTCCTGCAAGATCAAACACAGCAAGTTCAACGATACCTGTTTCTGTAGTGATGAAGGAGATTGCTGCTGATCTGCCTGACGGGTTGGGAGTTACCGGCAGCATTACAATTCTGTCTGCGGTTCCTTCTTCCATACCCATGTTGCCGTACTCAAGAGTTATCTCATCCAGAACTGGAGTGGATGGGGCATGTTCCGATTCCAGGAACGCCGAATACTGGATATATCTGTAAGCACTATCGAGATAAACTGATACATCGCCGGGAATCTGAATATTGGCTGACCATTCGCCCATATTTTCAGGATCGTTACTGCCTCTAACCCGAAAATAGATATCCGTTCCTGCTGGTTCGAAGCACTCCCAGTCGATGGAGCACCATTGCGGGTATCCGATCATGTCTCTGATGGAGGAGATTAACACGCCCTCTTCACATGTGCTGATTTGAGCCCAATACAAGCTCCCGCTGATAGTACCGAAAAGTAGCTCCTCTGCTGAATCTCCTGTTATATCAGCTCCCTCAACTGCGTAGCACCAGTCGTTGGATATATTGTGCTCTGCCCACCAGGTTCCCGGGCCCCCAGCATTGATCATGAGTCGAACTTCGTAATCTGAGTTGGTATAGCCGTTTGAGCAGATTACGTCTGGATATGCATCTCCCGTGGCATCAACAGCTGCAATTGATCTGGCTCCTGGAAAATCATCTTCCATTACGTGGCTTGTCCAATTCGGAAATGGGCCTTCGCTGAATTCAAGCCAGAATATTCCTCCAGTGTAAGGAGCACTGGTTGCGGCAAATACCACATCCTGAATGGAATCCTGGTTAAAATCAGCTATATCCAGAGCAATCGGAGCTCCATCAACGGGTATGCCCGGGTGGTACGGCTGCCAAAGTGTTCCTGTCCCGTCGAGGTTTGAAAAAACAGTAATTCCCGAAGTGGGTTCGTAAGAAGCTGTGATAATGTCCACATCTCCATCTCCATCGAGATCTTCACAATCAATGTCATCACATCGGTACAGAGACGCTACCGGCAGTTCATGGGAAATCCATTCAAAAGAAGACTGGTAGCAATTCTCCCACCATCTGATCGGTGGATCCTGATTCCCTCCAATAGCTATGTCGAGGAACCCGTCACCGTTAATATCTGCTCCATGACAGCAGGCTGCGTTCTCTGTGGTTCCAATAAAGCGCTTAGTCCAGATATATCCTGAACCATCAACATTCATATACCAGAAAATACTGTCGCAGGAACTTGTGCTGAGTATTCTGACGATGTCCGTATACGAATCATTATTTACATCCATAGAAAAACTGGAAACCCAGTTGGTTCCCTGAGTATCGACCATCACCTTGGTCCACTCATCATTGTTTCCGGGGTTCGCATACCAGCAGTTCTCGTTGGCATTACCATCAATAAGGAGATCAACATCTCCATCCTGATCCACATCCCATGTATGTATTGTCTCGACAATCTCGGAGGCATCACAGATGAACTGCTGACTGCTCTGTGCTTCAAGGTATATCAAGGTTTCAGAACCATACCAGTTAATGGAATCGGATTCGCTGAAATGCTGTAGCCAGTTAGGAGTTGGCCCTGGAAAGCCAGGGCCTGTGGACCAGCTGCCTTGAGACACTGGAATACTCAGAACACAGGCAATGAAAAAGGGAATGCAAAGAGAGGTAAACATTACTACTCCAGTTCTTTCTAGCCCTCTGAAGAAACAATATGGTAATTTCTGTGGAAGGTCAACCAAACATAACTCAAAGAGGGACAACTGGATAATGGTTGAACCACCATATGTCTAGAGCTAATTAAGCACCCTCTCTTTGTTTACATATGCAGAACGATAGAATTCCTTCAGACAATCGAAAAGCAAATACCGGGTTTTAACGTCTACAAACTTCTTTCCTATTGTCTGGTTCTGACGATGTAAACGATTAGAATGTTTTCTGGCTTGAATTTTGTGTTCCCCTCTGCTTCCCGTATACTTAAGATAGGAGGTGGACGCATGGGGCAGAACCTATTTCCTCAGGAATGATGATCTTATACATGGCAACATTTAGTGATATAGATGTTCCACTTCAGCTCAGAGTTCCGGCTGAGAATGCGTAAGATGCGTCTGTGAGCCTCTTTCTCCCTATTTAATATCTCTAATATTTCTAATCCCTATTGGCATCTCTTCTTCTAAAGGAAGGGCGTCTTCATCGATTCTTCTTATGACGATGCCCTGTTCTAGACCTTACGAAGCCTTCGACAGTGACGCTATCTTGGATAGCCAGGGGACTAAGGTGTTCCAACAAGAAACTACTAGGCGCGCCAAGGAACAGAGAACACTCCAACGTAGACTTAAAGGAATGAAGGAATGAAAAGGCCTGGAACCTATTGCAGTTCTGTCATTACGAGGAAGCCAGCTCAGACAAAGTAACGACAACTATCGCTTGGTAACGCTTTTCTATGAGTCAATACTATTGTGTATATAAATTGTAGCTGATCAAACCCATCATCTTGACTAACTGAATGGCAGAAGTCATTATTCTGCGATGAATTTATTACACAAAACGGCATTTGTAAAAATAGTGGTTCTTCTTGTATCAGTTTTACCCCTGATCCTCTTCATAGCGTTGTATGCTCCATCCCGAATGAATACCGAGTTTGATGATTCCTACATGTACAGCAGGTATGCATCAAATTTTCTGGCAGGTAGCGGGTTTTCCTGGAATGCCGCAGACGGGAAAGCATATGGAGCAACAAGCCCTGCTTATCTTGTTCTGATAACAACACTGAAGGCTCTGTTTTCAGTTGAGAATTCCCTGCTGCTCAGTCTTACTTCATTTGCAGCGGCACTTCTCGGCATTTTTATTCTTGTTATAGCCGGGTATGCAACGGGAGTTTCTCTATCCAGGTGGCATCTACCTTTTCTAGTTATACCGCTTTGTCTTTTCGGAAGCTCCTATAGATTTCACTCGTTTACCGGGATGGAAACAACTCTTGCATTTGCTTCAAACGCTTTTCTTATCCTCTCTGTAATCCTTTTCAGCAGAAAACAGGGTAAGGGTACTTATCCCCTTCTGCTTTTCTCTGCGATTTTCACTTTTCAGGTCCGACCGGACAATGGCGTCTATTCTCTGCTTTTCCCCCCGTTGTATCTGCTGTCCAGCGGCAGATTTACTCTGCGTGAAGCAATCAGGTATCTGATTCTTTGTGCCGGAGCGATTGGTGTAGTTACTTCTATAAACTACTTGCTGTTCGGATCATTTATCCCCACTCCCTTTTACACCAAGGCGGGAGATTATTTAACTGGTTATGCCGGTATTGCAAATTGGAATACCGCTGATTACCTGATGCGCTTTTTATCTGATGTTACCCCGTTTGCAGCCTTAGTACTCTTACTGGGAAGAAGAGAGAAAGTAATCGAGCTGCTGTCAATATTCATCCCTGTTGCAATTACATTCATTTTCTTCTCTACTTCCACCCAGATCATGGGGTGGTTTGCCAGGTACTATTTCCCTTCAATCCCGTTCATTGTGTTTGCTGCTTTCATTGTAGTAACTGACCGGATGAAAAATCGCCTGAACCTCCGACTCCCAACCCTGATCGGTAGAGGTTCCGCTTTACTGCTGTACCTTCTTTTTGCTTTTTTCTCGCCTCTACGATCTCGAATTTCAGAGCAGTGGAGAGATTCTCACTCCGAAGTCAATCTGTACTCATCGGTCGTATCTTACTCTACCCCTTCGCAGAATGCCCTGGAAAATATTCCATGGTGGGAATCAATTACACATGTTTCATCTCTGGTTGGATGTCTTCCTTCAGGTATCATCGTTGCAGCAACAGAATACGGGTATATCGCTTCAGAGAATCTTGATGCTGTAATCGTAGACATGGCAGGTCTTCATGACAGAGAACTGGCCAGGTCGGGGTTTTCTTCACAGAGAGTGCTGGCCAGGTCACCTGATATGATCTGGATGCCTCACACAGACTATACTTTCTTCAGGAAAGAGCTTTTGGAGGACCCTGATTTTTTCAATAACTATGACTATTACATGGGAGTCTTCAATTATGGGTTTGCCGTCAGGAGGGCTTCAAATTCATATAATGAGATTACGGATGCTCTGAACTCTGAGTTTGGCAAAGCTTATCCCGGACAGAATCTTCAGGATTTTCTTGCTCTACCGGTGAACTGAGTACCTGCCTGGAAGATGGTTAAGGCTTTAACCCTCTGACTGCTTGAAATGACTTTATTCTATTCCCTCGACTGCACCGTTTTGTGTTATATCGATAGTTGTAATTCAGAAAGTGCAAGGGACTAAACAAAAGATCATCTATTATTCGCCTAGAATCAGAACAGCCTCATCATATCCGTTACGAAACACATATGCCCCATTGTAATTATCCGGAGTTTCTGTGCTCCCGCTGCTGACTATTTCACGGCACATTTCTCCGGCAATTTGCCAGTTCCCGAAAGACCTCAAAAGGAAAACTCCCTGAAACAGAGCGAAAAGAAGCAGCATGATTGCAGCAGTGCGCCTGGCTCTTATCACGATTAACACCCATTGCACCAGAACAAGAACAGCGAAGACGCCCGGGAGGTAGAGAAATCTCTCTGATCTTGAATCAAACAGAGAAACTTTCATCAGGATCACAGGAAGCAATGAAACAATGAAACAGCCGGCGAGAAGAGCAATCTTTGTCTTACCTTCGGTTCCTCTTTTTTTCAGCACAATCAGCATTGCTGAACAGAGAGCAAGAAGGAATACAGGTACTGCAAGAGGGTTGTTCAAAACAAAAGATCTGAGGAAGAGAGGCAACGGGGGCACAAATACTCTGAACGAGTACCGAAGGAAATTTCCTGCCATCTCAAAAATAGAAACGGCAGAAATACCCGTAGATTCCAGTCCCGAGGCAAGACCTGGGCTGAAGAGAAGTCTACTCTCTGTGTAAAAGGCAGAAACCATCAACCCGGATAGAACCAGAAGGGTGCTTCTTCTGCTTCTCCAATCCTCTCTGACTATCAGTAGAAGCAGCCAGAGAAGGGGAACAATGATAATGCTCTCTTTGGCCAGCAGACCAGTAGCAAACACGGGAACAGCAAGGAAGTTTTTCCTTAGAAGTAAAATCATTGACCAGAGAGCAAAGGCAGTGGCAATAAGGTCTGTTCTTCCAGATATCCATGCAACCGATTCTGAATGGCAGGTAAGAAGCAGGAACAGGTATCCTGAACAAAACGCAGCAGTTCGATCCCTGAACAATTCCTGTGCCAGGCGATACACCAAAGCACTGCAGAGCAGATGCCAGAGAATGCTGGTGATGTGATACCCGGTCGGATTCAACCCCCAGATGCGGTTATCCAGGAAATAGGAAAGAACGGTTACGGGTCTGAAGAAAGCACTGCCCTCTTCTCCACCCCAACTGTAGAAAAACCCTTCCCTCTCAACTCTGTACAGCAAATGGAAGTCATCAGACATGAACCCGTAACTGAGGCTCTGTCCCAGCAGGAGCAGTGCGGGAACAAGCAGCAGGATTACCAGAGTCAGTTCAGTTCTCATGGAAACTCCAGAGAAAAACGGAATCATTCTCTCCTGTCCACCTGGCTGCTTCATTTTCCCCGTAGATCCTGATCACATTATTGAAAGCTCGACACTGGGCTCTGTCGGGAATTACAATATCCCAACATTCATATTCATCAACAAGATGCGGACCGGTCCAACTGAGAATGTAATCAACTTCCAAAGCATTCAGGTGTTCTTCAAGAAGTCCCCCCTGAATAGCTTCAACCAGGGAGATATCACCGGCAAGGCCCTCTGACTGTAACACATGACCGTTAAAAAAGTAGGCGAAACTTCCCGCTCTGTCTCCCATGGCAATCAGTATACTGTCTGGAAGACGTCCGTTCAATTCCTGAGCTATCAGCATGTTTCTGTATCGAAAATCGCTCTGTTCAACTTGTCCGTAACTCAACCCCCAGTAAATACTCAGCAGAAACACAGCACAAAACATTAGAATCAGGGCTGCACTTCTGAATGTTTCTGGAAAGCTCAGTTTGCTAAACATCAATTGGAGCACAGACGGCATCCCATAAGCCAGGAAGATCACTGCTGGGTACGCATACCAGTACCACAAACGCCATTGTGAAAAGAATAACTGAGCAGCAGTATAAGAAAGAAGAAACAGGCTTGAAATCTTCGCAGTAGCCGGAATATTTTTTATGAACAGTGTTGGTATGGATGCCAGCATGAGAAGCAGGTACAAACCCCAGGGGCTTCTAAAACCAAGCGGGTCTGAAAACAGAAAGAGCTGGCTGACGAACAGCTGATTCAAACCAAATCCTGATGCCTTCATCATGCTTGACACAGAAGTAAGTCCACCGGTTAACAGGAAATTTGCCCAAATGTATGACAGAGCAAATACGATGCCCGGGATTGTACAGGGAAGCAGTACCCTCTTTCCGAAAGACTTGTAAACGTACAAAAGAATCAGAAACCCAAGCAGAACGGAATCCAGCCGGGCAGCTCCCATAACAGCCACGAGAACTCCGACCGCCCAATACTCTCCTTTAGAAGACTTTGCATTCAGCCTGCTTACAACCGATAAAAGAGCAAAGGATACAGGTAGGAGAATGGAAGTTTCCATACACATCAGGGCAAAGTCCCTCAGGTACCTGAGAAGTATGGGAAGAATTACAAGCATTACAGGGAAGGAATATCTGTATCTGTTGAATCTTATGAACTGAATACCGCATATTGTCATCAGTATCGCAGAAAGAACAAAAACGGCTGTCAGATAGCTCGCCGGATTTGAAACAAGGAATCTGAGTAAGACAAGCGCACCCATCCAGAGGGGGTGAAACCCGTTAGTTGCAGTCAGTCCATCAAAGGAAAGAAACCCGTCACTAACATAGTTCTCTGCTATTCGGAAGTAGAAAAACGCATCGTCAGCAGCGCCCAGGTAAACACTTTCAGAAAACACCGAATAGCAGAGAAGCGCCATCATAAGAATTGGAATCAGATACAGCCCGCGAATCTGAAGTTTTCTCAACATAAGATGTCTGCTCAATTCATGCCGCTCCGCTTATTCTCAACAGGGTTTCAAGAGATCGACCAGCCTTCGAAAACAGGTTATACAAAAAGCGAAAGACCAGGGCAAGCACAGCTTAGTTTGGTGTTGTCTGGGGAAAGAAGAAACATGAAACTACCAGGCGCGCCATGGAACAGAAACACCTCTCAATTCTGGGGGTGTTTTTCTTTTGTCTTTTGCAGGGACCCTTGCATTCCGGTCTCCGGATAACCTTACCTGATGTTACTTTACTTACCATCTGGAGGGCTCCTGGTTTCAATTGACAACGAATGGTTTTTGGCTATATTGATTTGCAAGGGTAAAGAATTTACCCATTACCTTGAAGGGAAGTAAGTATTATGAAATTGACTGGGCTTTTCTTGTTCATTCTTGCAGTTGCCGCTTTTGCGCAGCCCCCAAGCAACATTCTTATCTATCACGATTCCTACGGCGGCTACGGCAATGGCTGCGTTACAGCTGCAACCACCCTGTGGCCCTCTGCCAATGTTGAGTCTTACACCGGTGAACCGGGTTCGCAGCAGCTTGCGTTCAACACTGCTCTTAACGGAATGGGTGCAGGCTGGGACATTATTATTATCGAGTCCTGGTATGCCAATGGCAACGATCTTTACTGGGGTGGTGTAAACGATCTCTACGACACCGGAGCCGCGCGCGTTTTTGCCTCGACCTGGCAGTGGTCATCGGGAACAAGCGGTCAGGGTACCCTCGCTAACGACATGGGAGTTACCGGGTTCGCCAACATCTCTTCTCCCGTTATCCCTCACTATGCATGGGAAACCACTCATGCCATTTGTGACGGAATTTCCGATTGGGGCTGGAATGATCCGGGTCTGGGAATCCTGAACTGCAGATTTACCGTTTCCACAGCCACTCCTGTCACCGGCTGGTCTGCAAGCCCGACAACAGGCCAGGCAGGTATCTGCGTTGCTGATGACGGTTACAGTGTTATCAGCGGATACACTCCTGCATATGCCAACCAGAGCGTTGCAATCTGGGAAAATATTCTTGGCTTCATGTGGGGAGATACTTCCCTGAGCCGTGATACCTGGGCAGGAATCAAGTCTTCTTTCTAGACTTAAGCTATTTTAGAAAAGGGGGGGGCTCGGCCCTCCCCTTTTCCTTTCAACACAAATATTTACAGATCAGTCTCTCCACATAAGGCACAGAGTACTGCGACCTTCTTCTTCTGAAGAGGGAGTCGGAGCTTCTTGACACAGCAAAGAGTATTAGTATAAATATATAGTACTTCTGAAAGGAGTTGAAATGAAGTTGTTTCTATTTGCAGCTGTTCTTTTTGCTGCTCCTGTTCTTGCATCCCAGGCAGTTCAAACCGACTGGGCTGGAGGTTCTGCCGGCGGTGTAGTCACAGGAAGCTGGGCAAATTGTTTTGAGTCGTCTAACTCTACAGCATGGATGTCTGTTTCCGGGCAGATACAGCTTTCTTCCATACCACTCGCTTCTTCTGTCGAACACCTGGTTTTTTCAGGAATAGCAAACCCCTATGCAGCAGGTATTGCAGATCTTAACGATGACGGATTTAATGACATTGTTATTGGAGCGGTTGAAGCAGGTGAAGTAAGAGTTTTTTACGGAAGCGAAAGCGGTAGCTGGTCAAGCCAGACAGTTTCATCCGCCTCTGATGGATGCCTGGGGATTGCCATTGCAGACCTTAATGGAGACGGCACAGAAGACATCGCCGCTGCATGCGAGACCGCAGGTATAATTCAGGTTTTTTACAATCAGGGTGGTGAAACACCTACGTGGGTTCTTCAGGATGCTGCAACCGGTTTCGGAGGGGCGCATGATGTGGAAACTGCTGACATGGATGGCGACGGGGATATTGATTTAATTGCCGCCGCATCCACAGGAGACCGGGTTTCCTGGTTCAGAAATGAGGGAGGAGCCAATCCTGTCTGGACAGAACTAACCGTGGAGACTGGAATTGATTATCCGTGCAAAATTCAGGCTCTGGATATCAACCTTGATGGCAATATGGACATCCTGTGCGCCGCCTGGCTCGAAGATGAAGTTCGTGTCTGGTACGGCAGTGGGGGATCTGACCCCGTCTGGACAGCTCAGACGCTTGATGCTGCAAACGACGGAGCTCATGGGGCAAGAGCTTGTGATGTGGACTCCGACGGAGATATCGATGTATTTGCAGCATCTCTGAATGGAAGCTGCATATATCTTTACAGGAATATGGGAGGCTCTCCCATTTTGTGGAACAGAGAAACAGCAGGAATAATTTCAGGCTGTGCGATGGTGAGAACGGGAGATATGGATGGAGATGGAGACTGGGATGTTGTTTCATCATCGTTCGGAAACGCAGGAGTTGCCTGGTGGGAAAACACCGAGGCGGGTACTGTATTCGTTAAACACATCGTAAAAACTGGAGGTCAGGCCACAAGCTGGGCCATGCCCGGTGATGTTGATAATGACGGGGACCTTGATGTACTTGCAGTACGCTACCAGGGAAATGCCATCTACTGGTACGAGACAATGGAATATGTCTCATCCGGTTCCCTCGAGAGCCTAATTCTCGATATCGGGGAAATTCCCCTCTGGGCAAGCATTGACTGGAATGCTGAGGTTCCAAGCGGCACTGAACTTGGAGTTCAGTTCAGATCTTCGGATGATTCTGAAAATATGGGGGACTGGTCTTCCGTATACAGTGCGCCATCTACTTTGTCTGGTCTGGTCAGCCGCTATTTCCAGTACAAGCTTCTGCTGAATTCCGCCGATCCCGAAAACTCTCCTGTTGTTCGGAGCTTTCAGTTTAACTGGGATCCGATGGGTATTGAACCCGACAAACCTTCATTGGCTCTTTCATTTCAAAACCCTGCCTTTGGATCAGTACTCTTTTCCGTGAGTACCGCCGCCCGGGGAAGAGTTGCTTTCGCCATCTATGACACGCTTGGCAGAAGGGTATTTTTCAGGTCTTCAGTGTCTGATGAGCAATTCACCGTATCCGGCTTACCGGCGGGAGTGTACTCCGGGGTGGCAATCGATGGTTCCGGAGGCCGAATCGCAGAATCCCTGGTTATCCTGAATTAGTAACACAAAGGATACGGGCATTCAACTCAACGGCGAGTGAGCAGAAGGGCGGGGATTAATGATGAAATCCCCGCCCTGAGCTCTATCTTACTTTGCTAAAAGGACTTACCGGCTTCAACCATCTCTTTGACCTTCATGAGGCGGGTTGTGTTGCCCCTTTCCATCTCATCAAGCTTCAAACGGATGTACCTTATTGCCCCTTTTATCTCCGGAATCATCACATACTCAAGGGAGTTCACTCTTCGCCTGGTGCTGTCTATCTCGTGAGCGATGAGTACAATTGCCTTTTCCTGCTCTGCCAGATGTATGATCTCCGGAAGAACCTTCTTGTAAACCTCAAGAGCTTCATCGAGTTCGGGGGGAGTATCGAACATTCCGTAGTTCCGCACTCTTCCCTCAATGGATACTTTGAAAACGGGAAGCGTAAGGTTCATTACTCGTCTTGTTGACGATTCCACAAGAGCCTTTGCTCCGGGGTAGCGCAAAGCATCCAGAAGGCTTTCCTCTTCCATTGCTGCCCGGGCAAAGAGAAACTCACCGTATGCGGTTTCCAGCTGGCTTTCAAGCTTTGTTCTTGCTCCCTCGTAGCTGGAAATAAGCATCTTGAACTGCCGCATCAACTCATCAAGCTTGTCTTTGAGAAGCTTGTGCCCCTTCTCCGCCAGTTTGAGACGCTTCTTCAACTGAAGCATCTCCATCCTGGTTGCGCGTACCTCAATCGCCATTTGAGGCACTTTCCGCTACTGGCCAGTACGTGTCAAGATATTCGGGACGGATACGCTTCATTTCCGTTCTGGGAAGAAGTTTTAAGAGCTCCCAGCCCAGATCGAGGGTTTCTATTATGCCCCGGTCTTCATGCTCATCCTGACTGATGTAACGCTTCTCATACTGAGCAGCAAAGTAAAGATACTTGCGATCGATCTCACTCAAGGCAGCCACACCGAGAATAACCGACAATTCCCTGGCATTCTTGCCGGCGGAATATGCTGCCATCAGCTGATTGAAGAGGTCGGCATGGTCTTCTCTGGTTTTTCCCTTCCCTATTCCCTTGTCTTTCAGACGGCTCAGGGACTCCATGACATCCATGGGGGGATAGATACCCTTCTTGTGCAGCTCACGGTTGAGTATCAGCTGACCTTCGGTGATGTATCCGGTAAGATCAGGAATTGGGTGGGTCTTGTCGTCTTCAGGCATTGTGAGAATGGGAATCTGGGTGATCGAACCCTTTCTTCCCTTTATTCTTCCAGCTCGCTCATAAATAGAGGCCAGATCGGTGTAAAGATAGCCTGGATACCCTCTTCGCCCAGGTACTTCTCTTCTTGCGGCACTGATTTCCCTCAGGGCATCGCAGTAGTTCGTCATATCAGTAAGAACAACTAGGATATGCATATCTTTCTCGTAGGCCAGATATTCCGCCGCAGTGAGAGCCATCCTGGGAGTGCTAATTCTTTCGATGGCGGGGTCGTCTGCCAGATTCAGGAAAACAACGGCTCTGTCCATTGCACCGGTTGCCCTGAAATCTTTTATAAAGTAGTCGGCCTCTTCAAAAGTAATTCCCATGGCGGCAAAGATCACTGCGAAATTCGCCTCTCCGCCCATCACCTTGGCCTGCCTTGCTATTTGAGCGGCGACTATACTGTGAGGAAGACCATTGGCACTGAAGATGGGAAGTTTCTGGCCTCTGACCAGCGTGTTTATCCCGTCGATGGAGCTGAAGCCCGTTTGAATGAATTCTGCAGGGTAATCTCTGGCATAGGGATTGATAGGCGCTCCGTTGATGTTGTTCATCTTTTCCGGAACGATTGGCGGGTCGTTGTCGAATGGAGGTCTGGGGCGACCCTGACCGTCAAAAACCCTGCCAAGCATCTCAGTGGACACTCCCAGTTCGACTCCCTTGCCCAGGAATCGTATCTTGCTTGTTTCCAGAGTGGTTCCGCTGGATCCCTCGAACAGCTGAACAAGGGCCCTGTTGCTGTCTATTTCAAGTACTTTCCCGTGGCGGATTTCTCCGCTGGAAAGTTCAATTTCAACCAGTTCCTCGAAACTTACATCGGTAACCCGATCCACCAGCATCAGGGGGCCGGATATCTCCACGGTCGTTTTGTACTCCCGTATCATTACTCAACCTCCTTCTTATGCATTTTCAAGCTGTATTTTTTCGTTCACGGCCTGGGTAATTTTTTTCTGAAGCTCGTTGATCTGCTCTATATTCTCTTCGGGAAGATAGCGCATCTTTGCGATATCCTCGGCCAGAGGAAAATCGAATATCACCCTGGGAGATACATCGGCTTCTATGGCCCTTGCCATCTCATCATGGGAGTGAAGAATGGTGTCAAGCATCAGCTGCTGCTTTCTTATCGAGGCAAATGTATCAATGGGATGGTATGCATTCTGATGAAGGAAGTCTTCTCTGAGGCTTCTGGAGGTGAAGAGAATAAGCTGATCTTCGGGAGAGAGACTCTCTGCTCCAACAAGCCTGGCTATTTCCAGCAGATTTGATTCATCCTGAAGAAGCGCCATTGCCTTTTTAACCATTTGCACCCACTGAACTCCAAGGTGTTTATCGTAGTATTCTTTCAGGTTCTTTGTGTACAGGCTGTAACTGTCCAGCCAACCAATTGCGGGGAAATGCCTCATGTAGGCAAGGTTGGCCTGGAGACTCCAGAAAACCTTGACCACCCTGAGTGTTGCCTGTACAACAGGATCGGAGAGGTCTCCCCCTGCGGGGCTTACGGCTCCCACTACCGTCAGTTCTCCTACTCTGCCGTCTGCACCGAGACACATAACCTTCCCGGCCCTTTCATAGAACTCTGCAATGCGGGTTCCCAGATAAGCAGGATATCCCTCTTCTCCCGGCATTTCCTCAAGTCTTCCTGACATCTCTCTCATGGCTTCCGCCCAGCGGCTTGTAGAATCGGCCATAAGAGCAACTGAATATCCCATATCCCGGAAGTACTCGGCAATTGTAATTCCCGTGTACACGCTGGCTTCCCGGGCAGCAACGGGCATATTGGAGGTGTTTGCAACAAGAACTGTTTTCAGGATAAGCGGCTTTCCGCTCTTGGGGTCTTCAAGCTCGGGAAACTCCTGAAGAACATCGGTCATCTCGTTTCCCCGCTCACCGCATCCCACATAAACCACGACCTCGGTATCAGCCCATTTAGCCAGCTGATGCTGAATAACTGTTTTCCCGCTGCCGAAGGGTCCGGGAACACATGCAGTTCCTCCCTTGCCCACTGGGAAAAAAGCATCTACCACCCGCTGACCGGTTACAAGGGGTTCATCTGGAGCCAGCTTTTTTTCAACCGGTCTGGATCTTCGAACGGGCCACTCCTGAAACATGTTAAGTTCGACTGTTTCGCCTGTTCCGCTTTTAAGCTTGACTACAGTTGTGTCTATGCTGTAATCTCCCTTTTCTATAACCCATGTTACCTCTCCGCAGACAGTAGGAGGTATCATTATTTTGTGATCGATAAGCTCCGTTTCCGGAACAATGCCGATGACCTCACCTCCGGACACGGTAGCCCCGGGCTTGATAACCGGTTTGAACGACCAGAGCTTTTCGTGATCGAGCCCCGGAATATTTATTCCCCTGGTAATCCAGTCTCCTGCCTGTTCCCTTACTTTGTCCAGCGGTCTCTGGATACCATCGTAAATGGACGTAAGCAGACCGGGACCAAGTTGAACAGAAAGGGGATGGCCGGTTTGATAAACAGGATCTCCCGGTTTCAAGCCGCCGGTCTCTTCATAAACCTGAACCGAGGCCTTGTCTCCCTTCAGTTCAATTATCTCCCCTATCAGCCGGTAATCAGAAACAAAGACAACATCATACATCTTTGCTTCAGTCATTCCCGTGGCAATTACCAGCGGGCCGGCTATTTTGTCTATTTTGCCATGTATCATTGCTTCCTCCGACTCACTGCTCATCCTCCGCCATCAGGTCAACACCTACGGCTCTGATGATCAGGCTTCTGATCGTGTTCTCCCCCATGTGTTTCGAACCGGAAACTCCGGGAAGAACCACAACGGCAGGAATCGGCATACTGACAACCTCGTCAACTTCGATCTGGAGGTGATCCAGCATATCCTCGGTGATCATTATCACTGATACTTTTCCCTTCACCAGGGATCTGAACATGCTTACAGCTTCAGAGCCCGATTCAGGCACATAAGTTTCCACCCCTAAAGCACGAAAACCCAGAACCGAATCAGCATCACCGATGAAGGCTGTTCTGCCCTTTTCCGCCATGCTTCCTCCTATCCTCTGGGAACCCGCGCGCTGAGGCGACGGGAATCAATGCCGGCGGCTTTACCGGCGGCAATTATCTTCAAGTGAGCTGCTTCCATTTCCCTGCGAAGAACATAGGCCGCAAGGGGGCCGGGGCTGAACATGTTTGCGGAAGCCTGTTCCAGGAGATTTATGGTGATGATGTCCGTTTCCCGCTGGAATGATACAAATGATCCGGTTTCAATGCCTTCCGCAAGAGAAGATGCTGCATCTTCAAAACCGGTTTTCTCTGCAAGAACCTCTGGAAGTCTGTTCATTCTTGCGGCGTCTGAAATTTCTGAAGGGTTATGATAACCTCCCTGCAGAAGAATTTCTTCCAGCAAAGCAGGCGACAGTTCTTCATTTCTGGCTGCTGTCAGAAAATTACGAAGTTCAATCTTTGCTGCCGGCAGGCTTCTGAGAGGCTCATCGAGCTGCCCCATATTCTCAGATTCCACCTTTGCCGCCAGTCGGTCAATCACAGCGTCAAGCCTTGCTGCTGAAGGAGCAACAAGCAGCCTTACTTCCTCAAGAGCTTCTCTGAACTGAACAGGAAGCGAATCGGCAAGACTACCGTCAGACCAGGCGCTTCTTAGAACATCCACCGGGATTGCTCCCTGGGGTTCAACATCAACGGCGCCCTCTCCTCCTGAAGCCAGGTTCTTCCAGAGATACCTGGCGTTTCTCACATCTCTCCGCTGAAGAACGCCTGCTGTAAGAGCATCATCAGAGGACAGCTCGATCAGTTCCTCTTCCGCCCGGCCTGCAGCTTTTCCAAGCGCCTTCTCCAAATCGGTTTCTCCCTGAAGAAGAGAACCGTACCACGAGTCCCCCAGAATTCTAAGTATCTCATCTCTGTCTGCTGCGGAGATGAGCTGACTCCAGATTCTTCCGGTGAGCAGAGAGCCTTCAAGTCCGCTTACTCTACCGCTTGCATATGCGTAAGAACTGCCTGACACTTCTACTCCGCTCGTTCCTCAACAGGAAGAAGCCTGGAAAGCTCCATTACCATTGAGTCGTGGTTGAGTTCCGCTATCATGGATAATGTTGCATTAAGGCTGATATCGCCTGAGCGCATTACTATTCCTCCATGATCGTCGTGGTATTCCCCGGCCCGAACAAAATGGCTACTGTCTGTTGACATTCTTTTCAGAAAATCGGGGGTTATTCTCTCCCTGTCATTTGCACAGATTACAACCTCCACATTTCCCTGAAGGTCGCAGTTGTTCAGAAGACATTCAATCAGTGTCAGGTAATCAGGGGCTGAAGCAATTTTCATAACTGCTTCTTCTATCGTTTTATCTACAATTTTTCTACGGTGGCTGAGAAGAGCTTTCTCCATCTCGCGCCTTGCATGATTCTCCATCTGTTTCGAAGCTGCTTCTATTTTTTTCTTTATTCTATCAGTGTCACGGTGATGTTTTTCTTTAATCCTGGAATTCACCAGGTGTAAAGCATCGTTGCATTCCCTGTTTGCTGATTGAATAATCTCAGCAGCCTGAGCTTTTGAATCTGCGTCTATTTTTGCCAGTATCGCCTGGAGTGACATCCCTGACCCTCTAGCCTATCTGACCCAGCATGAGGAAGGAAACCAGGAAGCCGAGAATCGCGTAAAACTCGACAAACACCGCGAGAATCAGGGCCTTGGCGCTGTCGTCCGGCTGCTTTGCAGTCATCAATGCGCCTCCTGCACAAACCTTGCCCTGATGAATACCAGACATAAGACCGGCCAGGGCGATAGGGATTCCTGCTGCAAATATTTTCCACGCATCATCCATTGTAAGCACATCAAAACCGCTGATCTTCCCAAGCAGAAGGAAGGCTATAACGAAGCCGTAAATGCCCTGTGTTCCTGGCAATGCAGATAGAAGAAGAAGCTTGCCGAATTTTTTCGGGTCTACGCTCATCACGCCTGTACTGGCCTGTGCAGCTATTCCTACTCCCACCGAGCTTCCAATACCGGCAAGAGCGCAGGCAAGTGCCGCGCCCATATAGGCCACCAGGTAAACGCTCAAATCATTTCCTCCTTGTTTTCTATGGTTTTGCTATCTTTTTATTCGTACATAACGGGGTTCATAACGGAATGGAGTAAAGGGAACTCCGGTTCCGTCATAGAATTTTCCGAAGAACTCCACAAACTGAAGACGAGCAGTGTGTATGAAACCGCTCAGTACTGCCATTCCTATGTTGAACACGTGTCCGGCAACAAGAACCAAAATCGCAAGAATTACTCCAAGTACCGGTATCGAGCTCTGAAGCATTCCTGCTATCTGATTAATTACAGAGGCTATGATTGCACTTGACAGGGCAAGGGCAAACAGCCTGGAGTAGCTCAGAACATCTCCCAGCAGGTTAACAATTCCATAACACGCATATGCGCCAAGACCCGCTTTCCCCCCTATTCCCTTTGCTTCTCTTCCTCCCATTATAAAAATGAGCAGAGCTCCTGCTCCAAGCATTCCCAGAAAGATACTGTCCCAAATTCCTGCAATGGGGTAGATTGCGCCATTCAGAAGGTAATGGTTGAACAACCAGGGAAAAAGCCCCAGAAGAGAAAGCATCCATCCTGCCTGATCAACAACAGCAACAAGACCCTCTCCGGCACGAAGTCGCTTCTGCAGATTTACAACAATTCCCCATGCAAGCTGTATAAGACCCAGCCCGAGAGTAAGGTACAGAAACTGGTTGGAAAGAGCAAAACCGTCGCCGCCCCGGGTGTAGCCGGGAACCAGCCTGTTCAGAGGCATTGCAGCAGACTGCATAACTGAGGGCAGACTGTTGAACGACATCCCAAACCAGCCGCCGAGAAGAATTCCCCAGAAAATGCTGGCAATTCCGCCTTGAAACATAAGTCTGAACAGCCTTGAGTTGCCCTGCCTTTTCTCGGTAAGATACCACCCGATAGCAGCACCGGCTGCAAGGGCGAGACCGTAACCGGCGTCTCCAATACAGATACCGAAAAACACCACATAGAACGGGGCCAGGTGGGGAGTAGGATCGGGGTCGGATCCGTTTGGTCTTCCGTACATGTCGGTGAGCATAAGATATGGATCTGTTGAAGCGTTTTCAGACAGAAAAACAGGGGGGGTTTCATTCTCCTCAGGAGCCGGAAGAGAAACATCCACTTCCCCGAGTTCCTCAAGATTGCTTTTCAGTGAAACAACATCCGATTCTCTTATCCACACGTGCAGTAACAGCGCAGACTTGCTTGTTCTTCCCGATGCTGCTGCCTTTTCTCGAAGGGTCTGAAGCCCCGTGGCGTCCGAAAGGGCCATCAGCAATGGGAGCTTTTCTACCAGTTCGTCTGCTTTCCCTGAAAGTTCAGAAATCCGCGTGTCGACAAAAGAAAGACTTTTCTCGAGTTTGGCTATTTCTTCTTTGGGAGTTAAAGCAAAACCGGCAAAATCGGAAGAGGCAAAACCAGCTTCTGTAAGAACTTTCACCACTTCGGCTTCAACGCTTTTGTGCCAGGCAACCAAAGCTTTACCGGATGGGAGCTTATGTAAATGAAAAAGCTCAACGCAGCCTTCAAGCTGCTCGAGGGGAGCATAGCCCTCTGCAATCGAAACCTGACCCGCCCTTAATGTGAACAGGCCAACTCTGTTCACCTGATTAAAACTTGTGGGAAGGTCTGCCCATTCAAGACAGAAATCAAATTTTCTTCGAATGTCCTCTCTTTCAGCATACAGATTAAGAAGCTCGTCGGATACTGCGGCAGCGTTCGATACAATGTCCTGGAGTTCTCCGTTGTAAAGCATCCCCGAGAGATCATCAACCGATAGAACCAGCGCAGTAATTTTTTTGGGAGAACATGCTCTGTTCTGCAGGAAAGGAATAACCTTGTCAAGAGAAGTGCTGAGGGATTGAAGAGACGAAGGGTCGATGCCCTTCACGGGAGAGAGAGGTGCTCCCTCTACTGCAGAAATGTCAATCAGGTGAATTCTTCCTGTCTTCTCCAGACAGGCAAGAACATCGTGTTTCCTGTTGGAATGGCTCAGGATTTCAGCCTTAACAACCCTGTCTCTTGCCATTATCCCTTCTCGCCTTCGATGGCTGAACGGATAAGTTCAAGTGCTCTCGGGGCAAGAATACCGGACCTTGATTCAAGAGAACTTTTGCCCTTTTCAAGGGTGGCATTCAGTTTGGCTGTGAGAACAGCTATTTCTTCCCTTACCTTCTGCATACCTGTTTCCTCATACCTGACAAGCTCGGAGCAGTAATCCTCTTCTATGGCAGATATCGTTGCCGGGATGCCTGTTTTGAGCCTGCGGGCTTCTTTTCCGGCCTGCTCCACTTCTTCCTGCGCTTTTTCTTCGGCGGACAGAAGGGAGCTAAGTCTATCACTCACTCGGTTCACCACCCATCTTGTGCAAAGGGCAACTCCAGAACAAATCCCGGATTTTTTATGCCAGTTGTGCATATCATTGCAGAAACAACTCGAAGTATCGCTTGTAATGAGTTGCTCCATAAGTTGTTAAGGGGTTCTCCACAGAAACTCAAAGTTTTCAACATTATTCCGAATATCTGTCTGTCACTTCTGTTTAGGCTTGGCTTCGGTATTGCTCATGCTGCAGTGACCCTCAAAGAAAACACCCTCTTCGATAGTAAGGGATTTTGTAACGATGTCTCCCTCTATTCTGGATCCGTTCTGAAGCTCGAGCTGCTTTTCCGCCTTGATGGTTCCGTTAACCGTTCCACCAATCACCGCATGTATCACAGAAACATTGCCCTTGATTCTGCCTTCATGACCTACAGTGAGAGTTCCGGTGACATTCACCTCTCCTTCAATGTATCCATCCACTCTCAGTCCGCCTTTGATGCTAAGGGTTCCAGCGACGGAACTGCCCCCTCCTATGGTAGAATTAATAGCGCTATAAGAATCGTCTTTAGCCATAATACTTCCTTCTCTATTCACGGTCTTCCCGCGAGACTCCAGCTGTTGCCAGATTGTCAATAACAATTCTTGTGTCTCTAATCTCCTGAAGCTCTGTTTCTATTTCATCTAGTCTACGGTTGTACTCTCTTGCTATAGAAAGAGAGTCGGCGAGAAGAATGTTTTGAGCTCTAAGCTCGCTGGTTCTCATGAATTCCGCTGTACCAAAAGAAACAATCAGTATTGATCCCAACAAAAGAATACAGAAGATGCCAACAAGAAAACGAAATAAAACAAGCTTTCTGCCGGAAAATTTTAGTTGCTTACGGCTACGAGTACCATCGTGTGGTATTATGTTAACAGTAAAGCTGTTATCTCTGTTTGCCAAAATTGCTCCATATTCTCTAAAATCAGCCACTAACCTAAAACCGAAGATTCGCAGGGTCAAACTACAATTCTGACAACAACTCCCTGATCTGTTCTTTTCCCATTCCCGCTCCCAGACAGGCCATAAGCATTATCCGTATTTTGTTTCCCGCCATATCTCCGGCAGACAGCACGCCACGATTTAAAAGGTCAACTCCGCCGCCCGGATATGCATACACCGCAAGAACCCTGCCCTGATAGCATCTGCTGGTTATTACTACTATGACTCCTGATTTTACCGCCCTTTCAATTGAATCAGCCGTATCAGGATGAGCATTGCCTCTTCCAAAAGCCTCTACAACTATTCCCCTGTAGCCGGAGTTTACAAGGAAATCTATCAGCTCGTGGCCGAATCCTGCTGCTGTGCGTACAAGCCCTACCTTGTTTTCCAGAACAAGAGGACCAGGAGGCATGGTCAGCCGCCAGATCGGAAGGCGATGGTAGATTACCTTATCCTCATCAACAAAGCCAAGGGGTCCATACCCGGGAGAGGCAAAACTGCTGACATTGGAAGTGCAGGTTTTGGTTACTCTCCCGGCGGCATGTATTTCATCGTTCAGAACAACCGTTACACCCAGGTTCTGTGTTTCTGTGCATGCAACTCGAATTGCTCCGCTGACATTGCGGGGACCATCTACTCCCTGTTCACTGCTGCTTCGCATGGCAGCGGTAAACACCACGGGCAGAGAGCCCTCAAGGTGAATGTCTGCCATGAAAGCAGTTTCCTCGAGTGTATCGGTGCCGTGGGTCACAACAACCCCATCGAACTCCCGGGAAACTTCCAGTTTTCTGAGCTCCCGGGCAATATCGGCCATGATGAAGGGAGTAATATGCGGGCTGGGAAGACTGAAGCCCTTTCTTACTGTTATGTTTACTTCAGGAACAGCTCTTATTCCATTTACATCCATACCGGAAACAGGGCCAATAGTGAGCCCATCGCTTCCTGGAAGCATTTCAATTGTTCCTCCGGTGGACAGAACAAGAACCCTCTTCATTTCACTCCTGTATTGGATTTGCAGAAAGTTGCTGCAGGAATTTTTTCAGCGCAGCGGGATCTTCAGAGTAGGGCAGAGCGCTGTGAACAAAACCATCGCTGGCTCCGTGTATGTCAAGAAGTTTCATCAGTTCCGTGTCTGATCCTGCTGCCTGAAGCAGCAGCTGACTTTCCTCAAGAAGCTTTAGCAGTCCCTCTCTGGCAGGGTCGACTGTCCATCTCAGTATTATGGCCACAGAATCTGCATTGTCACGGTATCTGCGACGCATGTCGGCACTTATCTCGCCGGCTTCACTGGCGGTAACGATACCGCTGCCGTACTTAACTCTGCGGAACACATCCTGAACAAGCTCTACAGTATCCGAAATAGCATATACCGGTTTTTCGGGCACAGGCTCTGCTCCACTGAAAAGCCAGGCACCCATCAGCGCGTCTGCAATTCTTGATTTAACTGAATCGGATTGTATCTCCAGAACAGCTTTCTCCACGGTGATGAAGAAGGTGGCATAATTACTCATAAAGCGTACTTTACCTTCCACCCTGTTCTCTATGGAAAGCCGCTCAAGCAGTATATCCAGCAGCCGTCTGCTGTCTTTCATGCCAAGCATGAGCAGATCCAGCCTTTCTGCCGAATTCCTCTTCCACAGAGGAAGCAGAAAATTCTTCTCCATGAGATCATATCCCTCTCCGGGGGTTGATGCATGGCGAAAGCTTTCCTGAAGAGTTGAAAGAAAACTGTTGGCGCTGCTATATCCAAGAAACTCCATGGCGTTAGCTGCAGCCCGAGCCATGTTCATGGCAATAGAGGGAGAATTGCCTGACACGAGCACCATCTCTACGGCACAGTTGAGCAGAGAGGGTAGAGCCGCCTGTCTCCAGGCGTGAAAAATGTCGTGTTCCATGAACCCTTCCATGGATTCAAGGTAAGAATACACCTCGGGAGAAGGGTCAATACCTGAATTGTAGAACTGGAATAGCGTATAGGGAGACGCATCAGGAGACAGAGCAAGCAGCTGATCGACGAGTGGTCTGTTCCAGTTCAAGGAAAGAGCGGCGGCACCGGGTACAGCTGCTCTTTCAAGTTCTCTGGCAAGGAAACCTGCAATTCTGAGGATACCTTCTTTTACGTCGCTACCTGAAGAGCCCAATAGTGCAGATACCGCGCCGTACAGCTTCATTCTTGAGGTTTCTTCCCTGATTCTATAGTTGTTCCACTCTTCCCTGGCTCTGCTGGCCCAGTTTTCTTCCTGAATGAAGGGTGGAGGGGTTTTCTGGGAAAGCCAGGCATCCAGAACAGCAACCCTGTCCTGTACTGTTTCCATGTCGAGCCGTGAGGCGATGTATCTGGCAAAACCTTCACCGGCTGCCATGCCTCCCATGCTTCTTGAAAACTCGTCAGCTATCTCAAAGAGAAAATCGGGGAGAGCTGATGCTTCACGAGAGAACAGGGCAATTGAACCAGGTAGAATCGAACCGAAAAAGGCCTGTGCTGTTCCGCCAGGGTTAACTATTCCGGCCGTGTATGGGGAGTTTGTTCCTCCTGGCATCAGTTTAACGACCAGTTCGCCAATAATGGCACTGTTTACCGATTCCAGCGCTGCAGGATTATCCACAAATGCCCGTAGAATATTGCCAACGCCATGCTCGAGAAAGCCCGTGAAGATGCTGTCTGCTCCCTCATCCCAAACCGCAAGCCTGCTGAATCTGTCGCAAATCGACCGGATTCCTGAAATTAGTTCCTCTATTTTGGTGCTTTCAAAGCCCGGCATGGAAAGAAGATCAGTCATCACGCGATCTACCGCTTCAATTCTGTCTCCTGCGCGAAGAACTTTTTGAAACACCCGGTGTTCTGTATCCCTGAGTTTTTCGATTGCTCCGGATGAATTGTAACCACTAACTGCAAATGCCAGACAGTCTCTGAAAACGGGGTCATCGGGATGAACTTCCTGAAGAAGCTTTGTTACCACATTTTCCAGATAACGATTTCTGTTAGACGCATCGTTGATTCTGTATATAAAATCAATTACTGTTTTCTCCACCTCCGGGTGAAATGAAAGCATTGTTTCAAGCCAGAGAGGGACCAGACCGGAAAGAGTTTTTTTGCGGTCCATAAGCGATAGAGCTTCAAGAAGTCTTCCGGTCGATGTTATTCTTGACAGGGTTTCAATCCCGCTGTTCTCTTTTCCCGCTCTGGTAAGCAGTGACGCCGCAGACAATGCGCTGCTGAGAGATATTCCGCTGTGAAATACTGCTTTATCGAGATAAATGACAGCAAGCCTTGCGTCAGCATGTTTCATCTCTGCGAGAGCCCTGTAAAAAGCCTTCAGAGCTGTTCTGTCTGGTGTTGTGCACACAGAGAGAATACCGGACACAATACGGGAAAACCGCAGAAGATTTGAAGGGGAAAGCCTTTTGTGTTTGTCTGTATCTTCCACAAGCCTGGATAGGAACCTTACCACTTCTCCGCTTATCTCATCACCGATTGCTTTCAGAAACCGAATGAGTTTCCCCAGAGATATCCCCCCCTGAATAGTCTCAAGAAAAACAACGATGGCATACCCTATCTCTGAAAGATCGCTGCCGGCCACCCCGTGCGAAACTGCTTCAATAACAAGATCAATCTCCATCTGGTCATCGATAAGCTGCCTCAGTTCTGGATAGCGAAGAAAACTCATCTCTATGGAGGCTTTTACAGGGCAGTCGAAGATGGTCATGGCCTTATGTACTCTTTCCTCGGAAAGAAGAGCATCAAGCCCCCTGGTTTCTTCTATTCCCCGAAGCAGACCCGAAAGAAACCGTATTGAACTCACCGGAACAAGACCGCCGCGAAGTCTTTCATACACAAGATTTCCTCTTCGCTCGATCAGCTTCCATATCTGATTGAAATCGGCTTCTTCAAGAAGCCATCCTGTTTCTATGGTAAAATCCAGTAGATAGGCACAAGTCTCTGTGGTAAGATTCAGATGTTCAATTCGTCTTAAAAATTCTCTTGCTGCGCCCAGGATTTCCGATCCGCCTGACGCGAGCCTGAGACACACGAAACAAAACCTGGCCGGAAATTTCTCGGCAATCTTCAGAGAAACCACAATATGGGAAACATCATGCTCTCTGGAAGATCGCAGCATCTTGTACCAGCATGAAAGAGAGCTGTCCAGATCATTTGAGAATTTATCTGACCGGTGAAGTTCAGTAAGAGTGAAAAACCCAGTAACTGCATATGCCATAACATTCGTACTGAGCTCATGGCACAGGGAAAACCAGCTGGCGGCAAGCCTTTCATCTATTACGGAATCATCAGGCAACCGGGAAAGCTGATTATACAGTTTCTCTGCATCAGGTCTTTCCATGACGGACATGAGTGAAGCGATTGCAGGTACGGAAATGCCCAGCGCTGAAGCATTGTTCAACCGCATGACCGATGCAGTCAGCTTCGGCACATCTCTCAGCTGTATTTGCCCGGCATCAGGAAAATCGGGGATGTGAACAGTCGGAGGAGGTGCCGGATCACTCCTTAACAGCTTTACTTTCAGCCATGCTCTGATCCGTTTATCGAGTTTTTCATTCGACGGCATCAGACCTCTTCCCCTGTTGTTCCTTCCGCGGCTTCTATTTGTTCTCCGGCTTCTATCTCCTCATCTCCAAGAAGCTCTGAGGATAGCACTGCAACATCGGAAACGGTGTCCTCGTCAAGAAGATTCATCAGGCGAACACCCTTGGTAGCCCGGCCTATTCTGCGAACATCATCGCATCTGAATCTGATCACCATACCGGAAAGGGTTACCAGAAGAATCTCGTCTCCGGCAAGAGGCGCAGAAACCGTTACCACTTTTCCATTTCTTTCATCGGTGATTATGTTGATAACACCTTTTCCGCCACGATGTGTTTCTCTGTACTCCGAAACTGGTGTTTTCTTCCCGTATCCGTTTTCGGTAACGGACATGAGAACATCGTCGGACGACACTGTAACAAGCCCGACAATTCTATCTGCCGGAGCAAGGCGCATACCTGAAACACCCATCGTATCTCTGCTCTGCGGCTTGACTTCGTTTTCCGTGAACCGAACGGCTCTTCCAAGGGATGTGGCCAGAATAACGCTTGAGCGGCCGTCGGTAAGTACAGCCTGAACAAGCTCAGTACCTTCAGCAAGTTTGATTGCTTTTATTCCGTCTCTTCTGGGGTGACTGTACAGGTCGAGGGGGCTTTTTTTGACCCTGCCATCGCTTGTTGCCATTAGTACGAACCTGTCGCCTCCGAAATCTTTTACACAGACCCGGGCTACGGGACGTTCTTCCGGCAACAGCTCCAGAAGATTGATTATGGCTTTGCCTCTGCTGTTTCTTCCGGCCTCCGGAATTTTCCATACTTTCAGCCAGTGACATCTTCCCAGGTTCGTGAAGAACAGAATGTGAGCGTGGCTGGTGGAGGCAAAAACCTGCTCAAGGAAATCCTCCTCTCGCGTCGTTACCCCTGTTTTACCCCTGCCGCCCCTCATCTGACTCTGCCAGGTATGAACGGGAAGTCGTTTTATGTAACCTCTGTGAGAAACCATTATCACCATGGCATCATCGGGGATCATGTCTTCCACTTCTATACCATCGGGAGTCCAGGGAATTATTCCTGTTCGTCTTTCCTCTCCGAATTTATCGCTTACTTCGCGAAGCTCGTCTGCAACTATCTTCATCCTGAGATGCTTGTGTGCAAGAACTTCTTTAAGCTGTGCTATAAGAATTTCCAGCCCTTCAAGTTCTTCTTCAAGGGACTTCCTGTCGAGGGCGGTGAGCTTACCCAGGCGCATGTCGAGTATTGCCTGGGTTTGCAGATCAGAAAAATCGAATGTCTCCATAAGAGTTATCTTTGCTTCGCTCTGGCTTGAAGAACCTCTTATTATCCGGATAACCTCGTCGATATTATCCTGGGCTTTGATCAGGCCACGGAGAATATGCGCTCTTGCCTCTGCCTTTTCGTATTCGTACAGGCTCCTTTTTAATACTACTGTATGCCTGTGCTCAATGTAAAAAGAGAGCATTTCCCTGAGGTTGAGTCTTCTTGGAATTTTATCAACAAGGGCGATCAGATTAGCTCCGAAGGTTGTTTCCATTGCCGTATGATTGAACAGCTGATTGAGAACAACTTCTTCAATCGCATCACGCTTCAGCACGATGACAACGCGCATACCATCTCTGTCGGATTCATCGCGAAGATCTGCTATTCCGCTTATCTTTTTGTCTTTCACCAGGTCTGCAATCGACCCTATCAGCCTTGCTTTGTTAACCATGTATGGAAGTTCAGATATTATGATGCAGAGTCTGCCGTTAACCTCTTCCGAGCTTACCCTGCTGCGAACGATTATTCGGCCGCGCCCGGTTTTGTATGCACTTTTTACTCCTCCAAGACCCATAATCAATCCACCGGTAGGAAAATCGGGGGCCAGCACGATTGTCATGATTGCATCATCGGAGATGTCGGGGTTCTCTATGAGTTTCAAGCATGCATTTACAATCTCGCGAAGATTGTGGGGAGGAATGTTGGTTGCCATTCCCACTGCTATTCCTGAAGAACCGTTAACCAGAAGATTCGGTATACCTGAAGGCAGAACTGTTGGTTCATTCATTCTCTGATCGAAATTCGGCTCAAAATCTACAGTATCCTTCTCGATATCAGTGAGCATTTCCTCTCCGATTCGAGAGATTCTGGCTTCGGTATATCTGTATGCCGCAGCCGGATCACCATCCACCGAACCGAAGTTGCCCTGCCCCTGTACCAACGGATGAAGCAGAGAGAAATCCTGAGCCATGCGAACCATTGCATCATAAACAGAGCTGTCTCCGTGGGGGTGGTATTTGCCGAGAACATCTCCAACCACCGTGGCTGATTTTCTGTAGGGTCTCTGATGAGTAAGTTTCTGTTCATACATGCTGTAAAGAATTCTGCGGTGTACAGGTTTCAGACCGTCGCGCACATCTGGAAGAGCTCTGCCCACAAGAACACTCATAGAGTAGTCCAGGTATGAGCGCTTCATCTCGTCTTCAAGCTGGATTTCTGTATGAATTGAGAGTTCCTGATTCCTTTTTTCGGCGCCTTTGTTATCAGTAGTCAAGATTCTTCACCTCCGCCGCGTGCTTCTCTATAAAGATTCTTCGCGGCTCGACTTCATCACCCATCAGAATGGAGAATATCCTGTCTGCCTCAACGGCATCATCCATTTTTACCTTCAGAAGAACTCTGTTTTCCGGGTTCATGGTAGTTGTCCAGAGTTGTTCAGGATTCATCTCTCCAAGGCCTTTGTAGCGCTGAATAGATGTTTTCTGAGAACCTGATTCATCCGTAATGATCGCGTCACGCTCTTGCTCGGAAAAGGCATATCGTTCTGTTTTTCCCCATTTTACTCTGAAAAGCGGAGGCTGGGCGATAAAGATGTGACCTTCTTCTATAAGCACAGGCATGTAGCGGAAAAAAAATGTAAGAAGCAGTGTTCTGATATGTGCTCCATCAACATCTGCATCGGTCATAATGATGATTTTGCCGTACCGGAGCTTTTCTATCTCAAAATCTTCTTCACCTATGCCGGTGCCCGCAGCGGTAACAAGAGTTCTTATCTCATTGTTTGCCAGAATTTTGTGAAGAGGAGCCTTTTCAACATTTATTATCTTTCCCCTTAAGGGCAGAATGGCCTGGAAATACCTGTTTCTTCCCTGTTTTGCGCTTCCTCCAGCAGAATCTCCCTCAACGAGGAAGAGCTCTGCCTCTTCAGAATTTCTGACTGTGCAATCAGACAGTTTTCCAGGCAGAGAAGCCGTTTCAAGAGCACTTTTTCTTCTTGTGAGTTCCCTTGCTTTCCTTGCTGCCTGCCTTGCCGCACAGGTATCGATGCATTTCTGTATTATTTTTCTGGCTGTAGCCGGGTTTTCTTCGAAATACTGTTCCAGACCGGAATAAACCATGGTTTCTGTAACGCCCTTGACTTCCCTGTTTCCCAATCGGGTTTTGGTCTGTCCTTCGAACTGGGGATTGGATATTTTTATGCTGATAACTGCCGTGAGCCCTTCACGAACGTCATTACCTGAAAAGGATTCATCATTTTTCTTGAACATGGCGTTTTTTGAAGCATAATCGTTCAGACATCTTGTAAGAGCTGAACGAAAACCCGTCATGTGCGAGCCTCCGTCAACGGTGTTGATATTGTTGGCAAAACTGAAAACATCTTCCTGATAACCGGAATTGTATTGAATTGCAACGTCTGTTAGAACAAAGGAACCGTCATCCAGTACGCCTTCGCGTGTAAGATGTATCGGGGGATTATGAAGGGGATGTTTGTTTTCATTGAGATAGCTGACGAAAGAGGTAATGCCGCCTTCATACTTGAATAATCTGTGTTTTCCGTCTGTTGTTCTTTTGTCGGAAACAGAGATTTCCAAACCACTGTTAAGAAAGGCCAGTTCTCTCATCCTTTTTGAAATTATGTCGAAACTGAATTCCGTGGTTTCAAAAATATCATCGTCAGGGATGAACAGTATTGTAGTACCCACTTCTGCGTTTTCAAATGCCACTTCCTGAAGAGGACTCTGGGGCTTGCCTCTGTTGTAATTCTGTGTGCAGGTGCTGTGTATTTTTCGAACTTCAACAGAAAGAAAACTTGAAAGGGCGTTAACTACACTGACTCCTACTCCGTGTAGACCACCGGATACTTTATAGGACTTATTATCAAATTTCCCTCCTGCATGAAGAGTGGTCATAACTACCTGAAGAGCAGATACTCCCATTTTGGGATGAAGATCGGTAGGAATACCTCTTCCATTATCTCTAACGGAAACACCGCCCTCTTTTTCAAGAATAACATCGATCCGGGAGCAATAGCCTCCCTGCGCTTCATCAACACTGTTGTCAACAACCTCATAAACCAGATGGTGAAGCCCGGAGGATGAAGTGGAACCAATGTACATGGATGGTCTTTTGCGGACGGCTTCGAGACCTTCCAGTATCTGTATTGAATCTGCTCCGTATGTGGCTATGTCTTTGCCGGCCAAAATACTACCTTTCTCTGCCGCGGGGCGGACGAAGAATTACATTCAGGGAATCAAAGAGATCTGCACCGGCTGAAATGTTCAGAGCGCTGATTATTTCGCTGCTTCTGTAGTTAAGTTCCATGGCAGCTCCTGGGTTAAAAGCTCTGACCTTCAGGGTGGACTCGGAAAAACCTTCAACAGAACACATTGATGACAAGTCGTCTCCAACAATGGATATCCAGAAGTTGAGCGCCTGCTTCCTGGGTGTTAGTTTTTCGAACTCAAAGACAGTCATAAGACTATCAACCAGGCTGCTGATGCTCTTCATGGAATCAAACGGAATCCTGAAGTCTGACCGGCATCACAAGAGTAAGATAATCCAAACCGGGTTTTTGCTCTTCTTCAGTAATAATTACTGCGGTCGAACTGTCGTGCATATTGATTAACACATTCTCGCTGTTCATGTTACGAAGAATATCCATAACAAGATTACCATTAAAGGCTATTTGAAGAGGGTCATCTTGATAGATTGCCTCAATATCCTCTCGTGCCTCGCCTGCGTCGGTATTTTCTGCATGCAGAATAACCCTGTTGTGCTCAATTGTGAACATTATCTGGTGGGTTGCCGGATTGGCAATAATGCTCATTCTTTTTAAAGCAGAGAGAAGAACTTCTCTGTTTGTGTTAAGTACTATTTTATTATTAAGGGGAATCACTTTTTCATAAGGCGGGTATGGCCCCTCTATTACTCTGCTGTATATGCTTGTATCACCCACATGAAAGCTGATCTGCGAACCCTGATAAGACATGTAGGCGGGTTTGTCGGAGGAGAGTTTGAGAAGAAGATTCATTGCCTTCGGAGCGAGAATCGCCTCCAGTTCAGAGTCTCCCGTAACTTCTGTCATCTTGATTTTTGCCAGCCTGTGCCCATCAGTAGCGACCATTTCAAGGCCTTCTGAATTAAACTTCCAAAGAGAGCCTGTAAGAGAAGCTCTGATTTCGCTGGCGCCGGCAACTGCATAAGAAGTACGGCAAATTGCTTCCTTAACAGATTGAAGGGGAAGAAGAATCCTGCTGTTTTCAGAACCCGGCGAAGGCAGAGATGGATAGCTGTCTCGGCTGCTGCCGGGAAGAGTAAAAGAACTTTTGTCGCTGCTTATCTGGGTTCGTGCTCCGCTGGCGCTTATGCTTACATCGGTTCCGGAAAGTTCTCTGACAATCTCAAGAAGTTTCTTTCCTGGAAGAGCAACTGAACCCTGGGAAGAAATGGTTGCAGGAACCAGGGTAATGACCGTTGTATCAAGATCGGTGGCAGAGAGTCTTAACCTGTCGCCATCTGCTTCAAGAAGAATATTGGAAAGAGAAGGAAGGCTTGTTTTTGGAGGCAGCGCAGAGGCAACAGTGTTGAGACCTTCGAGAAAAGATTTTTGATCGACAAGTAATTTCACCATACGAAGTCCTCCACAGGTTCGTTATAGAAAATAGAAAAAAGAAATAACAGCAATAGTAATTATAGCTAACAGACTGTGCAAAAGTAACCCTATCTGCTGTAAGGGTTGAGGTTGTATGTGTGGAAAAACAGTGCATAAACGATTAACAGATTGATAGTTTTCAACAAGGCTGGAAGGAATAGAATAATGAACAGGGTTGTGCACAAGAATCATCAGCCAAGAAGGGATTCTCTTATATCCAGAAGTTTTCTTTTGAAAGAGGAATCTTCAGCCATCATGGAATTAACACGTTTTATTGCATTCAGCACGGTGGAATGATCACGCTCAAAGAACTCGCCAACATCTTCAAGCGACAAATCGGTAAGATCTCTGATGAGGTACATGGCAACCTGCCTGGGAACAAGAATTTCCCTGTTCCTTTTTTTGCCTTTCAAGGCACTTGGATTAACGCTGAAAAAATCACCGACAGCTGAAGTAATAGCTGTTGAATTCAACCGTCTGGAAGAGGAGCCGAGATACTCTGTAATTATTGAGCGGACATTGTCTATGTTTATAGCGATGTTCTGGATTCTAATATTGGCGGCAAGCAGATTAACAGCACCTTCAAGCTGACGTACATTGGATTTGACTGTTTCTGCAATGTATAAAACAAGTTTGTCATCGAGACGAATATTTTCATCTCTGAGTTTTTGATGAAGGATGGCAATTCTGGTCTCAAGCATTGGAGGCTTTATGTCAACGACGGTGCCTGATTGAAACCTGGAGATGAGCCTCTCCTCAAGGGGTTCAATTTCGTGAGGCGGTCTGTCTGATGTTACAACAATCTGCCTGCCTCTCAGGTAGAGATCATTGAAAAGATGAAAGAAAAGGTCCTGAGTTCCTTCTTTACCGGCAAGAAATTGAACATCATCCATTATCATGTAATGAGAATTTCGGAATTTATCTTTGAATTTCTCCATTTCTCTTGCCTTGTTCTTGTTCGGCATGAGAGCGGCAACATATCTTGTAAGAAATTCTTCGCTTGATATATAGCAGAAAGTTTTGTCTGGATGATGGTCTTTTATGTGATGAGCAATTGCCTGCACGAGATGAGTTTTACCGAGACCAACACCTCCGTAGATAAAAAGAGGATTGGTAGAGGAGTGACCCATTTCAAAGGAAACAGAGTATGCCGTAGCAAAAGCAAGCTTGTTGTTGGGACCTTCAATAAACCTGTCAAAAACATAAGCAGGTTTTAGATAATTAGAGAACAGTTCATGGCTGGAAGAATTTGATATGTTGCCGATTGACAGAGTTTCAGGCTTATGGGTGAATTCCACCGTTACATCCGGGTCATCGGAATATTCACGAAGCAACTCCTCAAGCCTTTGTTTATAATTATGCTTTACAAAATTGACACGAATTTCCGAATCGAGACCAATGGTGAAAATGCCTGCTTCAAAAGACCGAAATGAGGCATTGGAAAGCCAGGAATTGTATTTTTCCGAGCCCATCAGCTCTTTTGCGCGGTCGAGACACAGGTCAAAAACATCTTCTGGAGAGAAGTTCATCAACAAAACTCCGAATCATCTGTAATAAAAAGCGGTAATCATTAACAAAGCCAGGAACCTGACAAGTAAATACAAAACAGAAACCCAGCAACACCATAACGCATTCTCCACAGAGGAGACAGGAATAATGCACAATAATAGGGGCACAGCCAAGTACCAATGCAGAACTTGACAACTGGACTGCATTTAGATAGCTTTCCGCTTCCGGAAAAAAGAAGAAGAGAAAGGATTCATGGGCGCTGAAGTCTGCAACCGTGAAACCCCATACAGGAGAACAAAATGAAGAGAACGTTTCAACCAAGCAACTCTCCCAAGAAGAGAAGACACGGCTTCAGGGCTCGTATGGCCACAAAAGGCGGAAGAAAAGTCTTAAACGCAAGAAGACGCAAGGGACGCAAGCGTCTCGTTCCGTAGGTCTTGAAAAAACGCTGTCTCTCCGGCATAAAAAAGGGCTGGCAGTTCAGAAAATTGCTGAGACAGGGCAGGCGATTCAAAGGGAAAGTTTTAAGAGCAAGATATCATTGGAATACCCTGGGCATAATTCGCCTGGGGTTTTCTGTATCGGGGAAAACAGGCAACTCGGTTCAAAGGAATTTGTTCAAAAGAAGGTTGAGACAATATTCCGTTGAAAGCAAAGTGGATTGTGGTTTTGATGCTGTTGTATTTCCAACGGTAAAGCTTTGCGAGACAAACTGGAATCTTATCAAGGGAGATATGGAAGATTTGGTAAGAGTTGCACACGATAAGCAGAAATGAAGAAATTTCTTATATTGATAATCAGAGTATACAGAAAAGCTATTTCTCCAATTCTTCCGCCAAGTTGCATATTCACACCAACTTGCAGCGCATACGCTGAAGAAGCACTGAGAAGGCACGGAGTAATCAGAGGCCTGAAAATGGCCTTTAAAAGGATAGTCAAATGCCACCCATGGCATTCAGGGGGTTATGACCCCGTACCGGAGGTAAAAGAAGATGAGTGATCAGTCACGGTTGTTTCTGGCAGCAATACTAATGATCGGTGTTCTGCTTGTCAGCTGGTTTGTATCGGGAAAAAGCAGCCAGCAGCAGCCGGCGGCTGTCAATGTATCAGACATGAGCGCAGAGAACCAGGAGCCGGTGCAGGATACAGGCGAAGTTGCTGATGTTGCCGCTGATGTTGTGGAGGAACAGATTTTTCCTTTAGACAATCCCGGCTATACAGAAAAAACCGTTACAATAGTTATACCGTCAGAAATACCCGGGCAGACTCTTGTTGTAGCAAGACTGACAACAACAGGGGGGGCCGTCGATGTGTGGCAGCTGCAGCAGTACAGAGATTTTCCTGAAAGAGAACTTGATCAGATAGTTGATCTGGCGGATTCCAGATGGCTGGTATCACGGAATCAGGATTCAACGCCAGTATTGTTCGAATACAACGGGCCAGATACAGTAATTGCCGGGGTACAGGGGTCGGAAGTAAGGTTTGTGGCTGGAACGTCTATTAAAATATTCACATTTACAAAGGGATTTTATGGGTTTGGCCTGGAGAAAATTGGATTGTCTGAAACAACAACTGTTGATTCAGGAGCAATACCAGTTACAGAAACACAGGCGTCCACCCGTGGCTATTTTACAGCATCATGGTTTACAAACGGTCACAAAAGTGAAAACGCTGAAAAAATAGAAGGATTGGAACCTATTGGAAATGTCGCCTGGGTTGCGGCTTGCAATAAGTATTTTACGATAATTCTTATGCCTGAAAGCATGGAGCGAGCCGATGGATATGTTTCACCCGGAGAAGGAGGATCGGCATCGGTATCTCTGGATGACAACAGAATTACCGTTTACGCCGGCCCGAAGTCATATGCGATTCTTAATGACCTGGGCAGATCAACCAACAGCATGATAGACTTCGGATGGCCGGTTATCAGATGGATAGGAAAGCTCATCTTTATTTTTCTCACATCGGTGCTGTCTTTTGTTGGAAACTGGGGAGTTCGAATAATACTGCTAGCATTTGCCCTTAAGTTTTTGCTGTCGCCCCTTACAACAAAAAGCTACATATCCATGCAGAAAATGCAGCAGATACAGCCAGCTATGCAGGAACTGCAGAAAAAATATGCAAAAGACCCGAAGCAGCAGCAGACAGAGCTGCAGAAGCTGTACAAGGAAAGCGGAGTCAACCCGCTTGGGGGATGCCTGCCAATGCTGTTGCAGATGCCGGTATTCTTTGCCATGTACAGAGTCCTTGCAAATATGGTTGAACTTAGAGGAGCCAGGTTCTTCTCCTGGATTAACGATTTGTCCCGACCGGAGATACTGTTACCCTTTGAAACAAAACTGCTGGGGCTCGAGGGCATTGGCCTTATGGCTGTGCTTCTGGGACTCATAATGTTCATGCAGACAAAACTAACAGGAAGCAGCGGAACAGGAAGCTCGGCTCAGCAGCAGAAGATGATGATGTACATGATGCCGATATTCATGACATTCCTTTTCATGAGGTTCGCAGCAGGACTTACTCTCTACTGGCTTGTATTCAATGTACTCACTCTTGTACATCAGGAAATGATAAAGAAGAAGCTGGGAGCACAGCAGGCAAATGGAAATCAAAAATGATTTGATAGCTGCACTGGCAACATCCGACTCAGTTTCTGCAATTGCATTGTTGAGGCTCTCTGGGAAGGGAGCCTCAAAAACAGTTGAGGAACTGATGAAACTGGAGCCCGGAAGGCTTGCAGGAATGAAAAGGGCGGTGGGGGATTTCGCGGGTATTGATTTTCTTGTAGCCATATCATGGCCCGAGGGGAAAAGCTATACAGGCGAGGAAATGGTAGACCTCATGTGCCACGGGTCGCCAGGAACAGCCGGTAGAATACTTAAGAAACTGGAGAGTAGCGGTGCACGTCTGGCACAGCCGGGCGAATTTACAAGAAGAGCCTGGATGAATGGCAGACTAAATGCTCTAGATATACTAAGCCTATCACAAAAATATGCGGGAAATGTATCTGATAATGGCAGTAATATGAGCAGAGATATGCTTGATCTCATCACCGAAATGGAAGCTTTCATAGAATTCAGTGACGAGCATGAAATAGATGGCGACAAGAGTATACTCAATATGCTGGAATTTGCCCTGGAGAAGACTATTGTGCTATCAGAACAGGTAAAGATGGCAGAAATCTTACCAAGAGCTTTTATAATGGGGCCGGTAAATGCAGGAAAATCAACATTGTTTAACAGGCTTTGCGGGCAGGAAGCAGCCATAGTATCACCTGTTCCCGGAACCACAAGAGACGGAGCTGTTCGAACTGTTACAATTTCGGGAAGACAGGTTCAGATACACGACACTGCCGGAACCGGGGGAGAGAGTTTAGATAGGCAGGCCCTTTCCCTTTCCATCACATCCATGAGAAAGGGAGACAGAGTTGTTTGGATGGACCCTGCCTGCAGCTCATGGCCGGAAAACATCCCCGAGGGGACAACTGTACTCAAAATTCAATCCAGAAGCGATGAAGCGATAAAACGACCGGAAGAGGGATGGACGCCAGCCTCTGCAGAAACAGGAGCTGGAATTGAGCAGATAATTGGTTTTTTGACTGCCACTGAACCGGAAAGCCCTTCATGGAGGCTGGATAGAATCATTGGTCTTCTTGAAAGAGCTCTTCTGGTTGCACATAATGACGACCTCGCTCTGGCTGCAGAAATTGTTCACGAGATTCTATATGAAGCAGAGCAGCCCGAGAGAAACGGAGATGCAGTTGAACGGGCACTTGAGAAATTCTGCGTCGGAAAATGAACAAACATCAAATTCTCGTAATAGGAGGGGGTCACGCGGGAGTTGAGGCAGCTGTTGCTGCCGCTGCGCTTGGCTGCCGTGCTGTAATTGTTACTCCAAGCATTGAAAGAATTGCTTTAATGTCATGTAACCCTGCAGTGGGCGGCATTGCAAAGGGTACGCTTGTCAGGGAAATCGACGGCCTCGGGGGAGTAATGGCAGAATCAGCAGACATAACAGCTCTTCAGTTCAGAATGCTTAACACAAGAAAAGGGCCGGCAGTGTGGGGTCCCCGAGTACAATCTGATGTTGCTGGTTACTGTGCCGCACAGAGAGAACAGCTCAAAAATGCCGGGGTTGATGTTATTCAGGGTCTTGTAGTAAAGTTTGTGGGTTCTAATGAGCGAATTCTAGGAGTTAAGCTGGCAAGCGGCATGGTTATAAACGCAGATGCATTTGTTCTTGCAGCAGGAACATTTTTAAGAGGAATGCTTCACAGGGGAAGGAATACATGGCCTGGCGGAAGAAGAGGAGACATCTCTGCGATAGAACTGGAAGATGATTTGCGTCAGAGAATGTTTCACGTGAAACGATTCAAGACAGGAACTTCCCCCAGAGTTTTAAGAAAATCAATAGACTACGAAGCATTGGAAAAGCAGATATCCCACGAAATGCAGTTCAGATTCAGTTGGTCATCCACCTCCGGAGTACAGAATCGGGAGAGTTGCTGGGTTACTCGATCAACAACAGAAACGGAAAACACCGTAAAGAACAATCTATCTGAATCTCCCCTGCATACCGGAAGAATAACGGGCACCGGACCGAGGTATTGCCCCAGTTTTGAAGACAAAGTAACAAAATTTCCTGAACGCTCCGGTCATCCCATACACGTGGAACCCATGGGACTGTCTTCCAGAATTATGTACCTTAACGGTCTGTCAACCAGTCTTCCAGAGGGAATTCAGGAAAAGGTGGTACGATCGTTACCCGGATTCAGCAAAGCGATTGTATCGGCTTATGGATATTCAGTGGAATACACCTGCTTCGAGACCGGAGAGTATGACAGAAGTCTGCTTCTGAGAGGATGCACAAATCTATATGCAGCCGGTCAGCTGCTGGGAACAACCGGTTATGAAGAGGCTGCAGGAACAGGGCTTCTTGCAGGAGCAAACGCCGCCAGAAGTGCACTCAGTCTTCAGGGTGCAGTGCCTGAAAGAATAAGCAGCTATCTGGGAGTTATGATTGACGATCTTGTTTCAAGGGGAACGGATGAGCCATACAGACTGTTTTCCAGCAGATCTGAAAACCGACTGCACCTCAGGCAGGACAACGCCGACAAAAGGGTTCATGCTCTTGCTTGTGAACTGGGCACACTGTCAACAGTAAAAGAGAAAGCATTTGCAGATCGAGAAGAAAGATACAACACGATTAGAGGATTGCTCTCAAGCACAGTAATCGAAGGCAAAACGGTTGAAGAATTGTGCAGAAGACCGGAAATGTCCCCTTCCGAGATAGCGGAGCTTACAGGTTGGAATTCCACAGCAATAGATGACAGGGATGTATTCGCCACTGCGGTGCTTGACATAAAATACGCGGGCTATATCACCAGATCAGAGAGAAGACACGCATCAAGACAGAGGTACGGGGAGGTTTCTCTGAGCATCATCTCCGACTACAACCAGGTACAGTCAATAACAATAGAAGCCAGAGAGGCATTAAACAGAAGAAGGCCCGAAAACCTGTCTGCCGCGGAGGCAATTCCAGCGGTTAGGCAGGCCGACCTGGATTCAATCGTTCTTCATTTGATGAAAGAGAGTGTTTCACGTGAAACATGACTTTCCGCAGAGTTTTTCCCGGGCTTTCGATGAATGCCTCATGCTCGGGGTGGAAGTAACAGAGGACTTCTACGGTAAAGCAGAGATGTTTCTTGGCTTTCTCGCAAAAAGCACAGCAGTAATGAATCTTGTGGGTCCCGGTGAAATAGCAAGACTCTGGACAAGACATGCTCTTGAATCCGTGGCTTTCGTTCCTTATCTTGACGGAAAAGAAGTTATAGACATCGGAACCGGTGCAGGATTTCCGGGAATGATGCTTGCATTGTGCGGCTTCAATGTTACCATGGTGGAGTCAAGGGGGAAAAGATGCGCATTCCTGGAAACTGCAGCAAGAGAATGCGGAATATCATGCAAGGTTGTTAACAAAAGAATCGAGGACGCAGGCCCTTTCCCGGAGGGGGCACAGTTTACCTCCCGGGCAGTGAAAGGACCCGCAGAAATGGTAAAAATGATTATTCCCGCAGCATCAGAGAGCTTTTCCCTTATAACCAGAGTATCCGAGACCAGCCAAACCTGCCCAGGTGCAGTAATATCCGGCATTCTACCCGTTCCTCCGCTTGACCGCGATGGGTTTATCCTGCAGTATCGGCATCCCGGCAAATAGAAATAACTTGAAAGGTGTACTGAATGACCAGAATCCTTGCTGTTGCCAATCAGAAAGGCGGCGTAGGAAAAACGACCACTGTAATAAATCTGGGAGCCAGCATTGCAGTTCACGACAAAGAGGTACTGCTCATCGATCTGGATCCACAGGCCAATGCCACAAGCGGTCTTGGATGCAAAGAAGCAGACAGTTACGGGGTTCACAATTTTGTAACAGGGCAGAATACTCTGGAAGAATGTACGGTAAAAACAGAAGTTGACGGGCTTTATATCGTACGGGGATCCAGAAATCTGGCCGGAACAGAAATAGAACTGGCTTCCCAGGAGAGGCGCGAATACTTTCTGGCAGATGCTCTCTCCAGATCCGATTTGAAAAAGTACGACTATGTTCTTATTGATTGTCCTCCATCTCTGGGTCTTCTTACTATCAATGCTCTCGTCGCCGCAGACGGAGTCGTTCTAACGGTTCAAAGCGAATACTATGCTCTGGAAGGCTTGTCTCACCTTATAGAAACCATAAAAAGAATAAAGGCACACTGGAACAAGGCACTGATGATCTTTGGTGTGGTTCTTACCATGTACGACAAAAGGCTCAGGCTGAGCAGGGAAGTGGAAGAGGAAGCAAACGAACACCTGGGCAAGATTCTCTTCCGCACACGTATTCCCAGAAATGTGAAACTCAGCGAAGCCCCGAGCTTCGGAAAGCCTGTCATTCTCTACGATGCCTTTTCCAGCGGAGCAAAGAGCTATATGAGTCTGGCCAGGGAGGTGATGGCAAGGTGAAACGGAAAAGCGCTCTTGGAAGAGGTCTTGAATCACTTCTTCCCGATATTGAAGGGAACCAGTCCGGAAACGGAAACCCGTCTGAAATAGCGATTGAGCTCATTGATCCCAACCCTTATCAGCCAAGAAGAGACTGGGATGATGAAGAGCTTGCATCTCTCTCTGAGTCCATTAGACAACAGGGGATTCTGCAGCCATTAGTGCTGAGGCACTTTGAAGACAGATACCAGTTGATAGCAGGCGAGAGAAGACTACGGGCATCAAAGCTGGCGGGTTTTGCTTCTGTTCCTGCATATGTCAGAGAAGCAGACGAAAAGCAGATGATGGCTCTTGCTCTTATTGAAAACATTCAGCGCCAGGACCTGAACCCGATGGAAAAAGCGGAGGCTTTCAGCAGATTCTGCAGTGAATTCAACATGACTCAGGAAGAGCTTGGAAAACAGGTTGGCATAAGCCGCTCAGCTGTTGCCAACTTCCAGAGACTCATGGAATTACCTGATTCTGTAAAGAGTCTTGTCAGATCAGGAAAACTATCAATGGGTCATGGCCGTGCTCTTCTGGGGCTTTCCGGCGAAGAGACTGTTGTGCGAATGGCTAAACTATGTGTAGCAAGGGGATACAGCGTCAGAACATTAGAAGACGAAGTCAGGAAAGCTGCGGATAAAAACCGCCCACAGAAGAGAAAGCTGAAATCTGTTCTTCCGGAGATAAAGCAGCTGGAATCCGAGCTTCAACGCATACTGGGAGCCAAAGTTTGTCTCAGGGACCAAGGCGGTTCGGGAAAACTTGAGATAGAGTACAGTTCTCTAGACGAGCTCGACAGAATTCTTAGTATAATAAGGCGTCGGGGAGACTCGGCGTAAACCAGGTTATGAAAATACTACTACGGAGGTTAACATGGCTTACAAAATCGACGACTCCTGCATCAGCTGCGGAGCCTGCCAGGGTGAGTGCCCTGTTGACGCTATCGCCGAGGGGTCGCCATACGTTATCGATGCAGCTACCTGTATTGATTGCGGAGCTTGCGCGGCAGTTTGTCCGGTAAGCGCAATAGAAGCGCCCTAGCTTCAGCGAATAAAGCCGCACACAAATGCACCCTTTTAGAGGCAATGTGTGCGGCTACATGTTTTTTACAAGAAAAGTGTAAAGCTGATACAGCTGCTCTACCATTATTTTTGCAGAAAAGGGCTTTAGATCCACATCCACAGATGACAGAAGCCTGTTTCCAAGCTCTGGATCCTCCAGTAGCTTAATGATGCCTTCAGCAAGGCAGTCGATGTTTCCATAACTGCAAAGAAAGCCGTTCTTTAATCCGTTAACAAGCTCGGCTATTCCGCCAACATCAGTGGCTACGACTGGAATTTTTACAGCAAGAGCTTCGAGCATGGCTCTGGGAAGCCCTTCGCTTCTGGATGTAAGAAGAAAAGCGTCGAAGGCTGGTAGGATTTCTGCAACATTCTTTCTGCTGCCCAGCATCATGAAGTTTTCTTCAACATCCCTCTGACGAATGTACAGAGTCAAGTAGTCTGCAAGAGGACCGTCGCCCACTATTACGAACTTAACATCGGGGAAGGATCTTTTCACAATTACTGCCACATCGATAATTGCTTCAGGATGCTTCTGAGCAGCAAGCCTTATGACGGTTCCTACGACAGGAACAGAGTCAGGAATACCCAGCAGTTGTCTGGCCTGCTTTTTGTTCCCACGCTGCTTAAAAAACTCCTCAAACTCAACACCGCTTCTGATAAGCTGATAGTCTTCGGGCCTTCCAATGCCCCAGTTCACTCCTTTCTTAATGTCGTGAGGGCTCACAACAATATTCGAATGAGCAAGCCTGTACCCGAAACGTTCAAGAATTGAATAGAAAAACTTCTGAACAGGAGGCATAGTATTGAAAAAAGACCATCCATGAACAGTTTGAACAATTTTTACAGGTGATTTTGCCGCGGCAGCAGCCAGTCGGCCAAGAAACTTTGCTTTAGACCCGTGGGTGTGAACAATAGAAAAATGGTTCTGGTCGATGATTTTACGTATTTCATAAAAGGCTCTTATGTCATGATACAATGAAAGCCTTCTAACCAGGTGTGGGGCAGTGAAAACTGGAATCCCGTACTTCTCGGAAAGATCGCTGAAAGTTCCCTCAGGTGAAATTTCAGGGCCGGTAAGAACAGCGGAAGGATAGCCCATCCTGCTGATTTCCCTGCAGCTGATGAGAGTGTTCATCTGAGCTCCTCCCACAGCCATTTTCGTAATAATGTGCAGAATCGTGGTTTGTCTTCCGGGCATTATCCCTTTTTCTGTTTTGCAGGCTGAGAACTCTTCCGGAAAACAAGGCAGAGCCTGTAAAATACTGACAGCAGTACAGTAAGAGCGGAATAGAAAAGCGGGCTCAGAAAAACACATCCGGCTACCCAGAACAGTAGAACAGGAACAAGAAGCTTTTTAATGTGGGCAGCAGGAGGCATCAAAGAGGAGATATCATAGTTGTTGTAATCACGAAAAAGGTCTTCCGCAAAGCTGAACAGAACTACAGAAACGGCAGTAAGAAAAAGATGAAGAGGCATGCCTCCGATCAACTTCTGATTCTGAAAGAAAGCAAGAAGACTTGTAAGGAAAGGTAAAAGCAGCATGCCGCCAAGCAGAAAGCGCATCCCCCAGAGAAGAGCCTGATCCGAAGAGAAGGTATTACCCGAAGCTTCATACTTCTTTATAAACTTTCCAAGCATGTATCGGGAAAGTTTGAACAGACCAGAGAGAAGAATCAAAACAGTTAAAACGATACTGTAATCTATAAGTCGTTGTGACAAAGTTATTTCCTTCCGCTTTTCCTTCGCGTTTGATAGCAAATGCCACAGATGGCGACAGTCGCAAGAATTACCCAATAGTATACAACACCAGCGGTAATGTTTATCCATGCAAAGAGATTAACAGCACCTGTTGCCGTAAGGCTACCTCCTACAAGGGAAGTAAGCACAGAGAATACAAAATTTCTGGAGAGATAAACAAGAGCGCCGGAAAGAATGCCAATTCCAACGGCAAACAGAATAGAAATGCCCGGTAGAAGCAATTGCGCTGCAAAAAACCCGAACAATGCACCGGCGGCAAAGAATACCGCCCTGTAAAGGAAATAGACAAGAACTGCAAAAAGAATCGCAAAGATAACGGGACCAATTCGAAGAATAACAGCATTGGAAGAAATGTGTGACAGAAGGGAACCGCCATACAGAAAGCCGATAAAGAGAGCACAGACGCTAAGAGCAAGGGGCACCAGTCTGCTGCCGTAAAAAGCAAAAAGCAAACCGATGACCAGCATAAATGCAGGCACTGCGAGGGGATTATACATTACAAGTTCACCGTACATTACAAACTCCTGAGAAAGAGAAAAAGTTCACCCAGACCATTCAATTCGCAGGATGCTTCAGGTGCAGAAAGGTCGGAGTTGTAACGGTTCCGGATGATTACTGAAGGCATACCGGCCGCAGCCGCAGCCTTAACCCCTTTCCAGGCATCTTCAAACACCAGACAGGCAGCTGGCTCAATACCCAGGAGGGAGGATGCTTTCAGGAAAATATCCGGAAAGGGTTTTGATCGTAGCCCTTCTCCTCCGATGATGGCAGGAAAAGAAGGCAGGTCACCAAGAACTGTTTTTACAACAGCGCTGTCGGTGTTTGAGGCTATGGCGCAGGGCTTTATTGCCATTACCATTCGTAGAATATCAAAAGCCAAGGGGAACAAAGGAATGTCGCCATTAATACAGTACTCTCTGTAAATGATCTGCTGTCTGGAATGCGCTGCTTCTGTATCGCTGACCAGAAGCCCGGTTCTCTGCATTTCCCCTGCAAGCCCCTCTCCATAGAATGCCCAGTGTTTCCAATATTCAGCTTCTGGTACCGAATGCCCGTAATGGGCAAGAACGGTATTCCAGGATTTTCGGTAGAATGGCTCACTGTCTGCAAGAACTCCGTCAAAATCGAAGAGAACTGCTCTTGATGCCGTCCACAGTTCAGCTAATTCCAGTTTATTCCTCCTGCAGGTCTGGTTGAAAACAACTCTTTGAACAATAGTATCATATCTCAAGTTCAGGTAAAACCCCATAGAAAAAGGAGGTTTCCATTGCTGGCAAATTTTTCGGAAATAAGAAATGCTGCCCGCTCAGTAACAGGTACCTGCGCAGTGGTTCCCATGGGTCATGATACAGCCTCTCTCGAAGCTCTTCTGGAAGCTTCCGATTCAGGGCTTGCCGGAAGCATCATTGTGGGTTCCCGAGAGGAGGTAATAAAATCGCTGGCGATACTTGAAAGAGAATTGCCCGACAACATCCTCGTGATAAATTGTGAAGATCCGACAGAAGCCGCATTGAAGGCCGTTAGTCTTGTCAGCTCCGGAGAAGGCAGCATGCTGATGAAGGGTCTGCTGAAAACCTCTATTTTCCAGAAAGCAATTCTTGATAAGGATGTGGGCTTGAGAACAGGCAGAGTTCTCAGCCATGTTGCAGTTGTACATGTACCAAAACAGAACAGACTTGTAGCCATTACTGATGGAGGAATGAATATTCGCCCCGACAAAGAGCAGGCAATACAGATTGCTGAAAATGCCGCGGGCATTATACTGAAACTGGGAGCCGACAGAGCCAGAATTGCACTCCTGGCAGCAGTAGAGGTAGTGAACGAAAAAATGCCGGAAACAGTTCTTTGGGATATTATTGCACGAGAGGGCATCGATGGTGCCGATGTTGCGGGTCCTTTGGCCGTGGATGGCGCGATGGATGCTGAAGCAGCTGCTCTGAAAAACATAACCGGACCTGTTGCAGGAAATGCCAATGTACTTGTGACACATGATATTGCATGCGGAAACATCTTTGCAAAAGGCTTCATGTACATGACAGATACCGAAGCAGGAGGACTCATTGCCGGAGCCTCTGCTCCTGTTGTTATGCTGAGCAGGTCAGACACAGCCTTAACCAAGCTGAACAGTCTTGCCCTTGGTGCTGTCGTGGCAGGTAGGAAATGATAAATGAAAGGCTGATACTCGCAGTCAATCCGGGAGGTACCTCAACAAAAACAGGACTTTACTCGGAAGACCATCTCGTTTTTGAAGAGAGCGTGCATCACGAGCCATCAGACCTTGAGCCTTTTGCCAAAACCGTCGATCAGATCGATTTCAGAACAGATATTGTTCTAGGAGTTTTGAAGGAAAAAGGCTATGAACTGAAAGACCTTGCTGCAGTGGTGGGGCGCGGTGGAACCTTCAAACCTCTTGCCAGCGGCACGTACAGGGTAAACCGAAAGCTTCTGGAAGACATTGCAGACGGATCTACTCTTCAGGCTGATCACCCCTCAAATCTGGGAGCTCTTATTGCGTGGGCCATTGCCGAGCAAGCAGGTCTGCCTTCTTATTTCGTAGATCCGGTCTGTGTTGATGAAATGATAGATGAAGCTCGTCTCAGCGGGCATCCCCTTCTGCCAAGGGTTAGCCTCAGCCATGCTCTGAATATCAGAATGGTTGCCTACAAAGCCGCAGAAAGACTGGGCAAACCCCTTAGCTCACTAAACCTCATTGTAATGCATCTAGGGAGCGGAGTCAGTGTAAATGCCCTCTGCCGGGGCAAAATGATAGATACGAACAACGCAAACGACGACGGACCATTCAGTTCCACCCGAGCTGGTGGTCTTCCAGTTACGGGCCTCATGAAACTCTGCTTCAGCGGCAAGTACAGCGCTGCTGAACTGAAAGGCATGCTGCTGAAAAAGGGCGGTGTTTTTGCCTATCTTCAGGAAGAACATGTGGGCAGGATAAGAACAATGGTAGAAGGCGGAGACGAAAAGGCGGATCTCGTGCTCAGGGCCATGGTTTATCAGATGGCAAAAGAGGCAGGAGGTATGGCAGCTGCCCTCAGGGGAGAAGTAGATGCCGTTGTCATAACCGGAGGCATGGCATATAACTTCTGGGTGACAGATCTTCTTTCACAGTACTTGTCTTTTCTGGGCGAGATTTTTGTCTTTCCCGGGGAAGCAGAGCTTGAAGCCCTCACCAGAGGGGTTCTCAGGGTAATGGATGGAATTGAAGAGGAAAGAGAATACAAATAGCAGGAAGAAAGGCAAGCAATGAGGAAGAAACTCAGCGAGGTTGATTCCGGCAAACTGTTTCTTTCGGGAAACGAGGCCATAGCAAGAGGAGCCTGGGAGCACGGTGTGCATTTTGCCAGCTCCTACCCGGGCACTCCTTCAACAGAGATAATGGAAACCATAGGGGAGGAGTACCCTGAAATTGATGCCCAGTGGGCTCCAAATGAAAAAGTAGCAATGGAAGTTATTGCAGGTGCTTCTTTTGGGGGAGCAAGAGTTCTCTCGTCCATGAAACACGTTGGCCTTAATGTTGCTGCCGATCCATTCTTTACACTGAGTTACATAGGAGCTACCGGTGGAATTGTAATAGTAAGTGCGGATGACCCCGGAATGCATTCTTCCCAGAATGAACAGGATAACAGGCTTCTGGGAAGGGCTGCAAAAGTGGTTATTCTTGAGCCGGCCGACAGCCAGGAGGCGAAAGATTTCACGGGAATTGCTCTGGAAATAAGCGAGATGTTTGATACGCCGGTAATGCTCAGGGTTACTACACGGGTCTGTCACTCCAAAAGCATCGTTGAAGTAGGTCCACGTACGAATGTTCCAGTAAAAGGATACAAGAAAGACATTGCAAAGAGGGTACCCATCCCTGCCAACGCAAGAAAAATGCACTCAAGGGTGGAAGCCAGGCTCAGAGCTCTCGAGGACTGGGGCTGTGACAGCCCTCTGAACAGAATAGAAAAGGGAAACAAGTCTTTAGGCATAATAACCAGTGGAATCAGTTATCAGTATGTGAAGGAAGTGCATCCGGAAGCCAGTGTACTGAAGCTGGGTCTCACAAATCCGCTGCCATGGAAGCTTATCGGTGATTTCATCAATCAGGTGGACAGAATCATTTTCGTCGAAGAGGGCGAACCCTATCTTGAAGAAAGAATCAGGTCCCGCTTCCTTATTGACGCCAAGGGATGTGAGCTTGTTTCTGTGGAGGGAGAGCTTAATCCCGAACTGGTGAGAAAAGCCATTAAGAACGGAGAGCAGATTCCGCTGACCTTTTCGGATGTGGAACTGCCGGGAAGACCTCCAGCTCTCTGTGCGGGCTGTCCCCACAGAGGAGCATTTTACACCCTTTCAAAAATGGGGGCCAGCTCCACAGGGGATATCGGATGCTACACTCTGGGTTTAATGCCCCCGTATAATGCTCTTGAAACAGTTGTCTGTATGGGGGCAGCCATCGGCGTTCTTGCCGGACTGGAAAAGGCAACAGGTAGAGACGAAATGCCCAGGCTGGTGAGTGCCATAGGAGAATCTACCTTTGTGCACTCCGGCATCACCGGTCTAATCGACATGGTTTACAACGGGAATACAGGTACTGTGATGATAATGGACAACAGCCTGACCGCAATGACCGGAGGGCAGGAAAACCCCACCACAGGAAAAAACCTCAGGGGAAATCCGGCTCCTGTGCTTGACCTGGAAAAAATGGTTCTTGCTTGTGGAGTGAAGCATGTCAGAGTTGTTGATCCCCACGATCTCCAGGAAATGAAGAAGGCTTTGCAGGAAGAGTTCGACAGAGAAGAGCTCAGCGTTATTATAACAAGAAGGCCATGCATAATGGCTTACAAGCCCCTGCGGAAAACAGTCGCGGTACATGATGTGGAGAAGTGCGTGCATTGCAGACTCTGCGCCAGGCTGGGCTGCCCTGCCATCAGCTGGAACAAGGAAATGAAGATCCCCGTGATCAACGAGATGCTCTGCTGGCCCAACTGCAATCTCTGCGTTCAGGTGTGCCCTAAAGATGCACTTTCAAAAGATCTTGAGGGGGTTGTATAATGACAAAAGTCAAGAATGTTATTATCTGCGGAACCGGGGGGCAGGGGATTCTTCTTGCAAGCGAGGTTTTGTGCAGCGCTGCATGGCGTTCCGGGTTCGATGTAAAAAAGAGCGAAGTTCATGGAATGGCCCAGAGGGGCGGCTCGGTGTCCAGCCATGTTCGGTTCGGAGAAAAGGTGAGCAGTGTTCTGGTGGAAAAAGGAGCTGCCGATGTAGTTCTTGCCATGGAAAAAATGGAAGGGCTCAGATGGGCAAGTTACCTATCTCCCCAGGGAAGGCTGATTACCTGTGATCTGGTCATAGAACCCATGACAGTAAACACCGGCTCTGCAGAGTATCCTGATGTGGAGAGCATCATAGAAGCCATGAAGATTCCCAACTTGATGCTTCCCGTTATGACTATTGCGAGAGAACTGGGCAACCTTCGGGTGGTAAACACCATTCTTCTGGGAGCAGCATCAAAACTGCTTCCGGAGATTCCCCTTGAAAACTGGTTCAGTGCAATAGAGGAACGAGTTCCTCTTAAGGCTCTCGAAATAAACAAAGCCGCTTTTATAAGAGGAAGTGGTTTGTAACAGTATTTTTTTACATTCATGAACAGGCGGGGATGGGATGGCTGGCAAACCATCCCCGATTGACAGGAAGCTTATATGGAATGGGTTCTTGGCATCATTGTGGGGGTTTCCCTTAGTGCCGCCTGCGGTTTCAGGGTATTTGTTCCCATGCTTGTAATGAGTATAGCGGTTCATTCGGGGAATCTTACTCCCGCATCGGGGTTTGAGTGGCTTGGAACCTGGCTTGCGCTAACTGCCTTCAGCATTGCCACTCTTCTTGAAATAGCGGCATACTTCATCCCTGTTGTGAACAATATTCTTGATACAATTGCCACACCTGCTGCTTTTGTGGCGGGAACGGTACTCACTGCTTCCATGGCAGGAGAGCTTTCCCCCGTTCTCCGGTGGGCTCTTGCAGCGGTGGCTGGTGGAGCAGTGGCAGGAGGTGTGCAGCTGGCAACGGTTTCTGCTCGAACAGCTCTGACTCCACTGGGAGGCTCCGGAGCAGTCTCGGCCGCGGAAGACGGAGCCGCGGTTGCAACATCCGTTCTCGCTGTTACAGTTCCCGTTCTTGCGGTGGGTCTTCTTGTGCTGGCTGCTGCTGTTGTTTTTAGAAAGAAACATAAGCAGAGCATTCGGGTATAGAATCGGTTATGGAATCCTTTCAATTTGAAGACAGGAGAGAAGATGATATTTCTGCTTATTCTTTCGGCAATAGTGTCCCAGGCGCCAGGAACGGTTATTCTCAACGAAGTGATGTACAATCCTGACGGAGTTACGCTTGGTCTTGATGATCACCTTGAGTGGATAGAAATTTTCAATTCCTCGACAGAAGCTGTGAATCTGTCGGGCATGATGATAAGCGATGGAAACAACCAGGTCTACCTTGGCCATTACCTGCTCTCCCCCGGCTCTTTTGGAGTAATCTGCGCAAACGATGAATCCTTCAAAGCCGTTTATGGCAACTCAATAAGACTGGTACCATGGAGCGGGGAATGGACAAGGCTTCGCAACTCCTCAGACGAGATAATTCTCTACAGCGAAGACGGTACTGTCATGGAGTCTCTGCGTTATGAAGAAAGCTGGGGAGCGAATGGTGCAGAACCTTCAAGAGCAGATGGCGGAGGGGCTTCTCTTGAAAGGAAAAATGCTGCCGGACCCGATGACGAAACAAACTGGCAGCCCTCAGAGGATTATGCAAACCCCACTCCCGATAACGGCGGAGACTCTGTGTGCTGGGGAACACCGGGGGCTGAAAACAGCATTTCTGATTAGCATTCAGCAGGCCCCGGCAGAGAAATCGCCGGGGCCCGTTTGCGTTCTAGAACTCGCTGTCTTCCATGGAACTTACCAGGCTAACTCGGTCAAGTCCACTGGATTTTTCAAGGGATGTAACGAGACTTGCCGCGGAGATTCCTCTTCTCAGAGTTATGTCATAGGAAAGAATAAGATAACGGCCATTATCGGCAGGCTCTATGTGTATCAGTGTAGAGCGGGATGTTTTCTCGCTGATCAGCTTGGTATAAAGAGATTCATCACCTGTATCGCGGTCGTACCGGAATCGGATCACATACTCACTTCTCATGTAGGCGCCATAATTGGTTTTGAACAGAACCAGAGCGACTATGCTGATGAAAACGGTAGAAATAGCAGAGAGAAGATAGTTGCCTGTTCCTGCCGCTATTCCTTCGGTTAGAGAGAAGAAAACAAAAGCGGTGTCCCGGGTATCTTTTATTACCGTTCGGAATCGAACTATTGTGAGGGCTCCCACAAGAGCAAACGCTCTGGCAAGATTGCTTCCTATAACCATCATTACAGCACTTACCGTTATGCACATGAGAACAAGGGTAACAACAAAGTTCTGCGAATAAGTAAGGCCGCGGTGCGTGGCTTTGTATACTATCCCAATAACAAGACCGGCACCCAGAGCCAGAAAAAGATTAACAATAAGGTCGCCCGGGCTGTAGCCTAGAACCTCATTGGCAGTGCTGAACCAGAGCATCAGTGAAGACATGAGATTCTCCTCTCGATAAGGCGATTGAGTCGTGTTCCATCGTGGTCAAGGTAAACAGCCTCCACAGCTCTCTGAAATTTGGAGCATGACACTCTTGTGAGGTCCATTTCACGAACAAGTCGCTGAAACCAGAAGGGAATTCTGTATCTGAATTTAGTTTCAACAATTCCTCCATTGGGTATTATCTGCACAGGAATTCCCTCGGGCAACCCGCTCCAGGAAGTTCGAAAAGCAGTGGTAGCTGTATCGATTGTGGCCCTGAAGTCGGGGTTGGCCCTGTCTTCCCACGCAGCCCTGTGATAATCGGTAATGACACTCGGGGCAAGGCGGTATCTGAACGACTGGGCGATGAAGCGCTCCGAAACGCTGTTCCCCGGAGAGGAATCATAAAGAACATCGCGAAGCCAGCCTGCTCCACCGGCAAGGCCTGCACTGAATCTTTCAACAGGCATCCGGACTCTGTGCTTCACCACCAGATTTCCGTCTCTTCCCTTGAGTTCCAGATAAAGGGGATAATCATATCCGCAAGCATTGTGAGTATAAGTACGAAGGCGGTATTTGAACCGCTTTTCAAGGCCGTCGCGTTTCTCATTGAACCACCGCATATCGGGAGAATCGAAATAAATGCTTCTTATGGGGTAATTTCCGTTCTCCCCGCAGTGACTGTCTCTGGTAAGATGTCTGTCGAGTTCTTCGGTAACCGTGTCAAGCCTCTGGCGGTCAAGAATGTATTTGAATTCATACCTGTAGAAGTGAAGATGCTCGGGAATGTGATCCATCAGAAATTGAGCCCGGCTTCAAAAATGTAATCGGTGTAGAAGCTATCGGACAAAATGCCATCAATGTTGTGTTTCTCTCCGCCGAACCGGAATCTAATGTTGTCAGTGGGGTAAACAGATCCGATGAGGGATACGGTTGTCTCCCGGGTGTCCAAATCAGTATTGTGAGTAAGCTGATCATAGCATACTGAAAGAGAAACGGTTTTGATGCCCCGAACATTCCAGGGATGATAGAAGCCTGTCAGTGCTCCCCAGAAACCCAGAAAAGAGGGAGCGGTATTCCCGGCTACAACATCGGCTAAAGACCAGTTGTCTCCAGTGGCAGCCTCGGCGCTTAGGGAAAACTCATACCAGTTGGAGACTTCGTAATCAACCGACACGTCTGCCGAAAAGGAATTCTGCCTGGCACTGACAGAGTATCCCTCAGGAACGGAAGAAGTTTCCTGCCCAAGCCTGTGAGAAACGGCTGAACCTCCAAGAGTCAAACCGAAAGAAGGAACTTCCATCTGACCGCGGAAGGAGTAAAGAAACTCGCTGTCGGTTCTCTCTTCCCCACGCTCATCACCGTTGAAAAAGCCGGCAATTCCGCTGAGTTCAATTCCCTTGACTGCAGGCAGATCAAGCTCGACATCCACGCCGATATCTCTGCCGGCATAGGTAAGGTTTTCACAAAAATCGTATAGAAGAGGACGATCGAACATAGGAAGCTTCCAGGAGCTCAGCATTCCACCAAGCAGGGTTTGCCTCTTGAACTGACCAAAACGCATCTCCAGGCGGGAGCAGGGAAGAAAGGTAAGAAAAGCATCCTTCAAAAAAACAGCATCAGTCTGTAATTCAATCTGAATATCAGCTTCGACAGTTTGTGTTACAGATGCCCCAAGCTCAATGCCAGCCCTTCTGATTGAAAACTCTCTGGAGGGAACAGCATTGTAGAAACCCCACTGAGTAAACCCGGCATCAATATAACCGCCCAGATCGAACTTTTCCGACAATGAATTTTCCACATCTACACCAGAGGAGATACCTGCAAGCAGCAGCATAAGAACCGGAACCTTGTAATTCATCAGCAACCCCCTAATTAAGAACAGTCAGCCTGGTTGAGGCAACCCCGGATGTTGACCTGAGAAACAAAATATAAACTCCGCTGGGAAGCATGCCACTGAAATCGGCTGACACCGTTCCCTCATGAATGAAAGGCAGATCAATTCTCGATATCGATCTCCCGGCAAGATCAAAAAGCATTGCGTATGCAGGCAATGAAGTTGTTTCATATCGAAAGGAGAAAGATCCGTTGCAGGGATTTTGAGAAAGAAGATTTACCCGGGTGTAGCAGCAGCTTTGGGTCCATCCCGGGTTTGTTTCGCCGGGAGAACCAGGCGGGGCGGAATACTCCCAGCTTCGGGGAGATGTGATAGGAAGAAGAGGAGACTTCAAGTACATGATACCCGAAGTTTCAATTGGCCACAACTCGTTCCACCCCATGGAGAAAATTCTGTCTCCCAGACTGGAGTAAAGAAACAGGGAATCAGAAGCACAGGAAAGGCCAAAATCAAGAGGAACAGTGATGCAGGCTTTACCGTCAAATGCCGCAGGGTCAGAAGCGGCTAAAAGCAAGCCTCCGGGCCCCATGCAGGTTCCACCTGGCACCATCGATACATTCCTTTCGACATCCATGAAATACCAGCCTGAAATGTTCGCACTTGTTTGTGAGTTATTGAAGAGTTCTATCCAGTCATTCCCATCTCCTGCAGCAATTTCGCTTGGAATTACGCTTACACTGTTCTGGGGAAGAGAATCACCGCTGCCTATCTGCCATTCGCAGACCTGATTCCATGAAGGGTCCATCAGTTGCAGAAGGGTTCCTTCGGGATACTGAGCTCCCGCATCTCCGTAGATGCACGAGGATCCGTAAATCTCTCCGGCTCTTACCGCGGAATTAGAAAGGTAAAAAGTTTTCCCCGGGGCTACCAGGGTTGATTCTGCCATGAAAATGTTGCCCGGTGGATTCCCTGCAGAGAACCTGCAAAGGGAAAGATCCTGTGCAGCAGACCCGGTATTGGTGATGGGAAGCACCCAGAGATTCTCTCCGCACCAGACAGGTGTTCCGGGAGAAAGCAGCTCCGGAGAAAAGTCGGCAAGGGAAACACGGGCGGAGGGAGAGGGCTCCTGCTCAAGATCATTCTCTCTTATGCCCCATGCAGGGTAGAAAACAGGAAGAATGTCATGAAAACCGAACGGGCCGAAGGCAAAATGAACCGAGTAGGCTCCGTGGGGGATGTCTACTTCTATGCTCCATTCCTCCCCGTCGGTGTCGGATTCCATAAAAAGCCACTGCTCCCGCTGTTTGTCAATTGCAACAAGGCAGACAACCCCCATGGGTTCCTCTCCGGCGAGAGACAGCTCAACTTCCACAGAAGAAGACATGTTCAGGCATGACGAAATACTTATCTGCTGAACCTCAGGAATTCCATTTTCCAGGTGAATATCCTCGAGGAAATCGGCTCTTGCATGCAGATCATCCGTGAGCGCACCGCAGATAGAGTCAAACTCTGAAACAGTGTATTCGTAATATGGGTCTTCAGACAGGTCACTGCGGATGAGCAGTCTGATGGAATCTACCATGTCGGGAAGATCTTCTTCAAGAATGTCTGCCGAGTACCCCAAAAGCCTGTTGAATTCGTCTCGGTTATCGGCCAGAGAAAGAATTCCCCTGGAAGCGCCGAAATATCCTATCTGGGATAGACCGGGTCTGGTTACCCACATGCTGTCGTATTCTCCACGCCAGGAGTTTCCAAATGTTGCATCTCTGTCCCAGGGGTAGTAGTGCCAGACACCATCGCTCCGGTGAAGGTAAAAGTTCTTGATGAGACCGTCCTGGTCTCCGATGGCTGTGTTAACGGCAAAGGCAGCCAGAACTTCCTCTGTTGCCAGAGAAGAACAGTCTCCAAGGAAGCAGTTTTCAATCAGTTCCAGTAATTGATCGCCGTAGGGATCGCTGTCTACTCTGGGTTCGAATCCATCAATACCGTCAGTACCGGAAAAATGCTGCATCAAGCGGCCACTGCTGTTGGTATTCTTGAAAAGAGGACCGAAGACAAGCCCGTTTCTCTGATAAAAAAGCCGGTCAATCCGTTCGACTCGCTCGTACACTCCCTGGTATTCACCGTTAATGGAGAGAGAGGTGAAAGAAGTAAGGGGAGCGGGGAAACCGAGTTGCCTTGTTATGTACATCCCCAGAGAATTCCGCATGAGCGATGGATCTCTGAATTGGGCATTCAGCAGAATGTTGTTTCCTCCTGGAAACAGATCCGGATCGTCCAGCGTAATCTGCCAGCTTTTTTTTGTGCAATACAGGGATGAACCACCCCTGTATGCGATGATACACTCCCCGGATACCCCTTCCAGTGCCACAACAGCAGGAAATTCCAGCTCGTCGAATGGATTTGCTTCCAACTGCTCCAGAAATACGGGGTCAACGGTTATCTCATACAGAGGCAGAGTACTACGAAGAAGAACTAATGACAAAATGATCATAATCCGTAACATACTACTTTCTTCATGACATTCTATTGTTACCGGCAGACCTGATACACTGATGAGTTAAGGACTTTTCTGATGCTTATACTACCGTATTCCTGTGGCCTTGTTCCACTTGGCCGTAGTAAGGAATTGAGAGAATGCCAGCCCCTGTGGCGCGGCAGCGAGAAGGCGAATGACTGAGCAGAAGGAGTAAGTTCATGGAAGAAATTCAGAGAATAGAACAGGTGATAAAAGACTCTATTGGATGGGCCATCACGAAGGATATCGAAAAACTGTACTCGATAATAGCCAATGATGAGAATCTGATCATAGTGAACCCGGACGATTCACAGGTGTGCGGGATTACCGAGTTCAGAAAGAACGCCGACTTCTGGATGGATCCCAGGTTTGAAGCTGTAGGGTTTGAAGTGAGAAATCTTGCAGTGAAAATTTCGGAATCGGGATCGGTAGCCTGGTTCTCATGCAGACTGGATGACCTTGCCATGTGGGAGGGGAAGCCGTGCGGTTGGGAGAATGTCAGGTGGACCGGAGTTCTTGAAAAAAGAAAATGCATCTGGACGCTTGTACAGATGCATTTCTCTTATCCAAAAGCATAGCAGCGAAAAAAGACAACTCTACAGGGCCGATATAGGATCCTCCGGCAGATTGTTGTCCTGTCTCCATGAAGCTACAACAGGCCGGACATCTGTTACAAAAGCATCCCGAAGAATGCGGTTGGCAGTGGTAATATCGGGCTTCGCCTGGGCGGCTTTCAATTCCTCAAGATTGACAAGCGCGGCTCTTGCAAGTGCATGCTCAGTGTTCTCTATTGCGGTAAGGATGTTCTCCACCGGAGAGCCTACCCGGGAATCGACCTTCAACTCGATGCTCGTTTCCCCTAGAGAGCAAAGGCCGGCAGCCTCAGCCATGAAGAGATTAAGAAAGAATCGAAACAAAGCTCCGGCATCCAGCGTTCCCGCAGGCAGAGCACCCATTCCGAGCTTGTTGTCAGACAATCTCACTCTGCCAAGCATTTTCTGATGCAGCAGGGCAATTGTAACCGATTCTATGCTTTCTCCCGGAAGAAGGGATGCTGAATCAAGAATAATTTTGCATGACTGATCGGTCTCCCTGCACAGCCAGCTGGCCGTGCCCCAGTCTGGAACAGCTGTTGCGCAGAAAGAAGGATCGTAAGGCCTGAACCCCAGAAGCATGTTTTCGCTCTTCCGGATGTTCATTCCAATCTGTCTCAGTCCCTTAAGAATGCCGTCAAGCATATCTACAGAACTTTTTTCCCCCGGAGAGTCCATCCCGTCGGGAATCCAGAGCCCCAGCTGTCTGCACTTTACATCACGCATTACCTGCATGGCAGAAAGAACCTGATTGATTGCAGCAACCCTTATCTCCGGATAGGGAGAGGTGAAAGTGCCGTACATAAGTCTGTGGTTGAGAACGCCTCTTTTTCTGGGGATGTGCAGATCGGCAACCACTGTAACAGGGTTGAGTTTGTTCCTGGCCAGCGATTCTACCACCGCATCTGCCTCTTCTTTTGTGCGCATGTCGCCGGGGCAGTGCAGAATGACATCACTGGCTTTTCCCGAAAGGGAGGAAATTTTGCCCAGAAGGTCGAGTTTTTCTGAAACGGTTACCGGGTCAGTATCGGTGTTGTAAGCTGCCCAAGTGCTTCCAGCCCTGGAAACGGATTTTGTTGAAACAAGCAACTTGAGTTTTCCAAGCCGCTCTTTGACGGTCTTCACTTTATCACCAGCCCCTCCGTGTAAATTTATAATAATTGTTTAAAGCGTAAGACTCTAATCTTAGCAAAACTCAGTCCCGAGTCCAGTAGGGGTTTCCGCTCAGCAGAGAATCATGCCTGCAGCCTTCCGTAATTGTAAAAGCTCTGCCCAGACCCGTGGCAACATCAGATGGAAGAATGGATCTGGCCGAAGTCTCTCCGGCGAGTATGTCTGCGGAGAGGCCGTGAAGATAGGAGGCCAGGCTCAATGCATCGGTTCCACTGATGCCCTGCGCCATGAAACCCGCCACCATGCCTGCAAGAACATCGCCCGACCCGCCGGTTGACAGCCCGTGATTTCCCGTGGGAATCATTGTTCTGTGCCCGTCATGGGAAAATACCTGCGATGGTTTACCCTTCAGAAGCACAGAGCAGTTTAACGCTTTCGCGGTCTTTTCTGCTGCTGCAAACCTGGCGTTAAGATCATCTCCACAGCCGGTAAGCCGCTTCAATTCGCCGGGATGCGGTGTCATGGCGACTTCACCCGGATATGATCTCAGCATGTCTGCAAGGTTGGAATCAATAACATTGAGGGCATCGGCATCGAGAACCAAAGGAATTTTCCATGTTCCCAGAATATGCCTCAAAAGCCTTTCTGTGCTGCTGTTCATTTCCATGCCCGGTCCGATCAGGGCAACAGAGTAATTCTCGGACTCGGGAAGAGAGGTAACATCTCCGGGCAGAAAGTATGAACAGAGAGTCTCGGGTATTCTTCCGGCCACTGCTGTTGAAGCGGGTAAGGGAACACACATCTCAACTAGACCGCATCCGGACCTGAGAGCCCCCATGGCAGCCAATTGCGGGGCGCCGGGCATTTTCTCCGAACCGGCAAGAACAAGAACCCGCCCATAAGTTCCTTTGTGGCTGTCCACCGGGCGCGGAGGAAGGAGCTGCCGTGCAAAAGGCATATCCATTACCCTGCGCAGATGATTCTGTGGAATATGAATTCCGATGTGCTCCAGAAGAAGAGTTCCGCATGCACCGCATCCGGGAGGAAGCAGAAGCCCGAGTTTAGGGGCGGCGAAGGTTACAGTTACGGTTGCCTGAATGGCAGAATGATCGCACTGCCCGGTTAAACCGTTTACTCCGGTTGGCATATCAACAGCAACAACAGGAGCACTTAGCCCCATGCACTCAACGGCCAGATCAAGGGTTCCACCTTTGAGGTTGCCGGTAAAACCAATTCCTATAAGAGCATCGACGGCCACCGACGCCGAAGCCTGAGGCTCCAGAGAAATGGTGCCGCCTGCAAAAATGTATCTCTCCATGTTTACCCTGCAGTCATCAGTGGTTTTGCTGGAGGAACCGAAGGAAGGGCGAACAAGTACTCTGTATCCTTTTTCCATAAGCAGTCTTGCGGCAACAAACCCGTCTCCTCCGTTGTTGCCCGGCCCTGCGTATATCACTACAGTGCCATCAACGGGAGAAGCAATTCTGCTGACTATTCCCGCAACTGCAAAACCCGCTCTTTCCATCAGCACCAGCCCCGGTGTACCTGCTTGAATCGTATTCCTGTCGAGTTCCGATATCTCAGGCGGTGTCAGCCAGAATGCCATATCATTCCCTTTCTGCAAGAAGAGTAAAGGTGAAGGATGTGCTGTCTTGTTGAGCGGTTGAAATATGTACCGTTCTGTTCCCTGCCAGTTCAAGAGCTCTTCCGGATAGAATAGCTTTCATGCTGTTTCCATTTATAAGAATCTCGATATCATGCCAGGAGAGGAGTGAATCAAAACCAGTGCCGAGAGCCTTTGCAACAGATTCCTTCGCAGAGAACATCAAGGCCATATCGAACTCATCAGGATCTAAGGCCAGCTCCGCCTGCGTAAATAATCTGTGTCTCAGTCTGTTGTTGTTTCTTTTTATTGCATGGAAGAATCTCTGATTCTCAACCACGTCAGTTCCCGTTTTCATCTCCAGCCTCCCGGCAGCTCTAACTTCCGAAACAAAGATAGTTGAATGAAATGCATGTGTCAGCAGGAGAGGGGAGACAGTGTTGTTCCGTGCCACCTGGGAAAAGCGTTGCACGAGACTGAGGACTGTGCGGCTGGATCGGTATTAAGAGCTGAAAGAGCCGCTCTTCCTACCATAACTGCATTGTCCATGGCGTATTTTATCTGGGGCAGGAAAAGAATCAGCCCTCTTTTGTCGCATTCCCGGATGAAGTTCTGCCTCAAAAGTTCATTGGCAGAAACACCGCCGGCGACGAGAATGGATTTTGCACTGAGTTTCCCCGCTTGATACATTGTCTTCGAAACAAGAAGATCACAGACAACTTTGCGGAAACTCGCTGAAATATCCTCCCTGGAAAATTCCTGAGATTCCCAGGCAAGGCGTACAGCGGTTTTCAAGCCGCTGAAGCTGAATTCAGGCAGCTTTTTATTTCCGATGGGGGACGGCAGGGGAACGGAATCAGGATTCCCGTTTCTTGCCAGCTCATCTATCAATCGTCCGCCGGGGTAGCCCAGACCCATAAGCTTTGCCGTTTTATCGAAAGCTTCTCCTGCGGCATCATCCCTGGTAGAACCAAGCAGCTCGCAGTTGTTCCACGAGTTCATGTGAAAGACCATGGTATGTCCTCCGCTTACCAGAAGGGCCACTGCAGGAAACTCCACTTGAGAGCCATGGTGAATGTGAAGATGGGCAGACAGATGGTTAATCCCGAGAAAGGGTTTCCCAAGAGCAAATGCAGCAGCCTTCGTCCAGGAAAGGCCAACAAGCAGAGAACCTGTGAGTCCGGGCCCGGCTGTAGCGGAGAAAACATCGATGGATCCCAGGGAAGTACCTGAAAGGTCGAGTACTTCCCTGATTAACCCGGGGAGAACCTTCATGTGAAGTCTTGAGGCTATTTCGGGAACGACTCCCCCATGCCCGGAGTGCACGGTCTGTGTTGAAACAAGCTCAGCAAGAGCATGACCGTTCTGATCCAGAACGGCCACGGCGGAATCATCACATGAGGTTTCCACAGCCAGAAGGCGCATTAAGCGTGAGCCTCTACCTTTACCACGACTGTCTGATGAATATCTCCCAGCACCTTGATCTCAACTTTGTGGTCGCCGATCTTCTTTATGTGGCTTTCCATTATTACCTGCTGCCTCTCGATGGAAAATTCCTTTTCGACCAGGGCTGCGGCAATTTCCCTCTCTCCAATGCCACCGTAAAGCTGACCGTTCTCATCGGCGGCTACAGAGAAGGAGAGAATAACTTCCTTAAGCTTTTCAGCCAGTATTTCTGCTGCTTTGCTTTGTTCCTTTTCTTTTACTTTCGCAGCTGCCTTGAGGGATGCGGCCATCTTAAGAGAACCCTCTGTGGCCAGCACAGCCAGTTTTTTGGGAAGAAGGAAGTTCCTGGCATAACCGGGGGAGACATTAACGATTTCCCCGGTAGAGCCGAGAGCTTCAACTGTTTTGATCAGAAGAACCTTCATTTTTCATCCTTTCGATCCGTATGTCTATTTTCTTTCTGTAATCGAACCAGGTGTCCAGAATTCCCAGCAGGATAAGCCCGCCGAGAATGAATGGAGTGGCAAATATCGTACTCATAATCAGCATGAAGACCATTCCCGGTATCCTCTTTGCCCATTTTGCTGCGACCTGAAGCCCCTCTATCCCATAGGGCAGAGCAGTGAAGACAAGCAGATTCCCTGCAATACGGAGAACAAAAGAAGGGACGGCTGCGCTTCTGGCATATACAATAGCCATAAGGCAGATTATGGGAATCCATGCGGTTGCCCAGTGCATCCTGAAACGAGCCGGTCCGCCCACTGCACCCGAAGCTTTTCTGCTTCCGAGAGAGTTGAAGAAAAGCACCGTAACAATGGAACCAAGTACGATGTGGGACGCGCCAATACCCGGCGAGAAGTAAGTTAACAGCGAGAATACCTGATCGATTGTTCCGGATTCCAGCCCGGCAGACAGGTAAACCTCTCTGAGGGGTTCAAGCTCGGTCTCTCCGATGTTCATAAAACCGGGGAAACTCAGGGAGAGCAGTCCTCCGGAGAGAAGGGCGAAGCCGGAACTCAGGTAAATTGTTTTAAGGAGCGAGTATCCGGATCGGGCGGAGATGGAAACCACCGCCGCACAAACCGCTGTAACAGCTGCTCCCTGGAAACCCGAGAGATACCACGACAAAAAGAGTATTGCAGCCGTAACAGGCAGACCCTTTATCAGCTTGCCCTGAAGCAATGCTGCGGACACACCTGCCGCCAGAAAGGGAAACCCTATGATCAGGGATAACCCCCCCAGCAGAATCTGCTTTGGCCTTTCAGCGGGTATAAGTGCTTTCAAAATCTATCTGTAGTGTTCTCTGATGTAAGGAGCGAGAGCGAGGAATCTGGCAATCTTCAGTTCCTTCGCAACGAGCCTCTGGTGCCTGGCACAATTTCCACTCACCCGTTTGGCAACAATCTTGCCTCTGTCGCTGATGTAGCGCTGAACCATTTTCTCGTTCTTGTAGGAGATCTCCATGTCAGGGTTCATGCAGAAACGGCACTTCTTCTTCCTGGTGATCTTTATTCCCTTACGCTTTTTTTGCATTTGCATTTATTCTTTCCTCTCTTTTCTGTTTACTAAGAGTTCTATCCGGCGAGCTTTCAGTACAGTTTGGAAATGCTCACCGCCAGCACTGTCTTCCTTTTTTTTGTGAGATAGCCGACCCTCAACCAGAACTGAATCTCCCTCGCTCAGCTTTACATCCAGAGCCACAGCAAGCTTCCCCCACACATCGACCTGTATTTCGGAAACAGATGATTCTCCGCTGCCTGTATAAGAGTCGACGGTATTCTCCACAAGCAGATGCAGAACGGGAATGCCGGAGCGAGTCATGTTTATGCCCTTACGGCGTTTGATGACTCCGGTGATAACAGCATAGTTCAGTTGAAGCAGATCTCTTTGGGGGGTCATACAATAGCCCTGCGCCTAGAAGGGGATGTCGTCGGAGTAATCAGGTCCCATAGGCTCTTCCTGGATAGGCGGGTCATCGGAATCTCCGCCGCTGTAAGAAGATTTTGGGCCGCTGTCTCCTGACTTCTCAAGCATCTGAACACTTCGTGCGAGTATTTCAACACGACTGCGTTTAGTTCCATCCTGCCCATTCCACTGGGTGTACTGAAGCTCGCCTTCAATCATCACCGGGCTGCCCTTGTGTAACTTGGCTGCGACTCGTTCCGCAATCTGTTTCCAGGTTACAACATCGACAAAACAGGTTTTATCGTGCCATTCGTTATCTCGTCCACGGTAGCGCTGATTGCTTGCTACCCGGAAATTCGCCACATGGGTGCCGTTCTCAAGTACGTTGGTTCTGGGGTCATCGGTGAGATTACCGGAAATCAGCACTTTGTTGATATTCGGCATGCGAATATCCACTGCTATTCACCAGCTTCCATCGGCTGGAAATCGTTGTTGGATTCCCCTGTGTAGGTGGTTTCTTCCTTCAGGGTAAGGTGACGAAGGCAGTTGTCGTTGATGCGGAGCATCTTGTCTATGGCATCTTTCACATCGGACTCGCCGGTCCAGTGAACGAAATGATAGACTCCTTCACTTTCCTTCTTGACAACATAGGCAAGCTGGCGACGACCCCAGTCATCGAACCCGGTAACTTCGCCGTTACCGTTCGTAACAATCTCCTGTACTTTGCCCGTCTCTTTTGCAAGATCTGCTTCGGAGAGACTGGGATTCCAGATCAGAACTGTTTCGTAGTTACGCAATTAACAAAGCCTCCTTCCGGCCCTGTGGTTTGTAGCAAACACCGAGCCCGGAAAGAGACTGACAAATCAGCCGACAGGAATCGAAACAAACGACTCCAGCGCAAAAGCGCTCTGCTTCCGGGCCGGCGACATTTTACACTGTCGCGTCGTCCCCATCTTTTTGATGGGGAAAGCAGCCCGCTATTATTGCGAAGAAACCCCCTGCAGGTCAAGGAGTAAGTCTGACAGGCCTCTTGCTGAAAAAAGCTTCGTGTGCATCTGATGTGCTCAGATAAAGTTTCCAGTGAGTGTAATAAAGAGGGGGCGGCCGAAGCCGCCCCCGATGGGTAACTGCGTTCTTCCCTTTAGCGAAGGACCATTGTCTGAGTTGAAACGGTTCCTGCAGGGGTTGTAAGGCGTACGAAATAAACACCGCTTGCAACGGTGCCCGGCGTCCAGCTGACAGAATGGCTGCCGGCTTCAATCTCGTCGCTGAAGAGTGTTTCCACCATACGGCCGGCTACATCGAACACCTGAACGGTGGCGTGGCCTGCGGTAGGGGAAGAGAAATTGAGAGCTGCGGTGCCTGTAATGGGGTTCTGCGAGGCGGCAATACCGAGTACTACTGTTTCGATGCCCTCTGATGTGTCATCAACAGAAACGGGATAAACACCTATCTGGGTAGCTACAGGGCCGTAGTTGTGAAGCCTGGCACCGGTGTAGAGCTGGGATGAGGTTGCAGGAACGTTCACAGTGAATGAAGCTACGCCGCTGCCATTGGTTACAGCGGTTTCATAGAAGGTGACAGCTCTGCCGGCAACCCCGTCGATACCGTCAGAGAGAGCAACAGTTGCCCCGCTGACAGGTGAACCGTTGCTGGTTACAGTCATGGTTATTGTCTGAGACCCGGGGTTAACCATCCCAGGGCTGCAGCTGATGGAAAGAAGAGTGGGGTTGGCAACGTCGTTGGTGAACAACTCCATTGCGGGGTCGCCAAACCAGAAGTACATCTTGGCATTTGTCTCGCCGTATGTCCCCTGATCTGCGATTGCAGCCAGGGTCGCTATGTTGAGAGCTTCAACCATATTGAAGTAGCCGTAGTCGTAGATAGCCTTGAACAGCTCCTTCATGTAGACGTGGTTAGCCAGAGTGTATGAAGGATCGTTGGCAGCAAGGTTTCCGCTGGCGCCGTGCTCATCCCATGCGAAGCTTTCCCCGAGGCACTCGGAGGCTTCCTGGTATCTTCCGCAAAGACAGGCAAAGGTCCACACGGGAGGCAGGAATGTGTTTGTGAGAGCCAGAATGTTGGATTTGTTCCAACCGGGGCTCCAGGACCACACAGTAACATCGCCGTGCCCTCTGTATGCAACATTGCCTATACCGTTGTTGAACCAATCGGAAACCATGGCGGCTGTTCCGCCTTCGGGGGGGTAGACCTTGTAGAAGGTCATTTCAACGTCGTAGTCGTAGGCTGCGGTCTCGTTGCAGCACAGGGTGTACTTGCCCGGGTACTGCTCCTCGTGGGCGGCAAGAACAGAAGTGCTGGGAATAATGCCTGTGGTGTTTCCATCGGCAAAATTGTACCTGTAGTAGCCCTCAATTATCTTTGTTACCTGAAGCTCTATCTGGGCGGCATTGCCGGTAAGACGGCCGACAGCGATTTCGGGAACAACGTCGGTGCCCACAAGGCATGCATACCAGTAGTCTCCCACAAAAGCGCCGTAGTTGTAGCTGGGAAGAGCTGCGTGATCTCCGGCGATAAGAGCGAAGCGGGTGGTTCCGGTGTCGAAGTGATCAATAATTGCGGCCTTTATCTGATCTGTAGTAGCAGTGCCGGAAAAGGATTCGACGGAAGCTTCGTAACCAATGCCCTGGTAGAATTCGACAAGAGGCATGATTGCGCTGAGGTTGGCGTCGGTTGTAACAAAAACATATTCGGCGGCATCTGCATCAGTCTGAACTGAAGCAGCGGCGTCAACCATGCTGTAATTGAGAAGCATTCTGGCAGCACCGCTTCTGACGAATTCGGTAGAAGAGAATGCAAGTGCCTGTGCGTTGCCGGTGAAATCAATTCTAACTCTCATGGACTTTGCAGCCATGAGTTCACCTGTTACAGGGTTGTACCTGAATGGGTTGAAAAGAATTCTGTCGGTGTTGATGCCGCCCCATATTGCGGGGCTTATGGTCTGTGCCCAGTTGCCCGGAAAGAAACTGTTTGTTTCGTATGCCGTATTGTCCTGACGGAACGGATATGGGTTGTGGGGCATGTCGATTTCGGGGGTCTGCGCCGGAACAAGGTTGATACCGGAGTATGATGTGTACTGAACATCTTCGATGGTAACAACTGCTTCGGAACCAAAGGGAAGGGCAAACATCTGGGGGATGTTCGGCACTTCTGGAAGACCAATCTCGGTCTGAGAAGAAATCTCGGGAAGCTCGATACTGTCCCAGGTGGTTCCGCCGGCTACAGTGCTGCCCAGCCAGAAACCGGGAACAACAACATCAACAACAATATGACCGGCATCGGACTCGAGAAGATTCACCGAGCAGACATCTCCGGGCTGGCCGCCGAATGACTGCCAGTCGAAGTTGCCGTGCAGGGCGAATGATGCCGAAGCAAGAGCCATGGCAATAAGAAAAGAGTGCTTCATTCTTCAATTCTCCTTGGAAACAGGCTGCGGGAAAACAGTTCACCATTAAGTATTCTTGGTACAATAATCATATCCATTGCTCCACAAGTCAATACGGAGAGTTGACCTTCGGCATCGGGCTTTGAATAATTGAGAGCAAACTGAAAGGAGTTTCAATCTTATGAAATATGCAGTATTTACTATTCTCTTACTTGCAACCCTGGCTTTTGCCGGCCCCAGAATCGGCGGCCGCGTGGGCTATACCACTGCTAATGACCCATTCACGGGGATGAGCGCAGACGGCGCAATATTCGGAGGTCAGCTTACCTTTCCTCTTATGCCTCTTCTCAGCATAGAAGCAAGCGGTACCTACACCACCACGCAGTCAGACATCTCCATGGAGAGCTATCTGACAAACTACATCGAGGAAGAGTACGGTATCAACTACGAAGGTGATGTGCAGGGTCTGCTTGATTACCTTGAAGATGAATGGGGCTGGAGTGATCCCTCTTCAGGCGAATTGCTTGAAAACTACACAGCCACCTACCATAATCTGGGTCTTGCCGGCATCCTCAGGGCAGACATTCCTATGGGAGTTTCTCCTCTGAGCCCGTATCTGGGAGGCGGTGCCGGTGTGCACTTCGTTGTAAGCGATGCTGACGCCATGCTTGCGGCCATAGAACAGCAGACTACAGGGCAGACCACAATTGATCCCTATGATCACATTTTCCCGGCAGCTGAAGGAATTATAGGGCTCACATTCAAGCCGATGGGGGCACCTGTCTCTGTTTTCGGAGAGGTAAGGCTTTCCAAGCCCTTTGGAGACAACGCCGGAGATGCCATAGTAACCTATTTCGGTGGAGCTAATCTGGGATTTTAGCAGCGTGTTAACCGGCAAGCGAAATGGAAGGCCAAACTAGAACCAGCCGGCTCTGCTTCCAGAGCCGGCAGTAGAGTTTGAGATCTTCACCGATATTGGCAACCCTTTCGTCAAGCAGCTCTACATGCCTCAGGTAATCTGCAACGGTAACATTGTCAGCCTC
>Ga0180007_10000478_pt1 | contig 67960 bp, 91 predicted proteins | sample MM_PC_MetaG_FD_121122 | JGI IMG/M metagenome (GOLD analysis project Ga0180007, IMG submission 121122) | Groundwater microbial communities from the Aspo Hard Rock Laboratory (HRL) deep subsurface site, Sweden - MM_PC_MetaG | ecosystem: Environmental > Aquatic > Deep subsurface > Groundwater... | reverse complement strand
GCTATTAATATCTTAAAACAATGTACCGCAGGAACTGCGGGATCTAAAGCTTGTGGAGAAGATGTAAGACCTAAGACTGTTTACAGCCTTAAGCAAACTTCTATGAAGCAAGAAGCCAACTCTCTTTAGAGGGTTGGTAGTTCACAACATTGATAGGTTGGATATACATGTTCAGAAAAGAATTATTTCTACTAGTGACCAAATTATAACTTCCTATGTACAGAAAAAAGCTGTCGATGAAGAGGCAGAGAAAGCAAAAGCAAAATTAGACAAATTAGGTTCTATTGTGAATTGCTGGGTATTATTACTATGTTTAAAAAACACAACTTATATGACTTTGAATCTACAGCATCTATTAATAATGGATATTTAGAATGTTATTATCCAGAACATCCTAATGCTATGAGTAATGGTTGTGTTTACTACCATAGACTAGTTATGGAAAATTCATTATTTAGATATTTAGACAATTCAGAATATGTACACCATAAAGATGAAAATAAATTGAATAATAAAAGTTCCAATTTACAAATAACTGATGTTAAAGAGCATAATACATTACATAGAGTAATTCCAGAAAAAGAATGTCCTGTTTGTCATAAAATGTTTTATAGGAGTAGTAGAACAGCAATATATTGTTGCAAAGAATGCTTTTTTAAAAGTAATTATTTCGTAAATGTAAATGGTGATTTAACTAGAAAACCTAAAATAGAATGGCCCTCGAAAGAAGAACTTGAAAAGTTAGTTTGGGAAAAACCCACTACGGCCATAGCAGAAGAACTTGGTGTCTCGGATAAGGCTGTTTCTAAAAGATGTAAAAAATATGGAATAGAAAAACCTCCTAGAGGATATTGGGCTAAACAGGACGCACAGGAATACAAAATAGTAAATTCTAATGGAACTGTGTGGCCAACTAAAGAGGAGTTAGAGAAATTGGTCTGGGAAAAACCCATAAAAATTATTGCAAAAGAGATAGGTGTTGATTATAATTCTATATCTAATAGGTGTCGTAAATTTGGAATTGAAACGCCGCCCAATAGTCATTGGAAAAAAACAGAATATAGAGATTATGTTATTTGAGGTATTATTCGGGACTGTAGCTCAGTGGTAGAGCGCCCAACTTATAATTGGAGTGTCGTACTTAGGGTTCGATTCCCACCAGTCCCACAAAGTTTTCAAAAAAATAAAAGCAGCAGGGAATCACAAAATGCTTTCTATTTTTTACAAAATAGTGTAAAAGATAGTATGAAGGTATGTAATTTATAATGCTACTTTTAACCTAGAAGGAGAACTAGTTATGGCAGAAAAGAATACTATAGTAAAGACCGTCACTAACAACTATTTAAATATAATGGCTGTTGGTGCACAGCAGTTTTCTTTGCTTATTGAAGGTTTTTCTGATTTAAAAAAACAAAGAAGCAAAGAAGTAAAAGATTTAAATAGATCCCTCCGTAAATGGGTTTACAAATTTAACCAAGCGTGCTTTTACATCAACCGGCTTAAACAGGAAGTAAATGATTTGCAAGAAAAAAATGAAGAGCTTATCAAGCTTATAAAGTTAAAGTAGTAAACATTTGCATCATTTTGTTCACCTAAGGAGAAATATTTAGGTATGCTTAAAAGTTATGATAAAAGGGATATACTGTTGGCTTTGTGCTTCAATCCCATAGAGGCAAAAAAGAAATATAAATTTAGTGTTAGCAGCAGGTTGAAATTAGTCAAAATGGCTTTTCTTGTATCTAAAATGGGTATCTTTAAATCTGCGTTATCTGAATATTATAATTTTCAGCCAAATCTGTTTGGTCCTTTCTGTTATGAAATATATGATGATTTGCGGTTACTGGAAAATGGGGATTATATTGAGTGTGCTAATTCTGATGATCTCGTTCCAGAAGCCGCAGAAGAATATGCAATGTTTGCAGAAAATTTTGAGGATATCTCTGAAGTATATACCTACCAAGAACCTATGATAATACTTAAAAAGGAAGGGATAGCTGCGCATAACAGAATTTTTACTATGCTAAGTTGGGAACAGCGGTTAGCACTCAATGAATTAGCTACTCTTGTGTCCTACAGAAACACTTACTATTTCTTAAACTACATTTTTAACAAGTATCCAGAATATACAAAATTAGTACCTTGTAAAGTACCCTCAATAACAAAAGATTCTGTTGAAGCACACATTTTAAATATAGAAGAAAACAAACACACTTTTGGATATAAAGTTTTTTGTTCTTGCGGTAATTGTGTTGCTGGGCAAAGATATGTAGAAAATGCTAGGGCAGCAGTGTCAATATGGAATAAAGCTAATCTGTAGTATAGACTAACCCTCAAGAGCTGCGAGGGGGGATTAAATCAGAAGTATTATTGTCGTGTGTTTCATTCCGCGCTGAACTTTTTATACTAGAATTACCTGTCTCCAAGTAATGTTTAAAAGATTCCATTTCTTTTTCGGCCAGTAGTTCTGGTCCAAATGTTTCAAAAAAAGCCCACAGTCTTTTATTCTGGTTTTCTAAATTCCTAATACTCATTTCGTTTCCTTTTTATGTTGTTGAAAGTAAAGTTCTTGGACTTATAGATAACTGTTATTATAAGTATTGTTTACTTTTTGTCAAGGGTAATTTATTTTGTTTGATGGGAAATATGGCTGTACTTAATATTGTTATTATGAGCGATATGCTTTTTGGTTAAGATTTAACGAAATTATACTTGCATTTTTCAATAAAAATGTGTAAAATTGGATTGTTGTTGTAGTTTACTACTTTTAGTTTTAAGGATTATTTAAAATGGATTTGAAACAACAAATACAAACAGAGTTAGAAAAAAGAACAAACGAACATTTTAACTATTTAAATACTGTTACTGAGGATGGCTATGCTCTTCAGTATGTAAAAAAACAGACACCAGAGATCTGTATGGCTGCTGTTACTCAGAATGGTAGGGTTTTACAAATTGTAAAAGAACAAACACCAGCGATCTGTATGGCTGCTGTTAAACAGAACGGTAATGCTCTTATATTTGTAAAAGAACAGACACCAGAGATCTGCTTGGCTGCTGTAACACAGAATGGTAGGGCTTTTCAGTATGTAAAAGAACAGACACCAGAGATCTGTTTGGCTGCTGTAACACAGGATGGTTATGCTCTTGGGTATGTAGAAAAACAAACACCAGAAATCTGTTTGGCTGCTATTAAACAGTATGGTTATGCTCTTGGGTATGTAGAAAAACAAACATCAGAGATTTGCTTGGCTGCTGTAACACAGAACGGTAGGATTCTTCAGTTCGTAAAAGAACAGACACCAGAGATCTGTATAGCTGCTGTTAAACAGAGCGGTAATGCTCTTCAGTTTGTGAAAGAACAAACACCAGAGATCTGTACGGCTGCTGTAACGCAGGATGGTGGTGCTTTGCAGTTTGTGAAAGACAAAGAAATGTTAAAACAGATGATAGATATGTTGCAGTTTTAGCTTTTAGAATAGTTTTACTTGCATTTTTCAATAAAAATGTGTAAAATGGGATTGTTGTTGTTGTAGTTTATTACTTTTAGCTTTAAGGATTATTTAAAACGTATTTGAAACAACAAATACAAAAAGAATTAGAAAAAAAGAACAAATGATCCTAAGTATGATTTGGCTGCTGTTACTCAGAATGGTAGGGCTTTACAGTTTGTTAAAGACAAAGATATGATAAAACAACTGCTAGGCTAAATATCTAAAGGTTTCCTGCTTCACAGATTCATCTATTGATTACAACTCCACAGGATTTAGAGTATAGTTCCTACCACCTTTTGTAAAGTTTTACAAATATTATGTAGCAATTTGTTTAAATTTTGGCTTGTTTAAACTAACTACTACATATACATTGACTTTATTCTGTCCATTATTCTGTTTTCTTCTCGTTTTCTTAAGATATTTGTATCTGTATTTAATTGTTCTTTTGTTATATCCTCCCAAATTTCTCTATTTCTACGCACCACAAGAACTTTTATTACTTTTGAATATGGTATTTTTTGAAAATCAATTATATAATGTTCAGGATCTATAAAAACATCTTTAGAGCAACCGGGTTTTGTTTCATCCTCAATTGAGGTTAAAGTACAGTGGCTTTTAGTCCACCACGACTTAAGTTTTGTAAGAGCTGTATCTTTATTTTTTTCTTGTACAATCTCTTCATAAAATTTAATAGTTTCCATAATATTCCTCTTTTGAAAACGAGCACATCTAAATTGTGTACTCTATATGGGTCCATAATCCCTTTTACACTATTTCGATAAAAAAGTAAAATAATAATTTAAATAAAGCGGATATATATGTGTTTGTTTCAATTATTGCCATGTGTCACATAGCAGTTGACTACAACTAGTAGTCAACTAGCCGTCTTCTTCTACATACACCTGTCTCAAACACAAGAAAATATATAATCCACTATCCTATCTTTTTAGTTTTAGAAGGACAGCTTTCTAGTGCTAAGTATCTGAATATTAACTAGTCCTCTGACGCCCAGTATGCTATTCCCCATGATCTTTTTACGTTATCTCCCCAGTAATAAATATCGGTAAAGAGCTGTTTGAAGTTTATTGGAGCTTCGGTGTTTTTAAGAATGTTTACCCATGTTACAATTCTGTCTTTTAATTCTTTTCTGTCGGTGGAATTTAGCAGTATTTTAAATTTTTGATCATAGCTGCTATATTTTTTTGCTATAGTACGGGCAGTTATTCCAAAATTTAGGTTGTTAGAGTGCCTAGGGCTGTACGCAAATACAAAGGCAACTATGTAGTAGGCTGTTCTAAGGCGCTCGTTCTGGAGGTGATTTTTAGGGAATAGGGCTATGACATCGTTGGTTACATCGTTAGTAATTAGTTTTTTCAATTTGTTCAGAACATTAGTGTTTCGTTTGTTCTCGTTCAAAATAGAAATTAAATTTTCTGCAATGGTTGATATTTCTTTGTCTTCTGTGTTTTTTTCTAGTTTGAACATTTGTATTTTCTCATAACCTCTAACATACGCTTCGATTGTTTTACTATCGAATGTGGGACAGAAGTTTTTGAAAGTGTTTTTTGCTGTGTTAATAACAAGATAATACCATTGTGAATATTTAAGTGGTTTTGTATCAAGGGATTCTTCGACCAACAATCTGTAATTTGCATCTAGTGTGTGCCAAAAATTTATTGTAAATTTATTGATAATTTGCGAACGGCTTTTATTGGAATAATAGCTATCAAATAAAGATTTATTGTCGCATTTTTTAAAGTACTGCATAATCCCATCTACTAAATTAAATGCCACTTGTTCCGCGAAGCAGACACCTTCTATATAGGAATCAAAAGGTCTTTGTTTAATAGGTTCCCCATCTTCGGTATCTTTGTTATACAAGAGAAAACTTTCAATAGTTAAACGCCATTCTAGTTTAGCCAAAATTTTTGATTTATCATTATTAACTTGTCCTGACCATATAGTAAAGTCCGGTCTTCTTTTATCTTCTTCTTGAATGTCTAGTAAGTAATATATATTGTTTAGAGCCAAAGGAGACAGTTTAGTTTCAAAGTCAGGCTTCCAGTTTTTTATAGCTAAAATGGAACCCAGTTCTCTCCAAGGATGAATGCCCGTCCTTAACTTTAGGTATCTGTTTTCTATCTTTTTTCCTTTTTCTTGTTTTTGTATAACGGTTGTTGTGGGTATTCTTTTGTAGTTTTCTTTATAATTTTCGTAAGTAAAGCCATCTCCTATAACACAATGAATACCATCTTCATGAATTTTTATAGTTCTACTAACAGGAACAAGCATACCTAAATAGCTAGAAACTAAATTGTATTCTGCTTCTTTATCTTCATAATTCTTGGGTATTTTTTCCCAGACAGGAAAACCCCATTCTAGGTTTTTTTCTTTCTGTATCAATTCTTTGTTTAGAAGATTCATGTGAATACTGTCTAGCATTGTTTTTTCTAAGATGTAGGTGTGCAGAGCGTTTAGTCTAGGCGAGGAAAAGAAAGAGGCTGTCCCGTTATGCTTCTTTTTTCCTCCCCACCTTGCTTTACCGTGGGTTCCTCCACAATCAAAATTCTGGTAGGAAAATATCTGTCGAGCAATCCATCCGTAATCATGTTTAGTAGGACCCTTTGTTTTGTCGAAGAACGTAGGATTATTTCCTGAAGCTATTTCATAACATATTTTGTCTAAGAATTGGGGGTAGGTTCCTTTTTCTTTTATGTCCTCCGGTTCTAGTTTGTGCATTTGGAAAGCAGAAAATTCGCCAAATAAGTTAAATTCCAGATTGTATTTTTTTAAATAGGATATAGACTTTTTTACTATAGAACTTTTACAGCTGTGCCAATCCTCAAAATCAGAAGGGCCATCAAGAGCAGCGTGAACTATAGCTAAAATAAGAGAAAATATTCCTACACGCTCTGTTGGATTTAATACGAAATCAACTATACGCTCAGAGTCTCTAAAAAGTTTATTTAAACTAACTTCAACTTTTTTTTCGTCGTTGTATATTACAGGTATCCAAGCATCTGTTATTAGGTTCATAGTTTTTCCTTTTTCAAATTAACTCCTTATATTGTAAACCAATATCTTGGAAATATTTGAAACCAGTGTCTTCAAAATCAAGTGTAAGTAATTTAGTATTTTCTAATACAAATACATATACCTGAGAAAAGAAAAAACGGGAAATAGCTTCGTGGGCTATGCTTTTTTTAAAAAATTCGACGTAGCCGTTTATTATTTTAACAGAGGTACTTAAAAGAGCCTTTGCCACGTCTCTATCTCTATTTTTTGCTTTTAGATCTACAGTGATTTCTGTATCGTTGTATAAGGTTATGTATATAGCATCTTTGGTTTCTTTGTAGCTTTTAACCATTATGATTTTAGAATAAAAGACACTAGCAATACGAGTAGCTACGTTATACTCATCCCCCTTTTCAAAACCATCTGACATACAACTTTGTGCTCTGTTTATAAAGTTGGATTTTGTTTTTTGTAAATCCTCGTATAAAGGCTCCAGCAAGCCAAAGTTTTTGAAATTGGAATCGTAGGTTTTCTCCAATAGGAATCTAACATCTTTAGGTATGTTTATTGTGGTTACTTCTTTTAAAACAAGAAAAGTTCTAAATAGCGTGTACAGATTATAAATGTAGGAATCTCCACCAAATATAATATGAAGCTCTTCTTTGGTGGATGCTGCGAACACGTTGGGAGAGACTATTTTTATTTGGGGCAAGAACACAGGTCTATCTTCCATTTTAAACCGCCATAGCCTGCCCATACGCTGTAACAAAACGTCCATAGGGGCTAAGTCAGTATAAATGTAATCCATGTCTAAATCCACGCTCTGTTCCGTTATTTGTGTTGATACGAGAATACAACCTTTATCGGGTCTTTTAGCGTAGTTTTTTCCTAGTTTATCCATCCAGAATGTTTCGTTTACAACTCTTTCGCAAATAGGATAATAGGCATGTAGAATACCAATGTCTATTTCGTCTTCTTTTACTAATTTTTCTATTCTTCTGTATATAGATTGAGCTTTTATTACTGTGTTTTTTACACATAAAACTTTAGCCCCACTTAGTGCTTTTCTGTATAGCTCTTCTGCTTGTAGGTCTAACATTAAAGCTTTGTTTTCAGATAAAATATCCATTCTTTGCGAAGGTAAGATCGTAAAATCTACATTTATATCTAAATCCTTATTTGCGCCCACTTCTATTTCTTCTATGGTGTTATTGTAGCAGTACGTAATTAAGGGATAATCGTTTATGCTTATGAAATCTTCCGATATGCCAATTAAATTGTTTCTCTGCTTTTTAGTTAGTGTAGCAGAAAGGACAATTACAGTACAATCTAGTTGTAATAATCTTTTTATTAATTCGTTATTAAGGGTACCGGTGTATTCATCGTAGCAATGTATTTCATCTATTATAACTACTTTTCCTGCTAGACCATACAAGCGAACAAAAGAATGTACAGTGCCAATGATTCCAAGTAGGGCTTGGTCTAACGTTCCTACTCCAACGTCTGCAAGAAGGGATCTTTTGTTAGGAGAAAACCATGAAGATGGTATGTTTAAACCGTTTACTGCATCGTTTTCTAGCCAAGAGTTTCCGTGTATTAGTTGGGGGTTAATTCCTCTTCCACCATTTTCGTAAATAGTTTCTACAAAATTTCGCAAGCGGTCGAACATTCTATTTGCTGTAACTTGGGTAGGAAGAGCAAAATAGATACCTGAGTTTAAACCTCCCTCCAGTAGCTTATAGGCTAGGTACAAACCAGCTTCTGTTTTACCTGCCCCAGTCTCTGCTTCAATAATGTATAGTCCTTTTCCCCTGTAGTTTTCTATTGTTTTTGTTTGTATGTTGTTGGGTATAAAAGAAAAAATGTTCGTAAATGATAATTCTTTTTTTACTTTAGGGAAGTAGAAACCTAAGTCATGAAGTGACTGTAATATATATTTTGTATCTCTTATATTTTTAGAATAGAAAATATCATTGTTGGAGCCTACCCAGTCGCTTATAGTAGTAAGTCCTCCAACATTAATCATTTCAGCATATGTAAATTCCCGGCTATGCTCGGGAAGTGGGCCAAAGTATTTTATCATTTTGTCTATGAATTTTTGTCTTTGGTCGCTCCAAGCTAGTCCGCCAAGATGATCTTTTTTATAATAATGTTTCTGAATATGTCCGTCAAAAATTCCGTGGTGTGAAGCAACTATCTTAGCCATTTGCTTGTTGTCTGTACGTCTGCGCAATTCAGCATAGCTTATGTTAGTATGGTACTTGTTGTATTGTGCTTGGTCCTGTAGATAGGGAGCAATACCTTCTACCCAAGGTGTGTTTTTTTGTTGGAAACCGGGAGATATTTTACCAACATCGTGACAAGCCGCTAGTGTAACAGAACCTTCTGGAAAGTGTTTTTTTTTACATTCAGGTAGCTTATCTAAAATAAGTTTAAAGACAGCTCCCACGTAGTAGGAGTGTTCTTCTACTGATAGAGAAGGCATCCCGTTTTGTGTTTTACCCCAACAAACGGAATAGGGTACCTCTAAATCAGTATTTATTTTATATTCATCATCAAACATATTATGTTCTTTTTACGTATCTGTAGGTGTATTCAACAGAGGAAAAAGATATAGGGTAGTCTTTTATTTGGACGTTACTTTCATCAATAGAGGACACATCTTCTATTGTAGTTGGGTTGGGGTAGGTAACACCGTTATATACTGTTGCTGCCTTCTTTGCATCCTCTTTGTTATCAAATACTCCAATTAAAATAGGACAAGCGGGTGTACATGATTTTCTTCCTAGATAAAGTAGCCATTTCGGGTTTCTTAAAGCCGTTTCTATATTACTTATTACAGAGGATTCTCCTTCTATAATAACTCCGAAAGCAGCATCTTCTAAGTAGGATCTGTTTGTAACAATAGGATCTTTTCTTATTGCTCCTATAGAATTGTACAACAAGTTTTCTGCCTCTTCTGGATCGTGGCCTCCCCCGATAGTATGAAAATCAATTAAAATACTTCCGCTTTTCAATATTAAAATTGTTTGTTTTAACTCTGCTAGTTTTTTAATGTTGACAGTATCGTCTTTTTTAATACCTTTAGCTGCACACAGTAAGCCAACAATACCTGACTTAGTAGGATACTCGTTTGTTGTTATAAACGATCTGTTACAAATACGTGGCGTCAAGCTCCACGATTGTAGTTGTCCTGCAAGACAAAGAGCTAAATATTTGTTAGACATTTGCTACTAACTCGTTAATAAATTCAATAACTGTGTTTACTTTTTTAGCCGGTGTTTTTTCTGTGAAGGAAATTTCACTTAATTCAACTTCTGTTTTTATATCAGAAAAAGCAAACCAACCCATCTTATGGGTTTTTGCAAAATAGTTACGTAAAGAGGTTGCCGAGAGATTTATGTAACTTTTGTTTTCGGATCTTTCATATTCTGAGATGTTGATTGGTATTTCAAAAGCATTAGCAAAATTAACAGAAGAGGACTTATCCCGTATACAGCCCAATATGTAAGAAGGAAAGGTACCTGCGTTCATAGAAGATTTTTTTGCCGAAGGTATAGAAAACAGAACTGCATGAATAAACATAGAGATTATTTTCCGCTTTTCCTCATCTGAAAAATTGCAGGACAAATCGGAATCCCAAAAATCAGAAATGTTTAAAGAAACAAATTTGTAGTAGGTTGCTGTGTTATATTCTGTGGTATTTGTAATTGCGGCACCGCTGTTTGTAGGAGGCAGTCTTTCGTCTACCGCTGCAAAAAAATCAGATTCCATATGAACAGCATGTGTGGAAAAAGCGTGAGCAAAAGAAGTAGAGGATTCAACGGTAAGACTATCGTTAGATGACATGAATCTTCCAAATAGTTTTATGTCAATACCTTCTTTGAGGGGAATTCTTTTTAAAAACTTATTAAAGTATGAAAGGTCAAGTGTAGTCTCTATGTTTTTCTTGCCTGCTTTGTATTTGTAGAGGCATTTTTTATCATCTATTTTTGCAAAAGAATCTTTTAAGGAAGATTCACAGATAAGATTATACCAGATACTAGATTTTTCGCTGGCTAACCATTCTTTAATTACTGCATCTGCTTTCCATTGTTTTATTATTTCCTGTACTTCACTTTTATCCAGATACATAATTGTTTTTGTTCTTTTTTTGTCTTTAGGGTCTAATACAGAATAACAAGTAGTTCCAACAATACTTAGTATGTTTGCATTTTTTTCATTAAATCCTGCTGCCAGAAGTTCTTCTTTGAAAAGAGGAACTAGATAACGTGTACGTATTCCAGAGAAATATTCAGGAGACAGATTCTTTAGGGTTTCTCTAATGGACCTCTTTAAGGACTGGCTACTGATTCTTGCCCTTTTTACACCCCCGAAAGTTGTTACTTTCGGGGAATTATTTTCATCTCTATTCAAGCAATTAACAGGATAACTTTGGATAATATGTAAGTCTAATACTTTCATAGATGGCTCCTACTTTTTAATTATATGGCTTCAGTAATAACATGCCAAAACCAAATGCCCTAGAGGGACCAATCCCGCTAATAAATGATTTTGTAAATTGTTCTTTGTCCGTAACACGCAGACTACCTGTTACTACAACTCTGTATAGATTTGTGCTGTGTTCTTTTTTCTGAAATAAAACACAATCGAGATTACTAATGTGAATGTCATCAAAAGAAAAACCGCCCTGATGCCCTTTAGATTTGATCCATGCAGTAAGTGCTGAAATGTTCTTTATTGGTATTTTTTTGCCGTTCTTTTTCCTGTTTCCATGCTCATCAAATTGTACTTTTCTAAAAACGGGATTAAATGTTATCTCAAAATAGTATAAGGTACTATTTAAAAAAGAGTCTGGGATTTCTTTTGTGATCCAGTTTCCCCAAGCAACAGGTTTAGGTTTCTCTTGCGACAACATTAATATATGATCAGTTTTAAACGTGTAAATATGATTACGGGCGGCAGTATCGGAGAAAGCCTCCCATAATGCTTTATGAACATTATATATGTTTTGCAGTTTCTTACTCTCTACTACTGAATCATTTATACTTATTTGTGTCAAGTAACCAAGCATGTTTTGAACCTATTAAAATGTTACAACAATAAAACAAATTAACAGTATCAAATCCACTATTTTTGTCAACATAAAAAGTAACATTGCTAAATTTCAGATTTTTTCTTCTTAGCTTGTTTTTTGTTTAAAGCTCGTTCAGCGGAGGTTATTGATTTTGTTAAAATTTTGTTTTCTACTTCTAAAGCCACATTATGTTTAAGCGCTTCAGTGTAGTCCGCTATCAGTGTTTTAAAATTATTTTTTAGTTCGGTGTTTTCTTCTTTTATTAAGCCTGAAGCAGCCATGTTTAGCACAACAGATTCCATGAAAGCTTCAAATGCGATTAGAGTTTCTTCTGGAAGTCTATCCTTAATATAGTAGGACATTTTTTGAAATTGTAGCCTGTAGGCTTCTAAATGATCTTCATTTAATACATATGTTTTTTCCATATAATACCTTATAGCTAAAAATTGTTAAAATAAAAGCATATCAAATTAAAGTTCAAAGTGCAACCTTAATCTTCATTTAGTAAAGCGGTATATTACATGTTTACCGCTAAAGCAACCCATACTGCCACAATCGTGAGATATTGTTGCACAAGGATGGCCTACTATTATAAATTCTTCTTTAGATTCATAACACTCAACTAAAACATAATTTTTCGGTATCTGTTTTCGCTGTACAGACACCAGCTCATATTCTATAGGATCAAAAAAGAATAAAGAGGACTTTTCTAATTTTCGTAATTTGAACAGCAAGAAAAGAACGCTGTTCAAAAAAGTAAGAGATACTTTTTTACAGAGTCCATTTCTGTAGTTGTTGGTTTCTGCAATCATTTGTTCTATACTTATGTTTTTTAAGTCCATGTTTTTTATCTTTGTTTGTGCCGAGTTCCTATTTATCCTTAAAGTGAACTACTATCTTATAAATAGATAATGTTAGAATAAAATCTAAAAAAGATTTGCTTTTTTGTTTCAATTAGTGTAAAAGTTGTTTTAAGGAGCTTAACGCTACATTTTAATGAAGCCGTTGGTTGTGCTTTGCTAGTAAGCGGAAACAAGAGGTAACATAAAATTGACCTTCGTACCTCTATGAGTATAATGGGAGTAAGAAGTTACTTATTAACCTTTTCAGTAAAGGAGATTTAGATAATGTCATATTTTACACCCAAAGATAATTTAATTGCTTGCTTTATTTTATTCATTGCTCTTTCCGTGGGTGCTTCTGCTTATAGAACACGCAGTCCTAAGGAAAAGAAAGCTATAAAAGATAAAATAGAGTATATCGTTCCGCACATAGAAACAAGTATAGAAGATTACAGAAAAGTTTTAAAAGAAAGAAATCAATACTTTAATAAATATAATGCTTCAAAAAATAAAAAAGATAGGAGTTTCTTTAAGTATGTGGTAAATAGTAGGGAAGAGAAAATCAGGACAGCAGTACATGATCACAATTTATGGTGTATGGATCTTAAAAAGTACGACAAAGAAAAAGCACAAAGGATTTGTGCAGAAGTAAAACCAGTAAAAATGTTATTTTCCACAAACGTTGATTTCTACAAAGATGAACCTGTGTTAGATTTAGACTAAAATATTTTAAAATTGAAAAGGAGATTTTATGGAAAACAAGTCAGTAAAAGAATACTTAAACAAAATTTATGTCAATTTAAACAAAAAACCATTCTCTGTTAACTCGCTGGCTAAATTTTTGTTTCCTACTCTGTGGGAACAGAATAGAAAAAAAGCACAAGTGGAATCGGCCAAAATTATTAGAGCTGGTATTTCTTCCCATTATAATGTCTTAGACTACCCCTCTACTATTGTAAATGGCCTCGGAAGCATTAATAATGTTACTGAGGATACTATTTTAAGTTTAGACAATACTGTTATGTTTTCTACAGTAGATGTTTTGTCGAGCCCAGCGGATAACAAAATTTATAATTTCTTCAAAAGCAATGCTCAACAAACATACACCCTTTCTGAGGTTTCTGCTAAGTTTAAAACGGTACCAGTTTCTACGGTAAGAAAATCAGTTAATAGGTTAGTTATTGCTGGTATATTAGACAGCAAGCAATTATCTGGAAACAGGTTAGCCTACTCGGTTAAAGAGGGTACTATTAATAACGTAGGAGGAGCTGTAGTTAGAAAAGCTGTTAAAGATAAAAAACAGATTAAATTTATGGAGACAAGAACAAAAGCAGAAATCCTTAGAGAACTTTATTTGAAAGTAAAAACCAACAATTTTTCTATTATGGCGGCAGCAGCCTGCATTTACCCTGAGCTGTTTACTGATTCAAATACCCGAAAGGAAGCAATAGAAAACGCCAAGAAAATTGTTATTTCTGCTATAAATCAGTTCTTACTGCTAGATTACAAAGATGAAAGTACTAGCCTTAAATATGGTGGAATTACGAATATTTCTAAAATTTCCATACCGGATTTAGGGGCCATGACATCTTTGCCTATTTTCATTTTTAAAGATTGTAATAATTCCGCTTTAGATCTGTTGGTTTTAAATACCATCAAAAAGGCAAAAGCAGAAAATGAATACACGCATTCTCATTTGTGTGTAGCCCTGCCAAATAAAAGCTCCTCTACGCTCAATAGGTCTTTATGTAGATTGTTTGTTACTGGAAAAATAGAACAAACTAAAAACAAAGAATATAGAGTTTCAGATGGTGCGGAAAAAGTTATTCTAGAAAACCACAATATTAAAGTAGATAAATCTTTGGTTAATGCCTTTAATACAATACAGCAGTCTAACCTTACGCTGCTGAGAAAACTTCGGTTCAACACAAAAGAAAAAGAGGCTTCTGGTCTTGCTATACTGTATGCGCTAGTCGATATTTTAATTGACAGTGGGGAGTGTTCTTACTTAACTAAAAAGTCGTTCAAAGAACTTCTTAGTAAATACAGGTTTTACACAGAAGAGCAGCTTCAATATTTCTTGGATAAAGCTTGTGAGTATTATATTTTTGAACTTGTGTCAGAAGCAAAAATTGGGGTTTTTAGAAATGTCTATAATCTGTATTCTACAGTTAAAGACAAGTATGATGAGGATGTTTTGAAGAATATAGACTTGCAGCCAAATACAGCATATACCCTAAAGGACATTGCAGACCGCTATACTTCATACTATGTTTTTAAAAATGACTATAGTAGTTTTCCAAATTTTACTTTTTCCTCGGAACACACTATTGATAAGCATTCCTTATATAGGTTTATAGTAAATGGAATTTTAGAAGTTGATCCAGAAACTGTTAATAAATCAGTTAAATATTACTACTATAAAGCAAGTAAAGAACCTCTAAAGCAAGCGGAAGCGGCTTTAGATATTGCTGTAAAAAATACTGAATGCGCTACAAAAGATTATCACGCAGAAGAAGATTCTTTTGAAGAAAGTTTGGATTTAGACAATCCTACTAGTGAAGAGAATAAAGCAGAAGATACTTTATATACTTTTAAGTTAACATATCTTGGACTTCTTACATTAATAGAATTTCACCGCACTAATCCAAATACTTTTAATATAGATTCTTTGAAGAAAGTTCTTTCAGAAAGTACGGTTTCCAGCCTTGAGAAGCATTGTGTAATTAGAAAATTATCAGGAGAATTGTACACTTTTGATATTCCGGATAAGTATGAGCAAGATCAAAAAGAATCTCTTTCTCTTTACACATATTATGGACTTAACGATTTCTATTATGATGATGAGGTTCGTTGCCCACTTTATCCTGAACTAGTAAGGTTAGTTCTGTCTGATATAATTATAGTTAGCCAGAATTCTACGGACAATACGATGGTGTTTAAGGTTAATAGTGTAGAGATGGGCTTCTCTGGAAACAACACCACGCCTATTTTAAATTCTGCTGCCCAAGGAAATGTTCCCTTAGAAAAAGTAGACTATGTTCCGAGCGAAAATTTAAAATATGAACAGCAAGAGGTTAAAGACTTCTACGTTTACTGTGTTGGGTGTGGCGGAGAAAAAATTACAGACAGCGAGTATCTTGTTTTGTCCGATTTAGAATATCGCTTTATGATTACAGAGAGTGTAATAGAAAAAGCTAAGCAAGACGTGCTGCTTAGCTTTTTATACTTTTTAACAAAGCACCCTGTGTTTGAAGAAAGCAAAATTAGATTTGTGCAGTTGAATTTCTCTAAACCACATAACTTCAACCAAAGTATTGTTGGTAACAATAAAGGTATAGGGTATATTTGCGAAACTGAGGACCTGACAGTTCTGTTCGTTAATGAAGCCATTCCCGCTTTAGAGAAAAACTAGTTACCCCCCCAATAAAACCTTCCTACAGGGGAAAATAGGTGTACTATTTTTAAAAGTTACATTATATTTTAAAGGAGTATAATAGGAGGATTTTCATTATGAATAAAGTTGTATCAGGCTTATTAGCGGAATCATATTCCTTGTTTAAAAAAGGAGATATAGAGGCTTCTGTGGAGTACTTGAGAGAAGCCTTAGACTACACAGAGCATGAAGAGGTGTACACGGCTAGAGCTATTGCTGCGGCTCTTAGGGCAGGAAAGAATGCTGAGGATGTTTCCGGCTATTTTCATCTTATTTTTGCTGCGGATACAAGTAAGCGTTATGAAATTTACCTCAAAGGAAAGATTGATTTAGAGGGAGAAGACTTACCCGAAGAAAATACTTTAGATGATTACGTTGCAGATAAGATTAAAGAAGAACTAAAATGGAAACCTAAAAAAGGAGATTTAGATATAAAGATAGAAGGTAAGGATACTGTATCTGTGTACATGAGTTTTGACAATTCCGATGCACTACAAAATGTAGCTGGGTATATTGGTAAAAATGACGGCTTTGATTCCAACTGGTTTTCTATTATCAGTAAAGGTGGAGACAGCGGAATTATCATAAATTCCATAGACGAATACATTAAAGCTGTAGGAATCCCCTTAGATATGTGGGTTACATTTTTTACTTTATACAATAAAGATTTGACAAATAAAAAACTTAAATTGTCCGATACCGGGACGTATTTGGATTTAGACAGCTACAAGAATACTATCTACAGCAGAGATAAAGATAAAAATACTACCACTACTTACACTGCTGATATGCTAAATTTGAGATTACCTCCTCCACTGAAATTAGATGCTGTCAGAAAAAGTGAATCTAAAAAGCTTTTAACTCTTGAGGAAGAAAACCCAACCGAGGAAGAAGAAGGTTAAACATGAATATCAGTAAAGCTAAAGAAGCTCAAAAGTTATTAGAAGCAGGTAAAATAGAAGCTGCGCAAACAATTTTAAAAGAGATTATTGCGGAACCTTCCGATTTTGTTGGAACCTATAAAATTGAAGTTCAGATGGAGACACAGCCCTATTTCAAGGATGTTCTTACTAAGAATGATAAGTTGACTACGATAAAAAGAGTTCGAGATTTCTTGCAGGATTGGATTAGTAATAACATCGCGCTTACTACATTAAAATTGACAGCCAATAATCCTCTAGGTCAAAATTTTAACGAGTGCTACGGTGTTTTTACTTTTAAAACAAAGTCTAACTTCGTTCAGTTTTTTAATCATCTTGTAGATAATGATTTACGCATAGGAAAATCTTTCAAAGTGATATCCAGCAAGATTATGGTGGATATTCCTGACCCCGGTATGTCTATGGAAGAATGGAATAACTTTTGTTCTGAGTTTCATTCCATGCAAGATAAAAAACAAGAGGGCTATGAAGCAAGCATGGAAAAAAGAATAGGCACTAATTACCAAAAATAAAGAATAATTTTCTTCTGGCCTGTTGACATATAATTCAAACTTATTATATTGGGGTTGTTGCTAGTAACATTTTAATATTAACCTTTAGTAACATACAGTTACTACTACTTTTGGAGGATTAAAATGTATTCTTTATTCGCTAAAAACCCAATTAGTTATGATTTAGTTAAACTGCTTGAAACAGATTTTAGGTGTAGCCCAAAACATAGATTTAAAAACGTCGTAGGTTTCGACCATGTGATAGCTTCTGATACCGAAGAAATTGGGTATTTACGCTTACCCGGTTTTTCTATAGAAGATATTAACATTACAGTGGACGAAAAGAAAATTAAAATTGCAGGAGAAAAGAAGAACGAAGTACCTCAAGGCTATTCCCTTAAATATACTAACATTAATTCCGAAGACAAGTTTGAATTAGTTTATAGTTCTAATATGTTTGACAAAGAGAACATAAAAGCTTCTTTAAAAGATGGGGTCCTAGAACTTAAAATGCCCTACCTTAAAAAAGAGTTTAAAAAAATTAACATCTCTGTGCAATAATCTCTTTCTTTTTCTTTAAAATTAGTTTACTATAGGGGTTGTTCAACCTTGGAGGTTACTTTCACATGCCCGTTTTAAATCCTGACATGCAAGAAGAAGAAGTACGAAAAATTTGTGTAGACTATAACTGTAATGAGATGGAAATACTTTTCATTCTAAACTTTTTAGGTTCTGTGTGGATAAAGCCTATTGAAATAGAAAATGCAAAAAACACTGTAAAGGCATTAAGCTTACAGCGGGGATTTCTCCAAGGATTTGCAGAAACGCTTTTTGCTAACGGTATTGGTTTCAATTACAAAACAGAAGAAGAGCAGGAACATCTGCATAATTTAGCAGACAACTTATATAAAGGTGGAATAAACAATATTTTATCTATTTCTTCGGCTAAAGAATTTTTAAATAAGGATGTTTCCACTATGTCTTTAGATGTTGTAAAAGCAGCTAATTTGCAGAGCGAATTACACGGAACAGATTTTACGATACCTATACCTGTTTTTTCTGATATTCTAAAAAGAATACCTTTTATTATGGGCTACTTTGCTGCTATTCAAGAATATACACACACAGTTGATGAAAACTCTTTATCTGAAGACTTCAAAAAAGATCTAGAAAGCGGCGAGTTTTTTACAAATTATATGTTAATGTCTACTGAAAGATTTTTAGGGGAACTACTACCTTTAGAACTTTTATTTACAACCACTACGGATAAACCCAGTAACGAGGAAAACTAGTATGCAAAACACAGAAAAAGTAATTTTAACTCCTGATATGACTAGGGGAGATTTGTTAAAAATATGTCAGGATAATAACATAAAAGAACTGGATACTTTATTCATCTTAAACTCGAATGGAGTTTTGTGGACAGAGGATATCTACTTGGATAATGTTTTAGCTTTCAGTTCTCTTCTTAGTGTTTTAAGAGGTTTTTCTCAGGCGCTGCTCAACAGTATGCTCTCCCATTATTTTCCCTTTAAGAAAAAGAAAATGGACACTGTATGCTCTTCTTTTTACGATGTTATGATTACGGCTGCGGTTAATCCTCGCCATTTTTCAGAGGGCACCTTTACTGAGTTGCAAAAAGAACATGTGGATATGGTGTTGGGCTTACAAAATAAAAATATGGAAGACTTTAAGTTTACTCCTGAGTTTTTAGCCGATGTAGTTTCCAGCGTTCCTTTCTTTTCTGGGTATTTAATGTTCATGACTGAGTACTACAAGAAATTAATTAGACAGGATATTACTCCTTTGGCTACTGCTAAAAAAGCTGCAATGGCAATACTGTCTCATTTGGGAGAACTTATTCCGGGAGATTACTTTAAATTAAGTAGGTTCATTGAAGAATACGAAAAAGCAGAACAGAATGAGCAAGAAGAACAGCCAGAAGAATAATCTTTCTAAAATTATTTTCGTGGAGGGCAGTCAAAGTACACCTTTCTCCTCTAAAATATATCACATTGAGCATATTTTTAGGGAGCCGTTTTATCATAGAACACTGTGCGGCGAACGCTACTTAAGAACAAAATGCATTAAAGAAACATATACAGGATATGAGAACATATGTTTTAAATGCTTAATGACCCTACAATGGTGTAAATCAACACAAAGAAAAATGCAGGAGTAAACATGAGCATTTCTTACTCAGATAAATATCCCTATGTTATTGCTGAAGCTGGGGTTAATCATAACGGTGATTTGGAAACAGCGTTCCGTTTAATGCGTGCTGCAAAATTTGCTGGAGCTAACGCTATTAAGTATCAGGTATTTTCTCCCGAAGAGTTAGTAACACCAACGCTAGAAAAAGCTAAATACCAAAAAGAAAATACAGGACAAGGGACCCAATTTAGTATGCTTTCAAAACTAGCGCTGCCTATATCAGACTTTAAAAAGTTATATACACACGCTAAAGGTATAGGTATTGATTTTATCGTAACTCCTTATTCTGTAAATGACGCAAAACAGATGGCAGACAGTGTGGATGCTTTTAAAATAAGTTCTGGAGACATTACACATACTCCTTTAATTAAAGAGGTTCTTTCTTACAATTTACCTGTTATTTTGTCCACAGGTATGGCCTCTTTGTCTGATATTGATAGAATAGCAAGTATAGTTAAAAAACTTTCTAATAAGCCGGACATATATTTGCTGCATTGTGTTTCAGCGTATCCCTGTTCCCCAAATTCCGTCAATTTACCTAGCATGGAGCGTCTTAAAGCTTTCGGGTACCCCGTGGGCTATAGCGATCATACCGAGGGCATAGGAGTACCTGTAGCGGCGGTTTCTTTGGGGGCTACTATAATTGAAAAGCACCTTACGCTGGACAGAAACATGTCAGGACCCGACCACAAAATGGCTATGGATCCAACTATGTTTAAACATATGATAGAAGAATGTTTAAAAGCACATAAAGCCGTTACTCCTGCCTGTTTCATTCCCAGCGAAGGCGAAGACCCTATTACAGCAAGAAGATCATTAAAGGCCGCAAAGTTTTTGAAAAAAGGAACAGTTTTATCCGTTACTGATTTTAAAATACTTAGGCCAGCTACAGGGCTACCTCCCTATTATATAGATATGTTTACAGGATTAACTACAACTTGTGATATTGAAGAAAATGATGATATTCTGTGGAAGAATTTTAAGTAGGTTTTTCTAGTTTTTTAATTTTATTCTTTACAAGAAAAATAGTGGGAAGATTGATATTGTGTGGTTTTATAACAATACCATTTACATTATCTCCTACCCAGTCTTGATTAATATATTTCTTATTAATAAAAGTACATATCTCTATTGTTAAAGCTGTGTCAGAATACTGTCTCTGTAGTTTTTTCCACTCTTCGTTGTTTCCCAGTAATATATAAATCATTGTAAGTAGAACATCAGAAACTGAGGAACCTAAAGTAATAAAATCTTCTTGTGTAATTTCATTTAGAAAAGAATAGTATTCTTTATCTATTCTATAAATAGTCATACTGGAAGACTGTGCTTTAATGCTGTTTTTTTGCGGCAAACTAGCATTTGGAATGTTGCTCATTGATTCCCCAAATAGGGAAGAAATATCTTCAAGATCGTCTAGGGAATCCCCGCAAATATCTAGTGCAGTATCTATAAGTTTATATCTATTTTTTACTTTTGTTATTTTCCACGAAACATCATCCTCTAGAACATCAGTAGAGCACCCACTTAACCCCACACCATTATTGTTTTTTTCAAGAAGCATATCAAAATACTGTTGAAAAGATATATTTTCGGATTCATAAAAAGGAAGCAGCATTTCGTTGTTTAATTCTTCGAATTTTTTTAGCTTTGTTTTTACTGTTTCTATATTAACTCGCTTAGTTCCAAATAAATGGCTCCAGAATAAAACAAAAACACGCCATGTATCAGATTTTAAAAGCATAGGAATTCTACCAGCTACATCTGAATCATCTTTAAAGGTGTATTTAAAATAGTTATTATAATCAGAAATTAAACAGTATTCTCTTTTACTATTAGGCAGTTTGTAAATCTTTTTGTTGTCCGTAGGTATATTCTCCATGTTGGATAAGGAAACGCCTAACATAGATATTTGGTATTCTTTTTTGCCGTAAAAAGGAAGCAGTTTGTCTTTACCTTTAATTAGTTTGTTGTAAAGCATTTCTGCGGTTACAGGGGAACTTTTAAATTCCCACCACCACATAGAAATAAAAGAAGTCCATCCCGCGCTCTTTAGCAGAGAATTAGACCTTGCTTGTTGTTTCTTTTTAAAAAATTCTTTTTGTTCAGATGTTTTTACTGCGGTCATGTTATAATGTCTCCTAACCTACCTTTTACACTATTTTATCACTTTTGAAAAGACTTTTATCCCTAAATGTTTTTTATTTGCTCTTTTTCTTGGAATAGTGTAAAAGTTGTTTTTAAGCGGTATTGCAACGAAGGATTTTAGATGAAAGGTTAATTATGAAAAATTCAGATTCTTATTTAAGTGCGTGTAAGATAATTAAAAAATTAGGCAGTGCTGGACATAAATCCTATTTAGTAGGCGGGTGTGTACGTGATTTTGTTATGCAAAGAACCCCCAAAGATTATGACATTGTAACTTCAGCAACACCTGACATTATAAAAGGTATATTTCCGGATCATTTATTGTTAGGCGAAAGTTTTGGTGTAGTGGCTGTAAGAGAAAATGATGAGTTTTTTGAGGTAGCCACTTTTAGAGAAGATGGTTTATATGAAGACGGGAGAAGACCAACAGAAGTTGTCTTTACTACCAGTTTAGAGGGAGATGTAAAACGTAGAGATTTTACAATTAACGGAATGGCTCTCGATCCAATAAGCAACGAGATTATTGATCTGGTTGGAGGACGGGATTCGTTAAAGTGGCGAAAAGTGCAAACTATTGGAAATCCTTTATTGCGATTCCGCGAAGACAAGTTAAGAATGTTACGGGCCATAAGGTTTGCTACGGTATTAGATTTTAAAATAGAATTTAATACTTTTGCTGCCATTAAGATGTTAGCAAAGGATATAAAAGAAGTTTCTATGGAGCGCATATCCGTAGAGCTGCAGAAAATAATGGAAAGCTCTAATCGAATTTATGGTTTATTACTGCTAAAAGAGTGCGTCCTATTAAGATACATTTTACCCGAAATAGATATTCTGGACATGGTAGAGCAGAATCCAGATTGGCACCCAGAGGGAAACGTGTGGGTACATACTTTAAGAGCTATTGAATTTTTACCTACAGAAGTTAAGCCACACGTTGCTTGGGCCACATTATTTCATGATGTAGGAAAGACTACAACTTTTGATTTTAGAGAAAATACAAAAGAAGGTAAATCTACTTTTTCAATAACAGCAAAAGAGCACGATGTTGCCAGTAGAGAAATCACTACAGATGTGCTAAAACGCTTAAAGTTTCCTAATAGTTTTGTAGATGATGTAGCAGAACTGGTTGGTCAGCATATGCGTTTTAGGATGTTGCCGGAAATGAGAATATATAAAGTAAAAAAACTGATTGCTATTACATATAACACTCCTGAATTTTGTGGTGAAAGACAATTTATAAAAGACTTAAGCAAAATTTCTTTTGCAGATAGCCGCTCTTGTATTTTAGGACAAGGTAAGGATATTGCAGAAAGAGAAATTCAGAAATGTATAGATGTTGTAGACAGTATTCCTTTAGGTGAGGAGATAATTAAAACTGTAGATAGACTAGTAAATGGTAAAGATTTAATTGCAATGGGCTTAAAGCCGGGTAGAATTTTTGGAGAAATATTATCCATGGTAGAGGAAGCACAGCTTGAGTCAAAAATAACTAATCAGGAAGAGGGGCTTGCTCTGGTAGCATCTTTTTTAGCCTATCAACACGAAGACAACACAGCAAAATAACACAGTAAATATGTTACACACTGCTTTTATTTATATTTTATTTAAATTTATACCCAAAATTTTTGCTGGGGGAACTTATTTTTTTGTTGTGTCTTTTTTGGCTAAAAATTAGTCGAAGGAAATTGTTCACATGAAAAAAATACAAAACGAAATAACCAAGTGTTTCAAAAAATCATTATACAAAAAATATGGAGAAGACAAGGGTTCCGAAATTTTAGATTTGTACAATAAAACAATTACCGATTATTTTATAAACGTTTGTATGTCTAAAATTAAAAAAAGCTGTATTAAAGAAAAGAAAAAACGAATAGCAGAAAATGTTGAGTGCCCTGTTTGCTTTACCCCTACCCTTAATATTGAAGATTCTCTGCTTCCCGATACACTTTTTTCAGAATTAGATTGTATAGACCCTACAATGCCTCCTGCAGACTTAGAAGAGGAAGAGGAAGAGGAAGAGGAAGAACACGAAATACACATTTAATGTTCTTTGTGTTTAATCTTTTTTCTTACCTTCATTAAAATTTTACCCAGTAAATTTCTACCAACCCATTTTTCCATGTCATAGGCATTAGGATTTTCTGAATTTAATCCTATACCCCATGTTTTATCATAAGGACTAGCTTCGGCTAAAATAAGAGACTGCGTATCTAAAAGAAATTCTTTTAACTTTTCGTGTGATTGAAATTTAAGTAAACAAGCTTTATACATAATTCTTTTCTTGTTTAAATCCCATAAGCCTTCTTCAAATTTTAACACAAGTTTGCCGTGTTTTTTGCATTCGTAGGGTGTTTCTGCTTTTAAAATTAAAGTCGCTCTACGAATGTCATTAAACACTAAAGCTTTACAGAACATAAAAAATTGTTCAACAGAATGGAAAGTAATATAATCTTCTGCATCAACGAAGTCAGGAAAAATTTCTTTGAATATGTGTTTTTCCTTTTTCTTGTTCTCTAATTTAAACGTTACATGTTTAAATTTTATATCCGCCATGTAGAAATTACTTAGTGGATTTTTACCAGTAAAAAATAAATAAATGTTGTTATAAATCATACTATTTCCTTAACTAACATAAAGGCTTCTGCATACTCTGCGGAAACTGTGGCACCTCTGTATCGTGCAAGCGCTTCTATAGAACCCCAGCATCTTGGTTGGGGATATATTTGTCCTTCTGTTTCTGCGTAGATATCCCAAATAGATTCTTTTTTCTTAAGAATATCTTGTTTGAAAACAGAATAAACATTAGGCATGAACATTGTTTCCGGGAAAGCTGGCATTTGTTCTGTTTCTGAGATAACTTCCATCATTAATATCTTTTCAAGACTAGAAGGTGCTCGGAAACTTTTAGTTGCGGAGATAACTGCTTTCGCTACAACTTGGTGGTCCGTATGTATATCTGTTCTGTTAGGCATGTAGATTATATTGGGCTGTACTTCCCGCAGAACATCCGATAGGGAAGCTATTAGCGAACCCAGCTTACTTTCATCCAATGTTGTTGTAATTACGTTACTATAGAAAACTTCTTCAATTTTTAACATGCTTTTTACTGCAGCTATTTGTTCTTTTCTTTTTTCACAGAAAGCTTGAGGATACTTACCTTCTGGCGTTGTAACTATGAGCCAATAGATACTATCTCCGCTTTGATTGTGTTTTATTAAGGTAGCTCCGCAACCTAAAACTTCGTCATCTGCGTGTACTGAAATTACTAATACTTTTTTCATGCTATTCTCCAGTTGAATAATAATTACGCATTGTATAGTATAACATTTAAGCAAAAAAGAAAAGAAATTTCTTATTGTTTTTTGTGTATAAGTGTTGACGTAAAATAAATTTGCTATTTTGCTTTAAATGTTGTAAAAGGTAGTTGATCTTAGAATTGTTTTGTATCTGTGTACACAGGCTAATAGGAGTATAGCTATGGAAAATAGAGAAATAGAACGTAAATGGCTGGCATCTTCCCTACCCAACATTAAATATGATAAGGTTATGGATATTTTAAATTACTATATCTATAAGACGGATAATAAAACAGACAATTATGACATACGACTTAGGAAAACATGTACTAGAAATCCATTCCCTGCGCAACAACATGAATATTTTCTGACATGTAAAAGTTCTGACAGTACTATTAATAGGATCGAAATAGAAGAGCCTATTACTAAAAGTGTTTACAAAATTTTGAGGCAGTTGCCAGCTAAGTTTGTAAACAAAACACGATATTTTTATGGTGATTGGTCTTTTGATGTTTTTAAAAGATACTGCATGGAAGGTGTAATATTGCAGGATCGTTTGATTATAGTAGAACATGAGATGAAAACAGAAGATGCTGAAGTGATTATCCCAAAAGAAATACAGAAGGTATTAAACGTAGAAGTAACTGGAAATAAAAACTACTATAATTATTATATGTCTATTACACAGAAAGACGAAAAGGAGAGTTAACCATGGCACACCTTTATACAGAGATAGGACCTTACATTAAATTACCTATTAAATTAGAAAAAGTTCCTTATAAAACTAAGGTTTGTCCAAAGTGCGCCCAAGAAATTAGAAGTAAATTTTGTCCTTTTTGCGGCACGGAGGCTCAAGAAGAAATTACTATGATGCCTGTATGCGTGTCCATTGTAGAAATTTTTGAAGAAATGGGATTTAAAGATTCTCAAATTTTTGTTGAGTTTTTTACAGAAGAGTACCCAGAAGATCCCTCTAAAGTAACAATGTACCTAGGACCTAATAGAAAAGGATATTCTTTTGATTATCAAATAAGGGGCACCGCGACGAGAAAAGTTACAGAACTTACAGAAGAAACTTTAACACAAATTATAGATAAATTTGTAAAAGACCACGAAGAACCTCTTCGTCTTTTACAAGCTTATAGTTTCAAATCGTCTGGAGAAGAATTAGAAATTAAATTTGGAGTGGTTTCCTACTATTACTAAGGTTAAATTGCATTACTTGTTTTTTAAAACTGCTGCTTTATAGGAGTACTATTATGTCTATTAGTAAATTGCTTGATAATTATATAAAAGCAAAGGTAGAGTTAACAGAAGCTTTAGATATTGAATCGTGGGAAAACGTTTCAGGTTATCTAGAGGATTACTGGTACATGGATTCGTATAAAAATTGCATAAATTGGGGAAAAGAAAAAGATAACCCAAACTACTATGAAGAAGAAGTTTTACTATATAAGGAAGTATGTGGATACGCTGTAGTTTATGCTTATTTAAGTACCGGAGAAAAAGAATATTTGTTGTTTTCTAAAGAGAGAGAAGTATCGCCTCCAAAGTAACATACTTATTATTCTTTATGATCAAAAGACACACATGTAGAATTTTCAAATTTAGTTCTATTATATATGGAGCATACATAGGTTGCTTCTATGCTAGATATGCGCTTTACCTGTTTACAATTTTTACAAATGTGTTCCGGCTCAAACTTCTTAAGCCTAGCAATCTCTAATTCAGCAGCTTTTAATTTATTTTGCATTTCTTTTTTACACCTTATCTTGAGAATTTAGTTTTAGCTGTTTGTTGGTTACCATAAAAACTTACCAAATCACCTACTGTTAAGAAGGTAGTACAAATATCAAAAGTTATGTTAACCGACTTATCCACTAATACATACTTTTTATAGTAATTATGCCTATAAAATGTACTAGTAGATGTGGTACCTGATTCTGTTAATGTTATGTTGGATTGTTCCATTTTTATTCTCCTGCTATATATCTTTTACAACATTTAAGCAAAAAAGAAAAGAAATTTCTTGCGGATTTATTTTTATTTTGCTATCCTTTAGAACTTAAAGGAGTACCTTATGGACAAAGAAATACAACATAAAATAGACAAATGTGAAAAATTAAATACCCTGCAGCTTGCTGCTTTTTTTCAGGAGCTTCCTCAATATTGGATTTCCGACTACATAGACGTTTATTGTGAAAAAACAGAAATTAAAGAAGATGACTTAGGTGAAGACTTTATCTTAAAAGCAGTGGGAGATTTAAGAGATTTTGTGGAAGAGGAAAGCTTAGTTATTTCAGAAACATTTACGTCTAAGCATACAGATAAAAAAAAGTTAATAGCCCTTATAAAAGGTATTAAAATAGAAAAACTGTTAACAAAGATTTAAACATGCTTCCTACTCCCGTGCTATATAATATGCTTAAAAAAATTAAAACAGAAATGTGTGAACAGATTATATTAGGCGATTGTTTGGCTGTTCTGAAAACACTGCCTGACAATTCTATTGATTCTATTATCACAGATCCTCCTTATGGCCTCAGTGAGCAGCCAGATATAGTGGAAATAATGTCTCATTGGGTAAAGGGTGAGTATGTATCGCCTAATTTTTCTGGGGGCTTTATGGGGCATTCTTGGGACTCTTTTGTCCCTGCTCCCGATATTTGGAAAGAGTGTTTTAGAGTACTTAAACCGGGAGGTACCGCTTTAGTTTTTGCTGGAAGTAGAACACAAGATTTAATGACGGTATCTTTACGCTTTGGCGGTTTTCAAATTATAGATACTTTTATGTGGCTCTTTGGTAGTGGTACACCTCACGCTATAGACATTTCGGATAAATTGCGCCAAAGTAATAAAGAAGAACTGGCAGATTTATTTGAGGGGTGGAAAACTAAAAATGTAAAGCCTGCTTATAATCCTATTGTATTAGCGTCCAAACCAAATGATGGAACTTATATGGCTAATGCTATTAAATGGGGTGTTAGCGGTTTTTGTATAAACGGTTGCCTTGTTCCTTTAACTACAGAAGACCGTTCTCAGGTTAGAACACTTAATCAATCAAAGAAAAAAGAAATAAATGGTTGGGGAATGAATCAAAATTCAGAAAGAATTGCTCAAGTAGTAAAGCCTGAGGGCAGGTTTCCTAGTAATGTTATCCACGATGGATCTGTAGAAGTTATTAATATATTCCCTAAAACTAAAAGCGGTAAAATGAAATCTGGTACCGTTAGAAAAAACAGATCTGGATATGCGGGAGATATGCCCGAAAAGACAGGAAAAGAAACTATAGGCGATTCTGGTTCCGCTTCCAGATTCTTTTATTGTGCTAGAGCTTCTAAAAAAGAAAAGGGTATAAATAATAGTCACCCTACGGTTAAACCCCTTTCTCTTATTAAATACTTGTGTAATTTAACAAAGACGCCTACAGGAGGTATTGTTTTAGATCCGTTTGCTGGTTCAGGAACTACAGGTTTAGCTTGTAGGGAAACAGGAAGACCTTTTATTCTTATTGAACGAGAAAAAGAATACGTAGATATAATTAAAAAAAGGTTGGAAGAATAACAGAAAGGTAAAGACTATGAAAATTTTAAAAGATACTATGACAGTAGAAGAAATACAAACAGAGCGTGACATAATTTTAAAGAGGATAGAAAGCTATATTTCGCAGTGTAAAGATATGTATGCGGAGAGTAAAAAAGGAGGTGGATCTATTTTTACTGATATAGATTTTAGTGTAATGTTTATTCTAGAGAGAGTTCAAGATTATTTTAAAGGTTTGGAAAAGTGCACACTGGAAATAAAAGAACTTCGTGAAAAAGAACTTGTGGTAACATGCCCGTTTAATACAGAAAGACTCCTTTGTTCAAAAAGTTGCGCAGCATATGAAGAAGAGCAAATTGCAGTTAATAAAAGTTTTACTTTTTGTGGTGTAGAATATGGCGAGGTTAGCATAAAAGCGCCTTATTGTAAAAAACTTGGTGTTGCTCTTAAAAAAGAAAAATAAAATCCGCATGATTTATACGTTGACTTTTGAGAGGATTTGCGGCAATAATAGAATAACAGTATGGGCTTGTAAAGGTCTCGACTGGGGTCATTGAAAACATGGTTGCGTCAGAGAGTTTGTCGGGGCTCTCTTTAAACAAACGACAAAAAAATAATTCAGAACGATGAATTAGAGAGAGCCGCTGCCTGACAGCGACCGTCAAAAAGGAATTTCTAGTGTACCCGATTGGCGTAAAATTCAACTAGATAAGCTGTGTTACAAAAAATTAGAATTTGTGAGTCTCGCAGCCGAAAACAAAAAAGTTCAAATTCTAGCATATGTATCCGTCCCACGGTTAATATGTGAAATCCTTTAAGTGGTGACTACGACGTGAATGAGCCATGTTGGATATATCTCAGGACGCGGGTTCGATTCCCGCCAAGTCCACCAGTATGTTTTGATTTTTAAAATTTAATAGTTTTTTGGTACGCGAAGTAGCCGAAAGATTGCTGGCAACCCTTGAAGGTAAGGGATCGAGTGAACGTTACTCCCCCTTCCTATGCCGGTTCAGGTCCTGTCATCGCAACTCATGTACCTCCAGTTATCTATGGCTGGAATTCTAGGATATCGGATTACACTGCCGATACATAGATGTGCTATTTCTGGTTTACTTATTTATGTTGCTGTAACAACATAAACGGATTGAGAGATTGGATTCATAGACCAATCTTGATGGGTTCAATTCCCATTAAATGGTGCCAGACAATTACTATTTTTAACTGAATGTTAATTTAAAACATTTTAAATGTTTGTACCGTGGATAAAGGAATAAAATAATGGAGACGGCTAAAAGTAGACCTATGAGTAAAGACTTTATGGGTAGAGTTCATGGACCTGTCCGCGCAGAAGAAACATTAAAAAGCACCTCTGAGGTGATAGATGCGTAAAAAGTTTCAAGTTTTAAAGTGGAGAGAGTTTACTGAAGAGTGGCCCATTACGTACAATCAGTATCTTATTCGAGATAATGACGGGGATGTTGTTGTTGGACATAGTTTAACTAATGAAACTGATGGTTATTTATTCGATATAGAGGCAAGGATAATTTGCTGTCCATCCGATGGTGGTGATTTAGTGGGGTGGCAGTGGGCATATCTCGATGAGGATAACTCAGAGGAGTTTAATGCTTCTCAGGGTTCAATTCCCATTAAATAGCGCCAGACTACTATTTTTAACTGAGTGTTAATTTAAAACATTTTAAATAGTTGTGAATGGATAATAAATATGGAACAAAAATACGATAGCCGGGAAGATACACTTAAACATATAGCAAGGGTAAAGGAGCTTCTTTCTGGCTTATGCAAGGATATGCTTATTAGGGGAGAAGTACACGATGCCTCTAAATTAGAATCTCCCGAGAAAGAAGTTTTTGATGAAGTAACTCCTTTATTGAAAACTTTAACTTACGGATCACAAGAATATAAAGATTCTTTAGCTAAAATGGGTCCTGCTTTAGATCACCATTATGCTAATAATAGGCATCATCCTGAGTTTTTTGTTAACGGTATAGAGGATATGAATCTTGTAGATATAGGAGAGCTGTTATGTGATTGGAAAGCAGCATCTGAACGGCACGCTAATGGGGACATTATGAAATCTATTGATATAAATGCTGCTAGGTTTAATTTGTCTCCACAGCTTGTAAAAATTCTTAAAAATACAGCTGTTTATTTGTTCTATTAAATAGGAAAGAGCTACTATATGCCAGACTTAACTATAGAAATAATGAGTATGTGTGGAGAGCCTAAAGTTTGTAGCATAGGCGGCTATAGGCAAGAATATCATGAGCACCTTGGGGAACTTTCCTGCAGCTGTAAGGGATTTCAATTTAGGCATAGATGTAAGCATATTGAGCAGGCGAATAAAGAGATTTGCTGGTACCATGAACTTGCTGACGGAAAGCCTTTAGAGGAGGGCGTGTGTCCTTTGTGCGGCGGAAAAACAGTTTACGTTAGAGTAGGGGTGTAACAATGATACAAAGTAATTCTGGAACTTGTGATTTATCTCCTACCTGTGCAGCAGCTATAACTGCCCCCAATATTACTATACATGTTTGTAATGCCTGCGGGGGGTATTGCTAAAGTAACAACAAGCGGTAATTTAGAATACTATTTTAATATTAGGGATTACGTAAATAGAGAGCCTTGTGGCTGTAACACATTTTACATTTCCACGGAAGACCCAGAGGATCATACCCCGGCTAAAAAGAATACCCACGAAAAGTATCAAAGTAAAACAAAACCCCCAATTACCGGACTTAGAAATATTTACGGAAAAAATAAAAGAAGAAGATAGTTACTTGCTAAGGTCTAGTACCATTGTTCCTTGAGCTTTTGGTACAAAGTTGGAACCAGTATTATCTACAAAACCAAATCTCTTATAGAAATTAATTAAGGAAGTAAGATTGCTTCCAAATTCATCTGATGGGGTCATGGATAATACCCATTTATTTTTTTTAGCATATTCAATTACACTATTAATTATTTTAGTTCCTGTTCCTTTACCTTTATCGTGTACGATAAGCGTATCCATTTCTAAAATGTTTTTGTTGTGTAATTGAAAGTACATTGTGGCATCTCTGCCGTACAAATTGTGAATCCAGCGAGAAAATGAATTATATGAAGCCATGATTACCTCCAATAGTAAGTATTCAATAAATAATGTTTTCTATTGTTTATTGTGTTTCTTTCCCGGAATACGACTCATTGTAAATTAACACAGTAACTCTAGTTTTTATAGAGTTACTGCGGGTAATTTATTGTTGTTTGAATGAAGAACAGTAGATTAGTGGTTTCCCATCAGGCCCAGAGCAATCACAGGCATTAATGTCAATACCACACTTTTCGCAGTAACCTTTTATTTGATTCTTTTTTAACTCTTCTATGGTAGCCCTAAGTTCTTTTATTTCTTTTTTTAGGGCATCTTCTATAGGACGCTGACCTGCTTTTCTACCGTTAAGGGAAGTTCCGCAGTAGGTACAGAATAAGTAGTATAGTGCTTTCTTGGCTATGTTTAGTTTAATAGCCTCTTCCTTAGAGTGTTCAACGGTTTTTTCCCACATAGTTCTGCCGCAAACAGGGCAGGGGAGGTCAAATTTGTTTACTTTTTTTTCTTCCATTATACACTACACCTTTCCTTTTTTACTATAATTTTACTAATTTTATTGGTAAATCGAATTCTTACTTTACGCACTTCCGAGTCAGTTATAGCACCAATTACATGTAGATGCACAAGGCTTTCTGCTAATTTTTGCCAAATTTTACTTGTTTTTTGTGTCTTAAATTTGTACCCTGCCGCAGCAAGCTGTTTTGACAAAGTAGCCGCACAGGCACCGTACTCTAAAGATATATAATTTTTCATTTGTATCTTCCTTATCCTAAATGTTTAAATAATGCTTACTTTTCTTCTTATTTTTTCCTGTTGTTTGATTTACAACCATAGGTTTTAATATGGTGTTCTCTAACTGCTTGCTTGTTTTTTAGTAGTGCATCTACAAAAAAAGTAAGGTCAAAGTTTAATATTTCAGAAATTCTAAAGCAGGATGCTATAATAGCAGACGTTTGGACTGTACTAATGTCGCAAATATACTTATTATTGTTTAAGTCCAAAGCTTCTTTAAGTGCTTTAATCTGCATTGTTCTAGCAATCATTTCTACTGTTGTGTCCTCAAAAAACCCAAACCCATTTGCTATATGTTGTTTATTAAAGTATCCCATTAAATCACAGCATCCATAAAATACTTTAGCTACTGCAATTTCCACGGTGTCGGATAAGCCTACCGAAAAAGTTACTCCGGGGCTGGATTCTGTTAATATTTCTTCTTTATAAAAATTAATGCCTTCTTTATCACATACTAAGCCAAGGCGTAAAGCCTGTAAAATTTCTGCTGACCAAAAAGCAACAGAATCTAATTTTTGTGATAACCACGATGCGCGTGCTTTGTTTTTGTTACATTTTTTAGAACAAGAGTTATCCTTTAAGTTAAAGTATTCTTCACTAAGTAAGCAACTTTGTTTAACAATTTTTCCTAAATCATCAGTTTCTACTTTCCGATATTCGCACTCTGCATCACTAGGTAATTGTTTCCACTCTAGATTTTCTATAGCTTCTGCGTGACATTTTTTGATATACTCTTGTATCAATTTTTCGTTCATTTTATTTTCCTATTTCTTAACAAAGCCTGTCCAGCTTAAATCAATATTTTCGTTATCAACTATAGTAAAACAAACTTGCAGCATATTGCTATATGTTAATTTATTAAATTTTAGGTGTTTGGTTGTAGATAATCTCTCTTCAATTGCTGCTTTTTTTATATAATCCAAGTAACCTAAAGTTGTACCTTTATTTACTTTACCTTCTGGGGTGTACTTAATATTTAAGTAACTCATAATAATACAGATATTTATAATAACAGTACCTAACCACCACTCGAATGTTCCTACTATACAGCGGTCAAAGTCTCTTTTAAATTCGTCTTCAGGAACATTGTAAGAAATATTGTTAGAAACAGCTCTTTTATTTTCTTGCAGAGCTTCCACTGCTTCTGTTGCATTTATTGAAATTTCATATAATCCAGCGGCAATTGCCCAATAAATTTTTCTAACATCGTAGTTTTTAATAATTTGTTCAAATTCAGGTTTCCACTCTGTGCAGTTTCCTCCCCACGCAAGAGGTAAAGGGCTGCTTTCTTTTTCTTTATATATATTATAAATTGTTTCAACAAATAATTGTATTGTTTCATTATTCATAGTGTACAATTCCTTAGCTTAAATTAGACGCTATATTTAAAATATAGATTATTGTAAAAGTCTAAATTAAAATTTTCCAAATTTGCAATGTAGTAGCAACAATCTAATATGTGAGAAAAGGAACTTTGTCGCATATTTTCATAAGCTATTTCTTCAGAAGCTTCTGCTGAAGAAATAGTAATCTTTCGTATAAAGCTTGCAGTATCTGTAAGATGGGAATAAAGCTGTTTTTCATAAGTAAAATTAAAGTAACCCATTAGGTCACATGTTTTAGCATAGATAGAAGCAATATTGTATTCTAAGGTTTTTTTAACAATTACATTAAAAGCTTCTTTACGAGAATCCTCATTTTCCAAGGAATAATAGTTTTCAAAATTAGCTTTTTTTCCGTTTTTATACGCTTCCGCTGCTTTGGTGCTTTCCCACGTAATAAGATCTATTTTATTCGTAATAAATAATATTCGTTCTTTGTGGCGGATTTTACAAAAAGAATCGTTTGGATATCCATAAAAATATGAACAAGAAGGAATTCCTTTATTTAATTGTAAATTCTTTTTGTGTTGACAAGCAGTAAACAAGCAATCCATAGAAGTAGGAATACTGTTCCACATATCTTTCTCTTTTGCGTGTGAGTGATATTTTTCAATATTTTTTTGTATTAATTCTGTATTCATTATCTTCTCCTTGCGTATTCACATTCTGGTCTACACCAAGATCCCTGCCATTCAGAACGTTTACCATATTTACGATGAAGTTTTTTCATACCTTCAATGTTATCAGCATTTATGTCCATCCAAATGTCATGCCACACGGCACTGTATTTTACGCCCTTTGGTGGAGAGTAGGTATAAGCATCAGCACACACTACTGTAACTCGTTTATCAGCAGTGTACGTTGGTCCTACGAGGTCTATAACATCCTGACTTATCTCTACTACGGTTACTGTTTCTATCTTGTCGCTGACCAGAATAGCTTCTAGGCATAGACCTAAACCTAGGCCGTTTATTAGAATATGACCGCCGTAGTTTTTTGCTATATTAATAAATTCCCTGTGGTCCCTTAACTCATCTGGAGTGTTAGTCATCCACAGTCTTTTTCTGTACGTCAATTTTTTATAGTTTCCGGGAGGAGCATAGCCTCTTCCGTTTTTCATTAGTGACCATGTTGATATCCTAGATTCTGTTTCACTTATAGTAAAAGTTTCAACAGCATAATCACCTTTGCTTCCATCTGGAACTCTTATTTCTAGCGCCATGTTATTTAATCTTTCTTCCGTAAAGGTTTCTTTCGCACGGAATTTTTATTTTAGTAGCAGCACGCTGTTTCTTTTTTCCATCTTCCAAAGTACAGAAACATTCTTTTTGGGAGTCTATTTCTTCTTGTACACGACAACCGCAACAAGCACAATACAAAACGTAAAACATAATTATTTTAGGGACACATTTAGTACCATTTAAAATAACAGGAATATTGCGCTAACCTTCTTTTACAGCAATCTACAGAAAAAAGCAATTTATTTTAGTTTATGCCGGTATTATTTTTTTAGGGTAAGAAATATCAGGACATCTGTTTGGGCAGGGGACTATGGTTAGCAATTTGTCTATAGTCATTTTGTGCAATCTATTAATGGCATAATTAGCCAGTACTATCTTATCTCCATCCATTCCGATTGCCAGTATTGCATGAAATCCTCTTTTACAAAATACATAATAGATTGATGGGAAGTTAGTAGAAATCCATTCTTTGTCAAAACTTCCTTTAACAAACTTTAAATTTAATTCTTTTAATGCCTTATCCGTCTGTAAACAGGCACCTACTGTACAGCAGTATTTTACACAATACTGTTCATATTCTTTTCCAAATTGTTCCGGAACAGGCATATTGTGATATTTAGCTGCATTCCAAAATGCAACTAACTGGCATTCCCAATATTTTTGATTGTTCCAGTATTTCTTTTTCATTATTTTAATTAAACATCAGTAAACAAAAACAACAGGTTTGTTTTTTGGTTTATAATCAAATGTGCATACGGAAACATTTAAAAATGTAATACCTTCATGTTCTTCTTTACCGTAGGCTTCATGTATATGGCCAAATATATGATATTTAAGATTTGGTAAGTCTTTTATTTTTGCAAAAAGTGTGTGTGACCCGCAAGATTCCTTAAAAATGTTATCGTCTAAAATTCCAGCAGGAGGACTATGCGTAATAAGAACATTGGTTTCTTCTGGTATTTTATCCCATATTACTTTAAGTTTTTCTTCTGTTTCCATAAATGCCCAATTACCAAATTTTGTAGAATAAGGAGAACCATAAAAATGTATCCCGTCTATTTCAATACCCTCGTCCATGAGATAATGAATTCCTTCGGAACTAAACATTTCTTTAGTATGTTTTATATCAACAGGGTTATTATCTTTAATACGTAGAGATATGTCGTGATTGCCTGCTATTACAATTTTGTTTTTATAATGAATGTTTTTTAGCCAAATTATGAAAGATTGTATCTCGTATAGATTATTTCTTCCACAAATGTCTCCTGCAAAAATAAGAGTGTCTGCTTCTTTTGGTAACTTTTTAGTTATAGCATCTTGCAAACTGTGTGTATCAGATAAGGCTACTATTTTCATGGTGTTGTTTTCCTATAGCTAGTTTGACTCCGCAATAATACTTTTCAGTTTTTCAATCATAGCATCTATAGTTGATTCATCTCTAATGAATTGTGCAACTTTTAATCTTTTAGTAACAGCAGCCATACATAACTCTGGTGTTTGTTTTTCTACATATTGTAGAGCATAGCCATTTTGTTTAACAGCTGCCATACAGATCTCTGGCGTCTGTTCTTTCACCATATTAAGAGCCAAACCATCCTGTGCAACAGCAGCCATACAGATCTCTGGTGTTTGTTTTTTTACATATGGTAGAGCCAAACCATTCTGTTTAACAGCGGCCATACAGATCTCTGGCGTCTTGTTTTTTACAAACCGAAGAGCATAGCCATTTTGTTTAACAGCTGCCATACAGATCTCTGGTGTCTTGTCCTCTACAAACTGAAGAGCTTTACCCTCCTGTGTTACAGCGGCCATACAGATCTCTGGTGTTTGTTCTTCTACATACTGTAGAGCATAACCATTCTGTTTTACAACAGCCATACAGATCTCTGGTGTCTTGTCCTCTACATACTGTAGAACATGACCATCATGTTCTACAGCAGCCATACAAATATCTGGTGTTTGTTCTTTTACATACTCTAGAGCATAACAATTCTGTTTAACAGCAGCCATACAGATCTCTGGTGTTTGTTCTTTTACATACTGTAGAGCATAACCATTCTGTGTTACAGCAGCCAAACAGATCTCTGGTGTTTTGTCTTTTAGATTTTTAAAGACACGAATGTCGAAGGCTAAATTATTTTTTTCTTTTGTTAATATATCTTTTTGTTCTTGTAATTTTTTTATTATACTTTTAGAATTTTCCATAATAAAACTCCCTACTGCGGCAGCTAAAACAAATGTAAAGAAAAGATACTTAAAGTTCATGTTTAACGTTATAGTCCGCCAATTAAAGAAGATGATTTCTTGGAATTTGAAAAGGAGCAGCGTTTTTTCGCAAAGCAGCGGGTTTTGAATCTTTTAAGTTGTAGATAGGTTTTACAAATTTTAGTATTTGTACTGTATCGGAAATAGCATCTAAAATAATGTCTTTACTTTTGTATGCACCTTTAACCTCATCCAGTGTACCTTCGTTTAAAGAACTAGTCCATATTCCTTTATCTGACATATTTTGTTGAGCTTCCTCTAAGTCTAAGTTATCCTTAGCCCAGCGCCTAGACCCTATTCTACCAGCTCCGTGTGGAGCAGAGTTATTCCAATCGCTATTTCCTTTACCTAAACCAATTATTAAGCCGTCTTCCATATTGAAAGGAATAATAACTTTTTCGTTTAAATTAGCGCTAATGGCTCCTTTTCTAATTATTTTGTTCTCTAAATCAATATAGTTGTGAATTGATTCCACATAATCAGCAGGCTTAGGAACACCTAAAAAGTTTATTATACGAGATACCATTATTCTTCTGTTTATTAAGGCGTATCTTTGAGCTATTTTTAAATCGTTTAAGTACTCATTCATTCCTGTTGACGCAGTAAGAAATTCCATACGGTGATACGCTGCGCCCGTGTACATTTCCTTCATAACGTCTCTTGCTTTATTTTGGTAGTACTGCGCTATAGCTAAACCAAATCCTCTAGAACCACTATGTGCAGTAACCCAAATGTTATCTTCTTCATCTTTACCCAATTCAATAAAATGATTACCTCCCCCCAAGGATCCTACAGATTGCAAATAAGGTTTAGAGAAGTCTAATTTTGCTCTCAGGTTTTTTTCTATTTCTTCATATAAGCTAATTACATCCTTCTGCAAGCTGGGCGCAAGATTCTTAGTAACATCTGAGGTACTATTATGATGATGAAAACCAAGAGGAATTTCTTTACGAATAAAGTCATCCAATGCTTGGAAATCAATATCTTTCATTTTGCCAATGTTAGCAGATCCTATATTACAACCGATATCTACTCCTACTACATTAGGGATAACAGAATCGGTCATTGTCGCAGTGGTTCCGATTACTGCGCCAGCTCCTGCATGGCAGTCCGGCATTATTCGTATTTTACTGCCAGCAAAGCTTGGGTGATTAAGAAAGCTATATATCTGTTTTTGTGTTTCAGCATCTACGGACTCAATAAAAACTTTACACCATGCTTTGGAACCTTGAAATTTTTGTACTTTACTTTCATCCATAATAATCTCCTTTGCATTATGACTGTTATGGTTTTACACTCTTTTGAATAAAAGTGCAATTGTTTTTTTGTTTAAGGTGTTTTTTTAAAGAAAGTATTACTGGGTAAGGTCTAGGATCATAGATTTCTGAGTTTCAAAATTCTTGTATTTGCCTTTATTGGGTTTAAATCCTAATTTTTTATAATAGTCTGTTAGTTGTGTTTTTGACAGTTCGCTTTTATCTCCAATAGGAGCAGGAGTAACTGCTACGTAGCATTTATTATTTGTAGCCCACTGTATGATTTCTTTAATTAGGGCTGTTCCTTTACCTTGTCTTTTTTGATCGTTAGGAACAACTATAATCTCCAAACCTAAAATTTTAGCCTTGGGATTAAAGGTTAGAAGCAATTCAACATCTTTGCTTTTGTTTTTAAGTTGCCCATAAAAAGAATCAAAACTTCTTTTCAGTTTTTGTTCTGCCGTATTTTCTGCGATTACTTCTGTAATTAAGTCATGTGCTGTAGACACTTTACCTTTAAGTATAAGATTTACAGCGGCTCTAAGACGTGCGTTTGTATCCTGCATGTTGAAACCTCTAGAAGATAAATAAGAGTTTTTCTTTCCCCGTGTAATTTTTAATTGTGTTGTTTGGATACGTTAGGTGGATAGTTAATACGTAATTTTAGCGTAAATATCATCATAGTTTAAAATGAGGATTAATTCGCCTTCTACTTCCATAGAGGTACCACCGTACTTATTAAACAAAACAACATCTCCGGGAGCAAGCAGGCTAGATACTTTTTCCCCAGTTCCAACGGAAACTACAGTAGCCAAACAGTCTGCGTCTTCAGCAGTAGATCCCGGCAATAAAAGCAAGCCTTCTTCTTGAGTTTCTTTTTCTTCTTTTCTGTTTAAAATAACTACTACACGTTCATCAAAAGGTTTAATTGACATAAAAATCTCCTTTAAAAAGTTAGGTAATGTTGTTTAAGCTGCTCTGCCTATTACTTGTTTTTCTAGTAGTGTATGAGCTTCGCTAAGTTGTATATTCCACGCTTCAGCGGCCTCGTCTGCTGTAGCCTTTCCTTCGGCCTTAGCTCCACAAGAACAGCGCACATAGTATTGTCCTGAGCATATTTTGTGCAGTTCTGGCTTAACGTGGGGATTACATGTGCAGGGAAACAGTGTTGCTGTTTTTCTGATAGCTGTACAATATTTTCCATAGCAATCTTTTGTAATGCTGATTATGTGATATTTTCGTACAATATCAGATTCTGCATCTCTAATGATATTGTATTCTAGGGCAGCGTCACCATAACTCTTTTTGTCAATAATAGTAACACGATTACAGGTCTTACAGGAAATTGTAGTTCGCTGTTTGTTTTTCTCTAAAGAATATTTTCCTTCATAGTAAAAATGTAAGTTAGAGGATCCGCAAGAGCATTTTCTTAAAACAACATTTTTTTTGCCTGTAGAATTGGCACCATTCATTATAATCTTACTAAAACCTTCTTGTTCAGATTTGTACATACAAACCTCCTTTGAATTCACTTTTACACTATTTTAGGAAAAAAAGCAAACACTATTTTTTAAACACATAGTTGTTATAGAATTCTGTAAGAACCGTCAATGTAGATAGATCAATAAAATATTTTTTACATAAATCTACAGGGTTTAACTTGTCAATCATATCCTGCTTAAACATAGTTGTGTTAACTAAAAACCCCAAAGCAAAATACAAAGCTTCTATTAATATATCCTTGTATTTAGACTTTAATATAGAAGATGGTTTAGCTGGAATAGGCACTAAACCAAAGCCTGTAGTACCTAATTTTGTATGGATAATATAAATACCTAAATATATAATAAGGTTTAATCCTGCAATAATCTCTGTGTCCTCTATGTTTAGATAAAAAATTATATTATCCCTATCTTTTATTTCAATACAAACATTATCCTTCATCCAATCTTCTTTGCATTGATATAAAAGTTTTATTTTTAAACTTTTCAAGTAGGCGTATATTCCAGTATTCAGCGTTGCGGGATTCTGTAAATCAAAATCCATTATAAGTGAAACACTATCCCCTAAAGTAAAAAGCTCGTCTATAGGTATTCCTGTTGGTTGAATATCTAAATAATTAACATCTAAAAAAGACATACTTTTGTTGGTCTGAATATATTCATAATGATTAATTAGCTTACCTAATAACTCATGAGATGTTACAGTTCTAGTAGAAGAAGGTGGGGGAACAGCTATCTTTTTTGCCGCAGATTTATTCATGGAATCTAGTTCCTTTTGGGCTTTTGCCTTCTTCGAATTTCGAAAAGATGCTAAACTGATGACTCCGTTTTCTTCATTTGTTTTTTTCAAAGCAACCTCAAAAATAATCAAAATAGTGTTCTTATGAAAAACTATCTTTTAAAAGATTTTCATAGGAAAGTAAAAAAATAGACATTCTATTCTTTAGATAAGCAAATAGCCTGTTTCTTTCACACAATTTTTCATTTTCACACAAAACCCGTTTTAAAAAAGTAAAAATAGCCTAAAGACCCGACCACAATACCCTATACAACCCGCTAACATTTGGCCTAATTATTAAGGGGGTTGTTTTTATCTAATATTTTAGGGTAAATAGCTTCTTATATGGTGTAAAATTTCTTTTAAGTAATTGTTTTAATTGTTAAATTTTTTATAGTAAGTTACAGGATACTTATTCTAATTTTTAGCAATCAGTTATGGAAAACAGCCCATTTTCAGTCACAGTTTTCGTGGCTTTTCTGGGAAAGCATAGTTTCAGCCACATATAATGACCAATCTTCCAAATTGTCTTTTATGTCCTCTTGTAAGATTTCTTCCAAAGTGAACCAGCCTTTGAAAAGTAGCTCGTCCCCTTTGGGCTTAATTTTAAGTTTTTTATTTAGTAACAAAGTATAAGGTAAACCTAAATGTACATAGTTTACGCCATTTTTATTGTTAACTTCAGAATTGTATAATTCGATGTAGGATACAAAACTGTTAAAATCTAAATATCCTATGTTCTGCTGCAGTTCTTTATCGACTACAATCTCTTCGTTTATTTCTCTGAGGATAGAGGCCGCTACAATCTCATCTACTTCTGTTTCTTCGCCGTCTAACAGGGCATCACAGCGTTCTATATGTCCGCCTATACCAAGGGTGTACTTTCCCTCTAAACGAGACTCACCACTAACGTATCGCCTGAATAGGGCTACTTTGTTTTTTGCCGTAATAGTAATGTAAGGAATAACTTGTTTAAAAGAGGTGTCTGTTTCTGCTTCATCTCGCAGCATCCAGCGGGTACAATCTTCTTTACTGTATGTGTCGGGGAAAATACAATCACTAAAAGTATCTTTAAAAACGTCCAAAGAATTACTGGGAACTACTAAAATGTCATAACCGTATTTTTTTAACATTTGTTATCCTTTCGTGAAATCACGATATAAGAGTTTACCTACTAGGCTTTTTCATCCAAATTATGCTCGGAAGAAACATGTTTAAAATTTTTAACAACTTTGCTCAGACTTTTTGTAAAACGTTCTGGGGAATATGCGTCAAGACAATAACAAATTTCCCCCAAGTTCCTTACGTCTTTTAAATTATTTACTGATTTTTTGTAAACATCTTTTAATTGCAAAACACCAATATTACCATATTTTGTATAATCCACTTTGTCTTTTTCCGTAAAGAATTCTTCATACATTTTTTCTCCCGCAGTAATTGTCTTGTTAACAACAATTGGATATTGCTTACCCATAAGTATTAGTTGCTTAGCATAATCTCTCATGCTGTTAAAATCTTCTTCCTTAAACACTACAACTTCTTTTTTTAAATACTTTGTAACAAACAAAAAAGCTATTTCGACAAAACCCATTAAATTCGTTTCCGGTAGTCTGGGCACTAAAACAGAACCGCTATTACAAAAAGCAGACAGCAGGCATAATTGGGCGGCCTCTTCGTGAGATATAAAATACCTTTTAGTATCGGAAGGTACAAAAATAGGCTGTTCTTTGTCTACCCTGTTCCTGAATCCATCTAGTAGGCTACCTGAAGAGAAAGCTACGTTAGCGAAGCGCGTAGTTGAAAAAATATCACTATACTTACTAAAGTAAGTTTTTTCCATAAGTTGTTTAGTAGCGCCCATAATACTGGTAGGATTAACTGCCTTGTCTGAGGATACGGAGAATATTCCTTTAAGTCTTTTTTTACAGTCGCTGTTTTCTGATAAACAACAAGCATCAAATGTATTAGTATAAAACATTCTTCGTAGTGTATAGGGATCTTTTTCTGAACGTACATGCTTTAAGGCAGCAAAGTTTAAAATGTAGTCATAAAAACCAGAGTCATTGTAGTACATAGATTCCATGAAATCTTTATACTCTTTTGACAATATGTCTATAACAAATGTCTTAAAATCTATAGGCGATTGTTTTTCAGAAGACCTTGCGTCACGCACAACTTCAACTAACCCATTTTCATTAATGTCTATTAAATGTAATCTGTACGGAAGGTAATCTATAACTTCTTTTACAAAGGCGCTTCCTATGGAACCTGCTGCACCTAAAACTAAAATAGAGGAACCCCTTATTTTAGTTTGTAAAGTAGTTTTACTATCTTCGATATCTTTTTTAAATAACGATTCAGTTCTCTTCAAAAGATCTGGTAGCAATATATCATAATACGCCATGTTGTTATTCCTTGTTGGATATTTTAGAATTACTATCGTACCATACTTTATAGATTTCTGGATCTTTTTTATAAACCATGATTTCAAAACCATGTTGCGAAACAGCATTAGCAGCTGTTAATTTAGAAAATTTTATGAACTTTTTATTAACATCGTCTAAAACACCTACAATGTCGGAAGCTTCTGTAAATTTCCTAGAACGTATTTGCATAAAAGCTTTATCGTAATGCCATTTAAGAATTAAAGCGAGAACTTCACTCTTTCTTGTTTGCTTGGTATCATTAAAAAGCTGTGCGTAATTTTCCGGCGTTTTCTCCATAACAACTCCTATACTTTTAATACTGCATTTGCAATCATGCCAACAGCAGCAAAATCACAAATACTGTCATTGTCCAATATATCACCCAATGTGACTATTTCAATATAAGTACGTTCTGTATCTTCCACAACTCCGTGGGGTCCTTTATCTTGTTCTAGTGTACGGAATTCTTCTTCTGTAAGACACACAGCATATAGATGAGAGCGGTGAACAGAAAGGGTACTCATTAACTGTCTTGTACTAATATATTTTAATCTATATCTAGGTAAATTTAAACCCGTCTCTTCTTGTAGCTCGTGTAAAGCAATTCTTTCCATTGTTTCTGTAGTATTAAAAGCGGAACCTCCCGGAGGCTCATAGACCATACCCAGCTTGTTATTAACTGGTGACCGGAATTCTCTAACCAAGCCTATTTTAATGTCTCTTACGTTTTTAGGATTTTCTTGTTTAGAGTATAAAATAATTGTAGCAACATCTGGTCGGCCAAAGATAAATTCGTTTGATTTATTTCTATCTTCCGAAGCAATATAAACGTCTACATGAATTATCCAACTAAATAAAAACTGTTTTTTATTTCCTACGTAGAAGGTCCATTCTACCAAAGCATCTACTAAACTGTTACCGTTTAAAAGTTGGTTTTTGTACCATGTAGTAAATTCCGGCTTAACAAAAATGTCTGCTGGTATCTTTCTTTCGGCACCAGTTCTTTCTACATAGTTTGTTTTATTTTTAAGTACATACTCAATAGTAGCCGGAAGTGTATTTAGCCTAGGAAGTCCTACAATCTCTTCTGCGAAGTATCTCTGGTAGGTTATTCTTTCTGCGCTATCTGGAGCACCAAACACAGCTTTACCGCTAAATTTCCAAGTACCCCATTCATCATTAGTGGTTAATCCATGCGTATCTTTAAGATTGCGAGGTACCCAAAATAAAATAACATCCGCCATTTGAAGATTATTGGTTTCCCAAACAACATTAGTTTTCCAGTCTTCTGGTCTAAAAACACTATTTCCACGGTATTCGGGAAGGAACACTACTCCTTTATATCCCATAGCTTCTAGGATAGCTAAAGCTTCTCCTCTCCATGATTTAACATCTTTACTTCTGGGTGTAGGACCCGCTAAGAAAATAGAATGTTCTAAGGTATCTGGTGCGGATTCATTGTAGTAAACTTCTTGCATAATAAATCTCCTTTAGGCTTAAAGCTAAAAAAATTTAACACAAACGCTAAAAAATGTAAATAGAAATTAACTTTATTGTTATATTATTTGAAAAATGTACTGTAATTAGTTAGTACTAAGGAGAATAATTATGACATTAGTAGACCTACAACAAGAATTGACAGAAAAATATAACATCATAGAAGAAGATTGGCCTAATTGGGCTGATTTAGAAACAGAAGTTGTTTACTCTAATGGTGAACCAGTTGTAATTCATCTTGTTCCAGACAGTGATGAGTTTGTAAAACTTTTTATTGCAAATCAAGGAGAGTTTCATTATACTGAGGATGTTGAAGTAACTTGTGACTATGAAGAAATTCATGATGCAATTTACGAAATGTTGGAAACCTTAGAATTAGACTAGTATAGAATAGCGTTAGGCTGTTCTATGCTCAAAAAAGGACAGTACATGAAAAAAGTATTAGCTATTGTAATGGCGCGTGGTGGAAGTAAGGGATTACCCAATAAAAATATTTTAAACTTAGCGGGAATCCCTCTAGTAGAGCATACTATTAAATGGATATCCCAGTATCCTTTAGACCAAAATAAGTACAAAATGGATATAGTAGTATCTACAGATATTGCTAGTGTAGAAGAAATATGCGCTAAGTACCCCGGTGTAAAATACTATAAAAGAGCGGATTACTTGTCTGCGGATAACACAAGGGGAGAAGCTGTTATCTACGATGTTTGTAAAAATACTGCTGAAGAATATGATTATGTAATAATTCTTTTAGGTAATATTCCAGTAAGACATAATCATTTGTTGGCTCAATCTTTAGACATTCTAGATAGTGAAAATGAAACAGATTGCGTTATTACGTTTAAGCCTGTTGAAAAATATAATCCTTCATGGATGACTGAGGTAACAGAGGGCTACTTGCCTGACACATGGGTTGAGGGAGGGTACCGGAGACAAGACTTAAAACAGCAGATGATTCATGATGGGCATACTGCTGTTTTCAGATATAAATACCACATGGATTTTGTAGAAAAAAATGGATGGAACTATAGGGGTAAAATGTATGAGTTTTTAGGAAATAAAATACGACCTATAGTGCATAAAGAAACAATTATAGATATAGATGTTAAAGATGATTTCTTATATGCTCAATATTATTTTGATACACATGTCTAATTCTTTCCTAGTTAATCTGGGATATCTCTATGAGTGTGGTTTAGGTAGAGGCGATACATTTCCTTACATCGTAGGGATTTTTAAATAAAGAAACAGTAAAAAATGATTAATGACCATGTAGATTTAATTGTAGAGTTTGCTGACAGAAAAATGGAAATGGAAGGATTAGAGCACTGTTGTGAAATATTTTTTAATATATATGATACAGTAGAAGAATTGCCTTTTTGGGTGGAGTTTTGTACAGGAGGTGCTATGTTCGGATTAAGTAAAACTAAAGTAAACATAAATTTTCCTATAGAGGAACAAGAATTGTGGACACAACTAAAAAAATTAATTATAGGAGAATTATTTTAAATCCTTACTCAATAAATAGGGATGTTTCTGGACACTGAAAATATGATTCCTTTATGTTTCCTCACATGTGGTGTGGATGTTTCTCAGATTATGTGCATTGTTATTGACGCTTTTTCCTTACATTTTTTGTAGGGATATTTCTATGCCGTCGCCTGAGAATAACTGTTTTGACCTCCTTACTTCGGTAGGGGTATTTCGGTTCAGGCAAATAGTCCTTCTTGTGACATATCCTTACATAGTAGGGATGTATCTGTGCCAAGCTTTGAATAGTTATTTACTCTTCCTTACACAGTAGGGAATTTTAGAAATAAACTTGCTTTCTTTTTTTGAATAGTGTAAAAGGTTTAGTGAAGGAGTAAATCTATGTTTAAAGAAATTGTAAAAATATCTATTTTAATTAGAATTATTTTGCTTTTTACTATTTGGACTGCTGCAAGTTTCTTGTAATTTTTCCATACAATATAAAACATAAATTTTAATGCAAATAGGTTATTTTTAAAATGTTATTGTTTTTATTTTAACCTAGGAGAGATACAATGAAAAAAACAGAGCAAACAATGCTTTCTTTAGCTTCTAAATATATAAAAGAAAACAAGCTGGATAAAGCTTCTCTTCTTTTGGAAGTGCTGGCTTCCCGTAATGACGTAGAAATAACGTTGGCAGATAATGATAAAAGCGAACTCTACGAGATAGACGATATAGATGATTTGGACAAAATGTTTGAGGATGCTGAAACTAAATTCGATGAGTATTGGGTTAGTGATTTTTCTTGTTTCCTAAGCGACGCTAACTTACCCGACAGTATTCCTGACGAGTACATTAAAGGTATAATCTACGAGGATAACAGCGGCGTTATAGATGAAAAGTATCTTGCGCTGCTTTTAAAAAGTCCTTTGGAATACTTGAAAAAAGCTATTTTAATAAAAGATTTAGGCTACCCTAAAAATATCGTTAGTATGCCAGACATTGATGTTCATCCGGTTAAGTCTGGAGAAAGAATCCTTCGCTTTAAACGTCATGATGAAAATATTGCTATTCCGTTTGATTTTGCGTGGGAAAAAGCTTTAGAATTAAATCCAGAGTTACCTCTTGAAAATAATGATGACTATGCAGAAGAATTAAAAAACTTCTGGTACGATATGTTTGAAAGTGGTGACTATGCAAATGAGCAAGTTGGAAAATATTTTTTCCTGATTAACAACGTTTAAAACTTTCTAAAATCCAAAAAAAGTGTAAAAGGGGTTTAGAGATTGTGGGTGCCGTTTTTAACTTATTACGAAAGGATGTTGTATGAGAGAAATTAAATTAGCCTCTACTAAAAATGTAACTGTATTCCAAACGGATACCGTAGAAGAAATCCTGATGCTCATGTTTGGAGTATCGTCTAAAGAAGAACTGGAAAACTATATTTTTGAAGGAGAGAATTACGAAACGAAAGAACCTGTTAATGTAAAATATGAAGAACTGTTAAAAAGTGTAACAAATGATGGTTGTTATAGCATAGCCGATATTGATACTAAATCTATTTTTATCTGGGCAGATTTCACCAAAGTAAACACTATAACTTTCTTTAATCTTATAGGCCAAGAACTAGCTCATTTAGAGGAGCCCTATTTAGGCGAAAAAGAAGAAGAGATTAAAGCTAAATTATTTGGAGAAATTACAGCCTGTGCCTATGAAATCTACGAAAAAGTAAGTAAATAATTATTTATTAATTATGGAAATAATTCTTCTGATACTTGTTACAATAAATATATTAATATCGGGAACGGTGTTAATTATATTTTGTTTTTTGCTTGATTTTTTAAAAGCAATAGAAAAGAACCAACAAGATATACAAACATTGGTACTAGAGAAAAACGAAAAACCTATTCCTCCAAAGAATCCGACTGAGGATATTTTTTCTGACTACTAATATTTCTATTCTGTAAAGCAAACAAGTATTTGTTTCGATGCAAGTCACAGAAGCAGCCTTCTTCGTAACTTTTCCTGACAGCCCCGGTTTCCAACTCTAGTAAAAAAGAACAAGGTTTTCTTTCAAGTAAATCAGGGACAGCTTCTGTTTCCCAATTGATGCAATTACCGCAACATTTAGCCATTTTAATATTCCTTAAACCTAGGCAATCTTTCTAAAAATCCTGACTGGGTAGTAATGTAATAATCTTGTGTACCAATAAAATCACTAATTTTATTAGCACCGTAATAAGATAACCCAGATTTTAAATTTTCCTTAATCTTCATACTTGTACTCTAGCATTTCCATTTTAATCTTGTACTATAATCTACATATGTTTCCGAAAGGCATTCTCCACCTTTATCTTTGGCCAATTTTTTCATTTCTTTAATTGTTAATTTCTTCATTATTACTATATTATTTAATTTCCGTATATCGAGGAAGTCTTTCTAAGAACCCTGAATGTGTAGTTATAAAATAGGTAGGTTTTCCAATAAATTCTTTCATATTTCTTGCATTTAAATAAGACATTCCTGATTTTAAATTAGCTTTAATTGCCTCAAAGAATTCAGTTACATCTCCTTTTGTTTCAACTAGTGTGCTTATTCCTTCTATATGGTAAGACTTTTTACCAGTAAATTCTTCTCTAGCTTCTCTTGATGCCATACCTCTAAACTGTTTATACTCTTTTCCATCGACACGAACAACATTACCGCAGGATTGTGTGTAGCCAGACAAAAGAGAACCCAGCATAACAACATCTGCTCCTACAGCAAAAGCTTTTACGATATCTCCTGTGTATTTAATAGAGCCGTCCGCAATTAGAGCTACATCCTCCGAACTACTGAGGGTATGCTGGTAGCACAACTCGATAGATGTTACAGAGGGTAAGCCGACGCCACAAATACGGGATGTTGTGCATACGGATCCTCCCCCAATCCCAACCCTAACAGAGTCTACAAACCTTTCAATAGCGCCTAATTGAGAAGCATTTGCTACATTACCCGCCATAATATGTACATTAGGATAAAGTTTTTGAAGCTTAATAGCCGTTTCTACCGCATGTATAGATCCACCGTTTGCTATATCTATACATATGATATTAGCACCACACTCTATTCCTTTAGCGGCTCTTTCTAAATCATCTTTACCATTTACGCCGCAGGCAAATCCAACATTATGTGTTTCCTTTTTAGCTCTAGAAATATGTTTTGTTTGTTCTTCTATAGACATATATCTGTGTATAATACCTACACCCCCAGCTTTACCTATTGCTATTGCCATATCCGATTCGCAAATAGTATCCATAGGTGAAGCAATTACAGGCATCTCTAATTTTATTCCTTTTGGCAATTCAACAGATATGTCTATTTCAGAACGACTTCTGATATTAGAAAACCTAGGAGACAAAACAATATCATCATAACCTAAAGCTGTTTTTTTACACATGTAACAAATACTCCTTACTTGTATTTTTGTATTTCTTCAATTTCATTTGCAAGCTCTTTTAGTCTCGCAGTTAGTCTGTTAGAGTTATCATAGAGATACTTTAGGCTTTTAATAGAATTAATCATATCTAAAAATTTACGTATTTTTTCTGTGTGTGCTATAAGACCCTCTTGGTCCATATCTTCTATTAATCTTTTTTCTATATAGCCAAATCCGTGTTCTAAAATATACAGCACGTTGCTTTCTTGGCGTAGGGCCTTAGATAGTTTTTTGTTAACTCGGTCTTCTACTTCTTCTAGCAGTAAACTATGCAATTCCTCTTTATATTTTTGTTGTACTAAATTACATATTTCTTCTTCGGTAAATTCAGTATTTAAATATTTCATAGAATAGGAAAATGGTTTGCTCGTTTTTGATATTCTGCTTAATAGAGACTGGACAAAAGAAAAAGATAACACCTCCAGAGATCTTATAGGAGCTACTTTTTTCTTTGATAGTTTACCGCTTTCAGAAACCCAGTATAAACCACATTCTTCGGGAACTTCTTCGGGACTAATTAAACCAGTAGGACAAACGTACCAGAACTGAGTGCTGTTTTTTAGTGTTTCTCCCTGCTTTACTATAAAAGATTCTATGTCTTTTATAAAATCCTGTCGGCTTATTTTGATTTCAAACGCTTGCATACATCTATTAGTACGCCATCCTCCAACTACAAACATATCTATGTATGTTTTACCTTGGTAGTTTCTATTTGGGTCCTCTCCAGCAGTACGAAATTCTTCTAAAATAATCCACTCCATTGTTCCGCCAGATTGTTTGCAAGAAAACTTGTTTGCTATAATTGCTTTTATTTTAGCTGCTGTCAGGTTACTTTTTTTCACTGTGTTACTCCAAGGTCATCGTCTAAAGGAAATTTGCTTTTGTGAAAATGCTTATAGAGGTATAGTTGATCTTTTTTACTGGTATAACAAGAGAAATTTTGGGGAACAACAATATTACGATTATCTACATCAAAATACTTTTTATACACAAAGTACGCTAGTCTTTCCGCTGTCCGTTCGTATAAAACTGCTTGGGATAATTTTGTAATAGGATATTGCTCTATGTATTTACATAATAAAGAGTGTTGTATAGCGTGGCTTAATTCGTGTGTAAAAATGACATAAACATCCCAATTTGAAAAGATACCAGATTTAGTAGTTACTAAAAAAATCCTTCTAGATCGGTGCCTATAAAAAGAACTGTCGTCTCCATTCTTATAAGGTTTTCTTATTTTCAATTTTACTTTATACAAGGAAGATATGTATTTTAAATCTTTATAGTAGGAATCGTAAAACACCAAGTCTTTCATATTACGGTGGTCAGAAGAATTAAAAACAGGTCGGTCTAAATCCTTTAGTTGTGTTTTAAGGTACTCAACGTCACAAGCTTTATTCTGCAGGTCTTTTAGCTCTTCAAATGTTACTTTGTTCTTGTCTGCGAAACAACATTTTTTAGTACATCTGGTGCAGGCCCACTGTTTTCCTTCAAATACACAATTAGAACATTCCATGCTTTTACTACTCTATTGGTCTTGTTTGTAATATGCTCATAATTTTAACAACAGCTAATTTATACACATTTTAAAATTAAAATCAAACTAAAAATAGCCGTTGACAAAAAATAGGAAAAACTGTACACTTTTTATCAGTTAGTTTGTAGTCCCTAATAAAATTATATAACTTATCCTAAAAGGAATGTGTATGTACGATACCCCGCTACCAGCAATAAACGAAATACATCCTGTTTTTGACAAGTGGAAATTTATTAAGTACGAGGAAGAATACGATAAAGAAATGTCGTACTATTTTTTATTACATTTATACGAAAGTAAAGAGCCTGAGGATCAAAGGTTTCATATGAAGATAGCTTTTGATCTACGTACATTTTTAGATTACAGATATGACCCATCAGACCTTTTCAAAGACTTTATAGAAATTAAACTACGAGACATTAATGGGGCTTTAGCCAATACTGGGGAAATTGAAAATATTTGCGCCTTCTTTTCTCTTATTATTAAACACCATAGGGTTAAGTACGGTAAGTCTACAGCAGTTTAATTAAAGATTACAGTATTTTGGGCATTTTTTTAGTTTATTCTGTATCAATCTTTTGTAGTACGGAAAATGTATCTGTGCTCTGGCAAATTTAAACTCGTCGCACATTATAATACCGTTGGGAACTTTAACCTTGTCATCATCATCTGCGCGGAGCTGTGTTTCTTTAAAAAGGCTTAAGGCAAAATTATATGTGTCTAAAAGGGACTTGTTAACATCAGCACCTTTAATTATAGGTAGCTGGGAAATCATTTCAACATCATGTTTTTGGGCAAAAGTTAAACACTCTTCGGTAGTGTAGTAACGGTGGCCCCCTTTATATTCTCGCCAATATGCTATCGTTTGCTTACTTTGACATAGCATTTCAAGATAATCAGAAATAGGGATTTCGCACACATCGAACAGTCTACCTCTAAAATTATGTCCGTTTGTATTAGTAAGAATAAAATAGCAAACTAAAATGTTTTTTAAATTATTACCCTTCAGAGTAGTTTGTATTTTTTCTGCTTCTGCATACACTAGCTTGGCGTAGTGATTATTGCGCATAGCTTTATTGTTAAACAGTTTTTTTGCTTCATTTTTAAAGAACAATTCCTTCTTGGATAAAGCAATAGCAAATTCTTCTTCCCGTGATTCAGGAAAAAATATTATTTTAGCTTGTCTTCCTTCTATTTTTTCGTAGCAGTAGATATCCTCATCTTTCCCAAATACTACACTCAGTTCTTTTGGAACAGCTGTAACGTCATAATTACAGCTTTCGTTTACATGGTGTAAATTAGGTTGCTCTACGTGCTTTGTAATAGAGTTTATTTTGTTATAATATTCTGCTTTTAAGTGCTCTTCGTTAGTCATTTTAATTATGTTCTCCTTTGTTAAAACAAATCGTACAAATGTCTTTTACACTGTTTTAAGAAAAAAGGAAATTAAAATTATCTTAATTCCGATAAAACCCCTGTTTACATTTTTAGATTATAAGAAGGAAAGGATTAGACTGCTCTTGTTCCGGGGAACCACCACCAGTCAGTTCCGTCTGATTGTATAATGTAGTTGCAGTTACTTACACTGTTGTTTATTACAGCACCAAAGCCAGCACCTACACTCGAAGCACTTCCAAACAGACCACTTATAGAACTTAAAGAAGGAGCAGCAGATCCTATAGTACCAGAAACTACCGTGTCGAAATATATTCTTTTAGCTGGGCTAAAAGATTTGTATGTGCTAATGTCAAAGTAATTTACAGAACCCGCATTATTTGAAATAGCTTTATTTGCAGTTAGTTGTGCAAAAGTAGCAATATTAGTCTCGTCATCTATTTTAATTTCTGTAGTTACAGCGTTAGTATAGAACGGAGTGCTTTTTCCAACCTCTAAACGCCCACCACCTAAAGTAATACAAGTGCCACAAGTATCAAAATACATAGGACCTGCTGCTGCTGTAGACAAACTAACATTTAGAGAATTGCAATCAATTCCTGTGTCACAAGTATCAAACAAACATGGAGAAATGAAGCTTAAACTAGCTCCTATATAACCAGTTCCTGCAAGATATTGATTATAAAATCTGCAACCAATCATTACACAATAAGTATTAGAAGCCAAGAAAACTCCATACCCGGTAGCATCTCCATCCATAACGCAACCAAACATGCTTAAAGAACAACCCATACCAGTAATGGATATATAACCAAAGTTATTTACCATGAAATAACAGCGATTAACAGAAACATAAGGAGAAGAATCCACATATAAAGTAGGGAAGGATGAGACATTAGTTAAAGAAACCAAGGTAGATGTACCAGAAATAGCAATATATTGTGCTGCCGTAGTTGTTAGCGCATCTAAATTAGACATACTAATAGGAATACTACAATTTTTTACTTTAATAAAACTGTCTGAGTAGGCGGTTAGAACAAGAGGGGCAGCAACAGTAGCGCCTTTTACAGAAGGCATAGACACGATGGAACAACGAGAAGTTGCACCCAAGTTAGGTAAATGATAAGTTTCTATTCTAGTTGCTGTATTTGATAAAATGGGATACAGTTTTGTAGCAGAGGATCCAGTACCGGAGGTTACTTTAAGATAGTCTCCCTTGTAAGCATTAACAACCCATGTAGCTCCTGTGGAAGAAATATAAGAATGATATTCAACGTTAGTTGCTGTATTTGAGTAGGAAGTAGCTGTTACACCAGAAATAACCGTAGTTTCAAAGCCTACTATAGAAATAGATCCTGTCCCATAAAAGTAATCACATTGAATATGCGTTACTGTATTGTTTGATAAAATAGTTCCTCTGCAGTTTACGGTAACGTCTGCATTTACTTCTCTACTTAAGGGGATAACAGATGTTGTGTTTTTTCCCCACAGGAAGCTAAATGTTTTAAATGCAGTTGCCCAAGACAAACCATCGTTGTCATCATCTCCAGCATCTCCATCTACATAATATGTAGTGTCATTTACTATAGCTTCGGTGGCTACTTGCCATTCCGATGCAGTGGGGTTCCAAACATAAAGTCTTTGAAGATCTGTGTCGTAAATAAGAGTGTTAGTTCCCGCATTAGCTATGCGCTGTGCTGTAGTGGCTTCAATTACAGTATTTTCAACATAGTCTGTTTCTGTAGAGGCTTCAATACTGTAGGAAATATAGCCAGCACTTCTAAAAGAATTAAGCTCGGGAATAGCCTCATCAATAACAGCATTGCTAAAAAAACCAACAAAATTAGTGCTAGGCTCTAACACTATACTGTTTAACCCTTTGATTCCTAGTTTAGAACTTAGTTTATTGTATATGGTAATTGTTGGCATGTTAAAAACTCCTTAGCAAAATCAGTTAGAGGTCTATTATAAAAATATAAATTTGTAATAAACAAGTATTAACTTAAAAATAATATAAATTAACTGTATTTCTATTTTGCTTTTCCCCCAAACGAAAAAAAAACTAAAAAGTTAAAACTAAAATTTGCTTTTTTTCTTAAATTGCTGTAAAAGGGATTTCTGATGGAAGAATTTAGATTTTAAAACTGAAAGGATGTTTGTTTTAAATGGAAATCAACTTAATAGAGATCCCTGTAAAAAAGAGCAAAATAAAAACTATATTAAAGCCGTGGTTGTATGAGCGGGAAAAAGTAGATTCCATATCTTATGACAATTTTATTCAACGGGAAAAAGATGAGCACCGAAAATATCCAGTTCGCTACACTGTGTTTCAATATTTGCCACACAAAATAGAAGACCTCAGTTCTAGTTTACAGTTTAAAAAAGAAAGATTGATAGATTACATAAGATTAAGGACGTGGGACAGATACAATGTTATAAAAATTTCAAAAGATCCTGAATATATTGCCCACCAATACCAAATGCTGTATGCCTCTTTCTCCATTTTGAAAGACTTTGTAGAATGCAATTTACCGTACTACGTAGGAATATTTTGCTACTTAGATAAGGATCTTTATAAAGAAAATTATGAGCGGTACTGCACAACAGAAGAAAGCAAGAAAAAAATTCAAGAGACTCTTGAAGAAAACTACAATGCCGCTTTAAAAATTATTGAACTTTACGTCTGGTGGACTGTAGAATACCCTGCCGCAAAAGCTGCTGATTATTACAACTTTATACCGTGTAAAGAATTCACTAAATACACACTTAATTTTTTGGTAGGACCAAAGACAAAAAAACAAAATGGATTTTATTATGTAGAAAAGAGGATAAAAGAATTATCAGGAAACCCGCTAAAAAAAGATGATAAAGAATTTGAGGAATTTCATCAAAAATTAAAAGAACTTTATGAAATATGGCCTAACATTGTTGACTAAAAAGGAGAATTTATTACATGGAAGAATTTAAAGAATTTCAAGAATTCAAAAAAGCAAAACAAAACATGTTTAACTACTTTGGTATGGAATTTTCAAAAGAAGCCATGCTAAGTAGGATTATTGATTACACGGGTTTTTATTGGACCTTCAATAAGATAGAAGTTGCTCCTATTACTTTACATCTGTGGGAAGAGTATTACAATGGTGACTTGTTGGAAAACACTCTTTACTCCGAAGAAGTAGCGATACTCAAAAAGGGTAAAGAATACACTATGGCTTATGACAGAGATTTAAATTGTTATTACATACTGCTTAATAGACAAAAAAGAAAAAAAGTAGCAGAATTGAAAGTAGAAGATGACGACGATTTAGACCTTTAGCCTTATTTTAAACACTTGGTCTTAAAAAATGCTTTACTTTTTGTTTTAATGCTGTAGAACTACATCCTGAGCATTTTTTATTTAAATAAGTGCGCTTAGCGTGCTTAAACTTTTAACAAGGAGAATTGTCCATGAAATTTTATTTAATCGCTCTCATCACGCTTTCTTTATTTTTTGTTTTTTCCTGCGAAAAAGCAAAAAAAGAAGCTCCCGCCGCAGACGCCAAAGTTAAAGTAGAAGTCAAAAAAGAGGCTGTTAAGCCTACTGTAGATGCTACAAAAGTAGCTCCCGTAGTGGATGCTATGAAACCTGTTGTCGAAGCCAAGAAAGAGGCGGTAAAGCCTGCCGTAGAAGTCAAAAAAGATGACATGAAAGTAGTCCCCGCAGTTAAGAAATAATTAGTAAACCCTTTAAAATAAAGAACAGGGAGATAGTGTAAATTTACCATTCCCTGTTCTTTATTTTTTTAGGGGTAGTTACTTAGACTCTTTTTCTTCTTTTTCTTTTTTAATTTTCTGCTTGTAGTCTTCGATAGTTTTGTTTGCTTTTTTAATAATCTTATCAAATTTGTTATTGAGCATCTTAGGCTTAGGTACTAGTTCGTCACCTTCATTTTTAGTGGGGTTGGTGCTTTTGCTCATGTTCTCCACTAAATCTCTAAACAAACCTAAAAGAAGGAAATTAAGCGGAAGCGAATCTGCTTTTTTAGCGTCTTTAATTTCTTTTTTAACATAATTTTTTACATCAGAAGAAGGCTTAAACTCATCTTTAGCGTACAGAAGAACAGAGAAAACCGAGTCTAAAACGTTTGTAAGGTCTTCGATAACCGAAACGTCCATATCTTTTGACCCTTCTTTTTTAAGGGCATCCAGTACATAATCAGCATCCACAGCAAAACCTGCTAAATCTTTATATTTAGTTTTTAATTTTTCCAAGTTATCTGCATTTTCATTATCTAAAATAACTTTTTCCCACGTTGCTTTGTTATACGGGGTTCCTTCGTTCCACTTGCCTTTTTTACTATTACTTAGGTAGAGGTCTTCCCCCTTATATTTGTTGTTTTTTTCTCCGGGGATAGGAACCATACCATCATATTTTTCAATATTTTTTATAATCTTATCTACGTAATATGCGGTTAAAAGAATCTGCCATCTTCCCTCGGAAGCATTATACTTTAAAGAATCTTTATGCTCGTCATAGCCTTTTCTTCCAAGAGCATATTCTAAAAATAGTTCTGCTGCTTGCTTTCTTTTCTTTGCTTTGTCTGTTCCCCAAGAAATAACATTTCCTTTAGAATCATACAAGTTTGTAGTAAAGCTAATGTAGTATGGCTGTTTAACGTTTTCTAGTTTTTTCCATTCAACAGCCAGTACTTCATTTAAAAGCTCCTTGGCGTAAATAGGGTCTTCTAACAGGGTTGTTTTAGCGGAAATTAAAAGTTGTTTTTGTAAAGAATTCATTTAAAAACTCCTAAGGTAGAAAGTTAATTATATTCTACTTCTAAAAATAATAACATTTCTACTTTTTGCCGTAAAACAGCAAGCTATTGCGTTACCTTGTTTCCCCTTATTTAATACTATTTTTATTTCTTGTTTGTAATTAGAATGCTTAAAGAAAAATAGAACGTGGGGTCAGTGACTGGATGGGCTTGAATCCGTTTTATTGTCTACGGGAAGTGGCAGTGCTAGTACCATAACTGCTTGGTAAGTAGAGCAGAAGTTATACTCCACCTCATTAACAAAGCCGCAACTTGAAGAAGACATAACGTACCCTTCTTGAGCAAAGGCATTTACTTTTTCTTGAAATTTGTCACAGTCGTTCAATTCAATTACTACACAATAAGGTTTAGCCATGCGTACTCTCCTAGCTTATTTGTAAATATCTGTTGTTTCTTTTATTTCTTTTTTAACACCCGTATAGGTGAAATAAATAATTTCTATTTGATTTAAAACATCAAAAGCGTCAAAAGAAACTGGAGGAAGTATTATTCTTTCTAATTTAGTATTTTCAAAATTGTATATTACGGAATATCCGCTTTCATAAATATAGCCTAGCGCTAAATCTTCTATAAAAGAAGAAATATCCATGTTTTTGTCGTGGTACTTTTCAATGCAACAACTATGAGATCCTTCTTCAGCACATGGCGTAACATCTATGTCAGAAATACTTTTTACCAACCCCATAATAGTCTTAGTTTTGGTATTTACCAGAACCCTGTTAGTTCTAAGATCGGAGTGTGGAAGCTTCTTATATCTATTGTATTGTAATACCGGAATACTTTTTTTGAAATCTACAATTCCATTGGCTGCAATAAAACCGAAGGAGGCAGAGCATTGTGGAGCAGGGTGTTTTAAATTATATCCTTCCAACCTTCTGTTATTTACTCGCATGGGAAACAACAAATACAAATCTTGTAGATTATTTGGCATATAAGCAGAAGAGTTAGCAGTTAGTTTACTTATATTAACCCTGTATTCAATATCATCATATAATTTAAAACAAACTTCTATATTACTATGAAATAGAGGGTCGTGAGCATTCGATTTAGTATCAAATTTATATTTCTCAAAAGTATAATTGGAAGGATCCAGCAGAATGTAACTAAAAGATTCTATAAATGTTTCAATGTTTATGTCATCTGTACAAGTATAATTAGTTAAACACCAATCGTACACAGCTAAAAACAATTCTGTAAAAGGGGAACCTTTTTTAATATTTAAATAAGGAGAAAATTCCAACACATATTCATCTTCTTTGTCAATCAAGATAGCAATATCTTGAATAGACCTGCATATCTTTCCTTTAGAAAGAATTTCTTTTACCCTCTGTTTGTAAGTTTTAATAAAAGAGTAATTCGGCTTGTTTGTTTCTGTTTGCATGATTGTCTCCTAAAGCGCCAAACGCTTCGTAGGTGTTTAGGGCACCACTGCTTAACATAAGCAGTCTAGCCTCTAGGAGAAGTGTAACATATTTAATATAGAAAGTAAATATTTTTCTACATTAAATGTTAATTATTTTTACGTGGGTCGTTGTTGTCGCTTATTTTAACTTCCATGTCTTCAGATTGTTTTAAAGGAATTACTATATTATCTAAAACTTTTATTAAAGAAAAATCTGCATATAAATCCATATTTTTAGTACGTTTAATCAGGTTGAAGGCAATAGAGAATGCTTCTTTGTCACTTTTTGCATCCTCTATTACTAATGTTTCCCAACGTCTGCTAGATAGCCACCAGTAGTGAATAAAAGCTACATAACAAAAAGATTTTGAAGAAACAATAACATTTTTGAATCTGTGTTTTTCTATAAACGATTCTAGTTGCGCGAAAGACTCGTCTTGCCTCTGTTTCAGTTTGTTAAAAACAAAGTGTATTACTACCAGTCCTAGTATAAATATGAATAATATAGAGGCTTTTATGATAATTTGTACATCCATTTGAGACTCCTTTTGCCTAAGAAAGCATTAAATTTTTACATCACGAAATAACTTTTACTACACTTTAACAAAAAAAACAAGGAATAAAACTTTAATTGTTATCTCCCGCCCTTTATACAAATTTGAAAGTCTTTAGGAGTAAATCTTTAGATTATAGTGAGCGGCTAGACCTAAGGCATAATTGTTAGGTATGTTAATAACAATAACACTAGCTTCTTCCTTACTTTTATCTGCTATAATATGCACAGCAGATTTTTTTGAGTTCTTATCGTATGTAATTTTTACTCGACATAGTTGATAAGTAATATATTCATCATTGTACTTGATCTCGAACTTTTTTAATTGTTCATAGTCACAGTAAAGATCATCTAATTCTCGCTGCTTTATTTTACCTAATCCTGTTTGCGCTAAATTTAAAATATCAGTTAATTGTTTTTTGTATGGATTCCCAAATCTATTTGACTTTACTAAATTATTTAGTTTTTCAAGTAACTTATTGGTTTCTAACAATACCCATAAATCTGCAATACCAGAAGCTTCCGTATTTTTGAATGCTCGATAATCTCTAAGGAACGCTTCTTCATTATAGGATTCTTTTTTACATAATTCTTTAGTAATAAGAGGAGAGGCTTCCCAAGTAGAATAATGATAATTTAAAGCTTTTGGATTGTCTTTAGTTATTAAAGATAGTATAGGATCATTTACATAAGAATTGACTGCGGGAGAAGACGTGTTACACATTATAGCTGTTGGGGCATTATAAAAACCTTCTGCTCTTTTTTTAACAGATGCTGAACGTATAGATTGTAAAGTTTTACGCAAAGATTCGTAGGTCTCTTTGGCGTTCATGGCAACTTTAACTCTGGCACCCGACTGCTCTATCTCACTATCCAGCCAACTAATATCCTCTATAGCAGTAAATATCCTAGTTCTACCACGAATAGCTTTTAGGTTAGGGGTCTCACAAGTTACTTTTATTCCTTCAGCATGGAAACATAAATAGGGATATTCGAAATCATCGTTTAAAATAGGAGAAATATATGTAGGGTATTTTGTCTTTGAATACTGCAGATATTTTTCAAACCAAGGAGCTTTTTCATAAACATTTACAAATTCCCTCCACAAAGAATCATAAATAATAGGTATTGAATTCCCTATAAAAGTTATTATTAATTCTGGATATTCTTCATTTAAATTGTTTCCGAAATAATCAATTCGAGACATCAAAAGATATTTATGCAACTGGTATGCTGCGGCAAAAGACAAGAAAACAGTTTTACCTCCACGCATACCTACACAAGCGTTTAATTCGTTAGTTCCATTAAAATAGCCGTCTTTAGTGGCATCCGCCCTAGTTTTTTGGCACTTAGGACATTTTCCGAATTCATAGAAAGTTATTTTTCTTTTAATTTCATCTAAAGACTCATAAAACATTCCTTCCCTTGCAAATTCTACCTCTGAACAGTAGGGGCAATAATCTTCAAATAGATTTATGCCCCACTGCAGTTGCCTAGGGAAAATATAGGAAGCATCACAAAAATCTGGACTGGTAACAAATTCGAAAAAATTGGGAGCTTCCGGAGGAGGTAAAGTGTTTTCATCGGAAGCTGGGCTATTATAAATTAGTGTACTGCATATATTAAGGGAATAATCCATCCTATATGCGTGACTCATTTTGCTGGGTGGTTTTTTAGAACCTACTAAATTTCTATTAACAACATTCATAGGAAACATATCTACAATATTTGTAAAAGAAAAGTCCTTATATTGAATATCATTATTGTTATTGAGCTGTACAGCAAAAGTAATATTTTCAAAATGAAAAACAAATCCTATAAAAGGGTTTTTCTCCGAATTAGCAGTAATCCATTTACGCATAAATTCGGTATCTGCAAGTTCTTCCGCAACGCTATTATATTGTAGCAAATTATGTAAATCCAAAATGTAATTATTGGGGTCCAGAAGGATATACGAGAAAGAGTCAAACACATAATCCATGATTGTATCTGAACATTTATAGTTCTTAAGTACCCAATCATATACAGCTAAGAACAAGTCGGTACAGGGATATCCTTTTTTAATGTTAAAGTGAGGAAAAGATTCACAAACATATTCGTCTTCTTTGTCTATTAATACGGCTAGGTCTGGTATAGTGTCAGAACTTCTACCAGATGTTAATATTTCTGTGGCTCTTTGTTTGTAGGTACGGATAAAAGAATACTGTGATTTTGGGGTGGGTTGGTTTTCCATTATTGTGTCTCTCCTAAAGCGCCTAAAGCACTACGTAGGTTTTAGTGGCCAACTGACAACAGGACAGTCTTGCCTAGTACCCCCCAAGTAAAACACAATTTTTTAATTAAGTCAAGTGTTATTGTATTCGTTGTTTAGAAACCCAAACAAAGTGCTTTTTAAGTGCTTTATCTGTCAGAATCTTTTCTTTAGTGTTAAACTGCTTACCCAAAATCTGCTCATCATATATGGAATGGATACCTTTGTGGCAATCTGAACATACATCTATACCTTGGTTCATTTGATCTCTAGTGTAATTCTTTTTAAACCACTTTTTCTTATGAAGAAATCTAGGTATTAAATGATGAAAAGTTAAATCAGAATCCCTACCGCAGCATTCACAAGTTCCAAATTTTGTATTATAATAAGGTTTAGGCATTTAAAAGTCTACTTTTTTGTACTGTCTTCTTTTACTTTGCAGTTGGAGCAAGCCCAATTTATCAAATAATGGCATCGAGCGAAACGGTCAAAACCCATTCTGTCAGAACAGTACATAACCTCACTAGCAAAATCACTTATAATTTCTGTGGGATCTTTTTTATCATCCCAGTGCAACAACTCCCAATTATGACCACCTCCTCCCCACTGCTGTATAGTCTGGATAGCCTTATGAGAAAACCCCCAATCGGCAAACATAACGTTTATAAGTTTTCTCCAATCGCGTCTTACTTTATATGCAAATTCTAAATTAACTTTGTCTGGATAATGTTTAATCTGATTACTTAAATCATTAGAAAAATTAATAAGCATATCAACATAATATGGACACTCTCTGTTTAGTTTATTCCATAATGTTATAGCAGCCTCTTCTGTTTTAGCATGTACACCAATAATGTTACCTTTATAATCTTCACAATCACTAGAGCATACAATCTTAAAGGCAGTATAATGATCACACACTTCTCCCTCATCATTAAATATAGGCTGCTTGCCCCACTTGTAGTCAGGTAAGCAACCGCATTTTTTACATGGTTTTAATTTTTTCATAGTATCAACCTCCAATCTTAATCCACTTTTACTTGTTTTGAGTAAAAATAGCAAGAAAAAATTAAAAAAGCTTGTCTTTTATTTTAAAATAGTGTAAAAGTAAAATTCAGCGTGTAACTCTGCTGTAAATAGTTTTTCTTTTGTTTTTACTTTTAAAATATTTTACAACCTTGTTTACAGTAGAGTTATTAAAAGGATAACTGCATGACACATCATATTTTTTATCATAGGATTGACGCAGATGGGTGGCTCTCTGGAGCCCTTCTTAGAACATTAACAGTGCGAGACGGCGAAACTGCTATAACAGTAATGCGCGGCGCTGATTATCACGATACCTTTGATTTCTCTGACATAAAAAAAGAGGACAGCGTATTGATAGGGGATTTTACCTTTTCGACAGAAGACTGGAAAAAACTTTTAAAGACAATTCCTGCTGATAACATTTTGTGGTATGATCACCACATTAAAAACTACGAAAAAGTATACGAAGAAGTACCCGAAACAAAAGACCTTAAGGGATTACGTGATAATTCTCACGCTGCCTGTAGACTAATTTTTGAACACAATAATTTACAGGATGTATATGGTGAAGGAGCAGCTAAAGTAGTAAACCAAGTTAGTGCTTGGGATACTTGGCAACATAATGAAGACCCTGACATTCTTAATTTTACGGCAGGACTGCTCCTTTATAATACCGACCCCGCTACCAACGAAGGTTATGACTTCTGGGACAAATGTGTATTCAATTACAGGGAAGACTTTTGTAACAAGATAACTGAAGATGGAACCAAAGTTAAAGCCGTTTATCAATCACAATACGAAAATGAACGAAAAGCGGGAACAACAATTAATGTCAACTTAAAAGATACTTTGTACAAATTATTTATAGTAAATTCCTCTTTCTCCAATTCTTACATGTTTGGTGCTGAAATACTTAACTCACACGATGCCTGTTTAGCATGGAGGTACACCCTAGAATCTGATGATGTTAAGTGCAGTGCACGTAGCGTTACAGGAAAAGCAAATGCTGTAGCAGCATTCTGTGGTGGTGGTGGTCATGCAGATGCTTCTGGTTTTCATTTACCTTTAGCTAAATTTGTAGAAATATTTTTTGAAGGTACTGAAGAGTACAAAAGTGAACTTTCTAACTATTGTAAGAAAAAATAACCACCAAAAGGAGAATTACGCATGGCAAATAAAGTAAGCAATAAAGAACTATCAGAATCAGGAATTTTATTCATAATCAATAAGGATATTTTACATCCTTTGGGTTTAGCTTTAACCGCTACTACGGATGACGAAAGAAATGAAACTTTAGAAGTTAGAGATTACAGACACGACTGTATCTGGTTTGATAAAGAAACTAAGACAGCTAAAACTAAAGATTTTGAAAGATACCTAGATGAGCATTCAGCGCAAATAGCCACCAGTAAAATGTACGCTGAGGGGGAAGAAGCCGACTACAATTCATCCCTGTCTAAAAAAAATAAGTAACCACAATATTTTTCTTTTTTTCTTTCTTTTTTAGAACAAAAAGTGTAAAAGGGGATATAGGAGGCTTAGTCCATGCAAGAAGAAAAATTTGTTTACATGTTAAAAAAGAATGAAAATGAGGAGCTATACGCTAGGGGAGGCTCCTCTGTGTATAAAAGATGGCAATCTTTTTCTACAGGTAAAAAGTGGACTAGTTATAGTGCTCTAATGTTGCATGTATCTAATAGGCGTATTGGCTATTCTTATGCTTATTATACTAATGATTGTTACAAGAATGCTATTGTTGTAAAGTGTAAAGTTACTATTGAAACAGTAGAAGAAAAGCCACTTATATCCTATGAAGAAGAGTATAGTCGAAGAGCAGAAAAACAGAAACATTCTGAAATACGTTACTTAAAATCTAAAGCAGAAAAAGCTAAAAAAGAATATGAGCAATTACAGAAAGAATTAGCTTCGGAGGAACAAAAATTAAAATGAAACAAGCATACCTTGAATGTCTAAAAAAAATGAGTCCTGAAGATCAGGAAACAGTCTCTGCTTTAGTTGTAGAATATGAAAAAAAGATAGCTAGGCTGGAAGCCGAGCGGTGTGTAGAAACAGGAATTCTATGCGAAGGATATGTTCCTACAGATCCAGAGTGGGGCATTCCAGAAGAGTACATGTCCAAACAAGACGAACATTTAAAAGACGCTAAAGGTTCTTTTGAATTGCACCCGCGCTGTTATGTGTGCCTTAGTTTTAAGGCAGAAGAAGATACTGGAGCATGTTGGTGTTATGAACATAACAGAGAGACTTCTAGTGAAGGGTATTGCAGCGATCATTCTGACTGTAACAAAATTAATAGAAAAGAAGGACAAGTAATAATGAAACAGGTATCAAGAGAAGAAGTCATCAGAATAGCAAAAAATATTGCAGAAAAAGCAGAGGCCGACCGTTTAGCTGCGTATATGGAAGAATCCCGCCGGGAAACAGCAGAACATGTAGACGAAAGTAAAGAGATAGAAGCAATCATCAAAACGGTAGCAAAATTACATTATGATGCAATGGAACTTAAATCTAAAATAAAATCAAGACAGAATTTTGATGAAGAGGAACATAGCATAGCCTACATTAAAATTAATGAACGTGCTTATGTCTACTACGAAATTTTAAATGTTATAAAAACTACTATTTCTACACCAAAACTTGTAGATAAAATTGTGCTTGAAATAGATACGAAAGAAAACAACAAAACAAAAGACCTGTAGTATTTTAACGAAGGAAAAGATAAAATGGAAAATGAAAAACTGAAACCCTGCCCAGATCCTTGGTGTACAAATACTGCAACAGTTAACATTGCACCAAAAATAGTTTCATTCCCCTTTATGACTGAGGCCGATCACAGCGGAAACACAGTTGGTTATTTTGTTAGATGCGGATGTGGTCTATGTGGCCCGGTTTCTTTCACTAAAGAGGGGGCTGTTGACAGCTGGAACAACCGTCCCAGAGAAGACCTTCTGAGCGAAGAGATTGGGCAATTGAATGCAGATAAAGAACTACTTAACTACGATCTTACAAAGGCTTACGCAGAGATTAAGCGGCTTAAAATTATTGAAGAAAAATTTAATTTAATTCCTTGGGAATCCCTGAAAAACGGGTATCCCTGTCCTCCCGGTAATCTTACTGGTATTCCCTGCGAGGGTAACGACAAAAAATGCGAGGAATGTTGGCTGAGATGGAGAGATAGTGAATAATATGGAAAAGGTAGATAACATACCAAATAATCAATTTAAGTGCCCTTTTTGCGAAGGTTATTTTTCTGTAATAACTGTTGATATGTGGCATCGTTGTGACGAATGCGGAGCAGAAGTACACACAAATTATATACACAGCCGCCCCGAAGAGGACAGGTTGAACAAGGAAATAAAATTGCTTAAAGCTAATCAAATTCCCGGACGCTGTAAAGACTGTGGAAATGGCAATGAAATAACAGAAGGCATACTTTGTTCTACTGATTTTGATGTAAAAACTAAACAAGACTTTTGTAAGTGGTTTTGGCCTAAACCATTAAAAGGATAATGCAAAAAATGGAAAATGAAAAAAATAAATGGGACATGCCCGAATATCACAATTTTATGGAAAAGAACCCTAATTTAGAGCTACCAACAGCTTATCTTCTGGGTATGGTGTGTAACTCTTCTTTTAGTTTACGAAATTTAGGACTTTACTCTTATATAAAAATGGAACTTGATTTATTCAATAAACGCTTTAATACAAATAAAACTGAAATACAGTATCGAGAAGAAATCATAGGCTACCTTAAAACAATTATGTCTTATTCTGGCCCTGACTATCCTGTTCTGTTTCTAGAACAAGACCCTGTATTTTACATAAAAGACGACATATTGTCAGTAGGAACATACGATAAGCTATTGAAGCAAAAGGCTAAGTCGTTTAAAATAATTGGTGATGTATTTAAATTCAAATCAGAAAATCCGCTTGCAGAGGCGCAATACTGTTTAATTCCAGTAATAGACAAAGAAGGAAATAAACATTTGTATTTTAATGATTTACATTCAGAAGTATTAAAAGAGCATGTTGTTGGTCATATTACCTCTGCTGGAGAATTTGAAGTAAATGACAAATTAATGGTTAGCGATCCTTGTTATGACGTGGGTACATGGTGCCAAGGAGCTATAGACGTAAAAAGCGGTACTTGGGAAGGAGAAGCTTTTATTAAAATTTCCGATTCAGCGGGTGTTAGAACTTGGTATCTCCGGGCCTTCCACAAAGAACACAACCTCCCTAACGAAGAACGTTTTAATTGGGAAAATTTAGGCTATAAAGAATTAACTGAATTTACCGCTGGGGTAGACGCAGGAATGATGGCTATTTTTAACTACTATGACTATCTTAAGTTCCGAGAACAAGAGAATAGCATAGAGCCTAATGAAAACCAGTGGAATAAATTCTGTGAAGAATATGCTCCATACCATAACAATGTTGAAAATTATAAAAACAAGGGCGTCATATCCTCCTCAGGGTTTGGTGACGGAGCCTATCCTATTTATGCAAGAAAAGTAGACGGAAAAATTGTAGATGTAGTAGTAGAATTTATACCAATAGATGAAAATCCTGAGGAGTAGTAGAAAGTAATGAATATGAGAAAAATTACATCGGTTGCAGTAAAACTTGTAAATGACCGCATATTTGAAGTACCTATAGGTAAGAGCCACCATCACGCATTAGTGGCAGCAGAAGACGCTGGTGCTATAGCTTCAGCCAATTCTTCCTCAGATGGTATGGTGGTATCCTTAGGATTCATGGACAACGAGGGAAACTTTTTAAATAGAACAGAAGCTATGGAGGTAGCTAAAGCTGCCAATCAAGTAGTTATGCCTGTAGGGTTGCGTAAGTGGCTGGATAGCTATGATTTATGGATCTCCTCTGTTCCACGGTATGAGGATGCTAAAAAGAAGGGACTACTTTAAAATACAGTTTCTACTGGCTTGAAAGGATATAAAATGTCTTTAACTAAAACAGAACTTGAAACAGCAAAAAGAATATTAGATGAAATTGATGCGGAACACTATTTTCGTAGTTGTCCTATTTCACTACATAAAATAGATAGTCTTTCTTTTGTAAATCCATGTTTCATGGATGACCCAGAAATACTAGCTCTTGTTGTAGATAAAGCTATTATTAATCCCTTTTTTTGGGGAGACATACTAGTTGCTATGGAGCCTGCTTTCCTGAATGTTCCAGAAGAAATTTGCGGAAAATTAGACCTTTTGCAAGAACATTTCATAAAAGTATGGGAAGAAGTAAAAAATAGGT
>Ga0180007_10000477_pt1 | contig 67978 bp, 67 predicted proteins | sample MM_PC_MetaG_FD_121122 | JGI IMG/M metagenome (GOLD analysis project Ga0180007, IMG submission 121122) | Groundwater microbial communities from the Aspo Hard Rock Laboratory (HRL) deep subsurface site, Sweden - MM_PC_MetaG | ecosystem: Environmental > Aquatic > Deep subsurface > Groundwater... | reverse complement strand
TAATTAAATATTATAAAATCAAATTTAGAATTTAATATACTCTTAATTTCAGTAAATTCTTTTTTAATAAAAGTTGCCTTTGGCATTTCAATTTTCGCTAATTCTATCATCTTTTCAGATATATCGACACCTGTAATATCATATCCTAAATTATAAAGTGGAGAAGTTATTTCGCCTGTCCCTACACCCATATCAAGGATCTTTGCAGATCTTCTTTTAGTAATTAATTCTATGATTTGATATTTAATCTCAGAATATCCTGCAAATGGATATGTGCCTTGATGTTCTGATTTTATAACACTTTGATTGTAGTTACTCGCCCATTGATCAAATAATTGCTTTTTAAGATATGCTTCTACATTCAGTTTATAAAGTATGTTTACCTCATCTTGTCCGTATTGAATGAACCCAAGTTTACGTTGCAATCCATTTGATGCTTCATTCCATTTACGTGCCTCTGAATAGATTGTTGTAATTCCATCTATTTTTAAGTCGTTAATCATCTCATTAATTAATTTTGTAGCAAATCCCCTACGTAAATAGTTTTTATGTGTTTGTAGTCCTTCAAGTAAGAACTTATTGTCATAAATATTAATTCTACACACACTAACTATTTTTGCATTATCAGTTAGTATGTAATACTTATAAAAATTAGTTGCTTTTGCACAACTGTCAATGTATGTCAAATAATCATTTTTTATTTCTTGTTGCTTTTCTTTCAATAATGGATCTAATAAAGAGATATTTCTATCTTCTTCTAATTTATCATTTAAGACTTCAAACCACTGATTCTTTTCATTCAAAGATAACTTTGATATTTTGCTTTTATTCCAAATTTCCACCATAATAATCGCCCTCGTTTAACTAATTATATCATACTAGTAGTGTGTGATAAATATAATTTAATACCTAATAAAAAGAAAAAAGTTCATTTCTCAAATAAGAAATAAACTTAGTAATATCAAACCTGTCTAAGGTATTGAGGTTTAATACAATTTTAGCACCCTAACCCCAAATCGTGTAATTTTTTAGCACCCCTACCTAAATCGTGTAATTTTTTAGCACCCTTGTAGAAAAGTACGAACCCCTAAAAGGCTTTTTACTCACCTCTGAATAATATACTAATTAAGTCTTTTTTTTGAATCGGCGAATTGTCGAATACGACTATTGATAAAACCCTATTAAGTTTAGTGAAAGTGATGGATTCTACTCGATTACCTACGGGGTTTTTTAAATTAAGTAATAGCATCTATAGATAGATCACAAGTTGTTTTATTTAATAATATATTTAAATATCCATTTTAATTTCACTAAGTATTTTGTTGCATTTATCAATCCATTTTTTCTTGTAAGTAGCATAATTTTTTATAAATCTATTCTCTAAATCTGATATGTTGGATAATCCTAAATTGATTGCTTCTTCTGCAAGTATCTGATATAGTCTGTTGTTATTGTCGGTCAATTCACAAATAACATTCACTTCAGTAATGCCATTTTTATATAAATAATATAGTCTATGGTGTCCATCAACTGAAAATAATTTATTTTTATATTCAATCACATAGATATCTCCATAATCATTCAAATCAGTTATTGCCTTCTTAATAGAGTTATATTTATCTATTGAAAGGTAATGTTGTTGTGGAATGATATCCATCAATTTAACCTTCATATGTTTGAATTTCAATTAATCCACCTCCATCTAGTTATGATTTATTATATCATATAAAAAAGGCTTGATACTAAGGCGATTAGTAAATCGCTTTATTGTATCAAACCTATGCTTCTTATATGGCGGAGGAAAGGGGATTTGAACCCCTGCGCCTTTTACAGCCTACAAGCTTTCCAAGCGTGCCTCTTCAGCCCCTTGAGTATTCCTCCATATCATGGTGCACCCGACATGAATCGAACATGCGACCTTAACCTTCGGAGGGTTATGCTCTCATCCAACTGAGCTACGGGTGCACATTGTGTCGCGATAATTATTTTACCATGTAATTTTATAAATGTCTAATCGAAAAACTAATAACCATAACTTATCAATTGATGGTATAATAAATAGCGAAATGAATATTTATTTATTCATTAAAAATATGCTTGCTAGATTGGTAATAACTTGGAGTCCATATGATAAAACCCATTTTTAATCGCTATGAAAGAAAATACTTTCTCACAAACGAACAAAAAATCGAATTTACTGAATTTTTAAAAACTCATATGATCTTTGATGACTTTTCAAGCGGTGGAAAGGCATATACAATTTATAACATTTACTTTGATACAGATGATTTCAACATTATTAGAAATTCATTATCCAAACCTAAATACAAAGATAAATTGAGACTGAGATCATATCTATGCCCAGTTAACTCAAGTGACCTTGTCTTTTTAGAAATAAAGAAGAAATATGAAGGTATTGTCAATAAACGAAGAGTTAATCTGACATATCAATCAGCAATAGATTATTTGGAAAAAGGCATTAAACCTAAATTTGATTTATATATAGATAATCAAATCTTTGATGAAATTGACTATTTCATCCATATACACAAAGCTAAACCAGGTGCTTTCATTAGCTATGAGAGAATTGCTATGATTTCAGAAAGTGAAGAATTAAGAATTACTTTTGATCATCAAATATTATTCAGAAAACAAGATATGTCACTCCGTACATCAGGTGGAACACCGATCATGGAAGATACAACCACATGGTTAATGGAAGTTAAAAGCAATGATAATTTTCCATTATGGCTTGCTCAAAAATTATCATCATTTCAATTATATAGTCAAGGCTTTTCAAAGTATGGAACTGCATATAAACAATTTCTACTAGGAGGAACTACAGATGATTACATCCTTTATGATTATTAATATGGATACACTATCACTAACAAATATAATATATGTATTATTGACATCAACGGCTTTAGGTATTGTATTGTCCTTGGTGTTTGTTTATACAAGAAAAAAGACAGTTTACGATCATGCATTTAGCTTTACCTTATTACTTCTACCTCTGGTGATATCAATCATCATTATGCTTGTATCAAACAACCTTGCACGTGCATTCAGTTTAGCAGGAGTATTTGCTTTGGTACGTTTTAGAACTGCAATTGCTGATTCAAGAGATATCACTTACATCTTAAGTGCTGTTGGCATCGGATTAGCTTCTGCTATGGGTTACTTGCTATATGCTTTAGTGATTACTGCTTTCATAAGTTTACTCTTGATTATCTTGAGTTACTTCCAAGTTGATAAGGATCACACCAATCATGCAAAGCTCAAAATCGTAATACCTGAAAACTTAAATTACTCTACTGTTTTTGATGATGTGTTCAAAGAACACTTATTGAGTTTTCAACTTCAAAAGGTAAAGACCACAGATTTTGGCACGATGTTTGAACTCACTTATATCATCAAAATGAAAGATACGATGGATCAAAAGAAATTTCTAGATGCACTTAGAGTCAGAAATGGTAACTTAAGCATCACACTCACAACTGATTATGTATCATTAACATCTGATCTATAAAACAAAAAAGCGAGCAATCGCTTTTTATTTTTAAATGGTCGGGACGACAAGATTTGAACTTGCGACCCCTTGCACCCCATGCAAGTGCGCTACCAAGCTGCGCCACGTCCCGGCCTATTCATTATATCAAAAAGGAAACATAAAAAAAAGAGCCGAAGCTCTTAATTCGTTATTTTGCTAATGCACCCATAGGATCCCATGGTTTTAACACTTTTGGTGCTTCTTTCCATGCTTTCATCTGATCTTTAGATAAATACTTCTCATGAATGACTGCTTGATAAACAAATAGATCAAACCAAGAATCAGAAGCTAAATAATACCCTTTGCTACCGTTGGTATCTCCCCAGCTATTTTCAATTTTCCAACGATTAGGTTTACCTAAATCGATATTGACTGCAGTGAGTAGCATCGCATGATTCATCGCACTTTGACTATAGTCAAGTTGATCTTCTTTTGATAAGAAAAGACTCATTTCAAGCATCTGATCATAATCAAAGGATTGATCATCCCAAATACCAATTGTACGATCTCCATATCGGGCAACATCTGATCCAAACCATACGACTTCATTATCTAATATCTGCTTTAATACAAGATCTTTTAGATCTTTCATTTCAAGGTTTAAATACTTGATTTCTCTTCCACCAATGACATTACCTAAATAAGCTACAGTATAGGTTTTCATGAATGGTTTGTCTTTTGTAGGTGAGTTGATGATACTCACATAATCTTTTAACACATCACCTATGTGTTCCAAATAGAAACTTTGAGGTGTAAGTCCTTTGATGATGTGGTACTGTTCTTTGGAAATATATTCAAAATCAAATGTTTCAGGTGGAGTACCAAAATTAGTTGATAAGAATGTGTAGAGCTCATCAAGTGCTTTTGTCTTAAGTCCTTCAATTTCATTTTTCTTGCCTTCACTAAATAAATGTCTAGCATTGGCTGCATATTGGCGAAGTTTTAGATTAATGATCTGATTCATAAATTTCGTGCCACTGCTCGATGTTGTTTCAGCCATTGCATCTTTTGGAACGATGCCATATTTTTCAATAAGGCTTACGAACATATCCCACTGACCGCCATCTTGAATACCAGTTTTTAGCAAGTGCTGCAGCGTTCTGTCATCTTGGTCTGCATCTAAAAAATCATCAATGGCTTCAATGAAATAATTAATCTTTTCAAATTTATCCCAAAAAGCTGTATAGTTCTGTGATAATTCAAATTCCTTTAAATCGTACTTCTTAGCAATCACTTCTCTTAAAAGATTAAGACCAGCAAAAATCCAGCATCTGCCACTTTGTTTTTGATTAGCTACTGGCAATGTTTTAATTTCATTTGAAAAGCGAAATTGAGTTAAAGGCTTTTGTTCTTGCTTATCAAAAAGATTTGCCAAATCATTTTTGACTAAAACTCTCTTTAATGCTTGTTGAACCGGTTTTTTTTCATAGTTACTTTTTAATTTTTTTAAGTCATTTACATCAATTTTCTTCATTTTTTTCACCTTTCCTATTTCAAAAGACGTCCCAACAGGGCCATCTTTTATTAAACTCTAATCATTCTTTCATCTTTGAAAGTTTCAACAATTGCATAGTCGTTTTCTTTTACAATGACCAAGCTTGTGTTGACATAATTAATAATGTTTGACACACGTTGAGGTGGTACTGCTATGAGTAATTGAATACTTAAACTGTTATAGAATTTCATCATCGCATCAATTCTTGATTCATCCATATTATTAAATGCTTCATCAAATAAAACAATACAACCAGAATCTATTCTTCGATTCTTCGTTAGAAGTTGTTGGAAGGAAGCAGCGATAACAATATAGAATGGAACCTGAGTTTCCCCACCACTCTTTTCTTTGGAAACCTTGGAAAACATCGATTTATTACCATTCTTATTGGTAACTTCAATGTCATATGCCATGTAGTTTCTATAATCTAAATACTTATAAGTTAACATATCATATTCAGGATCATTAGAGGCAATCTTTTCAAATAATTCCATCAAGATGGTTTCATTTTTCTTTGTTAAACCTTCAGTAAACAATGTGTGTTTGCTAATTGCTTCATTTCCCATAATGATATTATAGTACAATTTATAATCGGGATCATCACTTGCTTTGTAGGTCAGCTGATAACTATCTGAACCAAAGGTCTTACCCATTAAGGCGATATTGAGTTCAGCTATTTGCTGTTGCGCATTTTCAATTGAGGCTCTAAGCTTGCCCACAAATTCTTCTTTGAATCCAATTTCTGAATTTCTGCGAAGTTCTGTTGCTTCTTGTTCATAACGAACTAAGTTGTTGTTTCTAATCTTATGTGCTTCTTGTTCGAAATAAACGAGATCATCCATTGTAGGTGCAGCACCAAAATGGAAGAGATCAATATAATTCTTCATTTGGTTGACTATATCAGCCCCAGCTTTTATGATTTGCGAATTTAAGCTTACATTGGATTGTGCCAAGTAAGTTGTAATTGCGTCATGATCCTGCTTAAACTTCATCTTTAAAGCAAAGAATTGTGTATTGGCAAGACTTAGTTTCTCAGGATGCTTGTGGCTAAGCTCTTTTTGAGCAATTGAGAATTCGTCAAGTTTATCTTTAATCTCATCAATGAGATCAATGATGCGTTGACGTTCATCACGGTTTGTAGCAATCTCACCAACAAAACTTTCTGAATCGATACGTAATTGCTTACGGTTATCTCTTGCTTTTTGAATTTGCTCTTCAAGCTTAGCAAGATTCTTATCTTTACCAAGACTATTGATTTGTTCTTCTAGCTGTGTGTACTCTCTTCTTGTCTGTTTGATCAAATCAAAATATCTAATCTGACCTTGATGAACCAACTGATTTGATCTGCTTTGTGAAAGGAGACGCATGATCTTATCGTTTTTATCTGTGATGTCATATAACTTGTCCATTTTGGCTTCTAGAGCGCTTAAATGCTTAGTTTCCATATCTGTTTGCATCGTTGTTGCTTGAGTGCCTATAAAAGGAATTTCGTAGACTCTTGGATTGATTTGTCTTGCAGTATGGTTGCTATATGTCATACATGTTGGCGTAATCGAACGATTGAAATTCTTTAGGTCATGAACATCTTCAACACAGTAAGTACTATTAAGTAACATATTGATATAATATCTAGCATATGTATGATCTGAAGTTACTTTATCTGCAAGAGTACCGGGAACAAGTTGTTCATATGCTGTTAGCTTTTGCGTGTTAACGAGCCCAACGCCGTATATTTTTTGTTCAAATTTAACCTTGTCATAGATATCAAGTGCATCATTGAAATAACTAGGATCGACAATAATGTCAAATCTTTGGGTATTTAAATAGCCCTCAACAGCATTTCTCCACTTTTCATCACTAACCTCAATTAATTCGCATAAAGGTCTTACACGAACTTCCTTTTGATAATGACTTGATAATCCATCATTAATCGCATGGATTAAGTTTTCTACATAATTAGGATAAGTTTTGACGTTACGTTTGAGCTGATTGAGTCTTTGTTGTGATTCACGTATTGCTTCTGACAATTCTCTTTTTTCAGCTTCCAATTTATCTTTTTCAGTATGATAAGCCTGAAGATAAGCTTGAACCTCAGTATTGAGTGTTGAAAGCTGTTGTGATAGTTCTGAAGCTCCAAGTTGATCTTCATTGGATTGATAATAACTTACGAATTCTTTCATGGTTGTATTAGGTAGCAAGTTAATTAATTCTTTTATGATTGTAAATTCTTTTTGAAGCATCTCTTTGAGCTGTGATAAAACATCTCTTTGAGTTTCATACTCTGTTGATTTTTTTTGTAATGCTTCTTGATATGAACTGAGTGTTCTTGATAAATCACTATCATTTTTTGCACGTTCTAAATTTAAGATTGCACGATCACTTTCTTCAATCTGATCATCAATTTGTCCCTTAGCTTCACGAAGATAGTCAAGTTTTTTATCAATTTGAGTAAGCTTATCTTCATTTTGCTTGATGAATGATTCTCTTTTTTCGACCCAATTCAATTGATCGATTAATTTATTGATATCTTGCTGTTCTTTATTTAAAGTGATATCTTCACCGGTTTGATGGATCAAATCAAGCTTTTCAAGTTTTTCTCGATCTTTTTTGATTTGCATTTCAATCTTTTTCAATTGTGCAACATTATTTTTAAGCGATTGAATATCAATTGGATCATCATCTAGCAAAAACTCAAAAACGAACGCTTGAAGGTCTATTGATCTAAAAGCAAGAGCTTTTGGCAGTATTTTTGCATATTTTGTAGCATCCATACCAAAAAATCTAGCCAGAGCATCCCGATATTTCTTTTGTGTCTCAAAAGGAATGAACTCAATATCAAGTGACTTGAGGTATGCCTTCATGCTCTTATAGTCTCTTGGATATTTTTTCTCAAGAAATAAGCTATCATGAATCGATACGTTATCTAAAAGATAAAATCTTTCTTTAAGTGCTGATGTTTTCGGTAGGTCAAGGATACATCCAATCACTGAAAACTTCTTGCTTTGCTCATCAAAAAACTCTAAAGCCAGATGTGAAACCACATCCCCATTTCTAAGGAATTCCTTGTTTTCAGCTCCGATGCGACCTCTGACATAACCTTCTAAGGTACGCTTAGCATCATCTGTTGCTGCAATATTAAATTTGGAGCCGCTTCTACCACCAACAAACAGATATTGCATGGCATCCAGTAGTGTTGATTTCCCCGATCCATTTTCACCAGATATCAATGCATTGTCTTTGATATCAATGGTTTGATTTGAGAATAAATGCCAGTTGACTAATTTAATCTTCGTCAATTTCTTCATTGTCGTCAACACCTCCTTCTACGTAGCCTTCCAATTTACCGACAACTTCTTTGATGCTATCTAAGTTGGTGACGTAAAGGATGGTTGGATATATTTTTATTCGAGCATCATCATGCAAGCCTTTATCGATATAATCGATGATATTATAGTTTCTTAAAAATGATAAGGCTGGTTTAAGCTTATCTTTGGTAATTCGTTTATGATCTAAGAATCCTATTCTTGTGAGCTCTTCATGAATCTCATGCAAGAATATCTCAACGTTTTCGTCTAGAGTGACAAAGTCCTTTTTTCTTTGATAAATGATTCTGATAACTAAAATCATTAAACTTTCAGTTTTTCTTAAGCGCATATGATTATAAAAGCTGTCATTGCTGATATGAACCACTTCATCTTCACGATGAACATTGAGTGTAAAATCGCTTAATACAAAGAAGGATTCAAATAATTCTTTATAAGCTAAGATAAAACGATAATCATTTGTATCTCCAGGTTTTCTTTTCGTCAGAAGATTAACTTGTAAAAGCTTATTGACAATACGAGAAAAGATGGTTTTTTCACCTTCTTTTAATGTAATGAAGATATCATTGAATTGTTTGGCTGCTGCTGTTTTATTCATGCTTTTACCTCTTTAATCCTAAAGTTTTGGAAAGTGACGAAATTGTTCTTGCATTCTCTGCCTAATGGTTCGATATCATAATGCATGCCAACTGATTTTGAATATAAGAAGATTAAGATCAGTCTGACGAAATCCTCTTGTGTTTCTAAATTGATCTGAGATGCTTCTAAAGAGGTATGTCCATCTAGCAAGTTTTTAACATGTTCATCAATTTCTTTTTTACCGTATATATTGTTTTTGAGCAATGCTCTGATTTTTTCTTGTCTGTATTCATCACTGATTTGATTTTCATCAAATGTCAATTCCTCAATGACAGGTTCAATTCTTGTGCGTCTTTGATTATACAAGGATGCAGTATCGATATTTCTAGCTTGTGTCAGGAAGAAGAGTTGTGAGTAATCAAAATCCTTTTGTCCTAAGACAATTCTAAATAATCGATTGAATATGCCTTCAATATCATCTGATTGATTGGTGAAAAAGAGAATCTTTGAAGCTGCAGCACTGATATATTGTTCATTCTTTCTATCAATAGCTAATATCAGATGTTCTAATGCAGTAAAGCTATCTGTAATGAATCTTAGGCGATCTTCAATGTAAAGATAGGCTTCATTATAATCTTCGATTCTTTTTATCTTTTGGACCATATTTGCAAGTCCATCCATAACCTCTTCACTGTTTCTGATATTGGATACTGATTCTAAGATGGATCTTTTATATCTGGGTAAACTGTCTGTCGTTTTAAGATTGTAATAAGCTGAGTCAAAGAAGTTTTGTTTATACTCAATCAGTAGCTTTTCAAGTAATATCTGTAGATCTTGCTTAGATTGCTTTTTTGTGATGTCATAATAATAACGATAAATATTAGCCTTAAGTGACTTGAGTTTGCGAATGATATCATTTGTTTTTTGATAGGCTTGTTCCAAAACACCGATACCTTCATCTAGATTAAATGAATTCAAAAGAGAATACACAGTGAAAATTTCACCTGTATATTCGCTTTGACGATTGTTTTGGATACTTTCAAGAATATCTATGATTTGTATGGAGTAATCAAATAAATTAAGTGAGGTCTTATAATTGCCTAATTCTTCTTCACCAATCCAACCGTTCTTTTTCAATACATTGATGACGTGAACAGCTTTTTGTCTTGAAGTTCTAGCTGGTTCATCGTCGTCAACATCAACAAACTCTTCTGAGGGTTGTTCATCAAAATAATCAGTTAATCGTGAGACGATAAATTCTCTATCCCCTTGATAAGCATCTTCAATACTATCAATTGCTCGGTAGATGATAAAAATACAATCGATGTATGTCTTTTTATTAGGGGAGGAAAGCACACTAAAAAAATTACTGTTGATTCTTTCAAAGAGATGTGCCATCAGATCCTCCTTTATTTATATAAATAAAAAAAATATGAATTTCATATTTATTGTAACATGAATTAGACATATTTTCTATTATTTTTGTATTATTTGTTTCTTCCCATGGTAATCTTTATTTTCTTACCGTTAAACATCTTACCATTCAGCTCATCCAAACGCTTAATTGCTGCTGGATGAATTTGAAATTCAGTATCATTTTGATTGACGATAATGTCTCCAACATTCTTAGGATAAAGGTCAGCATACTTCTTGAAATAATCAAGCATTTGCACTGGACGGAGTCCATCTTCTTTACCTAAATTAATGACAGCATTTTTGTAAGTACCAAATGATTTCTTACCACTTGAATCTCTTGAAGCATCTGATCTGTTTCTAGAACTTCCACGAGAATCGTTATTACTTCTTGTCTGAAAATCATTGCTTCTTTTTTGTGCTGGTGATTCAATATGATCATAAGTTTTTTTCTCTACTGTTATCTTTGATAACAATGCGTGAATGATTTCGTCATCAGAAAATCCGTCTTCATGAAGATGTTCAATGATTTCATCATAGTTGTTTTCATTTTTAACGATCACATCTTTGATTTTCTTATAGCTTCTTTCTTCACTCTTCTTGTAAATATCTGCTTCTGTAGGAATTTCTTTTGGGGTGATTTTCATCTTAATAAAATTCTCTATCATTGCTAATTTACCACGTAAGCTTGGATAGACTAAAGATACCGATAATCCTGATTTTCCTGCACGCCCTGTACGTCCGATTCTATGCACGTAAATCTCGTCTTCAAAAGGTATTTCATAATTGATGACCATATCGACATGAGAGATATCTAAGCCTCTTGCTGCAACGTCTGTAGCAATCAAAAACTTAAGTCTTTTAGCTCTGAATCTTCCCATAACATAGTCTCTTTGACTCTGTTTTAAGTCTCCATGAATCGCATCAGCTTCGTAGTTGTGTTTCTGCAAGAATGCTGATAGATTGTCAACATCAACCTTTGTGTTGCAAAAGATAATTGCTGAGTTAGGGTCATGATAGTCAAGAACTCTTAAGAGCAAATGATCACGATCAGACTTCTTAACCATGTAGTAAATTTGATCTGTCTTAGTGACTGTCATCGTGGGTGTCTCAATCTGAATGATTGCAGGATTCTTCTGATACTTTTGAGCGACTTTTTTAATGAATGGAGGTATCGTTGCTGAAAAGAGTGCAGTCTGTCTTGTTCTAGGTGTATCCTTGAGCAATGTTTCCAAATCTTCTTGGAATCCCATCTTAAGCATTTCATCTGCTTCATCCATAACAAGAATCTTCAAATTGCTAAAATCAACTGTTCCACGATTCAAGTGATCAATTGTACGTCCTGGTGTAGCAACCACAATATGTGGGTGCTCTGCTAAAGCTTTAAACTGTTTGTTGTAAGATTCTCCACCAAATATAGAAGTGACTCTTACAGCCTTATTAAACTTGATGAGTTTTAGAAACTCCTTATAAACCTGAAGCGTTAGCTCTCTTGTGGGACAAATCACTAATGCTTGAACTGTTTTTTCATTGACATCGATTTGTTCTAAGATAGGTATCGCAAAAGCAAACGTTTTGCCTGTACCTGTTTGAGCTTGGCCAATCAAATCTTGGCCCTCTAGCATTTTTGGAATCGCGTGATGTTGGATCGGCGTTGTTTCCACTAGACCTAGGCTTTCAATAGCCTGTTTTGTTTCTGTTAAAATTTGTAAATCATTAAATAAAATATTCATTTTTTTCCTCAATTCTTTTTAAACCTTATACACTATACCATAAACATTGTAAAAATACCATCATTCACACAAAAAAAAGACTCAATGAGCCTTCTTTCTTTGACAATTCTCACCTTCACAGTGTTCAGTCTTAGAAAATTGTGCACTTGCACGAATCAACTCATCCAAAAGTGCTTTTTCATTGTGATATCCATTTAAGCGATGTTTACCATCTATTCTGATATGAGGTAGCTCAAATATGCCTTTAACAATCGCGTTTTCCCTATTAGATTGAACTTGAGATAAGTACATATCTGAGTCTAATACTTCTTGAGCATGTGCCATATTTATTCCAGATTGAGCAGCAATATCAAGTAAAACTTGATGATTACTTATATCCTTATGGTCTTCATAATATGCTTTAAATACATTAAGATTAAACAAAAATGAGCAATCTTCCTTTTTTGCAAGATGTGAAAGTCGATGCGCATCTATGACCTGGACAGGTCTTAAATTTGGATTCATACCTTGAGTGATTTTTTGTGCATCACTCAATGAGATCACGTGATGATGACTCAAAATCCGATGGAAAGTACAGTCATCTTCAGGACTAAAAAAGGGAATCATTTCATAGCTTCGATAAAGCAATTCCAAATTTTTAAATTCATAGTCCAATAATAGTTTTTCTATGGTTTTATGTTGTTTGTAGCATAGTGGGCTTAAATAATCCAACCAAATTTCTAATTTCATTTATACTCCTTAACAAGCCGTCATCAAAACATCAATTTAATGTAATTCAATTATAATTTCTAATGCTTAAGATGTCAAAAGATGAGACTTATGAGCGGAGTTTTTCAAGTCGTATTAAGATTTTTTATATACAATGGTCTCATTGATAACTGTTGCGTATAATAAATCTTTTTTGAAATCTTCGATGGGTACTAAAAGTAGATCTTTTGCAAAAATTGTCAAATCGGCTATGAATCCCTCTTTTAAATATCCTCTTTTTGGATCCATAGTAGAAAAGTTAGCGCCTTTGGTATACAAAGTGATAGCTTCATATCGCGTGATGGCTTCATCTTCAAAATAGGTTTTTAAATCATGATCTGATTGTCTTTTAACTGCAGCATAGATTCCCAGCAAAGGATTAGGGATTTCAACTGGAGCGTCACTGCTTCCTGCAAGATTAACACCTTGCTTAAGAAGTGATTTCCAAGGAAAGGCATAAAAAGGAATCTCACTGAAATAATATAAGGCCCATGGCAGATCACTAGAAAGAAATTGAGGCTGTATATCAATGGACAAAGGCATATCTTTAATCATCATCAAGGCTTTTTCATCCACCCATGGTGTATGAATCAAACGATCATAAGTCCCTTTCTTAGGGGGGTGTTTCTTTAATATCTCAAGGACTTCAATCAATCCTTGATCACCAATCACATGAATTGCAGCATTCAAATCATGAAGTCTTGTTTTTTTTATCATCTGCTCAAATACTTCTTTTGAATGTATTCTCATACCATAAGACTCTGAGTCTTTATACTTAGCCTTCATGAGGGCTGTCTTTGAAGAGACCGTGCCATCATAAAACATTTTAACGGCACCTAGCTGTAAATAAGGTGTCTGATCTAAGAACATTCGGTTTGATTTGATATAGTCATCGATGACCATGTGGTGAACGATGAGGTGCGCTCTAAAAGGCATCTGTGATAAAATACGATCAAATACACCAAGTGTATTTTTAAAGCCATTATAATAGAAAAGATCGTCACTGTGACCCCCTGTTATCCCATAACGATATAAGGATTGAATGGACTTTATTAACAGTTGTTCTAATATCTTGTTTGTATGCATTGGAAATGTATGCATGGCTTGTTCTGCTAACTCTTCTGTTAGAAAGCCATTAGAATCTAATGCCTTAACTTTCTTAAGTACGATATCATTTGCTGTAACACTATGATAATCGTTATGTCTGATCAATATCGGATAAGTGGAGCTGATTGCATTTAAATCATCTTTAGTGATACCACACTCAAAATAACCTTCTGCAAAAAGTGGCTCATGCTTAAAACTTTTCTTTAGAATATCTAAAACCAAGTCTTTATCCTTAAGGTTTTTCAAGTTTGGTCTGGAAAGCTTTTGACCATACCCTAAAAGATGAAGATGGGCATCGACAAATCCTGGATAGATGTGACTGCCTTTTAGATCAATTATTTCATCATATTCTAAATGCTCGATTTCTTGGTCAAAACCAACAATGACACCCTGATCGGTTGCCATCTGATATTTCGCATCTTGTTCAGTTAGCATGGTATGAAACACACCGTTTTTCCATAGTTTCATTTTTCACCTCAAAAGAAAAAGCTCTTTACATGATTTTATCATGTTTTGAGCTTTTTTTATGATTGGATTGCTTTTTTTATGTCTTCAATTTTAAATCCTTTAGCATATAATTTTTGAATGATTTTATATTCGAGTTGCTCTTTGTCTTGATTGTGATACTTCTTTATAAGCTTTGCATATTCTTTTTTAATTAAATCAAGTTCATCAACTTGGTAAGATGATATCGCTTTTTTTATCGCTGTTTCAACTGATTCCATGCTGAACCCTTTTTTTAAATAATATCCTTTGAGGGTTTGAATCACTTGTTTTTTTGATTTGTTTTTAATTGAGCTCATTTTTTTGGTCACTAATTGATTTAGGATTTGATGCTCATCAATATGCTTTATGAAGCTTAAAATCAGATCTGGTGGTATGCCTTTTTCTTTAAGTTTATGATCAATCATCTGTGGTCCATCCGTATTTTGTTTCAGTTGCACATATAATTTGGTATATGCATAATCATCAAGATACTTTCTTTCAGTAAACTTGATAATGAGCTGTTTGATGATTGACTCTTGAGCACCCTTAGAACGTAAATAATCACTTAACTCTTTAGTAGTCTGCATTTTCTTAAGATGAATGATGCCCAACTTGTAGTAATGCGCATAATCATTTTCCATGATCAACTGATGATATGTTTTGGTATCGTATGTTTGAAGAAGCTTCAAATGAAACTTTAAGAAAATTTCAGGTTCAATCATGATCCATTCATCATCAAATCTTACCTTATAGTATTGAGTTTTCTTTTCTATTTCATTGATCGTTTTCATGATGCAAAATTGATAAGGTCGATTAAGGTTTGCAATTGAACATCCTTGGTTAAATCTTGTATGTCAGTCATGTAGATTTGATGAATCTTAATTGCTGTTTCTCGGTCGAGATTTCCTGTTACAGTTAGATTTTGATCAAGCTGAAAATCTTCGATTGCATTTTGTGTAGCCAAATCGAAATAACCATCTGTGCGTAGTTCGTTTACACCACTAAATTCAAAGAAATAATTAAGAAATGCTTGGTAATTTCCAAGTTCATATGATACTTCATTAAATCCTACTTCTCCGCCATATAAAGGCATTTCTAAAGCTCTAATTCCATCTTGTTCAATGATATTGACGTCAAGTGGATCTTCATGTACATTCTTACCATCATCATAGGTCCATTGGCCTTCAGTATAAACAAGCGAATAACGTATATTGCTAATTTCATAAAGGTTGAGCGTGTTCTGATACACACCTTTTCCGTAAGTTGGATAACCATATAATTGGTAACCACCATTGATTGATAAAGCAGCAGCTAAAACCTCAGAAGCTGAGGCTGACCTTCCATTGACCAAAACAGCAATATCATATGGTTTAAGCGAAGTCAAATTGCCATAAAAACTTGAAACTTCACCACTTCTTGGAATCATTTGAAAGAGTGGTTTTTCAACATTATTTGTCAAAAGCTGTTGAGTGATACCTGGAATCATCGCTGAATTATCATTGTTGTGTAAAGCTGATAATGATCCACCGGGATTATCTCTTAAGTCAAGAATTAATGTTTTTGATGCGCTATTAATATCAAGATTGCTTGCTTCAAGCTCATTGAGTAAATCACTAAATACTTTAGCTGTTCCCGGTGTGACATCCTGGATATATCCAGAAAAATGTGTAATCTTAATATAAACAATATCATCTTCTCCTAAATCAACTGTATAGGCAGTTGGCGTAGGAATTTCTATATATGTCACTGTTACTTGATACTCATTTTGATCTGGATCAACAACAATTAAAGTTTTCGTGTCATCAAGAGAACCTGATAAATAAGATAAAACCTCTTCTTCTGAATTTAATGTGTCAAAATATAATGGTTGTCCATCAACCATGATGCCAATAATCAAATCATTGGGAAATAAGAGGTTTTCAGCTGCTGAACCTACATAAACAAAAGATATTCTCAGATTGAGATCCTCCATTACAAAAACAATGCCTATGCCAATGAATGTCTCATCACCAGAAGGGGCAACAGATAAAGGATTAGCAACTAATCTTGTATATGGATCATTATTGGCTTGTGCATATGATTCGACTATACCTTTCATTGAAGCAATAAATGCTGCCTCAACTTCAACATCGTCAATATCGTAATAATAAAAGTTTTTAAAACTGGTTGTTATTTGATCAAAGGTGTCATTTGATGATTCGTCTGGAGTTGAAGGAATCACCACAGATATATAATAACCTGCTAAAAAAGCAAGAATGACACTGACTAAAAATAGAATCCCTAATTTTTTGCTTGCCATATTGCTGCCTCCCTAGTAAATCCTTGTCCTATAGCTTCTTTGGTTCTTGTAACAAAAGTAAATGCATTAGGATCAACATCCTTGATAATTTGTTTGAATTGATAGATTTGCATCCTGTCAACAGTGCAAATCATCATATCCTTTGTTTGATTCGTAAATCCGCCAATCACTTTCACCTTAGTTATGCCACGCTCTAATTTTTCATAGATTGCTTTTTGCATGACAAGAGAACGATCAGTGATAATAAATGCTGTAAATCCCGATTTGCCTTCTATTGCCAATCTATCAATAATGAGTCCACTTAAGATCATTGTGCCAACTGCATAAAGACCCAATTGAAAATTAATCATCATAGCAATAAATATGATGATACCATCAGTAATATACATAGCCATTGAAAAGGGTATGTGGAGATATTTTTTCATCATATTTTGGATGATATCAATACCACCTGTGGTTGCATTACTTCTAAAAACAATGCCTAGTCCAACACCTAAGAAGATACCGCCAAATAGAGCACCAATCAGTAATGGACTTTCTGTCATGTGTTGCATAAAGAAATTCTTATCGATTGAAATCTCAAGCATCCATATTACAAAAGGCGAAAGTAGGGTTGCATAAATGGTCTTGACAAAAAAAATCTTCCCTAAAAAGATGAGTCCAATAAATAATAAAACTGTATTAGCAATAAACATGAATAAACTAACTGAAATAACGTCTTGTAATAAAACCGAGACACCCATAACACCACCAATGACTAGATTAAGTGGTAATAAGAAAAAATAGAAACCAAGTGACAGCAGGACAACACCTGCTGTGATTTCTAATATTTCACGAACTTTTGCATTATTCAACATCTTCATCTCCTGCTTTTAAATAAGCATTGATAAACCCATCGAGTTCACCATCCATGACAAGATCAACTTGACCAACTTCATAGTTTGTCCGGTGGTCTTTAACCATTTGATAGGGATGAAAAACATAGGATCTAATTTGTGAACCCCAGGCATTATCCTTTTGTTCACCTTTGATATGATTCAGCATCTCTTCTTGTCTCTTGATCTCTTCTTGAACAAGTTTGGCTTTTAACACACTGAATGCTGATTCTTTATTTTTCAACTGGCTACGTTCATTTTGACATGTAACAACAATACCTGATGCTAAGTGTGTAATTCTGACTGCTGAGTCAGTTGTATTAACTGACTGACCACCAGCTCCACCACTTCTATAAACATCAATTTTTACATCCTCATCTTTAATTTCAATATCAATATCATCGCTGATTTCTGGTAAGACATCACAAGACGCAAATGAAGTATGTCTTCTTGCATTAGAATCAAAAGGTGAAATACGAACCAAGCGATGAACGCCTCGTTCAGCCTTTAAGTAACCATAAGCATAAGGTCCTTTAATGAGCATTGTGACGCTTTTTATGCCTGCTTCATCTCCTGATTGATAATCAAGAACTTCGACCTTATAACGCTTTTTTTGAGCGTATCTGGTATACATACGATAGAGCATATCAGCCCAATCTTGTGATTCGGTACCGCCAGCTCCTGGGTGTAATTCAATAATTGCATTATTAGAGTCATAGGGACCGTTTAACAAGATTTCAATTTCGAATGCCTTAAGTTCTGTTTGAAGAGCTAGAATATCATCTTCAAGAATGGTCCATTCTTCTGTGCCCTCTTCACTGACTTCAAACCAATCGACTAGATTCTTATATTTTTTTTCCAAAGCAATTAAACTGTCTAATTTTTGTCTGATATAGGTTGCTTCTTTTGTCAGTTTCTTCGCTTGTTTTGTATCGTTCCAAAAATTAGGTTTTTGCATTTCAAGGTTCAACTCACGATATTGGTCTTCTAATTTTGTGGGTTGAAGTGCTTTTGTTAAATCCTCTAAACTTTGTTTAAATCCTGATAGGATCTTATTGACTTCATATGTTTCCACAAAATCACCTCCTTATCGCCAAGGTAATTGACGTTGACTTCTATTCTTTCTGACTTTTGGTTTTCTTGGTCTTGCATCTGTACGACCTTCGTTAGTCGATGTATTCTTGACAACAGCTTCACGTTCAACATTGTACTGTATTTGTGCACGGAGTGCATATCTTGTTACATCATGAGATATGTTTTCAACCATTTCATTAAACATTCTCAACCCTTCAGATTGATAGATGACCAAAGGATTTTGCTGACCATAAGATTGAAGTGATACTGATTGTCTTAACTCACTCATCGCATCAATATGACGCATCCAAAATGTGTCAATCACACGCAACATCACGACTTTTAAAAATTCATTAAATACTTCTGGTGGGAAATTGGACTTCTTAGAATCAATTTCTTTATTGGCTAAATCCATGACAAAAGATTTGACTTCGTTCTCATCCATCTTTTCAATGAGATCTTTTGTGATTGTTCCAGGTCTAAAGACATTACCATCAAATTGAGCGATGATATTGTCATCATCAATTTCAAATTGGTTTTTGCCTACTGGGTGAATGAATTGGTCAAGTTTCTTATTGATGCTGCTTTCTATCGTCTTTCTGACTTCATTTTCAATGGACTCATAAACTAAGACATTTCTTCTTTCACGATAAATGATTTCTCTTTGTTTTCTTAAAACATCATCATATTTCAAGACTTGTTTACGTGAATCATAGTTGTTGCCTTCAATTCGTTTTTGAGCACTTGTGACAAATCTTGAGAATAATTTTGATGATAATGGTTCACCTGTAGTATTGAGTCTTTCGAGCATTTCAATTCTATTCTTAAAGGTTTCTCCGCCAAATCGCATCATGAGCTCATCTTCAGCTGATAAATAGAATCTGGAGTATCCAGGGTCTCCCTGACGTCCACTACGACCTCTTAACTGATTATCTATACGTCTTGATTCATGACGTTCACTACCGATAACAGCTAAGCCTCCTAAAGCAACTACACCTTCTCCAAGCTTGATATCGGTACCACGACCAGCCATATTGGTTGCAATCGTTACAGAACCCATCAATCCTGCTTTAGCAACAATTTCTGCTTCGCGTTCATGGTTTTTAGCATTCAAGACTTCATGAGGAATTCTTCTGGCTTTGAGCATTCTTGAAATGTCTTCTGAGGTTTCAACTGCAATGGTACCAATCAGCATGGGTTGACCTTTTTTATATCTCATTTCAACTTCATCGACTAAGGCATTAAATTTATCTTTTAAATTTGCATAGATAAAATCTGGCTCATCTTTTCTAATAACTGGTGCATTGGTTGGAACTTCAATCACGTCCATGTTATAGATTTCTCTAAATTCTTCTTCTTCAGTTTTTGCTGTACCAGTCATACCTGAAAGTTTTTTATACATTCTAAAGAAATTCTGATAGGTAATCGTAGCTACTGTGACTGTTTCTTTTTTAACTTGTACGCCTTCTTTAGCTTCCAAAGCTTGATGTAGTCCTTCAGAGAACTGACGTCCTCTTAAGATACGACCAGTAAACTGGTCAACAATCAAAACTTCGCCATTATCGACGACATACTCCTTATCTCTTGACATGATATGATTTGCACGGAGTGCATTGTTGATATGATGAACAAGTGTCACATGTTTTAAATCATATAAGTTATCTAATTGAAAGATTTGTTCTGCTCTTTGAATACCTGATGGTGTTAAAGCAATACTTTGAGATTCAAGGTCAATTTCAAAATCTTCGTCTCTAATCGATTTAGCAAATCTGTCAGCTGCTTGATAAAGATTGTGATTGTTTTTAGATCCACCGGAAATAATCAATGGTGTTCTAGCTTCATCAATTAAAATGGAGTCGACTTCATCGATAATCGCATAATTGAGACCGCGTTGAGCAACCATATCTTTGGCATATAAAACCATGTGATCACGTAGATAGTCAAATCCGAGTTCGCTATTCGTAGAATACAAAATATCACAATCATAAGCTGCTTTCTTTTGCTCTCTATTGATATCTCTGACGTTTAAGCCTACGGTTAGTCCCAAAAATCTAAAGAGGTCACCAATGTCGCCTTCAGCTTCACGTTTAGCCAAGTATTCATTGACTGTAACAATATGGACACCTTCGTTGTTGAGTGCATTTAAATAAGCAGGCATAACAGCTGTTAGTGTTTTACCTTCACCAGTTCTCATTTCTGCAATATTACCATGAAAAATTGCTACAGCTCCTAAGACCTGTACATAATATGGGAATAGTTTAGTGATGCGTCTAGAAGCTTCTCTAACGACTGCAAATGCTTCAGGCATTAAATCATCTAGTGATTCACCATCTCTATATCTTTGTTTGAATACTTCTGTTTTAGCTGTAAGATCGCTATCAGATAATTTTGCCATAGCTTCTTCATAAGAAAAAACGATGTCAGCTATTTTTTTGGCATCTTTCAATTCCTTTTTGCTAGGGTCAAACCACTTTTTAAACATACAAACACATCCTTTACGTTCTTTATTATATTACTATAATAAGCGTCTTTTTACAAGAGATTTCACTGTTTAAGGATTTTTAACATAATTAAAAAAGACTGGTATAATCCACAGAAAATCCATGGTTTCAGTCTTTTTGATTAAATGGCTTTATCAAAGGGTTAAAGAAAAAAATAAAACGCCAATGGCGTTCTATTAAAAATCAAATTTAACATCTTCTCTTTTAACTGCTTCTGCTTCGAAAAATGCACGTTTTTCAAACTTCTTCCAATTTGCAATGATATTGCTTGGGAATACAACAACTTTTTGGTTGTAGTATGAGACATTTGAATTATATACACGTCTTGCTGCTTGAAGATTTTCTTCAACTTCCATTGATGCATCTTGAAGTTTAAGAATGTTTTGTGATGCTTTTAAATCAGGGTATTGTTCGACAACTACATTAAGTGATTGCAATCCTCTTGTAACTTCATTCGCAAATTCTTGTTTTTCTTGAATAGATGCGCCATGACCAGGTTGTCTCATTGCTACAACCTTAGTTAAAGTTTCTTGTTCATGCTTCATATAACCCTTAGCGGCAGAGAACATCTTTGATAATAAATCAAAACGTTTTGTTAAAGCGACATCGATGCTTGATTCTGATTCATCAATCTTAACTAACATTGTTCTAAATGAGTTGATTGTACCAATAACCCACCCAACAACAATTAATAATACTACTACAGCTGCTATTACATAATAAATCCACATATTCTTCTCTCCTTTCTAAAGAGTCTTTTTAAACTTACTACTATCTAACCGCAATTCATTGATGATTGCGGGTATTAGTTCGATATCAGTCATAAATGCTTTGATTGATTCGTCATTGATTGGCTTCTTAAGTGAAATTTCCATATAGTCTTTACGATCGTTGACACCAATATGAAGCTCATCATTTACAAAGTAATAAAGTATTGATCCACGATGCAGTTTTTCAAGCTCTAAAAGTTTTTCAATCATTGTTGATGTGATGTGATAGAATCCATATTCTTGAGTAGAAGCATAGATGGCAAACTTCTTATTGAATTCCATGCTTTCAGTATCGATTTTGACAAGGTTCTTCTTTGAGATACCCCATCCACGACCTTCGACAATTCTTAACTCATCATCAAATTTACGTTCGAAATTATAAATATACCAGCGACCCTTAAAGTATGTTTCATAGGTTACTGTCACATTACCTTTTGAATCTCTGTGTTCAACTCTTTCTTTGAAATCAATATCACAGACTTCGAAACCAACACCTTTGTACTTACCTCTAATATAGTCTTCAGCAGTTGATCGATCAGGTCTTTTAACCATACCTGTTGCAACGATTCTTGAAACAGGGATGGAACTATGCTGATCATAAAAGACATCATCAAATTGTTCTTTCAATAATGAGGTAACTAATTCTTTTTTAATGATCTCTCTAAAGCTTTGAAAGTGCTTCATTGATTTCGCAAAAAAGATGAGTGCGGGTATTAGTAAAATAATACCAATGAAAGCAAAAATAGGCTCAACTAAAAAGAGTATGAAAAAAAGAATTGCCGGAATTAAAAATATCAGTCCTTTTTTCTTTTGCTTACTATATTCTTTAAATATTTTTAACCGTTTTTCTTCGATTAATTTTAAATCTGTCATAGCATCACCGATATCATTTTATAATAGATTTCTAAATATTGCAATCATATCGAGTTTTTCCCAAGAAAAGGACTCGTCTTCTCTACCAAAATGACCATATGCAGATGTTTTTGAATAAATTGGTCGCTTGAGATCAAGCATTTTAATAATACCTGCGGGTCTTAAATCGAAGTTTTCCTTGACAGCATGATATATTTTTTCAATTGCAACTTTTTCTGTACCAAAAGTATCAATATATACACTCACTGGTTTAACAACTCCAATCGCATATGCAATCTGAATTTCACACGCATCTGCAATACCAGAACCAACAATATTTTTAGCAATATATCTTGCCATATAAGCTGCACTTCTATCTACCTTAGAAGCATCTTTTCCTGAAAATGCGCCACCGCCATGTCTTGCATATCCACCGTAAGTATCGACGATGATTTTTCTTCCTGTCAATCCAGCATCTCCTGCTGGACCACCAATGACAAATCTTCCTGTAGGATTAATCTGATAAATGGTATTTGATGTATCATATCCAGATAGAACTGGGTTTAAAACATGTTCGTGTATTGCTTTTTTCAAAGCATCTTGAGTCCAAGACTCATCATGCTGAGTAGATAAAACAACTGTATGAATAGATACAGGATAATTGTGTTCATTATAGGCAACAGTCACCTGAGTTTTCCCATCAGGACGAAGTCCTTTGATGATCTTATGTTTTCTGACATACGCCAAACGCTCAGCCAAACGATGTGCTAAATAAATCGGAAGTGGCATTAATGCAAGTGTTTCATTATTGGCATAGCCAAACATGAAGCCCTGATCTCCAGCACCTTGTTCCTTATGCTCAGATTCATCAACTCCCAAAGCGATATCAGAAGATTGTTCTTTAATCTTTACATCAACGACGACATGGTCTGCATTAAAGCCTGTGCCTTCTTCATCGTATCCTATTTGACGGATTGCTTGTTTGATAATCTCTTGATAATCAATATGCGCTTTGGTTGTGATTTCACCAAATAATAACGCATAATCAGTGGTTACAGCTGTTTCAACGGCAACTCTTGATTCTGGATCCTGTCTTAGACATGCATCCAATATTGAATCTGATATGAGATCTGCAACCTTATCTGGATGACCCTCTGTGACGGATTCACTACTAAATAATTTTCTCATTTCTTTCCTCCTGCTTTCCAAAAAAATACGCTTTCCCAAGGAAAAGCGCTACATTTCGGATTTTCCTTATTGATGGGTTATACCCCTCGTGATAAGCACCTAATTGAATAGGTTGCTGCTACTTCGTCGGTCACTAGCCTCCGTAGCTCTGAATAAGTTAACTTATTATTTTTAATTGCTCATTTATAATACATGAAAATGATGTAAAAGTCAATATCTTTGCTAATGAAATCTTAATTCTAGAAGTTATTGTACATCTCACCAAATTCATCATGAAACTTAAGAAATCTTTCCTTCAAATCATAGTCGAAATAGTTAGCAAGCTCGGTTTGAAATAATTTCATCACAATATTGTGTGCCATCGGTCTTTTATATGACTTTGGCCCCCGCATCGTAATGTACAAATCAGCAAGCAATATGATTTGAGCTTCAATATCGGGTTGAATGATTAGCATTTCCTTTAGGAACTTCTCATTAGCTGTATCTTCAATATGTGCTCTTGCGATATCTTCGCACTTTTGAGCGAGTTGCATCCGTTTAGCAATCTTTGATCCAAGCTCAGTTTTCTCTTTGAGCATATCATAAGATTGCTCATCGAATGAATTCATATCATTGAGCAGATTCTTGATTTCTTGATATTGAAGATGAACCATCGCATAGGTATTCATTTGCTCTATGCGTGACTGAGCAAGTCCATAATTGTTTGCTAATTTCTCACTCATAAGTTGGACTTGATATGCATGTCTTTTGTCCATTAAAGTATATGAGCTTGAAAAGACAACAGAGAATAAATCGCCAACAATATGGGAAAAATCACCTTGGACCTGTCTTCTTTTTATCAGTTCTTTTTTTCTTTCTTCTTGCATGTATTGTCCCATGGAGACAATCGCATAAACAACAAAATAAAAGAGGATAAAGAGTAAGGTTCTAAGTAATATGTCGCTAAACTCTGGTAACTTGATAAATGCTGGTAAAAACTCAATAATGGATTGTCCATTAACAAGTCCATGAAAATTATAAGTCCAAATTAAATGAATTGCTGTGAGTAATGCAAGCAAAGCTTGAAAGCTACTGCTCAATAATTTTTTCTCTTGATACAAAGAAATAACAACAATTGCATAATACATTAAGATGTAGGCTCCGGTTTCAAAATATTCCTTTTGATAGAGTCTGGCATAAATTAAAACGGATGAAAAGAAGATATAAAATGCAGCGACATACATAGCAACACTTTGCTTAGTTTTGTCATTTGGATCCATGTTGATCAATTTCTTTAATAAGCTATTGATTACATAGGTTAATGGAAATGCGATTAAGGTAATCACCCAGTCAGAAACTTGACCTTCAACACTAAGTGATAGGATCAGTAAAATGATTGAATACATTAAATTTGATAAGAAAATGATATTTTTTATAACGACATTTCTACGATAAAGCACAGCGGTATCATTGGTAATATCAACACCTTGTTCAAAACCAAAAAACTTAGCAAATATATCTTTGCCAAGTGCTTTTAAATTCCAAATTCTATACTTTTTCGTCTTTGCCACGCATCATCATCCTATTCTTATAAATCAAATATACTAAATCTTTTGACTCCAATATCCTCATGAGCTAAATCTTCGTTCATGACTTGTGCAACTCTTGTTGATGCTGCTGCTGCAATAGCACCTACGATATCATCAAGGAATGTATGACATATCCCGGGTTCTTTTCCTGCATCATTTAATCTTTTGACAATACCATGCTTATTGACATCAATATCACCAAAATTAGTTTGACCGATGGTACCATAAAGGCCTGCAACCTCTAAACCCATCGTTTCATCAATACCAAATAATCCCAAATCCTCATAAATGATATCTTGAATTGGACCTTGAAACATGCCTTCTTCAGCAAGTCGATCAATTTCTGCACCTAGTTGGACATGATGAAATACATCTCTAAGTGATAATATCTTTTCAACAGATTCTAAACAGATTTCTCTTGATATATCATCAGTATACTTTGATTGCTGTTGATACGTGATTTCAGCAATTGATTCTAATGTTACACCTCTTTTTAATAAGGTCTTCTTATTGAATTCAAACATCTCTTGTCTAGTGAAAATAATTTTCTTTTTTTTATCATGATTAGCCATTTGATTCATTCCCTTCTATGAAGATATCACCAATACCGATGATATTCTGACCATTTAGAAAATCTTTTGTTGCCATACGTCTTTTTCCTGGAGCTTGTATTTCTAATATTTCAATTGCGCCATCACCTGTAGCAATAATCAGTTTCTTTTTATTCTCAAGAACTGTTCCAGGTATTGCTTCAAATTCTATTATATCACTATTTGTTGCCCGGTAAAACTTGATTAGATGATTTCCTAAATACGCATGCGCACCTGGCTCTTCGGATAGCCCACGGATTCTATTGATAATGTTTTGGGAGGATTCTTTAAAGTTAATCAATTCATCTTGACGCTTCAAAGTGTAAGCAAATGTGACTTGATTGCTATTTTGAGCTACACGGTTGATTTCGTGCTTCTGATAAAGATCCAAAACTGAAATAATGAGTTTACTGCCCAAAACACTTAATTTTTGGGAAAGCGACGTATAATCATCATTTGCATCGATTTTTATTTTTTCTTGCTGAATAATGTCTCCGCTATCCATCTGATATGCCATAAACATGATGGTGATCCCAGTCTCGTGCTCACCATTGAATAAAGCATATTGGATAGGAGCGCCACCTCTGTATTTCGGAAGTAATGAACCATGAACATTAATAGCCTCAATTTGAGTTATCAGTTCTTTGGGCAGCATTTGCCCATAAGCTGCAGTAATAATCAAATCAGGCTTAACATCTAAAACTGGCTGATAGTCAACTCTCAGTTTTTCTGGTTGAAAAACAGGAATATTTTCACTTTTTGCTCTTTTTTTTATGGGTGATTCAGTCACTATTTTCTTTCTTCCAACTGCCTTATCAGGCTGTGTAACGACTAAAACCACCTCATGGTGTTCTATCAAGGCTTCTAAAATTGGTACTGAAAACTGAGGAGTTCCCATAAAGACTAATTTCATAAAATCACCTACATATTATCCAAAGTTGGATAATACCTCATCGTTATGTTTTTCGTTTCATAATTTTTAATTTGCTCAAATAAATCAATCCGATTCATCTGCTCTTTTTTTACTGTCAATGTAAATCTAAATTGATCTTTGATGACCTTAATCATTGCTGGTGTTGGTCCTAATATATCATATCCTAATGAAATAAGTTTCTTTCTCAGTAGAAAAGCTTGTTGGTAAGTCTTTAGATACTCACTGCCTTCGATTAAGATTTGTGAGGTATCTACGAATGGCATATAGGAAGAGAGTTTGCGATAGTAAATGGCTTCCTGATAAAAATCTTCATAATTGTTTAAAACATTTTTGATTGCATAATGATCTAGATCATAGCCTTGAATTATCGCTTCTCCTGGCAAGAGGCGACCAGATCTACCTGTAACCTGATTAAACAGCATATATGCTTGCTCGCTGGCTTTATATGATGGCACTTTGAGTGATAAATCTGCCATGATTATGCCAACCAAGGTTACTTTGGGGAAATCTAAGCCTTTGGCAATCATTTGCGTCCCTAACAATATATCAGCTTCTTCATTCATAAATTCATTCCATATCAATTCATGACTCCCCTTGTGGGTCGTAACATTGGCATCCATTCGAATGATTCTTGCTTGTGGTAGTGCATTTTTTAAAGCACGCTCGACGTATTCGATGCCGACGCCTACTTCTTTAACTGCTTTTTGGCCGCAAACTTCACAGGTGTCATTAAATGGTTTTTCATATCCGCAATAATGGCACTTCAGTGTGTTTTTATCCTGATAGTATGTAAGTGAAATATCACAGTGTGGACATTTTGGTACATTACCACATTGTCTGCATAAGACAAAGGGAGCATATCCCTTTCGATTGAACAAAAGCATGATTTGTTCATGTTTTTCCAATCTCTTTTTCATGCCTTCTAACAAAGCATTTGAAAATATCGATGAGTTTCCGTTTTCTAATTCTTTTTTCATATCAATTAAACTGACCTTTGGCATCGCAATATTTTGAGGTCTTTTGGTCAATTCTAATAATGTATACTCGTGATTCAAAGCTTTATACATTGAAACAATGCTAGGTGTCGCACTTCCTAAAACGACAGGAATCTGGTGATATTTCGCTCTTTCAAATGCAATCATTTTTGCATCATAAAAGACTCCTTCGGTTTGTTCATAAGATGCATCATGTTCTTCATCTATGATAATCAAACCAAGCTGATCGAGTGGTAAGAAAATTGAGCTTCTGGTACCTAAAACAATCTTAGCTTTTTTTTCTTCAATCATGCGATACTGATCAAAGCTTTCACCTTTGCTTAATGCGCTGTGATAGATGGCAACTGAATCAAATCTTGATTTCAATCGTTTTGCCATTGGTGCGATTAATGTGATTTCAGGAACTAGAACCAGGACTTGCTTATCTATGATAAGAACCTGTTCAATCAAGTTCAAGTAAACCTCTGTTTTACCTGATCCTGTAATACCTTTTAATAAAAATATTTGGTTATGAAAAAATGATTGACTGATAGCATTGACAGCTTGAACTTGCTCTTTGTTTAAAATGATTTCTTTGTCTTCTAAAGAAAATTGATGGATAATATCTCTTTTTACTTCCTTGGTCTGTTGAATTAAAACACCATGTTTTTCAAGTGTTGAAAGACTGCTATTTGAAATGCCAAATGCTAGAAGCTCTTTCTTTAAATAGATGTTTTTATTCATGAACAGATCAAGAATCAAAGGATATCGATTAATTTTTTCATAATGATGCTCATGATTATAACTATAGCTTGACTCAGTCTTAATCTGTCCTTTTTGTTTGATCACTGTGTCAATAGAAATCAGTCCTAATTTAACAAGTCTCTTCAGTCTTGGATAATGAACCTGATCGCTTTTCTTTAACTTCCAAATACCCTTGGAATCAAACATATCTAAAAAATCTGAAGGTATACCCTCTTTTTTGATCATGGTCACTATTTTTTGATAACCCATTTGTAATGCACTAGGTAGTACAGTTGAAAAAATTGAACTGTAAAGGTTAGGAGCGTAATGCATGATGGAATCGATCATCAAAAACGTTTCTTCATTTAGGGTAGGAACAACATCAATGACATCGATGATCTCTTTTGTTGCCTCATGACTTTCATCAGTCATCATGACAACATATCCCATTCTTGTTTGTGTATTGAAAGGAACTAAAACACGCATGCCTCGGTCTAAAAAAACCTGAAATTTTTCAGGAACAATATAGTCAAAAAAGCGATTAACTTCTTCGTGCTTAATGTCGACTATGACCTTTGCAAACATGCTTTCACCCATTTTTATTATATCATCAATATGACAAAAAAAGTAACCTAGGTTACTTTAATGTTTTGAGAATTTTATCAATATTATTGCCATAAGCCAATGCTTCATCGTATTTAAATACGAGATCAGGAATCTTACGGATATTATTGATCTTTTTTGCAAGTTCCATACGAATGAGGATTCTGCTTTCCTCAATAGCTAAATGTGCCTTTTCAATCACCTTTGGATCATCACTTAAGATAGTGTAATAAATTGTTGCAAAGCTATTATCTTTGGTGACTTTTACTTCAGTTAGGTTAATATAACCAAAACTCTTGTCTCTAACACTCTGATTAACAATGGTTGCAAGTTCTCTTTGAATCAAACTAGCTAAACGATCGGTTGTAATAGACATTTTTAGTCCACCTCTACTTCCTTCATTTGTGAAGCTTCAACAATGTCCCCAATCTTGATATCATTGAAGTTTTCAATTGAGAATCCACATTCAAATCCTGTTCTGACTTCCCTCACATCATCCTTAAATCGTTTTAATGATTGAAGTTTGCCTTCATAAACGACAATACCATCACGAAGTACACGTACCAATGCATCTCTTCTAATGACGCCATCAGTGACGTATGCACCAGCAATTGTACCAACTTTTGATACTTTAAATGTTTCTCTGATTTCTGCTTGTCCTGTCACGATTTCTTCAAAAGTAGGCTGTAACATACCTTTTAATGCTGCTTCAACATCTTCAGCTACACGGTAAATGATACTGTATAATCTGATTTCAACCCCTTGAGCATCAGCTGCTTGTTTCACAACTGAAGCAGGACGCACATTAAATCCAATAATGACTGCATTTGATGCGTTAGCTAGAGTGACATCACTTTCAGTGATGGCACCAACTGTAGATCTTACGACATTGACATGGAATCCATCAACGTCAATTTTTTCAAGTAGGTTTTTTAGTGCTTCAATTGAGCCTTGAACATCACCTTTGATAATGATATTAAGAACTTTTTCTGAGCTTTCGATATCACCAAGCATATTGTCTAGTGAAGCTTTCTTAACTGATTTTAATTCTCCATCTCTTTGTCTGGATTGTCTTTCATCAGCGATTTGTCTGGTAATCTTTTCATCAGTGAATGCCATGAAAATATCTCCAGCTTGTGGTACTTCATTAAGTCCAGTAATCTCAATAGGTTGAGAAGGCTTAGCTTCTTGATAACGACGCTTTAAGTCATCTTGCATGGTTCTGATTTTACCATAGGTATTACCAATAACGATATAATCTCCAACTCTAAGTGTTCCTGTTTCAACAATCAAAGTAGCAACTGCTCCTCTGCCTTTATCAAGACTAGCTTCAATCACTGTGCCTTTAGCTAAACGCTTTGGATTGGCTTTAAATTCATCAATTTCACTCATTAATTGAATGACATCTAATAATTCTTCAAGTCCTTGTTTTTTAAGAGCTGATACATTGACGAAAGGTGTTTGTCCACCCCAAGCTTCAGGAATCAATCCTTTTTCTGATAATTCATTCATAACACGTTCAGGATTAGCGGATGCTTTATCCATTTTATTGACGGCTACGATGATTGGAACTTTAGCTGCCTTCGCATGATCTAAAGCTTCAATGGTTTGTGGCATGACGCCATCATCTGCTGCGACTACGAGTACAACGATATCCGTTACTTTTGCTCCACGAGCACGCATTTCAGTAAATGCAGCATGGCCTGGAGTATCGATAAAAGTAATAGGTTCACCATTTCTGATGACTTGGTATGCACCAATATGCTGAGTAATTCCACCAGCTTCGCCTTCGACGACTCTTGATTTTCTAATGGCATCAAGTAATGTTGTCTTACCATGATCGACGTGTCCCATGACGGTTACGATAGGAGGTCTTTTGACCATATCGTTTGGATCGTCAACGATTTGCATTTCATCAAAACGTGTCACATCGGTGATGACTTCATCACGAACTTCATAGCCTTCATCCAGTGCGATAACTTCAATGGTGTCACGATCAATCACTTGGTTAATGCTCGCCATTAATCCAAGCTGCATCAGTCTTTTAATCATTGCTGCATTGCTAATGTTTAATCCTTCAGCTACAGCAGCAACATTCATATCAGGTTTATAAATAAAGATTTTTTCACCAACAACCTTGACCTCTTTTTTATGAAATGTCGGCTTCTTGTTGACATTTTTCTTGTTTGTATATTTTTTATTGTTTGCAGGCATGTAATCACTTCCCTTTTTCATTCATCAATAATTGACTAAACCCCCTGTCGGTTATACCAATAACTTTGATGTCTTTTTTACCTATTGCTTGTGATATGTCTAAAGATGTTAGAGTTTCCATGACTTCTATTTTATAGAAATTTCCTTTGTCACGAACTTTCTTTTTAGTTAAATCCGATGCATCTGTAGCCAATATCATAAGAAAAACTTGACCGTTTCTAAGCTTTGTTAATGTTAATTCAGTACCAACTGTGACTTTTCTTGCACGATATGCAAGACCAATATTATGATTCATTTGCCAAAGTCAATAATTCATCATAGATAGCATCAGGAACGACTACTTCGAGTTTTTTGTCCAATGCTTTATTTTTCTTAGCGAGATTTATGACTTCTTTGGAGAGTTTCAAATAAGCACCACGGCCAGGCGCTTTGCCATTAAGATCAACAGAAACAAGTCCTTCTTTTGTTGCTGCTACACGAACTAAAGATTTCTTCGGCAAGACTTCTTTAGTTACAACACATGTTCTCATTGGAATCTTTTTAACTTTTGCCATTATCAGTCACCTCGTTACTTCTTAATATAGTATGCCTTCGCCTTGTGCCATTGTCTCTGACTTAATGTCAATGCTCCAACCACATGCCTGAACGGCAAGCTTAACATTTTGTCCAAGTTTACCAATTGCTAATGACAACTGATTGTCTGGTACAATTGCAAGGGCATTTTTTTCTTTAGGATTGACGCGCGTTACAGCAACAACCTCTGCAGGTTGTAGTGCGTTAGCGATTAATTCTTTTTCATTGTCACTCCATCTGAACAAATCAATCTTTTCATCACTTAAAGCTTTTACGATTTCACGAATACGTGATCCGCCTTCACCAACACAAGCTCCGATAGGATCAACTTTTGGATCATTTGATTTCACACCAATCTTCGAACGATCTCCTGGGTCACGTGAAATCCCCATGACTTCGATGATGCCATCCTTGATTTCTGGAATAAAGCTTTCAAGTAAGCGGATTATCAAACTAGGATGTGAACGGCTGACAAAGACCTTAGGCCATTTTGTCTTCATTTCAACATCAGAAACATAGACGCGTACATAATCGCCAATATGGAAATTATCTCTAGGTAGTGCTTCTTTTTTAGGTAACAAAGTCGTTAGATCCTTACCAATATCAAGGCGGAAATGATCATCAGCAACGTCAATGACTCTTGCTGTAATCATTTCATGTTCATATGACTTGAAGTGTTTGTATAAATTTTCTTTTTGCATGTTGATCAATGTTTCATTAAGTCTGCTTTTGAAATCACGAACAGCAAAATGTCCAAAATCTTTTGGATCAATTTTTTGTTCAAGAATGTCTCCGACTTTTGCCCGGGAATTGACTTCTTTAGCATCTGCTAAAAGTAGTTGTGTATAATTCTTGTCAGCATCCATACTGTATTCTTCAACAACTAAGTGTTGTTTAAACACGAGTATTTCATACTTGTCCTCTTTGATTTCCACTCTACAAGAGCGAACATCATGAGCTTTTTTGCATCCGGCAATCATACCTTGAACAAAAGCTTCAACGACTTGGTCATGAGTTAGTTCTTTTTCTTCAGCGACGGCTTCAATATTCTTAAAAAACTCTTTACTGATCATGTTATCCTCCTAAAATTTGATTGCTGTACGCATTTTCTTTGCGTCGTCAAATTTGATTTCGATTTTTTTATAACGACCTTTGTCGTTTATTTCCAATAATAGTATATCACTTTCAAATGAGATTAGAGTGCCACAACCCTTATATTTTGGTGACTCCAGATAAATGTATTTGGCAATCGCCTTTTGGGCATCTTCTTTTGTGTTGATAGGTCTTTCTGCACCAAGTGAAGATAACTCCAAGAAATAATTTGGGTCTAAATCATCATCGTCTAATGTTTCAACAAACTCAAGATGGATCTTTTCCAAGGTATCTATATCGATAGAATCGGTGTCTAATAGAATTTCCACTATCTTCTCGCCATATTCTTTTTTTGTTCGAATACTATAGATCTCAAGATTGCTTTTACTAATGATTGGGATTAATTTTTGTTTGATTTTTTCTAAATTCATTTTGACCTCAATAAAATGAGTGGAAATTGTCATCCCACTCTTGTCAACTAATAGTATAGCATTTTTTGATAAAGAATTCAATTTTATTTAATCAAATTTATCGTTTTTAAATCTTATATCATATTAATTGCGAATGATTTGCAATAAGAAGATAATATGCTATAATATTATTGCGAATGATTCGCATAAAGGAGTCTCACATGAAGAAATTTTCAAGCCTCATATTTTTGGTTTTCACTTTAATCATTTTATCTTCCTGTCAGGAAGTGATGTATAGCGATATTGTCACAACCATGTTTCCCCAATATGACTTTGCTCAAGCTATTGTTGGTGATGATTATACAGTGAGTTTGCTTTTACCTCCAGGAGCTGAAATTCACGATTACGAAGTAACAAGTCAGGATTTAGCAAAAATCAAGGAATCAAAGTTATTCATCCTCACAAGTCTGGAGATCGATAACTGGATTGGTGATGTAGAAACTATTGGTGGGAAGGATACGATTGTTATGAATCTATCTGAATCCTTCGTTAGAGAACCTTTAATCTATGATGATATATTAGATCCTTTAGATGAAGAGGGCATTCATGCAAGTGAATTACATTTCTGGACTGATCCTACAATTGCTGTACAATTAATCAATGCAATTTTAGAACAAATCATTGCTCTAGATCCTCAATTGGAAGCACAGTTAAGAGCAAGAGCAGCTACTTATATCAATGAGATAGCTGATTTAGATACTCAAATCAGAGATTATATGGTTGATCATGAATATTTAGGCTCTACAATTTATTTTGCAGGTCATAATGCTTTAGGTGCTTTTGGTCAAAGATATGGATTAAACATTGTTTCATTATTTGAAGATTTTAAGCCAGATGTTGATTTGACAAGTTATGAACTCATATCTTTTACAAGTATTGTTAAAGAAACCAATACACATTATCTCTTCATTGAAGAACTCGTATATCCAAAGGCAGCTAACACAATTGTTAATCAGCTTGCCAGTGAAAATTATGATCTTGAATTACTTGAGTTTCATGGTTATCATAATATTTCTTCATCAGATTATGAAAAAGGAGTGACATATGTAGATCTGTTAGAACAAAATTTCCTACACATCAAAACAGTTCTTATGTCAACGATATAAATATGATTAATTATAAGGAAGTCTCTGTATCCTTTGGGAAATTTAATGTTCTAAATCATATCAATTTCCACATGGAAAAAGGTGATTTTCTTCATATTATCGGACCCAATGGTAGTGGGAAGACGACATTGGTTAAATTATTGATTGGCTTATTAAAGCCTACAAGTGGCGAAATCTTAATAGAGGAAGGCCTACATATGGGTTATTTACCTCAAAAGATGAACACTAAGGCGAATCTGCCAATGACGGTGATGGAAGTCATCTATAGTGGATTTAGAAAACAAAGCATTTTTCCTACAAAAGCTGATATTGACTTAATCAAATTTTGGTTAAACAAAATGGAAATTCCTCAATTGTTGAATTCGAGTATGATGTTCCTATCTGGAGGACAGCAACAGCGAGTCTTCTTAATTCGAGCACTCATCTCTGATCCAGATTTGCTCATCCTTGATGAACCCACTTCCGCACTAGACCCTTCATTTAGAGAAAAGTTCTATCAGATGCTTTATGATATGCAACAACAAAAAAATATGACAATTATTCATATAACACATGATTTAACCGATGCTGTAAAAGATAACTGTTTGACGATGTATGTCGATCAGACTGTTAAATTCTTTGGAACTTATAGGGATTTCCATGAATTTGAACACAAGGGGCATCATCATGTTTGATTTCCTACAGTATGATTTTATACAGCATGCCATTATTATTGGTATTGCCTTAGCACTCTCAGCATCCCTATTAAGTCCATTTCTTGTTTTAAATCAACAAGCAATGATTGCTGATGGTCTAGCCCATGTGAGTTTTGCAGGTATCATATTAGGTGTGATATTATCAAATGAACCCTTATATATTGCTATCCCATTTGTTATGGCTGCTTCACTTTTGATTAAATACCTAACAACTAAAAAAACAATCAATGGTGATGCTGCTATCGGTTTGGTTTCAGCTGTTTCATTTGCTTTAGGTCTTATCCTAGTCAAAAAAGGTCAAGGGTTTAATATTTCTATTGAAAGTATGTTGGTAGGTAATATCTTTACAGCAACCAATACTGAAATGATTTTATCAATGATAGTGACTGTTTTGATACTTGTATTTATTCTAGTGAACTATCGAGCATTACTAATGATGACATATGATGAAAGTTATGCGAAGTTTTCAAAAATAAAAACAAACTTACTTGGATATATTTTATCAGGATTAACTGCCTTTTTCATTGTTATAGGTGTTAGGACAATTGGAACACTTTTGATATCAGCACTTGTGATATTTCCTTCAATTATTTCTAGTCAATGGACAAAGAGTTTTAGGAATACTCTGATTTTAGGAATCATATCATCATTTATTGTTGTGATAGCAGGTATCTTTATTGCTCACCCTCTTGAAATTCCAGTTGGCTCGACAATTGTTATGATTTATGCGACACTCTTATTAATTTTAATCGTCATTAAGACGATACTAAGGAGATGATATGATGAGAATGACGAGTCAAAGAAAATCCATTCTTAATTTATTGTCAAAAACTGCACAACCAAAAAGTGCTGAAATGATTTTTGAGGAACTTCCAAATCATACCATGAATTTGTCAACTGTTTATCGAAGTCTAGATACATTTTTTGCCCAAGGCATCATTTCAAAAAGTACAATGCAAAATACATCATACTACTATATCAATCAAAAAAACCATCATCACTATATGATTTGCTTAGGGTGTCAAAAGATATATGAAATGGATTGTCATTTGGATCATATTGCCCAAGATGCAGCAAATGAGCATCATTTCAAAATCACACATCATGATATGACTGTTTATGGATACTGTTCAGATTGTCAGCAAAAAAATATAGAAAAATAGAGCCGATACAATGTATCAGCTCTTTTTATTTACCATTTTCTTGGATCGTCATTAATTGAATCCAAATAAATCATATCTTGATCATCTATTTCAAAATCTACTGCTGCATTTTCAATGATTCTTGATTCATGAGTTGATTTAGGAAGTGGAGCTGTTCCCTTTTGAATACAGTATCTGATGCAGATTTGCGCTGGTGTCACTTCATATTTCTTTGCCATGTCTTGAATGTCATTGTTTTTAAGTAAATGACCGATTGCAAGTGGAGAATAAGCCTCTACTAAGATATTTTTAGCTTTGCAATACTCATCAGTTTCTTTTTCATTATGTCCGATGAAATATCCGATTTGATTTGCATGTGGAACAATTTCGCAATGATCAAGGATATTATCTAAATCCTTCGTATTGAAGTTTGAGACACCAATAGCACGTACTTTACCTTCTTTATAAACCTTTTCCATTGCTTTGTAGGCTAAAACGTTACCTTCTGTACAATCCTTACCAATTTCATTCCATGGCCATGGGGCATGAATGAGATATAAGTCAAGATATCCAATATTAAGTGCTTTCATTGTTTTTTCGAAAGCTTCGAGTGCCCCTTCATAGGTTTTGATATGAGACTGCAATTTAGATGTCACAAATATTTCTTCTCTTGGAATACCTGAGTCTCTAATCGCTTGTCCGACACTTTCTTCATTTTGATAAGCAGCAGCAGTATCTATATGACGATACCCGTTTTTTAATGCCATTCTAACTGATTGATAAGCAATATCACCACTTGGAACCTGCCATGTTCCAAATCCGATTTTAGGAATTTTTACACCATTGCTTAAAGTGTATGTTTGTACCAAAGTTTTCATAATTTATAGCCTCCTTATTAATTCAATTATACCATTATAATATTTTTGCCAAGTCCAATATACTCAAGTAAAAAAAAAGAATGCAAAGCATTCTATTTTACTTTGATAATTCTATATAAGACATAACATCCATAAAGAGCAACAAGCATTAATATTGAGCCTGTAGCTATATTAAGCAGATCCAAATAGCTTTCTCGCACAACTTGTACACCTGATAAAATCATCTGTACAATATAAACAAAGAAATATCCATATAATAAGTAACGAAGTAATGACATTTCTTTTGGTGTTACAACTGATATACGTGTGTCAGGTCTGCGATAAATAATGAACCCCAAAACACCAACAGTAACCAATAGTGCGATAATGACATAAGTCAACCATGGCAATGATGCACCTAAGTAATGATTAAGTATCACGTTTCCTCCAATTAAGAAAAAGATACCAAACAACATAATTTGAACAACTAGACTCTTGCGATACACATTCATTTTTTTAATCTCCTTATGATTATTTTTTATTTTTAATGATATACTAATATTGAAATGAGGTAATTATATGAATAAGGCTGTTTATCCAGGAACATTTGATCCTCTAACAATTGGACATTTAGATATTATCAAACGTGCTGCACGTTTTGTTGATGAGCTTCATGTCGTGGTTGCTGACAATTATAAGAAGGTACCAACGTTTACTACTGAAGAACGAATTGACATGATTAAGCGCGTAACAATGGATATTGAAAACATTGTTGTTACTTCTACTGAGGACTTAATTGTCCGTTATGCTCAAAAAAATGATATATCGATTATGATTCGTGGTTTAAGAAATATTCCTGATTACGAAAATGAATATGCTTTATATCAATTCAATCGTAATCTCAATAGGAATATTGAAACCATCATCTTATTTCCATCTTCTAGAAATCACTTTGTATCATCATCAGCAATCAAGGAACTGATTATTCATCATGCTGACATTTCACCTTATGTTCCAAAAGAAATTATTAAGGATTTACAAGACAAATTAAGACCTAAATTAGATTGATTGATTTAAAAAAATCATAGAGTTGATCTTCTTTGATATGAGGAGCCATATGTTTGGCTTTTTCTTTTAGTTCATCAAATCTGGTATTGCTCATGGCGATACCAATATCAGCCATCTCAATCATTTTAACATCGTTTGCTCCATCACCGACACAAATTAGCCTAAAGTCTGTTTCATGTTCAACTGCTTTTTTAATTCCAAATGCCTTATTGATTGAAGGATATATGAAATCTGCACCACCTTCATGCCACGGAAAGACTTGAAACTTAGGTAACTGCAAAGCGGTGTCAAGAATTTCTTTTTCATTATCTCCAAATAACCAAAATTGGTATACCTTGTTTTTGTTGTGAAAATTGCAATCAACATTTGGTGTTTTACCTCTTAATTGCTTCATGCCATCTTCAACACAAGAATCCCAAGCATTAACTGCTTCCTCATCTAAACCAACCATTCCAATATTAAATTTATGACCTTTTGCAATATTCAATGCTTCTTCAATATCTTCATGTAAGATAGGATGATCGTAGATCACCTGATCATCTTTATAGATAATTGATCCGTTTAGTAAAACCTTGTACTTAAAAAAAGATACGACTTCTTGAATGACTTCAAGTTTCTTATATCCCCTACCAGTAGCAAGTCCTAATATAACATCATCTCTTTTGGAAAGTTCAAGTAATAATTTTTTTGTTTGTTCAGGAATTTTGCCGAGATTATTGTTATAAATTGTGTTATCAACATCAAAAAAGATTATTGTTTTCATCCCACACCTCAAAAATATTATAGCATATTAAGTAATCTACTACCATTTTATAGATTTTTATTATACAATAAGAATGTAATATTCGCTGCTGGAGGATTTAAATATGGTAAACCCATTACTCAGAACCGGTGAACTCGGCATTTTTGCATTAGGGGGACTCGGTGAAGTTGGTAAGAACATGTACATCTATGATATCAATGGTGGAATCTATATCGTTGACTCAGGTATCTTATTTCCTGATGAACAACTTTTAGGTATAGACTACGTCATACCTGATTTCACATATCTTGTTGAAAATGAAGAGCGCATTGTCGGTCTTTTTATCACACACGCTCATGAAGATCACATCGGAAGTATTCCTTATCTATTGAAAAAGGTCAAGATTCCTAAAATTTATGCTGCAGGTATTGCAGTTGATATGATTGAATACAAGCTTTTAGAACATCCAGATATTAAAACACCTAAAATTGAAGAATATAAAAGTTATTATACCTATCAATTTGATCATGTAGTAATATCGTTTATCAGAATGAATCATTCAATTCCTGATATGTTTGGTATTGTTTTTAGAACTGATCAAGGTATTTTATTTCATACTGGAGATTTTAAGATTGATTTTACACCTGTTGGTCCGCCAGCTGAATATGACAAATTAGCTGCGATTGGTAGTGAAGGTGTTTTATGTATGCTTTCTGATTCGACAAATTCAGAAAGAGATGAACTCATTCCATCTGATAGTAAAATCGGAAAATCTATTAATGAACTCTTCTCAAGAATCAAAGGACGTATCATTATTGCTACATTCGCATCTAATATGTATCGCATTCAACAAATCATTGAAGCTTCTGTTTTAAATGGTAGAAAAGTTGCAGTATTTGGAAGAAGCATGGAACGTGCTATCGAAATCGGAATGCAAACCGGTTATATTAAAGCACCTAAAGATACGATTGTGAATAGTGAACAAGTCAATCGCACAAAAGCAAATGAACTCACAATTTTAGTAACAGGTTCACAAGGTGAACCATTAGCAGCTTTAAGTAGAATCGCTAATGGCAATCATCGCCAGATTAAAGCCATGTCTGGAGATACAGTCATATTTTCATCTTCTCCTATTCCTGGAAATCAAGAAGGTGTCAATAGAACCGTCAACAAGCTCTTTAGATTAGATGTTGAAGTCATTACTCATGGACCACTTGCTGATACGCATACATCAGGTCATGGCAGTCAAAATGATCTAAAGTTAGTGCTTAGTTTAGTCAAACCAAAATTATTTATTCCCATGCATGGAGAACACCGTATGTTGAAACTGCATCGACAACTTGCAATCGAATGTGGTGTCAAACCAGAAAATATTCTAGTCATGGATAATGGTGAAGTTGCAGCTATTACATCATCTTCTATTCGTATGGCTGGAAAAGTAACGTCTGGAGAAGTCTATATTGATGGAACAGGCATTGGTGATATTGGCAGTATGGTCATCAAGGAACGTAAGCTTTTGAGTGAAGAGGGTTTATTCTCAGTGGTGTTATCCATTAATTCAAAATCTAAGAAATTAGTCAACGAACCTACAATTATTTCCAGAGGATTTATCTATATGAAGGGTAATGAAGAAATCACTTCTTTACTTGCAAATGAAACAAAGAAAATTGTTCAAATTGAATTGAACCGCAAAATGTATAATGAGCTCAACTTGAAACAAGCAGTTATCGATCATTTGAATACCAAGATCTATGATATGACACAAAGAAGACCTTTAGTTATTCCAATTGTGGTTGATTTAAAAAACTAAAAAAAATGAGTCTAGCGAAAAGCTAGGCTCTTTTATTTCATATAATCTACAAAGGCATCAAATACATATTTTGTCACTAAGGCATCATCTTTTGCATCATGTGCCTGATCAAACTCAACATTATAATATGTCTTATAAGCCTTAAACAATCCTAGATCATCTTTAAGATTAAAATAATCCTTATGCAACTTGAGTAAATCGATAAAATCTGTATCTGTAGTCAAACTAGGTTTGTCATGTAAAATATAGGAATCATTCATTGCTGTTAAATCATTTTTTCCCCAGACAACTAATTTAGGATGATACTTCTTAATTATTTTTTCAAGTTTCTTATAATAGACATCAAATTTGACTGCTTCGCTAAAAAACTTGTCTTCATCCAAACTAAGGAATTTTTTGGTTCTTCTGCTCAATGTTAATTTTTCTTTAGGTAATACATAATATCCATCTTGATGAAGAATTCTACCTTGAACTTCTGATAGAACATAGCCAGCTTGGATAATTTCTGGTGAGAATTGGTGCTCATGATAACCCGGCATTGTCATTTCAAAATCGATGAACAGATAATATTTATTGCTATCTAAAACTTTTCTCATTTCTCTTCTCATCGAGGTTAAATCATAATGAATGATTAAAGGATTTAAAGAGATGATTTGATTGAAATGTGCGACTTGATAATAAGAGAATTTTCCAATCTTCTTCATTCGATTTGTTATCTCAAAATCAACGAGCACACCTTTTCTTAAATACATAAAAAATGTTTTTGCTAATCTATTAGATAAGTAAAAACCAACTTTTCTACCACCTAGAATCATATAAAATATTTTATTGTGAGCATCGATGCTCCATATGATTTTTCTCATTTCAATACCTCTTTGATTTCTAAGATGACTGCTTTAGGAATTCCAAGTGAAGTGAGTTCTTCTTCACTTGCATTTTTAATTGCATCAATACTTGTAAAATGGCTTAATAATGCCTTTTTTCTTTTCTCTCCAATACCTGAGATTTCATCAAGTGGAGATGATACAGCTAGCTTATTTCTGGTGCTACGATGGAAATCAATAGCAAATCTATGAATCTCTTCTGATAGTTTTAGCAAGAATTTATAGAGTTCACTTTGCTTAAGAAGGGGAATCACTTCATCTTCAAAAACAAGGGCTTCTAAGATATGTTTATTATTCTTTTTAAGCCCAGCAATTTTAATATCTAAACTCAGTGAATCAAGGATTTCCTGTGCAGCATGAAGCTGTCCTTTGCCACCATCTACTAGGATTAAATCTGGAACATCTAAATTTTCCATTAACATCTTTTGGTATCTTCGATATGTTACTTCTTTCATCGCTTGATAGTCATCATTGGTAGTTGTTTGTAGATGATATTTGCGATAACTCTTTCTTTCAAAATCACCATTTCTATATACAACTAAAGCTGATATAGGTGCAGTTCCAAATAATTGAGCATTATCAAATATCTCTATATGATTGACTCGATGATTAATCAATTTGCTTAATTCATCCTGAGCTTTTTGTTTCTGCTCATCCTTGTGACGATATAACATGAAGTGATGTTCTAAATCATAATCTGCATTCTTTGAAGCCAGATCAGTGAGCTTCTTTTTGTCACCTTTTTGTGGGATGATTGCTTTTTTCCCAAAGAATGGTTCAATATCTAACAATGCAAAACGATCACTAAACAGCAATTCTTCTGGAATATATTGTTCATAAAACTGTTGCAGGTAACTTAATATAGCGTCCATGACTTCACCGACATAAGCGAAAACGATTTGATGCGGATCAACCATCTTGCCTTTTCTTATGACTAATATCTGCAGTGAGACATCATCCTTATTATATGCATAGCTAATGGCATCACGATCTTTAAAATCATTTGAATTGATGATTTGTTTTTCGATTGTTGTGTCAATATGACTTATCATGTCTCTAAATTCTATAGCTTTTTCATATTGCATATCCATAGATGCTTGTAGCATTTCTGTTTCCAAACGGTTCAATACTTCTTTCGTATCACCTTTTAGAAAATTAGTGATTTGCAAAAGTGTGTCTTGATAATCTACTTTAGGGTTGACGCATGGTGCTAAGCATTGTCCAATATGAAAATATAAACATGCCTTCTTAGGCATAGTTTCACATTTTCTAAGGGGATATAGACGATTTAATAATCGTGTTGTTTCTCGTGCAGCGTATACATTGGTATATGGACCAAAGATTTTACCCTTGGCATTTTTCTTTCTCACAACTTGCAATCTTGGGTGTGTCTCTTTAGTGATTTCTATATAAGGATATGTCTTATCATCCATTAATCTAATATTGTATTTTGGTAAATATTGCTTGATGAGATTGCTTTCTAGAATCAATGACTCACGTTCGCTATTCGTCAAAACATATGAAAAATCGCGAATTTCTAGAACCAGTCGCGTTGTTTTTTCATTGTGTGCACCAGTAAAATATGATTTCACACGATTCTTTAAATTTTTGGCTTTACCCACATAAATGACTTCATCCTGCTCATTTTTCATGAGATAGCAGCCTGGTTCATTGGGTAATAATGCTAATTTGTCCTTAAAATTCAATTAAATCACCACTCATATTGTATCACAAATCACGATTCATTCCTCTATTTGCGTAAAAAAAAAGCGCATCGCGCTTTTTAATTAAGATTCAAATTTAATGTCAACTTTGCCATCTAGAATTTCTTCTAAAGCAATACCAATAGATTTAACGCATTGAGCGTTTTCAACATTTAATTTTTCTGATTCCAATATGAGAGCAACTTTGCTTGCTGCGTATACAAGTTTATATTTTGAGTCAATTTTTGACAACAATTTGTCAATGGATGGATAACGCATACCGTCTTTATTCTTATTCATGTCTTATTCTCCTATCATCTTAATATAGTTATGAATTGATCTTTCTGTTCTCGCATGCTCTGCTCTTATGATTGCCATAATTCTATCGGCTGCATTGTTGACTTCATCGTTAACAACAATATAATCGTATTTATGAGCAAGCAAAAACTCAGACTCTGCTTTTTTCATTCTTTTTTCAATCAGTTCTATAGGCTCAGTGCCACGATTCTTCAATCTTTCATATAGAGCTTTTTTCCCTGGTGGAACCAAGAAAATAAATACAGCTTCTTTCATTTGTTTTCTTACTTGAAGTGCACCTTCCACCTCAATCTCCAAAACAACTTCTTTGCCTCGATCAAGCTGCTCTTCCACTTTATCACGAGGTGTGCCATAATAATTACCGACAAACTCAGCCCATTCTAGGAATTTATTTTCCTTGATTCTTTTAATGAATGTCTCTTTGTCGACAAAATAATAATCAACACCTTCTACTTCATCTGGTCGTGGAGTTCTTGTAGTCATCGATACAGAATAGACGAGATCATGGTGTGGCATTTGAAATAAAGCCCTACGAACAGTACCTTTTCCAACGCCTGAAGGACCTGAAATGACAACTAATAAACCTTTTTCATTAAGTTTCATAGGATCCTCCTTCTGTGATTGATGTTACTCCCTATTATATATGATAAATGATGGAGTGTAAATAGATTTATCCATATTTGGAATAGAATAACGCTTACAAAAGAGATTATCGCTTTAAATTGTGTTAAAATAGTCATGAGGTGTCATATGGTTTTCGATGGATTTTTTATATATCATTTAATAGAAGAGTTAAATAGCCAATTGGAAAAAGCACGATTGGAAAAAATCTATCAAACGGGTGAATATTCGTTTGTTTTTGTGTTTTATTTAAGAGGACAAAGATTATTTATGAATCTTAATTTGAGTTCACATCATTTTGGAGTATATCTGACTCAGACAAAATTAGAATCGACCATGAGTTCTCAATTCTTAATAACACTTAAAAAACATTTGGAAGGTGCCATTTTAAAGTCTATCGTTCAACATGAGACAGACAGAGTTTTTATTTTCCAATTTGTTGTTCACGATTTTTTAGATGGTCAGGTTCATAAAAATCTAATTTTTGAAGCTATGGGCAAACATTCTAATTTATTATTAGTCCAAGACAATGTCATTTTAGACACCTATAAAAAGATGTTTTTTGCTGAAGGAAGACAATTGTTGCCTCAAGCTCAATTTGAGTTCTTTCCTTCTGATAAGCTACCCTTTCATCAAATTGATTATTCTAAAGTATTTTCTTATCAGGATATCGTTAATCAGTATATGGGAGTTTCACCCTTCTTAGCAAGATATCTAATTGATCACAGAGTTCAGCTTTCAGATATAAAAGTAAAGCCAACATGTGCATTAGACCTTAAAAAAGACTATGTATTTGATATTTTTGAAGATAGCACACAAAAAAAATATTTTTCATCAATTTCACTCATGATGGATCTAGATTCAGATCAAGCTTCTCAATCCATTTCTTCTCATGCATTGTTTATTGAAAAACAACTCAAAAAGTATACGAACAAAAAAGAACAACTCATTTTGATGCAAGACCAAACTCTACTCAATTTAGAAAACAAGGGTAAAGGAGATTTAATTTATCAATCAGGATTACCTTTAGATGAGAAAAATTCATCTATTGAAGTTCTTGGTTCAACCATTCATTTAGATCCGACTAAAACTTTAAATGAAAATGCTCAAACTTTCTACAAAGCTTATCAAAAGGCGAAACGAACATTAGATCATATCAAAACTCAAAATCGTGAAAATGAAGAAATGATCAGTCTATTTGAAGAATATAAGACATATCTGGAGCTATCTTTAGGTGAAAATATTAAGGACTTTGAGTCTGATCTCGTTCAACTCGGCTATAAAGCAAAGCAGAAATCTCCTCAAAAGAAGCAAAACAAGAAGCCCAATATTCTTAAATTAATTGATGGCGACATCCATTACTATATCGGAAAAAATAGTCTTCAAAACGAATATATTACACATCAAATAGGTAACAAAGATGATTATTGGTTCCATGTCAAAGATTTTCCTGGATCTCATGTTTTAGTAGATGCCCCAAAGCTTAATGAAGCAATCATTAGAAAAGCTTCGATGCTAGCTGCTTATTTTTCTAGCATGAAATATTCCTCATCAATTCCTGTTGATTACACTCAGATTAAGTATATTAAAAAGATTGCTGGCAAGCCTGGTTATCATGTCTCATATAAGAATCAACAAACCATGTATATTGATATAGATGAGAAAAAAATTGAGAACTATTTAAAAAACGTCTAATTTAACATAATTTAGACTTTTTTTAATCTTTGGGGCAAATCAGTTGATAGAAACCCTTCTTTGATGTAAGATAGAATTATAAATAAGGAGGATATAAAAATGAAATTTGAATTACCTAAATTACCCTATGCATATGATGCACTCGAACCTTTTTTTGATGCGAGAACTATGGAAATCCATTACTCAAAACATCATCAAGGCTACACTAACAATTTAAATGCAGCATTAGAAAAACATGCTGATCTATCAACACCATTAGAAACATTACTCGCTGATTTATCTTTGGTCCCATCAGATATTCGTACTGCTGTACAAAATAATGGTGGTGGCTATTATAATCACGCTTTCTTCTGGCCTTTACTTAAGGTTAACAATGGGGCATTACCCACAGGAAAACTTTTAAATGCGATCAACTCTAACTTCGGTTCATTTGATGCTTTTAAAGAAGCTTTTGGAAATGCAGCTAAAACAAGATTCGGTAGTGGTTGGGCTTGGCTCATTGTAACACCAGAAAAGACCCTCAAGGTCTTATCTACTGCAAACCAAGATACACCTCTTGCTGAAGGTAGTCCAATCTTAGGCCTTGATGTTTGGGAACATGCTTATTACTTGAACTATCAAAATAGACGTCCTGATTATGTTTCAGCATTCTTTAGTGTCATCAATTGGGATAAAGTACAAGAATTGTACAAAGCAGCTTTATAATTATAAAATCGAAAAAAGAAAAGAACCAACAGCGATGTTGGTTCTATTTTTTTATCCTGTGATTTGAGCAACGTCAGTAATGACAATTTCTTCAAATTCTCGTGATTCGCCAACTCTTTCAATTGTTTTCTTAAATACAATGGGTCCAACAATTTCAAAGAATAGGATTCCAGCAAGTACGATTGTTTTAACTAAAATAGCCTCAGGTGCTGGAAAAATAGATGAAACAGCAACTAACATCCCAATTTCAACCCCACCTTGCGGAAGTAAGCATAATCCAGTTGCATTTCTGACAACCTTAGGTGATTTTGCGATAACAGCACCAAGATACGCACCACCAATTTTACCAATCGATCTAAAGACGATATAAATAATTGCTATGATACCAGCTACCTTAAGCACTGATAATGATAACTGTGCACCTGCTAACGTGAAGAAAATGATGATGAGAGGTCCACTAAAATTACTTAATGCTGCACCTTGAATTTCAAATGGTTCTTTCTTAATGAAGTTTGTAAAGGTCATCCCAACCATCATAGGTGTCAAAATCATTGATAATTCATAGCGATGTGCAATAAACACTGAGATCAAAACTGTTGATAAGGATAAGACAAGATAAGCAATATATCTTTCTCTTTTTGGCATTTTTGTTACAAAGAATTTAGATGCTAAGCCTAATACTCCACCTAATACAGCACCAACTACAACTGATAAGGTTACTTCAAGTAATGGTAGTAATAAAGCTGTTTGGATGTTGAGTTGTCCTCCAGCTATCAAGCTAACAGAGATCGTTGTAAACAATCCAAATATGATAACCCCGATGATATCATCTATTCCAGTAACGGGAACAACTGTATCAACAACCGGTCCTTTAGCTTTAATCTTTTTGATAATAACCATGATTGGTGCTGGAGCAGTTGCAGTTGCAATTGCTGAAAGCGTGAGTGCCAACCAAAGTCTTCCATCAATTAAATATACCATGGTAAATACAATCAGTGCAGTAGCTAATGCCTGAACAATGGTGATGATGATAATTGATTTACCACTTTTTTTAACTTTAGGTAACCATAGTTCAGTACCAATCTGGTAAGCAATAATCCCTAAAACGAAATTTGTAATGACATCAAAACTAGCGACAGTTTCAACTGAAATGACATTAAAGACACTTGGTCCTAGTAATATACCTGCAACAATATAACCTGTAATTTCTGGTATTTTAATGAGCTCAGCAAGCTTTCCTAATACAAAGCCAAAGAGCAATGTAAGTGATAAAAATAATAAAAACATATAAATATCCATAAAATATAACATCTCCTTCATGTGTTGCCACATTGTTTTATTATACTCCATTTGACCTATTTATCAAGGAAAATATATACTTTATTAGAAATAAAAAAAAGGAAGCGCTTGCTTCCTTTAATTATATATGAGTTTCTATGATTGCATAATCTCCATCGTCTCTTCTATAGACAACATTTGTTCTTGATGTCTCCTTATCTAAGAACACATAGAAATCATGACCTGATAGCTCCATGGCTGCAATTGCTTCATGTGAAGTCATTGGAACCAATTCAATTTTCTTATTTTTAACGAGCTGACTAGCTAAAATATCCTTTTCAAGAGATTCAGCGTCAAATTCATTTGAATAGGCTTGCTTAATGCCCTCTTTTTCCAAATTATGTTTTAATTTATCCTTATGTCTTCTGATTTGTGCAACGAGTTTATCATTTGCTTTATCGATTGCTGCATACATGTCAATGTCAACTACTTCTGCCCGTAATACAGTACCTTTAGCAGGTATGGTAACTTCAATCTTATGGTGATCTTTATACACCTTACAAACAACTCTTACTTCAGAGATAACCTCTGGTCCAAAAAAGGAAACAACTTTGCTAAATCTCTTTTCTGCATAATCTTTGATCGCATGTGTTGGTACAAAACCATTCTTGCCTAATACTTCGAATTTCATAGTTTTTCTCCTTCTTCTATATTTTCATAAAGCGTCAGTAAATAAATGTTACCTAGCTTTAGAGAATCCAATGTTAAAAATGAAATGTCTTTAAAATCATCAAGATACAAAAAGATAGCGTCTTGATACTTGGTTAGATAATGCTTCAAATAGGGTTTAATAAATGACATATAAGCGATACCTGAAACATGAGAATCACCCCTTATCATTGAATTGTGAAAGATCATAGCTTCTTCAATTGGAATCATCTCACTTTTGGGTGACAATGGATACATCATATAACACATCTCACAAATATGATGAATCTCAGGGTCAAACAAATTGAGAATTGTTTTTTTTGTTTTTACTTTTTTTCCACAAATACCACAAAGCATAACAAGCCCTCCTAATTGATATTAGTTGGGCTTGTTGGAGTTTACTTTTTATAAGCTTCTACTATTTTATCAATTAGCATGTGAGGAACTTCTTCATATCTGAGGAATTCACGTGTGAATGAACCACTGCCTTGAGTCATAGCTTTTAAATCAATTGCATATTTAACAATTTCTGCTTCTGGAACTTCTGCAATAACGACTTGGAATCCTTCAGTTTGATTCATACCAAGCACACGACCACGTCTTTTATTCATATCACCCATGACATCACCAACAAATTGATCCTTAATCGTTACTTCAACTTTTACGATAGGTTCTAAAATGGTAGGTTGACATGTCTTAATCGCATCCTTAAATGCTAGTGCTGCAGCAAGCTTAAATGATAATTCATTGGAGTCAACAGCATGATATGATCCATCATACAATGTGGCTTTCACATTGATAACAGGGAATCCTGCAAGTGGACCATGCTCAAATGCTTCGATAAGTCCTTTTTCAACTGCTGGGAAGTAGTTTCTAGGAACAGCACCACCAAATACATCTTCTTCAAACTCAAAGAGTTCTTTTGAAGGTTCGAATTTGATCCAAACATGTCCAAATTGACCAGCACCACCAGATTGTTTCTTATGTTTACCTTCAGCTTGAACTAATTTCTTAATGGTTTCACGATAAACAATTTTTTGTTCGTCGATATCAACATCAACTTTAAACATGGTTTTCATTCTTTCAAGGACATATCCTAAATGTGTCATGCCTTGTCCGCCTAATAATAATTGAGCAGTTTCTTTATTTCTTCTAATCTCAAATGTTGGATCTTCTAGATTCAAGCGATGAAGTGCCATCGAGATCTTATCTTCATCATTTTGGTTTTTAGGATGAACAGCAATATAAATAACAGGTGTACCTACTGATACAGGTTGATAAACAATCTGGCTCTTTGGATCTGTTAATGTGTCGCCTGTTTCAATACCATCAATCTTAGCAACCGCTGCCATATCTCCAGCATGAAAGAAATCACATGGAATTTGGCTTTTTCCGCGGATTGCAAATAGATTTGTTATTTTCTTTGAATCGCCTTTATTTGATAGGACAACATCTTGTCCATTCTTTAATGTACCTGAATTGATCTTCAAAACATTGATTGCACCTAAGAAAGGATCGACGGTTGTTTTGAAAACATAAGCTGAAAATGGTTCATTATCACTTGTCAAGCGTGTGATAGAGTCACCAGTTTTAGCATCTTTACCAACAAGTGGTTGTAATTCATCTGGTGTTGGTAAATAATCGACCAGCATGTTAAGTAATGTTCTTACACCAATCGTTTTAGTTGCACTACCCACGATGACTGGAGTCAGTTCACCATCAATGATTCCAGCACGAAGTGCTGTCTTTATTTGATCTTCTGGTATTTCTTCTCCAGAAAGATATAAATCTAATAATTCCTCAGAAGTTTCAGCAACACTTTCTAAAATCATATTGTGTAGCTCTTCGACTTTTGCTTTCTTTTCTTCCCAAATTTCAGCATCGTGACTGTCTGTGCCATCATAGATTCTTGCTTTCATTTCAATGACATTAACAAATCCTTCGAAATTTTCATTATGACCAATTGGCCAACAGAAAGGAACAGCTTTTTTACCTAATTTTTCACGAATTTCATCTAGTACTTCTTCAAACTTGACATTTTCCTTATCCATTTTATTAACATAGATAATTGCTGGAATATGGCGTTTTCTGATTTCACTCCAAACACGTTCTGTACCTACTTCAACACCTTTGCTGGCATCGATTAAGATAACTGCACCTTTAACAACTTCAAGTGCTTGGCTTAAATCTCCTACAAACTCATCACTACCTGGAACATCTATAAAGTTTAACTTATAGTCCATCCATTCAACTGGAATGACACTGAGTGAAAGACTTGATTGTTTTGTTTGTTCTTCGACTAAATAGTCTGAAACTGTATTCTTACGCTCAACTTCTCCCTTTTTTTCAATCGCTTTGCCTACATAAAGTAGAGCTTCAGATATACTTGTTTTGCCTGATCCTTGATGACCTAATATTGCAATGTTGCGAATCTCTTTGGTTGAATACTCTTTCATCCTAAACCTCCTGTAATCGTTTACATATTCTATACCCATATTATAGCATAAACTTGTCCTCAGCAAATCGATTTTATATAGAAAATATGAAATTTCACATAAGTCACAAAAGATGCTATAATATAGACGGTGAAAATATGAGAAAACTAGCTATTAAATTAATTGAATGGTATCAAAGAGACATTTCTCCAAATAGCAATCACAAATGTAGACATTCCCCTACATGTTCAGCATATGCAAAAGAATGTTATGTGCGCTTTAATTTTTTTAAGGCTTCGTTTTTGAGTGCGAAAAGAATTCTATCATGCAATCCTCTATTTAAGCCTCGCTATGATCCAGTTCCTGAAAAGAAAATTCGCGTAAAAAAAGAAAAAACCAATGACTAAATCATTGGTTTATTTTTTTTAGTTTAGCTTTCTCTTGTTGATTCTTAATCACTTTTTGTCGTGTAAAGGATTCTCTTTCCTTTTCTTCTAATGCTTCAGTGATGAATTTAATGTTTTCTTCAAATTTTGGTATCACAACATTTTCTAATGCATTTGCTCTTTTTTGGGCTTTTCTTATGGCATTTGCAAGTCTATACGTTGAATTATCAACTTCTGCAAGCTTGACTGTCAAGTCTCTGACCTTTAAAAAACATTTATATGCAAAATCGAATTTAGTGTTTGTGTGTGAGATACCATAAGTGATTTTAACATGTTCTGCTTCATGGGTTACCTTAGGTATTTCAACGCCCATGACACTTTTATAGGATACAGATATGCCTGAATCTACAGGAATAGATTGAGCGATATCATTAACTATACCTAAAGTGATATTGGCATCTTGCAGTGCAAGATATGCTTTCTTATAGGTTTCAGATATCTCATTACGCAATAAACGGACATCCTCAAGAAGACTCATCATTTCATGGATTAAAATATTTCTTTTTCTATCCATGAGTTCAAAGCCTTTATGTGCTAATTGATTAGATTTGATTAATGTCATTAAATTCCCTTTTGTAGGAAAAACCTGTTCACTCATCAATTACATCCCCTTTAGGGCACTTATGATTGGTCTTGTAACAATGTGGAAACGTTCAACTGCGCGTTCATGATTATAAAACTTGTTAATCATCTTTTCATCTAATCTACTTAATTCATCTTTAGGCAATACTGATAATAAATCCCAACCTAAGTCAAGTGTATCAATGATAGAACGATTGGTTTCAAAACCCTGTCCGATGAAATGCTTTTCGAACAGCTTTCCAAATTCTATATATTGTCTATCTACAGGAGATAACTCATCTTCACCAATGACTGAAGCTAGACTTCTGGCATCTTGAACTTGTGCATAAGATGCAAACATTTGATTGGCAACATCCGAATGATCATCTCTGGTATAGCCAGCTCCAATGCCATCTTTCATCAATCTGGATAATGATGGCAAAATACCAACTGGAGGAAATATTCCAACCTGATTAAGATCTCTGCTTAAAACAATTTGTCCTTCTGTGATATAACCGGTTAAGTCAGGAATTGGGTGGGTGATATCGTCATTAGGCATAGTTAAAATTGGTATTTGTGTCACACTGCCTTTGGCTTGTGATACAATTCCTGCTCTTTCATATAAGGAAGCTAAATCCGAATATAAATATCCTGGATAACCTTTACGTCCAGGAATTTCGCCTTTACTGCTTGAAAACTCACGTAGAGCTTCACAATAAGATGTAATATCAGTCAAAATGACTAATACATGGATATCATGCTTAAAAGCAAGATATTCAGCGGCTGTCAGTGCAAATCTTGGTGTTAGGATTCTTTCAATAATAGGTTCATTGGAAAGGTTGAGAAACATAACAACCTTATTCATGACACCTGCTTCTTCAAATGAATGTCTAAAATAAGCAGCGACGTCATTTTTCACGCCCATTGCAGCAAACACGATACAAAAGTCATTGCCCTTACTTTCAGCAATCTTGGCTTGTTTAACAATTTGGACTGCAAGTTCATTATGAGGCATACCAGATCCAGAAAAGATGGGTAATTTTTGTCCTCTGATTAATGTTGTGAGTGCATCAATCGAACTGATACCGGTTTGAATATAGTCCCTTGGATATATTCTGGAGACTGGATTTAAAGGCTGTCCGTTAATGTTTCTTTTTTCATCAACAAAAACCTCACCCAATCCATCGATTGGACGACCAGAACCATTAAATGTTCTTCCTAAAATTTCTTTGGATAAAGACATTTCAACAGAGTGACCTGTAAATTTAGTTTTTGTGTTGACAAGAGAGATATTTTGCGTACCTTCAAAGACTTGGATAGCTACTTTCTCGCCTTCCATTTGGACAACACGACCAAATCGTGAAGATCCATCATTGAGCTTAATTTCGACCATTTCCTCAAAGCCAACGCCTGTTACCCCGTCTAAGAATATGAGTGGTCCTTTAATCTCATCTAATCCGATATATTGGAGATTCATCTTTGCCTCCTTTAGTGAATTCTTTTGATAATGCGATCAATCGTTTTTGGATATTCGTCAAATTTTTCTAATTCATCATTAGCAACATCATATTTCATCTTGATAATTGATTCAAATATACCTGTATCAATTAGTGTAGAAAGTGACCGTCCACTTTCAATAAAGCTTTTAGCTTTCTGATTAAGATATAAAATGACATCCATCATCTGAAGTTGTTTTTGTAGTGGCACATAGGTATCATCTTTATGAAAAGCATTTTGTTGTAAAAAGCCTAAACGAATGACCTTTCCTACTTCTATAATCAGTTTTTGATCATCAGGTAATACATCACTACCAATGAGCTTAGCAATTTCTAATAATTTATTTTCCTCAGATAAAATACCCATAATAGCTTGTCTATTAGTTAGAAATCTGGGGCTCACATTTTGATCATACCATTTTGATAAATCAGTCACATATTCAGAATAACTTGTATTCCAATTAATTGCTGCATAATGTCTTTGATAAGCAAGTTGCTTATCTAAAGCCCAAAAGCTTCTCACAAATCGCTTTGTATTTTGAGTAACAGGTTCCGAGAAATCTGCTCCTTGTGGAGATACCGCACCAATGATCGATACAGAGCCTTCATGACCACTTAAGGTCTTCATGTAACCAGCACGTTCATAAAATTGTGAGATACGGCTAGGCAAATATGCAGGAAAACCTTCTTCTGCAGGCATTTCTTCAAGTCTTCCACTGATTTCACGAAGTGCTTCTGCCCAACGAGAGGTTGAATCCGCCATGAGCGCCACATGATAGCCCATATCACGGTAGTATTCTGCAATAACGACACCTGTGTAGATGCTTGCTTCTCTTGCTGCTACGGGCATATTAGAGGTATTAGCAATCAGCACAGTGCGTTCCATAAGTTTCTTATTGGTTCTTGGATCAATCAATTCACCAAATTCTTCTAGAACTTGGGTCATTTCATTTCCGCGCTCACCACAACCGACATAAACTATCAAGTCTGCATCACACCACTTAGCAAATTGGTGCTGCATCATTGTTTTTCCTGTCCCAAATCCACCTGGAACAGCTGCTGCTCCACCTTTAGCAATGGGGAATAATGTATCAATGATCCGTTGCCCACTAATTAAAGGGACAGAGATTGGTATTCTATTTTTAACTGGTCTAGGCGTTTTGATTGGCCATTTTTGGACCAAGGTAAGTTCGTATGTTTGTCCGTGCGTATCTTCTGTTTTCACAATGACATCATGTAACTTATATGAACCGTTTTTAGCAACAAAAGTGACTCTGCCATCCATGCCTTTAGGCACCATCAGCCTGTGCTCAATTGTTTCAGTTTCTGGTATCGTCGCATATATTTGTCCAAAACGCAATTCGTCATCGATTTTAACAGATAATGTCACATCCCATAATTGTTTGCTATCAAGCGATTCAACATCACTACCTATAGGAATAAAAATGCCTTCATTTTCAGATATTATTTTTAAAGGACGTTCAATACCATCAAAAATATTTTTGAGTAGTCCTGGTCCTAATAAAGCTGATATGGGTTCTCCTGTTGATAAAACTGGTTCACCAATCACGAGGCCAGTTGTCGATTCATAAACCTGAATGGTTGTGCTTTCATGGCTAATCGAAATCACTTCACCTAGTAATTTATTATTTCCTACGAAAACCATTTCTAACATCGAAAAATCAACAGCGTTTTTAACGGTAACAACTGGTCCATTAATCGAATAGATTGTATTTTTCATCATTGTTACCTCCTATTTTCTGATAAATAATTTAGAGTTCTTGTAGAACCATTCTTTTTGTTCAGCAAATTTAGAATCAATGGTTTCATCAATAACGATGCCTTCTTTTTCAATCATTGCTTCAAAACCACCCAAATGCAGATTTAAAGATTTGATGATTTCATAAGATGATGTCACATGATCCTTAATTAATGAAGGAAGATGAGTATCTCTATCAGAGATTGTAAAAATGACATGTTTTGATTTTGCTAGATCATTGATTTTAACAAGTTTCTCTTCCATAAGTTTTTCATAATCTTTAGAAGTGATGAACTGATAAATTTGGTCTAAGACAGCATGAAAAACAATGTTGGTCATGAAAGTTCTTTCCTTAATCAACTTTTCATCATAGCCTACACTAATTTTATTGAGCTTATCTTGATAATCCATTTGTAATTCTTTTTTTGCTCTATTCAATTCAAGCTCTTTTTTAATTGAAAGTTCTTCAGTGATCTTTTTCATCTCTTTGGCATAGAGATAATCAATTTCTTTGTGAAGCTCCTCAATTTTCTTTTCAGACTCTCTTTTGATGGCCTTATCAAAATATCTGTAAAGCTGATCTTCATTATAATATGCCATATACGTTCACCTCACAATTTGATGCCAATGGCTTCGCTCACATAGCGGTCAATTGCTTCACCGATTTTGGCATTTCCATGGCGATCAGGTATTTCAACAATAAGCTTTTTGGGCTGTGTCAATTTGAGTTCAGAGATGATATTTGGGGCTAGTTCGACCAATTTGGTCGTGACTAAAATAATGGCAATAGATTCGTCACTCAAAGCAGTCTCAAGCGTACTTAAGAATTCTTTGAGTTCATGAACAACAACACCATCAATACCCACAAGCCTCATCCCAACTTGTGTATCCACATTATCGCTTATTAAGAAAAATTTCATTTGAATCCTTCTTTCTTAAAGCTTGCCGATAATTAAAATTGACATTAATAAACCGTAAATGGCAACCCCTTCACCAAGGGCTACGAAAATCAGTGATTTACCAAAGTTTTTTGGATTTTCAGAGAATGCTCCAATCGCTGCAGGTGCAGCTGCTGCTACGGCAATACCAGCACCAAGCGCTGACATACCAGTTGCTAATGCAGCACTCAGAAAGCCTAAGCCTTGAGCAATCGTACCTGTCATTAAATCTACAGGATCTCCTTCAGCACCAAAAACTGTGCCTTTGAAAAACAGTTGTACGACAAAGACAGCCACAATAATTGTGAAGAATCCGACAACATGTGTAAGAAGTCTGTTTTTTGCTGATCTTATCGATACTTTTCCTTTAAAAACTTTGATTAATGGTAGTGATACCAATACAATCAGTAACATCGGCAATATAATTTCAAAAAAGTTTAACATATACAATCCTCCTAAATGATCTATTGATTAACTGCATTAAATGCAATTCCGTTTCCTTCATAATATCTCGAAAACATTTCATAAAACTGAAGTCTTAATACTTGAATACCAACAATCATGCCTTCAAGTCCCATCACAAATAAATTACCAATGATTAAGACAATCCATCCTGAATTGCCAACCATTTCCATAAGTGTCATGACAACGAGCATCATTCCAGCATGTGATAAGATAAATCCGCCGACACGCAAGAATGACATGGTGTTTGTCACATAAGATAAGATAATTTCAAACAATTCAAAGAATCCTTCAACGAAAAATCCGCCAAAACCAGTAGGAAACATTTTTTCATGATGGAATGCACGCTCAAGTGGTTCCTTAAGAAAAATCAAGATGAGTGGTATAACAGCAAACCCTAATATCGTAAAAACATTAAATGCTGAGATTCCCAAGCCTAATTGAAGTGCAGCTCCAATTAAGATAAATCCATATAAGATCAATCCTGCAAACCCATTATGGGATGCAATCAATTCAGCGTAGTGTTTTCTCTTGATTAATGTGATGATATTAAGAATCATGGCAATTACGATAAGCATAGCTCCTAAAGCAATGGCTGCAATCAGTAATGTCATTGTAAAATCAGAATCCATGACATGTATCGGCTTATCTGCTAATCCCAACACCTGAGTGTAAAATGGTGTTAGAAAATCCTCTATACCAAAGAATGATCCATACAAGAATCCAAAGAATGCTGAAGAAATACCAATGCGAATGCCGATTGCTCCTAATTGCATTTTCTTATACTTAAGTAATAGGTATCCCAATAAGATTAATAGTAACCCTTGGCCAAAATCACCAAACATTAATCCAAAGAGCAAAGCGTAGGTGATTGCGACAAAGGGTGTGGGATCAATTTCACCATAAGAAGGAAGACCATACATTTCAACAAACATCGCAAACGGTTTACTAAACCAACCATTTTTTAACTTGGTTGGTGGCTGAAAGCGTCGATCGCTATATGCATCATTGACTTCAATTTCAACATCGTCAATATCAGCAAATGTATGCTTAAAATCTTCAACATTTTCCTCTTGAACAAATCCTGAGATACTGAATTTATCACCTAGACCTACAACATACTTCTTGGCTTCATAGATACGATTTAAGAAGAGTAATTCTCCTTTGATATGTGATAATTTTGGATTACATTCTTCAATCATCTTCTTTAATTCCAAACGGTATGAGTCAATCATGATCTGTGTATTCTCAATTTCGGAATTAAGTGCTCCAACAGCATCTTTAGGTGTTCCATGAACAAAATCAGGAATGAAAATTCTTTCAAAGAATAGTGAAGAGAAAATGTTATCTACTTCACGTTTATATTCACCAGTTGTGAAATACATACACCAGCTATTATTGCTATCATGATTAAATGATTTAAAAACAAAAGGCTTATTCTGAAAGAATCTTAGTTTTTCCACACTATCATTAGGTAATCTGCCAAATCTGATATTGATGTATTCACTTGCAAACAAGTCATCTAGTGCGATGTCCAGATTTTGAATATTTTGCACTTGAATTAAAGCATCTTTATATTTTAAATTATGCTCATCAAGTTGTTTGATCAGATCTAATTCTGCTGAAAGTTTGCCTTTTAACTCATTTAAAAATTCATAGATTTCATTAAAGGTATACTCTTCTTCTCTGGTTTCTATATCAGGTAAATGAAGATCATATCTATTTTCTATGTCTTCAAGCTCAGCTAAAAGAGGCTGACAAGGATTTTCAGCAACAAGTGATGTGAGTCCATGTACCTTTTCAACAATCTCACTTGCTTGGACAGGATGAAATCCTTTGAGGTCGATGAATTTGTAGAGTATGGTATCTAACTTGCTGATGTTAGCAGTTAGATCGATGAACTTAAGTTTTGCAATACTCATGTGTTCCTCCTAGTAAATCAACATCTGCTTGATCAGATTTTCATCAACTTGATATCTGATGCCTTCAATGATATTGGTCAAGTTTTCTACTTCAAAGTTACTCAAAGTAACAAAAGCCAAATAAATTTTTGATACCTCTGTTGAAAAATACATAAACTTCTTAGCAAGATCATATCTGATACGACCTGCATAATATTCTACATAAATATAATCCTTATCACTTATAAATCTAGAAAATTCTGATTGTGATAGATATTTCAATATTGCATCTGGATCTGATATATTAATAATTTCATCTATTTTTTGTTCGCTGATTCTTGTGTGTTTTTTAATCAAAACACTTTTTATTGTTGCAGGATCAGACTGATAGAATTTTTTTAGTCTGTAGATTTTAATGATATTTGAAAGTTCTATTCGCGTTTGAAATAGACTCTCTAAATCCTTTAAAACTGAGCCTTTAAAATATTTTTCAATTCTACGAAATGCTTCATCATAGTAGTAGTCTTCTAATACAAACTCCACATCTAAATAACGAATATTATCATTTGATCTAGTATCGTAGGGGAGTAGTCTTTTGTAATATGGCGTATTTTCTAAAGCTTCTAATAATTCATGAAAATTGGTAGCTTTTAAAATCTTTGACATGTCAATTGTTGTATGGATGTCAAAGAAATAGGGAACTTTACCTTTATTTTCTTCAACTTTGTTAGAGATCATCGTTCTTAGTGAAGATAGAATAACTTCATTTTCTTGGTGCACAATGTCAAGTTCATAAAACTCAATATCCTTGGTATAGACTTGCTTGATCAAGCGAATGATTTGATCAAATGAATTTTTTTTAATCAAGCCCTCTAAATTTCCTCGGTGAATGGATCCTTCTTGAACATCCTTGAGAATGACTTGATAATTTTCATGTTTTTTTAGAAAACCGACAAGATCTGCTAATGACTTGAATTTCGCCATCTTTTCATATTCTTCAGGCTTAATAAAGTTTCCATAGATTGACTTGGCTTTGGTAATGATTGCGTTATTAGCCCAAGAACTCATAAATTGATCTCCTTCATCGGTATTTTATCGTGCTTGCTAAAAGTTCTAAAAAGATATGATTATTATACCATAATCATGGTGCTTAATCATTTGATAGACTCTTTAGGAAATTTGTTATAAATGATGATCTTAAAATTTTATATGACAAACCATTGATGCTTGACATGCTTAGGTGGTAGGATGCGCCGATCACTGAATGGATCCTTAACCTCAATCTCTAATGAATTGATTGATTCAAAGGCTTGTTTAAAGTCATCAATTAGAGTTATATCTACAAAACTGACGATACTGAATTTATTGCCCATGCCTAAAACATATTTTTTCGCATCAAATACCCGATTAAGGAATAATAGCTCACTCTTTATTTTTGCCAATTCAATGAGATTGTCATCTAATAATTGTTTGCGTTCTTCTTGATAAGTGTTGATCATGACTTGGATAGTTTTAATTTCACTTTCGAGTGCATCCTTAGCATCTTTTGGTGTGCCATGAACAAAATCCGGGATGATGATTCTCTCAAAAAGCATTGAAGAGAAAATATTATCGACTTCGCGCTTATATTCGTTTGTTGTGTAGTACATACACCAAGTTCTATCTCGATTATGATTGAAAGTTATGAAAACAAATGGTCGATTCATAAAATGCTTCAATTTGTCTAAGCTATCATTAGGAAGTCTGCCAAATCGAAAAAAAACATATTCACAAGCAAATAAATCATCTAAAGGTACTTCAAGATTCTCTATATTTCTGACCTGAATCATAGCATCATGATATTTATCAACTTCATCTTCAAGCTCAGTTATCTTTTTAGAACGAGACTCGAGGTCTTCACTTAAATCACTGATGTATTTTTCCATTGAACGAAAATCATAGTTTGGATCTTTGAACTCAGTATCAGGTAGATTAAGCTGATATTTAATTTCCATTTCCTCAATCAGATCTAGCATAGATTGGCAAGGGTTATCAGTTTCTAGTGAAGTTAGTCCGTGAACCGTATTTACAATTTCTGATGATAAGACAGGATGAACACCGTGTAAATCAATATATGACATGAGGACTTGATCCAGATTTTTCATATCTGAAATAAGTTCTACTAATTTAATTTTAATTGAACTCATAAATCCTCCCATCCTTAAATTCAAGAAGAAAATGATGAACAAATGTCCATCATATGGTTTTAGAGGCTATTTCACACACACCTTATAGATTTGTTCAATCCAAAGGTCCTTGTTATCCTCATACTGCTTTTGGATACTCTTAAGTGTTTCCTTATATGTCAGTAATTCATTCTTTTTCTTCTCTTGAATTTCAGCTTCATATTTTTCTTGAGTTAATTTAAGTGTTTTTTCAATTTCAGCAAGAAATTTTTGATGTAGTTTTTCAGTTTCTTTTTTTATCGTTTCATCCAAATGCTCTTTTTCTTTGGCTAGCTTACTCACTTCTTCTCGAGCTTTTTTGTCTAAATTGATGGTATCTTTGATGATGTTATGATGCATAATCTCACCTACATTTCTATTGATTTAATCCTTAATAAGCTCTAGCAAACCAGACAGTTTGCGTTGCTTTTTGATGAGTTACTGGGCATGTTTCAGTAATGAATGTTTGATCAAATGGAATAACTCTAGCTGTTGCTGTTGTATCCTTTTTGATTTGTATCTCAGCATCTTCTCCTGAAATACTCATTGCGACATATCCACCTTTTTTGATGTATTCTTTGAATTCATCATAGGTTTTTGCTTGGTATGTATTAGCTTCAACATGTTTAACAGCACGATCGTACATGGCATCATGCATATCTCTTAATATTGTGGGAATAGTTTCTAAAACCTCACTGAGCTGCATAACATGTTTGGCTCTATCATGACGAGTGACAAGTGTCACCTCATTTTTCTCCAAATCTCTTGGTCCAATTTCTATGCGAACTGGAACACCTTTCATTTCATACTCAGAGAATTTCCAGCCTGCTGACTTATTTGAATCATCAACTGAGACACGATATCCTGCTTTTTTAAGTGCATTAAATAATGTATGTGTCGCATTTTGGACGATTTCTTTTTGAGACTGAATTGGTATGATAACAACTTGTGTTGGAGCAACATAAGGAGGCAATACTAAACCTTCATCATCTCCATGAACCATAATCACTGCACCTAACAATCTGGTAGAGACACCCCAAGATGTTTGATAAGCATATTGTTGTTGATTATTTTCGTCTGTAAATTTGATATCAAATGCTTTGGCAAATTCTTGACCAAAGTAATGTGTAGTTCCTGATTGTAGTGCTTGACCATCATGCATCAATGCTTCAATGCTATAGGTTTCAACTGCACCAGCAAATTTTTCTTTTTCTGTTTTTCTACCTGTAACAAATGGAATCGCAAGAAGTTCTTTTCCTACCATCTTATAGATTTCAAGGATATCTAATGTTTCTTTTCTAGCTTCATTTTCTGTTGCATGAACTGTATGACCTTCTTGCCATAAAAATTCTTTTCCTCTTAGGAAAGGACGTGTTGTTTTTTCCCAACGGACAACACTGCACCATTGATTATAAAGCTTAGGCAAATCGCGATAAGAATTAACAATTTTTTGATAGTGCGTGCAAAAAAGCGTTTCTGAAGTAGGTCTGATAATGAGTCTTTCAGCGAGTTCTTCAACACCTGTAGTGGTTATGATTGCTGTTTCAGGAGCAAATCCTTCAACATGATCTTTTTCTTTTTGAAATAGGGATTCAGGGATAACCAAAGGCATGTAGACATTTTGATGTCCAGTTTCTTTAAGTCTTTGGTTTAAATCTTGTTGAATACCTTCCCAAATTGCATATCCATAAGGACGATAGATAATAAATCCTTTAACTTCACTATAATCCATTAATTCTGCCTTGAGGCATAAATCTGTATACCATTGCGCAAAATCAGCATCTCTTGATGTGATTGCATCAACCATTTTTTTATTATTACTCATTTTATAATCATCCTTGTTTATTTTTTCTTTGCTTTCTTAATAACCGACATGACTACTCCAACTACGATAAACATGAAAAACCATGGTATTGTAATACCTAATCTCGTAGCGTAGAGGAAAAATCCGATAAAACCTATCAAAACAAAAAATCCACTAACAGCAACAATCATATTGATATTGTTGTTCTTTTGAGCTGTTTGTTTTTTATCGAAAAATGCCTGATCGTCTTGTGGAACGGAAAGCTTTTTATTTGTTTGATAGCGATCTTTATTATTCTTGTCATATTTATTGTCTTGCTCCACAAATAAGTCATCATATTTCTGAAAGATATTTACTTCTTTTTTTTCACTGTTTTTCATTTAATTTTTAATCAATATTGTTTTACCATCAACAAAATCGATTTTACGCTCCTTATATAGATGTCCTAAAGCACGTTTAAATGCTTTTTTGCTCATCTTAAATTCTTCATAGATTTCTTCAGGTGTACTTTCAGCTGTGAGTTGCATGTCACCCTTACGAATCATATGAGATAATATGATATTGGCATCGTCAAAGATAGCAATTTCTTTCTGTGGAGCAAGTGAACCGGTATATCCTTTTTCTGAATGGTAAACGACTTTAACGTTGACCTCTTGACCATATCTTAAGGTCTCTTTATACATGGAATGGTGAACAAAGATCCAATGTCCATCTTCCGTGATCAAATTGGCACCTTCACGACCGATTTTTTGTACTCTAGCCGGTATAGTTTTCTTAAGTTCAAGTGGCTCAGTTGGCTGTAATTTTGAATCTTCTTTTGAAACGAGTTTAGCAACCAATTTCCCTTTAACTTTAATGCTGACGTATAAAACATCATCTATTTGTGGCCATTCTTCCTTATCAAACGGCAAATCATCTGCTGATAAGAGTAATTCCTTGGCAATCCCCATATCCAAAAAGACACCTAGAGATTCATGAACTGCGGAAACTTTTAAGAATCCCGGTCGTAAAACTGTTATGATAGGTTCTTTTAAGGTTGCTGCTAATCTTCCTTTTTGATCAAAATAAAGAAAAGCATGGACAACATCACCAGATTTGAGTTCTTGAAACAAACTTTCATTATTATGCAAAAAAACTTCACCCTCATCCGAGTCAAGCATATACCCAATATCTGTCTTTCTGTTTACAACTAATTCGTTGATTTCTCCAACCATTAAGGACATATTATCACCACTCCTTATTTTATCATAAAATGGGGTATTAAGATAGGAATAAGAAAAAAAAGAGTGCCTAAGCACTCAGATGTCTAATTCCTTTAATACTTCTTCATATTGTTTAATCAGTAGTGTTTTAAAAAAACTTGTGAGAGGTTCTAAATCTTTATCTGATTTAAATGATTCAAGGCGTTCGATATATATTTCACGCATTTCTAATGGGATTGAGATTGGCAAATAATCACCTTGAATTAAAAAGTAATTTAATGCGAGTTTTGCTAATCTTCCGTTTGCATCAACAAATGGATGAATTTTAGCAATACTTGCGTGAGCATATGTTGCTTTTTCTAAAACTGTTCCTTCAAAATTTTCTATATTGATAAAGAATTTACTCATGCGATCATAAACTTTGACGTAATCTGGTGGTTGATGTGAAGCTCCAAAAATATTAATGTTAACATTTCTGTAAACGCCACCTTGGAAAATACCTTCAACTAAAATCTCATGAATGTCCTTTAATTTCTCTTCATTAAATGGTTTGTTTTCTTTTGCTTCTTTTTTTACATATTCAAAAGCTTTTAAGTGATTCAGAATTTCTTTTTGTTCTCTTTCGCTATATTCTAATAAAGCTTTGGCATGGCTGAGACGCTTTACATCCTCATAAGGAATTCTATTGTGACCTTCCATACCTACAGCATCGTAAGTGTAGAGTAATGCGAACTTCTTTTCAGCTTCTTCAATTTGCTGCTGCTCACACTCTTTAACTACGTTACATAGATGCTGACGCTCTACCTCTAATAGATCTTTCTCCATTTTACATCGCTCCCATCTTTTGATTAATTATAACATAAAAACGCTATCATAGACAAGAGGTAAGATAAAAACACGCAGATTGTGTGTTAGTCTTGAAGATATCTTTTTAAGAAAGCTTTTGTTCGCTCTTCTTTTGGGTGATTGAAGAGCTGATTTGGTGTTCCAATTTCAGCGATGACTCCTTGATCCATGAAAACAACACGATCAGAAACTTCTTTAGCAAATGCCATTTCATGAGTAACTATAACCATGGTCATTCCTTCGTTTGCAAGCTTCTTAATGACTGCAAGCACTTCTCCTACCATTTCAGGATCTAATGCTGAAGTTGGTTCATCAAATAGCATGATATTGGGGCTCATGGATAACGCTCGAGCAATCGCAACCCTTTGTTTTTGACCACCAGAAAGAAGGCCAACTTTTGCATAAATAAAATCTTGCATTCCAACCTTATTTAGGTATAATCTTGCAATTTCTTCAGCCTCTTCTTTAGTTTTTTCAAGAAGCTTGATAGGTCCTAACGTACAGTTTTGCAAAACATTCTTATTATTAAATAAATTAAATGATTGGAATACCATTCCGATATGCATTCTAAGCTGTTCTAAATTGGTTTTTGGATCCATTAAATCAGAACCTAAATAGAAGATATGCCCATCATCTGGTTCATTAAGTAAGTTCAAGCATCTAAGCAATGTCGTTTTACCTGATCCAGAGGATCCAATAATTGTGATGACTTCCTGTTCTTTGACATCTAGATCGATGCCATTTAAGACAAGCTGATCATCAAAGTGTTTGTGAATGTTTTTTATTTCTAAAATTGTTTTAGACATTGACTTCCACCTTCTTAACCTCTAGTTTTCCTTTTTCTAAACGTGCAAAAATCTTACCAGTAAAGAATGTTAGGATCAAGTAGATGATTGCTGCAATAAAGAAGCCTTCAACAATGCGGTAATTTGAAGATGTTGCAGATTGTGTAGCTTTAAAAATATCGACAACGCCTATGACACTTAAAACAGCCGTATCTTTAAGGTTAACAATGAATTCATTACCAATGGCTGGCAATGAATTCTTAATTGCCTGTGGCAAAACAATTTGAAACATGGATTGTTTTCTTGAGAAACCTAAGCTTCTAGCGGCTTCCATTTGGCCTTTATCAATACCATTGATCCCACTTCTAATCACTTCTGCAATGTATGCTGTTGTATTTAAAGTGACAACAAAGAGTCCAGCAACAAGCGGTCTCCACCAAGAAATGCCCAAAGGGGCAATGCCATAATAGAAGATCATTGCTTGTACAATCATTGGTGTACCTCTAAATACTGTAATATAGACTGTTGAAAAACCTTGTCCAAGTTTTTTAAAGAATATACTTAACGGATTATCTCTGCGGTGGTCAATTTCTTGGGTACGTAGAATAGTCAAAAAGAGGGATAGGATAAATCCCCCTAATGTACCAACCACTGATAAAAATAATGTAATCAGAATACCCCTGATAAAAAAGCTTGAATACGTATCAATCAAGTAATAAATCGTTTGGAAAAACTGATCTTTTGGTGGTAATATTGCATCAATCATGACTTATTCTTGAGGTTGTCTAAGCAAAGCATCCTGCATATATGTATTTCTTTGTTCTGTTGAAATATTTGCTAATGCTGCATTAACAGCTGCTAATAGATTTACATCTTCTTGTCTTAAAGCAACTGATACGATGACATCCTCATCAGATACTTCAAAACCAGATTCAGCTCCAAATTGAATAATTGTAAAATTACTGTTTGATGCTGCTAATCCTTGAGCAACAGGCAATTCAGCAACAAATCCATCAACTGAGCCTGATGATAATGCAACTGACAAAGCACTATAATTATTAAGTGTTGTTTGGTGTAAAACACCAGGAATCTGATCGATCAGACCATCTTGTAAAGTGCCTTCTTGAGCGACTATTTTCGCTCCAGTAAAATCTGATAATGACGTAGCTGATGCATAATTTCCATTTGTTCTTACAACCATGACTTGTTCAGATCTGAAATATTCATTACTGAAAGCTACTGTTTGTGCACGTTCAGCAGTTGGACTCATACCAGCAATAATCAAATCAATTTCTCCTGATGTCAAAGCAAGAATCAATCCATTCCAATCAATTGCACGAACAACCAACTCTAAGCCTAGCGAATCAGCAATTGCTTGTGCCATAACAACATCAAATCCATCAACATAAAAACCAGGTTGTCCATCTAATGGAACTGTGAAACTGTTTTCTGTTGGTGTTGACCAATTAAATGGAGCATAAGCAGCTTCCAAGCCAACAACAATTTGTGTTTCTACATCGAGATCAAATTGATCCTCATTTCCACATGCACTTAGTCCAACGACTAATGCCAAAACAATAAATAATCCTAAAACTTTTTTCATTCTCTCTTCCTCTTTCTTTTGTTTTTTTAACAAAAAAAGCATCCGAGAGGACACTTCACAAATAGTTTATATTCATGCTAGCGCCTCTACTTTCGTAGGAGTGTCATAAGTTTTCCTTATAACCCCATGCTTCGCTTATGCCTAAGCTAACATTCGGCGATGATTACCTTTCCATATCGTCATAGTCTGCCGACTCTTATATGTACTCTTTTGCATCGCTACCTCTATGCTCTTAAATTGTATATGTGCTATTGTAACATAGAAAATTCATATGTCAACAATAAAATAAAATGAAAACGAATACATAAAAATAGAAGGGGGACTCTTTCGAGTCCCCATACCTTTTGAAAATTTAGATTTTAGTTACGTTAGCCGCTTGTTGTCCGCGGTCGCCGTTTTTAACTTCAAATTCTACTTGGTCGCCTTCTGCTAATGTTTTGTAGCCTT
>Ga0180007_10000476_pt1 | contig 68021 bp, 60 predicted proteins | sample MM_PC_MetaG_FD_121122 | JGI IMG/M metagenome (GOLD analysis project Ga0180007, IMG submission 121122) | Groundwater microbial communities from the Aspo Hard Rock Laboratory (HRL) deep subsurface site, Sweden - MM_PC_MetaG | ecosystem: Environmental > Aquatic > Deep subsurface > Groundwater... | reverse complement strand
GTTCCCCAGAAAAAACCCTCAAGAATTGTAAAAACCCATCCCGTAAAAAATACAAGGAACCCCGCAATTAGAATATTTGATGAGGGGATTTTTTTAAACCGTGATGTATTTCCAATAAGGAAAAACAAAACACCTAAACTAAGTAAAAATAAAACAAGCTCACTTTTTTCAATCATCAGTTTTCCCTTAAAAAATTTTAATATTCTGGTTTATTTGGCTTAGTTGATATAATCATTCAATAAATTAATTAAAGGTTTTGCTTCCTCCGGCATGTTTACTTTATTGTCAAACAGAATATCCTGAATAGTAATGTCTTTTACATCGTAAAACTTTCTGTTGGCAGTGTCATCATTTAAAAGAAGTCCCCCTTCAAATGATGCTCCTGCATATAACCCTTTGGCTCTTGAATATACAAGTATGGCTGTCCCGGGGCCCACTTTGGCTTCTGCGTCTCTTCCTATAGGTCCTATTGCGGCAGAAGCATCCAACCCAATCTTAAATTTAGTTTTGTTTAACATTTCCATCCCGTCTTTGTTCATAATTAAAAATATAGAGTCAACCGATTGTCCGCCGATCTGCAGACCAAAACTGCCTTCGCCTGTTTTTACAAATGCCGGAGGACTCCACTCATTTGTAGTTTCGTCTTTAACAAGAACTATTCCCTGTCCTCCCTTTACTCCAAAAATAAATCCTGCTTTATATTGACGCAGAATTATTATTCCGTGACAGTTTTCCATGATTGATTGTGGAATGGAAGTATCAGGAGCTTCCATAATGTCTCCAAGATATTCTTGTGCTCTTTCAATGCGCGCTGTAAGTTCACCTCTTGTCTGAGCAAATCCTTTCGCTGGTACTAAAAGAAAAGTTACAACGAGCAAAAATACCACACTTTTTACTATGTTATTCATACTGTCTCCTTTCATTTCTTATTTCTACTGCTTTAGAATGGTTATTGAGTTTTTCTGCGTCGGTTAATGATTTTAAAAATGGTTCTAATTTTTGTAGTGAAGATTTTTCTGCGCTGATTATATTGATGCATTTAAGGAAATCTTTTACGCCTAAAGGCGAATCCCATCTGCCGGTTTGTGATGTGGGTATAATATGATTAGGTCCTGCGATATAATCTCCTAATGTTACAGGTGAATAGTTTCCTAAAAATACCGTGCCTGCGCTTTTTATTTTATCTAAAAAGGCGTGAGGGTTTTCAATCGCAAGTATAAGATGTTCGGGTGCTGATTCGTTAACTTTTGTGAAAGCTTCTTCTAAGTTGTTCGTTTTATAAATACCACCGTTGTTATCCCATGATTTTCGTGTATTTTCATCGCAATCTGCAAGAAGAGCTTTGATTTTCTTCTCTACTTCTTTGCATAATTTTTCGGATGGCGATAACAATATAGCGGGCGAATGCGGACCGTGTTCGGTTTGGGACAGAAGGTCGTATGCAATGAATTCTGCTTCTGCGGTATCGTCTGCGATAATTGTTACCTCCGACGGACCTGCTAATATATCAATTCCCACCTCTCCATAAAGTAGTTTTTTTGCTAATGTTACATAAATATTTCCGGGACCGACTATTTTATCAACTTTAGGGATAGTTTCTGTGCCATAGGCAAGCGCAGCTATTGCTTGAGCTCCTCCAACCTTATATATTTCTTTTAAACCTAACAGACTGGCGGTTGCAAGTATATGAATACTAATAGTATCATCTTTTTGAGGAGGAGTTGCTATAACTATTTTTTCTACACCTGCTATTTGAGCGGGAATTGCTGCCATAAGCAGTGAAGATGATAAAGGAGCTTTTCCTGCAGGAACATATATCCCCACCTTTTGTAAAGGTTTAAAGATTTCGCCTGTTAAAATACCATCTTCTTCTTTTTTCCAATCTTTAAATTTTTCTTTTTGTATTCGGTGAAAGTTTTCTATTCTCTCTTTAGCTTTTTTAATTGCAATTATAAAATCTTTGTCTACTTTCTTTTCTGCGTCTTCTATTTCTTTTTCTGGAACTTTTATTTCGCGCAGAGTCTGTACATCTATCTTTGTCTCTTCACCAAGGTCATACTTTATAGTAAATATATCAATAGCATTATCTTTTTCCATTTTTACCCGATTAATAATTTCTTTTACCGTTTTTTCTACGTCGGCATTTACAAAAGGTGTTTTTAATCTTTTACTCTCTTTTATCGCTATCATGCTTTCACTCTTCTAATTTTTGCGCCTAACGAAGCTAATTTTTCATCAATTTTCGGGTAACCTCTGTCTATATGATAGACTCTGTTTACTTCTGTCCTGCCTTCTGCTGCCAGTCCTGCCAGAACCAAAGCGGCAGAAGCTCTTAAGTCCGACGCCATTACGGGCGCGCCTTTTAACTTTCCTCCTTGGATTATTGTTGCCGAATCTTGTTTCATTATTCGCGCCCCCATACGCAGAAGTTCTGCAATGTGCATAAATCTATCGGGATATATTTTTTCATGGATGAATGATATACCCTCTATTGTAGTAAGAAAAGCTGTCATCTGCGCCTGCAGGTCGGTCGGAAATCCGGGGTAGGGAAGAGTAGTAATTTCTATCGGTTTTAAATTCTTTTTAGCTTTTACTTTAATACTGTTAGCCGTTTGTTTGACTTCAACTCCGCATTCAATTAGTTTATCTATGAAAACTGTCAGAAATTTAGGATTTATGTCTTCAACTTCGACTTCGCCTCGGGATATGATTCCGCCGATTAGATATGTGCCTGCTTCTATACGGTCGCTTATAATTGTGTGTTCTGCTCCATGAAGTTTTTTTACGCCTGTTACAGTTATCGTCGGGCTTCCTAATCCTTTTATCTTTGCTCCCATTTTAATAAGAAAAGTTCCTAAGTCCACAACTTCTGGTTCACAGGCAGCGCCTTCTATTATCGTTTCGCCCTTTGCCAATGTTGACGCCATTAATATGTTTGCTGTCCCAAGAACGGTTGAACCGTAAACACCCGCCAGATATATTGATGCTCCGTTTAATTTTTTAGCTTTTGCTACCACATAACCATCTTTAAGTTCTATCTTGGCACCCAATTTTGTTAATCCTTTCAAGTGCAGGTCGATGGGCCTTGTTCCTATGACACATCCGCCGGGATATGATACCTCCGCTTTCTTGAACCTTGCCATAAGCGGACCTAAAACACAGATAGATGCTCTCATTTTACTGACTATCTGATAAGGAGCTTTCCATTTATTTACATTGGTTGAATCTATAGATATGGCATCCTTGCTTAACCATTCTGTTTTTGCGCCAAGAGCAGATAACAGTTTTATCATTGTGTGTGCATCGACTACCGACGGGATATTCCTCAGCACGAATTTAGAGGGGGAAAGAAGACACGCCGCCATTATAGGAAGAGTGGAGTTTTTGGCACCCGATACTTTTACTTTTCCTTTTAACGGACAGGGACCGTCAATTATAATTTTATCCATTTTTCTTGAGGATTTATTTTGTAATTATATCTTTTCTTTAGTCTATGGTCTATAGTTTAATCAGAACGCATTTCTGCGTTCTGATTACCCCGCAGAGTATCGGGAAAATATCAAAGAGATTTTACCGGTGTTTTACGTTGCGGGGCTCATCAATCCATTTTTTTACTGTTTCCAAAACTTCTTCAACGCTTATTTCTTCCATGCACTTGTGATTTGGCAGGGGACAGATTCTATGCTTACAGGGAGAACAATCAAATTCTTTTTTAATTACAATTGAAGAGCCTAACGGGGAAGTCCTTTCGGCATTAGTAGGACCGAAGATAGCAATTACCGGAATATTTAAAGCTGAAGCTATGTGCATTGGTCCTGTATCGTTTGTTATAAAAACTGCACACCTTTTTATTAAAGCCATTGTCTCTCTTAGCGTTGTTTTACTGCATAGATTAATGATATTACTTCCTTCATTTTGAATTATCTCGCCTAATTCTTTTTCTTTCTTGCCGCCAAAAATTAAAACTTTGGCTTTGTCTGTTGTTATAATTTTATCTGCAAGTAATTTAAAATTCCTTGTATCCCACATTTTTGCGGGACCGTAACTTGCGCCGGGAAATATACCAACTATCTTTGTGCCCCCGTTAATTCCCAAGCCTTTTAAGGCGCTATCTGCTTTTTCATTTTCTTCATCGCTGATATAAAGAACGGGGTTTTTAACGGCGTCATTTCCATGAACCAAATTTCTGACGAGTTCAAAATAATAATCTCTTTGGTGAAGTGTGTTTAAATTTTTTGGCACCGGAATGCCGTCGGTTAAAAATAAACTTCTCAAATCAGTTTTGTAACCGATGCGTTTTTTGACATCGGCAAGAAAGAATAAAAATGCAGAGGAAAAAGAATTCGTAAAAAGAATTCCTATATCAAATTTTGATTTTTTAATAAAAGTAATTGAGGCTTTATTCAGAGAAATGATTTCATCAATTGCGGGATGGTTTAAGAAAACATCCTTAACCCAATCTTTTGCAAGCATGGTAATGTGAGCTTGCGGCATTTTCTCTTTCAGATATGAAGTGCTTGATAAACATAAAACAGCATCTCCAATCCAATTAGGGCTTCTGACGAGAATTTTCATTACGTTTCTATTCTATCAAAAAAGATGTCTCCTGTTGACTTCTTATGTGTTAAAGTATAAATTTGTTAACGCAGTAATAGCAATAAATTAAAATATTAATAATCTAAAAAAGGAGGGTAACATATGAACGGTTGGACAATTTTTATAGGTATAGTTATTTTTATATTTTTAATCGGTATCCGCATAGTCCGTCCTACGCATAGGGGATTAATTGAAAGATTGGGTAAATATAACCGTTTTGCAAGCCCGGGCTTCAACTGGGTTATGCCCGTCATAGAAAAGATTTATCTGGTAAATATAACAGAACAAATGATTGATGCGGAACCACAGGAAATTATTACCAACGATAACCTAAATGCCAGAGTGGATGCGCAGGTTTATTTTAAAGTTAATCCGGATGAAGAGCATGTAAGAAACTCCCAGTATAATGTTAACCTTTATAAATATCAGATAGTTAACCTTGCGCGTACTACTTTGAGAAATATCATCGGAACACTTACCCTAAAATCTGCCAACAGCGAAAGAGGGAAAATAAATTCCGAATTGCACAAAACACTTCTTGATGAAACTCAAAACTGGGGTATTACTATTGTCAGAACGGAATTAAAAGAAATAGACCCTCCAAAAGATGTGCAGGAAACTATGAATAAAGTGGTAAAAGCCGAGAATGAAAAGATAGCAGCTGTTGATTATGCTACAGCCAGAGAAACCGTAGCAGACGGCGAAAAGAGAGCAGAGATTAAAAAAGCGGAGGGTATTAAGCAGGCGCGGATTTTACAAGCCACAGGTGAAGCCGAAGCAATAAAATTAGTGAACGAAGCCGCAGAAAAATATTTTGTGGGCAATGCGCAAGTTTTAAGAAAACTTGAAGCCGTTGAAGTTTCCTTAAAAAATAATGCAAAAGTAGTCGTTCCAGGAAATGCGGAATTAGTTAATGTGATAGGCGAATTGGCAGGAGTATTGCCGCTTAGGGAAAAGAGAGAGAAATAACTAGTTCTTTTGAAATAGCAGAAGACATTTGACCTTGCATTGTAGGGTAGATTGCAGGAGTGTTTTTGTGTGAAATAAAAAGTTAATGCTAATAAAGTGATGCAGATAATTATTATAGGTATTTTTGCTCTTGCGGTTGTATTTTTAATCGGAATATTCAACCACTTAGTTCGGCTTCGTTTTCTAGTAAAAGAAGCGTGGAGTGATATTGACGTGCAGTTGAAAAAACGGCATGACCTTATTCCGAATATAGTGGAAGTGGTAAAGAGCTATAAAGAATATGAACAAAGATTATTTGCACAGATAACCCAATTGCGTTCTAAGGCAATGGCTAATACCACAAATATTAAAGAGAAAAGCGAATTAGAAAATCAATTCTCTTTTGGGATAAAAAATCTTTTTGCGCTCGTTGAGGCGTATCCCGACCTAAAAGCCAACAAAAATTTTCTTGATTTACAGAAAACGCTTATCAGAATCGAAAATGACATAGAGATGGCGCGCAGATATTATAACGGAACAGTGCGTAATCTTAATACTGCGGTAGAGACTTTTCCTTCCAATCTTGTTTCATTTGCATTTCATTTCAAGTCAGCTGATTTCTTCGAAATAGAATATGCTACAGAACGGCAAGTTCCCGATGTGAAGATATAAAAATGGACAATAAGATACTAAAAATAATAATTTTCTTGCTAATGCTGGCTTTTTTGGGCTTTAGTCAGTCTATTTTTTGCCAGGGAGAAAGAATACTTCTTTTCGAGAGCTATATAAACGTAAACGAAGATGGCTCAATGCAGGTGACGGAAAACATTACGGTACAGAGCACTGGAAATGAAATTAAGCATGGCATTTACCGCGATTTCCCCACACGCTATAAAGACCGGTTAGGCAATAATTATGTAGTTGATTTTAAGGTAATTAAAGTTTTTAAAGATAATGCCCCGGAAGATTATTTTTTAAAAAATTTAGCTAACGGTAAACGTGTCTATATCGGCAAAAAAAACATATTGATTTCTCCTGGTAAATATACTTATACGCTTATATATAATACTAATCGCCAGTTGGGATTTTTTAAAGATTTTGATGAACTTTACTGGAATGTTACCGGTAATGATTGGGCGTTTCCAATTGACCGGGTTGAAGTAACGATAAAACTTCCTGATGGTGCAAGCAAAGCGATTTTAAGCACTGCCGGATATACTGGTCCGCAAGGTGCGCAGGGAAAAGATTTTACCAGCAAAGTTGACCCTGATAGGAATATTATTTTTACCTCAACGAAGACCTTACAAGCGAAAGAAGGTTTAACTCTTGCCATTTCCTGGCCCAAGGGTTTTGTCAAAGAGCCGGACATAGAAACAAAAACTAGATATTTTATCAAAGACAATCGAAGTGTTCTTATCGGTGTTCTGGGTTTATTGATTATTACAGGATATTATCTGGTTTTGTGGATTCTGGTAGGTAAAGACCCGGCAAAAGGCACAATAATTCCTCTTTATTATCCTCCAGAAAAACTTAATCCTTCAGCACTGCGCTATATCCTGAAAATGAACTATGACCATAAGGTATTTGTTTCATCGGTCATCAACATGGCAGTAAAAGGGTATCTTGCCATTAGCGAAACAAACAGGGTATATAAGTTAAAAAAAACAGGCAATAATCAGATTGATTTAAGCGGAGAGGAAAAGGAAATTATCCGCCTGTTATTTGGAGGCAACAATACAGTAGAGTTAAAAAATACAAATCATAGACCAATCAATCTTGCAATTAATTCGCTAAAGCATTTATTGCAGAACAAGTATGAAAAAACATATTTTTTCACTAATATCCAATATTTTATTCCGGGAGTTATTTTGTCACTTCTGGTGATGGTCATAAGCGTAATTTTTGGAGATAACAATATAGAGAAATTACCTATAGCTCTTTTTATGAGTGTATGGCTGACTATCTGGAGTTTTGGGGTTGTGGGGTTAGCTCGACAGGTATCTAATCTCTGGAAGAGAGCTTTTGCTGATAAAACAAATCGAGTGCTCTTTTCCATTAAGGCAATACCTCTTACGCTTTTTGCCCTTCCTTTTTTTGCGGGTGAAATTATAGGTATCGGATTTTTAATCTATGCTACTTCAATAACGATATCATTATTAATGCTTGCTATGGTATTTCTTAATGTGCTCTTTTACCATTTGCTTAAAGCGCCCACTCTCATGGGCAGAAAGGTTATGGATAAAATAGAAGGATTTAGAATGTATTTAGCTACTGCGGAAAAAGACCGCTTGAAGATACTCAATCCGCTGGAAAAGACGTCGGAACTTTTTGAAAAATATTTGCCTTATGCATTAGCTCTTGATGTTGAGCAGAAATGGGCAGAACAGTTTAACGATGTTTTCGAAAGGGCTATAGCATCAGGCCAGGAATACAGACCACTTTGGTATTCTGGGACGGCATGGAGCACTTTGGGGATTGCAGGTTTTGCTTCAGGACTGGGTAATTCATTGTCCAGTGTGGTCTCATCTTCGTCTACGCCACCGGGCTCAAGCGGAGGAAGTGGTGGAGGAGGGAGTTCAGGTGGTGGCGGTGGTGGAGGAGGAGGTGGTGGATGGTGAAAAGAACAACAGCGACTATTTTAAAAAGGGCAGACACCCCCGATTTCCGATACGCATTTATGTTGCAAATTTTCATATGTAGTTAGTAGTTAACTTATTAAAGCTTGAATGTTTCCATGAAAAAAGCATCTGATTTCTTTAGATTCAGTTTTAGAGCGTGGGGAGTAATTGCTGCGGCTGGTTTTGTAATGTCAGTAAGCACTGTCCTTAGTTTTTTGGGTGCTTTATATTGGTTTTTGGACTTGTTCGCTCATTTTCGTGTTCAGTACTTTATTGGTCTTAGTATTGTCTCTTTACTACTTCTTATTCCCAGAAAGTACAACAAGGTAGCCCTCTGTTTTGGGCTTTTGGCTATTGTCAATTTATCTACAATTCTTCCGCTATATTTTGGTAGAACAACAAACGATTTTAATTCGCAATTATCCCAACGCATCTTATCGATAAATGTGAATACTCAGTTTGGAAATGTAACTAAAGTCATTAAAGTAATTCGGGATTATAATCCTGACATTGTTGTGCTGGAAGAAATAGATGATAAGTGGGTTAGCAGTTTGCAATCACTATCAAATCCGTATCTCTACTCAAAAATTCAATCGCGTGAAGATAATTTCGGGATAGCTCTTTATAGCAAGTATCCATTTACACAAGCCGATATTATAGATATTGGCGATGCTGAAGTTCCCTCTATCTTTGCTGAGGTTGCGACAGATAATGGTAGGGTTACCATTTTAGCTACTCATCCCCTGCCGCCTACTAGTAAAGAATATTTCCTTTTGAGAAATGCTCAGTTTGAGGGGGTACCGGAGTATATTCATAAAGCTACTTCACCGGTGATGTTGATTGGGGATTTTAACACTTCTCCTTGGAGTTATTATTTTGGAAAATTGTTAAAAGAGACAGGATTAAAAGATAGTTCTAAGGGCAGAGGTGTTCAGCCAACATGGCCATCTCATAATCCTATACTCCTTATTCCCATTGACCATTGTCTTTATTCTACAGGTATAGAAATTATACAAAAAGAAATTGGTCCTAATGTAGATTCTGATCATTATCCGGTTATTATTGATTTTGTTATAACGGCTAATTAAGAAAAAGAAATAAATCTTATTTGATTTTTAATTTTTCTTTAATTAGTTCCTGATATAAATCTTCCGTTTCTTTAGCCATTTTTTCGATAGAGAATTCTTTCACCCGTTCAAATCCTGTATTTCCCATTTTAATTCTTAAATCTTTATCCTTTATCAATTTTGCCAGACTTTCATGTAACGCAGAAATATCTGCGGGGGGGACGATAAAACCTGTTTCATCGGGTATGATTAATTCTCTTACTCCTCCCACATCGGTGGCTACAACAGGTAGGGATGAAGCCATTGCTTCTAGAATAGTATTAGGAAATCCTTCTCTAATCGAAGGTAAAACGAATATATCCATACAGGAAAGTAGTTCGGGTATATCTTCTCTTTCACCTAAGAATAGAATATTTTTACTTAAGTTCAGGGACTTTACTTTACGGATAAATTCTTCTTTTAAATAACCTTCGCCGATTATTAAGAATATAAGCGATTGATGCTCTGCTAAAAGTTTTTCAACTACTTGGATTAAAAATTCGTGGCCTTTTTGGGGATGGATTCTTCCGACTGTTCCTATTACACAAGTGTTTTCATCTATGTCCAGTTCCTTTCTTTTTGTATCTCTGAACTTTTTGTTCTTGAATTTATCAACTTCAACACCGTTATAAATAAGGCGGAATTTGCAGAATGGAATACCTGTTGACTGACAAAATTTTTGAACGCCCATTGATACTACTATTATTATGTCGGTGAAACGGCATAAAAAACAATCTATTAACTTCTGGAAGGCGTTTTTCCATTCATCAACATTGTGTTCGTTTGCAATAATTATAGGAGCTCTTGCTAAAATTGCGGCTATACGCGCTGTTGTATTGGGTTTATGTGTATGTGTGTGGACTATTTGTATTTTTTCTTGTTTTATTAGTTTGAACAGACGGATTATACATATTAGGTCAAACTTGAACATTCTCTTAATTATAAAAACTTTATATCCTTTTTCTACTAAAGTGTTTTTGAGAGGACCGTCTTTAAAAGCACATACAGTGATATTGAATTTTTCTTTATTGATATAAGGAAGAAGCGAGCCCAATCTTCTCTGAACACCTCCGGTTCCCAGATTGGATACTACTCTTAAAACATTTGTTTTCATTATTTTTCTTTTACCAGTATCCAGTATCAAGAATCTAGTATCTTATTTCCGTTTTTCTATCCATTCTTTCATTGCTTCTATTGCCTGATACGGAACTTTTGCTTTTCCTAATAAGGTTTTTCCTTTTGAAAGCCCGTGGCAATCCGACCCGCCGGATATTAAAAGGTTATGTTTTTTTGCTATTTCGGTGTATTTTGATAAAGGATTTGCGCCATTGTCGGCAAAATAAATTTCAATACCTTCTATTCCCTCTTCTATTAGTTGAAAAACAATGCTGTCGTTTTTTAACAGATGAGGATGTGCGATTATGGGAATACCGCCGATTTCTTTTATCAGGGATATTGCTCTTTTTGAGGAAAGACGGCTTCTGTTTGCATAAGCGGGTTTGTCGTCGCCGATAAATTTATCGAACGCTTCATTTGTATTTTTCACATAACCTTTTTCAACCATTGCCTGCGCAAGATGGAGTCTTCCAACCACATCTTTTGTTTTGAATTTTTCTATTTCTTGCATTGTAATGGGCATCCCCATCTCGTCTAATTTTGTCAGCATATCATTCATTCTGTCTTTTCTTCCTAAGGATAGTCCTTTTAGAATTTCTAAAAATTCAGAATTTTTATAATCTATGAATAATCCGACAATATGGGTTTCTTCCGAAAGATTATCATTTTCTTGGGAACATTGAACTCCTGCGGATAATTCTATGCCGGGTATTATTTCAATTGATTCGCCTGCCTCTTGAATGACAGAGGCGACACCGTCAACTGTGTCGTGGTCCGTTATCGCAATAGCGCGGAAATTTTCCGATAAGGCTTTTTGCACAATGCTTTGCGGTGTATATTCGCCGTCTGAATATACGGTGTGCAGATGAAGATCTGCATAACCTTTTGTATATTTGTCGTCTAATATTTGTTCTATGTCCAAGTTATTATTACTCCTTATAGTTCAACACTAGATTCTAGTTAAAGATTTTTATTATTTGTTTTTACGAGTATCTAGTATCAAGCATCCAGTATCATTTATTCGTAAGTTCTTTTTGCATTCTTCCCTATCATACACACAATTTCATATGGAATTGTTCCTGCTAATGATGCAACTTCTTCTACGGATATTTTTTTGCCTTTCTGCTCTCCTATAAGAATAACTTCATCGCCTATTTTAACATTTGGAATTTTACTAACGTCTATCATTGTTTGGTCCATACAAACTCTTCCCACAACAGGAGCTATTTTCCCGCGGACAATAACCTTGCCTTTGTTAGATAAAGCGCGGCTGTATCCTTCGCCGTATCCTATTGGAAGTGTAGCAATAAGCGAAGTGCGTTTAGTTGTGTATGTTCTACCGTAACTTATAGTTGCGCCTTTTGGAAGTTTTCTCAAACATACTATTCTGCTTGACAGAGATAATGCAGGCTCGAGTTTAGCTATTTTTTTGAAATGAGCAGAAAGGTAATATCCGTATATTGCTAATCCCGGACGAACCATGTTGAAATGGCTTTCGGGAAATGCCAAAACTGCGGCGCTATTTGCGGTATGTTTTAAAGGGATGTCTATTCCCATAGCGTCAATGTCTTTTAATAGTCGGTCTAAAGTTTTGATTTGCTGACAGGTGAAATTTTTGTCGGATTCGTCGGCGGATGGGAAATGCGTTGATATCCCTTCTATCTCTAAGTTTTTGAATTTCAGAATTTTTTTGATGAAATCTATTGCTTCCTGAACTTTTATTCCTGTTCGTCCCATTCCTGTGTCTATATCTATGTGCACTTTTACTTTTTTATTTTTCTTTAATGCTTCTTTGTCTAAAGCCGTAGCGACTTCAAAAGAGCACAATGTAGGCGAAAGGTTATATTTAATGATTTCTTTTGCGTCTTCGGGCAGAATGCAGTTCAATATAAGAATGGGAAGTTTGATTCCTATTCTTCTTAAAAGAGCGCCTTCATCTATAGACGCAATGCCGAAATAATCCGTTTTTTTTTGTATCGCTTTTGACACTTTTTCAAGCCCGTGTCCGTAAGCGTCGGTCTTAACGCATGCGAGAATTTTCACGTCTTTACCGATTTTTCTTCTGATTGTGTCGATGTTATTTTTTATTGCTTTTAAAGATACTATAACTTTTGTGGTTCTCATATTTTATAAGGCATTATAGGTTAATTGATTGATTGTTTTCAAACCCCGTTAGAAGTAGGAAGAGCCGAAAGCACTCCTGTTACAGAAATATCTAAAAACAGTTTTTACTTCTAACGGGGCAAACAGATGATGGTATGTAAGTTTTTATAAAATGATATAATTAACATAATTTTAAATTCAAGATTGGAGATTAAAAATCATTTAAAAATCTTAAATCTGAAATTTTCCCTCTGGAATCTTGGAAAGATTCCGAGGACTTAGTCCCTGAAATGCTATGCATTTCTAGGGGCAATCTTTAATAAATTTGTGAAAACATGATTATAGGTGTAGGAACGGATATTATCAGTGTGGATAGAATAAAGAAAATAATAGAAACGAGAGGCGAGCGCTTCTTAAATCTAATATTTACCGATAACGAAAGGAAATATTGTCAGAGCAAGGAATCCCCTTGGATTAATTATGCCGGCAGATTTGCCGCCAAGGAATCGGTTTTCAAGGTTTTAAAAACGGGCTGGGGGCTTGGGGTCAGATGGAAAGACGTTGAGATACTTAAGAATAAAAGCGGTGAACCTTATATATCTCTTAAGGGAAAAACCAAACTGATAGCCGCAAAAAAAAGAATAAAAAATATTGCTTTAAGCATTTCCCATGACAGAAAATATGCTATGGCGACGGCAATAGGAGAAGATGTTGACTAAACACAAAATAATAGAAGATATAAATTTATTAAAAGAAAAACTCCTTGAAGAAAAGAAGCAAAATAAAAAAATAGTATTTACAAACGGATGTTTTGACCTTATTCATCAAGGACACATAATTCTGCTGCAGAAAGCAAAAAGCGAAGGCGATTTGTTGGTTGTGGCTATAAATTCCGACGATTCAATAAAAAAATTAAAAGGGAAAAACCGTCCGATATTTCCCGAATATGAACGGGCGGAAATACTTGCAAGTTTCTGGATGGTGGATTTTGTCACTATATTCAACGAAGAAACCCCGTATAAAATTATATCCGGATTAAAGCCCGATGTTTTGGTTAAAGGCGGGGATTGGAAGATAGCAGAAGTTGTAGGCAGGGATATAGTTGAGACAAACGGAGGCAGGGTAGTCATTATTCCGCAGGTTGAAAGTTCTTCCACTTCTGAAATCATTGATAAGATTAAAAACCAATGACCATATATCGCGTAATTGACGCTAATATAAATAGGGCAAGAGAGGGTATAAGAGTAATAGAAGATGAACTGCGTTTTATTTTTGAGAAAAAAGAATTATCCGAAAGATTAAGAAGTCTAAGACACGAAATTTCGCGTATTCCCTCATTGCTTAATATATCCTCTATCAAACTTCTTGTTTCAAGACAAAGCCAAAAAGATGTCGGAAAAAAAAGGATAGAAAGCAAGAGAAAAAACCTACAGGAAATAATCGCTTCCAATTTTTCAAGAGTAGAAGAAAGTATCAGAGTTTTGGAAGAATATTCAAAACTTATCAATTCAAAAGTTACCGATAAAATCAAAAAAATTAGATTTGATTTATATGTACTTCAAAAAGAAATTCAACTTTCTATTTACAGGAAAGAGCTTACTTCAAAGTTGGGGCTTTATATCATTACCGATGAAAAAATAGCAGGCAAATCAAATGCGAAAATTGTAGTAGAAGCAGTTAAGGGCGGGGCTGATACTATTCAATTGCGTGATAAAACTTGTTCTGACAAAAAACTTTGTACCGAAGCGAAAAAAATAAGAACTTTAATTCCTCAGAGAATTTTATTTATTGTAAACGACAGAGTTGATATTGCTTTGGCTGTAGAAGCTGATGGAGTTCATTTAGGTAAAGACGATTTGTCTATTACGGAAGCGCGCGAAATAATCGGTGAAGATAAAATTATCGGAATATCCTGCGACAGTGTAAAAGAAGCAATAAAAGCAGAAAAAGATGGCGCTGATTATGTTGCATTAGGTCCGATTTTTCCAACAACTACAAAGAAAGATGTGCCTTATCCTTTGGGAATAAAAGTTATAAAAGAAGCAAAGAAAAAAATATCTATCCCGATAGTTGCTATTGGAGGAATTAACGAAAAAAATATTGGCGAGGCACTGAAATCAGGCGCAGATAGTGTAGCTGTAATTTCGGCTGTTCTTAAAAATAGTAATATAAGTGCAAGCGTAACTTGTTTGAAGAAATATTTTTCTAAACCGAAAGTTTAGTATATACTATGATAAGTTATAAAAATTTAAAAGGAGAGTTAAAAATGGGAAAGCGATTTTTCTGCTATTTATTCATTGTTGGATTTATTTGCATGTTTTTGCCTAATTCTGTAAAAGCAGATGATGTATGGCTTCAAATTGATGGGACACCATTAACTATTCAGGCAGATGACTGCGCTCAAATGGGAATTCTATATGGTGTAACTCGACAGTATTTTGGTATTAATGCCAAGGGTTCTGTTCTTTTTTTGGACGGGACATCACAGCAGTTTTCAATGGGAGCAGTCCCTGCCGGTGGTTGTGGAGGCACTCTTTTTACACCCGTGTCTCACAATAAACCTGATGACTGGAGTATAGAAACTGTTTATGATGCCGGAGCAACGGGTGTTAGGGTTACGCAGAGGATTTATTATACAAACGGAAATTATTATTATAGATTGGAATGGGATATGGAAAATACAGGTAGTACTACTTATACAGATTGCCGTTTTCTGCACGGAGGAGATACTTACTTTGACGGAAATGATAATTCAAGGGGTTATTACAACGCAGTAATAAATATGGTATATCTTAAAAATCCTAACAATGAAGATGCCGGTATTATGGGTTTATACGGACATCCGAGTTCGTTGGCTGACAGGTATCATGAGAACGACTTTACCACCAATTGGAATGAAATGGATGATGGAGAACTTCCTAATACGGTGAATGGAGATGATCTTGACGCCGGATATTCTGTTCAATGGAATCGCAGCACTCTTGCTCCCGGCAATACTTGGCAGATTGTTGCATTTGAGAAGTGGACGGGTGCAGGTAGTGTTCAGGTATATGCGCCTGCCGATGAAGACGTTTCTGCCGGTGAAGTAAAAAGTTATACTTTTATAGTGCAAAGTTTCCAGGCAGAACCGGCTACTTACGATTTATCTGCGTCTTCTTCAAATGGGTGGGCAACTAACCTTCCGGGTGGAAGTTCTATTACACTTGATCCTGACGAAGCAGACAGTATGATAGTAGAATTAACCGTTCCTGCAGGAACCGCTGGAGGTACGACCGATGAGTTGACGTTAACCGCTACTGATGAAAGTGATGCTGAAATAACAAATAGCGATTTTGTTACATCAACTGTGCCTGAGTATTATGAAGGTGACGATACCGATGATGGGGGTAGTAGTGGAGCACCTCTTTGTTTTTTAGAAGGTTTTTCTTTAGCACCAGATGATATTATGTTATGCAGGCGTTTCAGAGACGAGAATTTGCTAGCTAATCCTGCAGGAATATTATTTGTATCAACCTATTATAGAGCGTCTCCTTTTTTGGTTGGGCTTACAAACAACTATCCTGCGTTGAAAGGTGTTGCAAGAGAGATTTTAAGACCTGTGGTTTGGCTGTTACAAGGGAATAAAAACTGATGTTTGATTGTTGTTTTTTGTATTGTTTATTTTGAGTATTAATAATGCCTGCTTTGCTCAAGTAGCAGAAATTTGGGACGAGGATATTCCCGGATGGACAACGACGTTTGCTAACGGCGACCCGATTGATGCGGCTACGGATTCTAATGCATATTTTCCTCAAATAGCTGTTGATTCCAACGGTATTGTTTATACTGTTTTTGAACAGAATTTTGCTGGCCGCCGTATCTTTTTAAGCCGGTATGACGGCATAGATGTAGAAATCTGGGACAATGATATACCCGGCTGGTCAACCACCTTCACCGATGGCGACCCTATTGATGAGCCCACGAGTGGTGCTGCCCAGTATCCGCAGATAGCTATTGACCAAAACGGGATAGTTTATATTACTTATCAGCAGGAAGATTCGGATGTTTCTAATATATATCTAAACCGGTATGACGGCACGGATATGCGCATATGGGACAATGGTGTTCCTGAATGGACGGATACATTCACTGATGGTGACCCGATTGACCCCGGAACACAGGGTTGCGAGACTCCTCAACTTGCTGTTGATTTAAACGGCAATGTTTATGTGACATATGTTCATTTTCTGGCTGAAAGCCTTTATCTAAACCGTTATAACGGTACAGATGTGCGTATATGGGACAATGATACTTCAAGCTGGATAACTACTTTTGCCGATGGCGATTCCATTGATGTGGGGGCAGGCGATTCTTCATATCCCCAAATAGCTGTTGATTTAAACGGTGTTGTGTATGTTACGTATATGTATTACGAGGGAGGGCAGGAGATGCAGAAATTGGCTGATGCCGGCTTTTCCTACTCTCGCGTATGTCTAAATCGTTATGGGTATGTTCCGGAAGTGATTGCAGGCAGTGATGGCAACAATGACGACAAGGATGGGGGTGGAGCACATTGTTATATAGAAAACTTTACTTTAGCGCCAGACGATATTATGTTATGCAGGCGTTTTAGAGATGATAATTTGCTGACCAACCCTGTCGGTCAAATCCTTGTGTCAGCTTATTATAGAATCTCTCCTGTTCTAGTTAAAATTATAAACAACTATCCCGTTTTAAAGAATGTTGCAAGAGAGATTTTTAGACCGGTGATATGGCTCTGCGGAAAAATGGCAGAGGAAGATAAGATAGTTAAGCGTCAGAGTGGTATATCAGGATGAGACATTGGGACTGACATAAAGTTGATTTTAGGGTTAATTGAGGTATAATATACTCTCATGAATAAGCTAAGGATTAACAATTCAAAAATTGGAACAAAGGACAAGTTCTCCCAGCTTCTAAATGAGGGATGGCATGAGGCGGATTTGCATGTCCATACGTATTATTCTCACGACGTTTTACCTTCGAAATTCTTGGACCCGTTTGTTCTTTACGAAAAGGCCCGCCAAAAAGGCATGAAATTCATTACTTTTACCGACCATGATAGCATGGATGCTTATGACCATATCGGTTGGGATAAAGAGGGATTGGTGCCGGGCGTGGAAATAAAAATAAAGGATATGAAGAATGTCGGGCATTCCATACATGTAAACATATATGAATTAAATAAAGTCCAATTTAAAGAACTGATGGAAATAGCAAAAGTCAAAAAGGATATTTTTGCTTTCGTATCGTATTTAAAGGAAAAAGATTTGCCTTTTGTTTACAACCATCCTTATTGGTATGACCACGGAGAAAAACCTAATTTTAGGGTTGTCCATAAACTGCTCCAGTTGTTCCCGGTTACCGAATATAATATGCACAGAGTTTGGCAGAAAAATGCACTTGCAATGAAACTTGCGGAAAAATATTCTAAAGGAATTATTGCCACGACCGATACACATGTTGGTGATATCGGTAGGGCTTCCACTTTTGCTAAAGGCGAGACTTTCAGGGAATATTTCCAGAATATTGCCGAAGGTAGGGTTTATTTAAACCCGAAAGATTTGACAACTAAAATGCTAAGGGATGAAATCTCTACTTGGGTTGAGCTTATTTTTAGTTTGGATGTAGTTAGATTGGAAAAAGTGGTTCATACGCAAATTCGCGCACTGAATTATTTTATAAATTGGTTTCTGCGGGGAGCATTTGAGGATTATCCGCTTGTCAGAAAAGCTGCGGAACGGTTTTTTTCATCTCTTGCAAAATCGGGCGCTCCGGCATTCTGTTATTTGGAACTTCAAAATGTCCTTGTTTACAAGATGAATAGGCAACTTAGAACTGTAGAAATAATTTAAAATGGCCCGTATTTTTGTGTCTCCCCTGTCTTGGGGTTTGGGGCATGCCACCAGAGATGTCCCGATAATCAGAGAACTTCTCAAACGCGGACACAAAATAACTATTGCCTCAAGCGGTCCTTCTCTTGTATTCTTACAAAAAGAATTTCCGCAGTGTGAATTTATCTGTTTCCCTGATTATCCTCCACCGTATACAAAAAGTCGTTTCTTTATTGCAAAATTTACCGCATATATTCCGATTATGATTCATGCCATCCGTGTTGAAGAAAAGAAAGCATGGCAGTTTTTTAAGGAAAATAAATACGATTTAATAATAAGTGATAATAGATTCGGCGTGTATTCTCCCGACGTTCCTTCTTTCCTTATCTCTCATCAGTTGCGCTTCAGCGCTCCTAAGGTTTTATCATTTGCGGAACAGTGGGCGCAAAGCTTCAACAGCTATTACCATTCAAAATTTACAAGAGTTATTGTCCCAGACAACAGCCCTGATACGGTATCATTGAGCGGGACTCTTTCACTAAATACAAGAAAAGCAACTCAAGAGCGAATATATTATGCAGGGATACTTTCAAGTATAAGGAAGATAGATGTAGTCGAAGATATAGATTTTTTAATAAGCGTTTCAGGTCCGGAACCGCAGAGGACGATACTTGAGGAAGTGATGCTGAAACAGGTACAAAAACTTCCCGGCAAAAAAATGGTGCTTTTAGGCAAGCCTTCTGAAAATTCCGAATATCAATTACCCTCTACTACTTCAAAGGCGGGTAGGAATGATTCAACTACCGTAAAATCACATGCTGGACGCGAGGAAATGAGTGTTCTTATGAATCGCGCAAAATTCATAATAAGCCGTTCAGGTTATACGACAATGATGGAAATAGCTGAATTAGGAAAGACAAAATGTCTTTTTATACCGACTCCGGGACAGACGGAACAGGTTTATCTGTCGCAATATTATATGGGAAAAGGATGGTTTTATTCAAAAAGCCAGTACTCTCTTGATATTATAAGAGATGTGGAAGAAGCAAAAAAATATTCAGGTTTCCCAGCAATGCAAGGTTCCAAATCTAATGCCGAAAAGTTATACCAAGAACTGTTTGAGCCGTATTTGGGGAAAGATTAGAACCTACATTTTTTTATGTTTTGTTGTAAAATATAATGTCAAAAATGTAAAAGATGTAAAAGAGAGAAGAAATTATGAATAAAAAAAATAAGAAAAACAGAATTATCATTATTTTATTTTTTCTTGTTGCAGTAATAGGATTTGGGAGTCAAGTCCAAGCAGCTAACTGCGGCGACACCAATGGCGATGGAATAACCGATACTCCTTGTGCCTGCGGCGACACGGTTATAGGCGCGGCTGGTTATACTTACGAACTCACTGGGGATTTAGGTGTTTGTTCCGGTCACGGTCTAATTGTCGGAGCAAACAACATCACAATTGACGGCGGAAATTACACAATAACAGGAGATGGTGGCGCTGGAGACTATGGAATTAACGATCTTGCTGGTTATGACACAGTTATAATTCAGAATTTTGGCACTATCACTAATTCTGGAATTTCTAATTTTTACTACGGAATTTATTTCAATAACACCACCTCCTCAACAATCCAGAATGTCACCGCCAACTCAAACAACAGAGGCATCTATCTTGATTCTTCCTCCTCCAACAACCTCACCAGCAATACTCTCTTAAATAATAGACATGACCTTTATAATACTGGTACAACCAACACTTATTCTTCAAACCAGTTCAATCATAATCTAACCAGCAAGACGCTGACTTCAGCAGAAACAACGAAAACAATAGATGTTAATGGCATAGCTAGTTTTGATATCTCTATATTTGACCCCAATGGTGTCGCCTGTCCGGATTGTTCTTACACAGCAGTTACCAGCCCATCAGAAACAGTAACTGCCACAAAGAACAGCAACCAGGTTACCGGCAGTTTTATCCCCACCAAATCCGGTACCTACTCTTTAAACTTCACCGTCACTGATGGCTCTAATACCACGAAAAGGAGATTGTTGTTTTTTGTCGGTAACACCGTCTCTTTAGCAACCACATACTATTTTAGGGGGATAAGTCCGACCCATGGACAGCCATATGGAACTGGTAAAGACTCAAAAACTCTTCTTTTAACCGCACCGACCAGCACTGAAACAGAGTTTTGCGGTAGTTGGGTTCAAAACTTTCCAGATGATATACCTAATTATCCTTTGGCTAATTTATCAGGCATTGACACTTATAGTTGGTACAAACAGGCGTCGGGATATTCATATATTGGAATTCAGAGGTATGGAACCTATGACCCAAATATTGACCCGGGTAAAAGCCAATTAGTATCAGCAACCAGTACTTACACCTGGATTAACAAAAATTTCACGGGTTTCAACTGGACAATGGATTATTCGCATAATTGGTACTGGCTTGCCTTGAAATTATATGGAAGCAATACTTACTGGACCACCTTTCCGGCCAATGAAGCTGATGCTGACCCAGCCAGTTGGGCTGCTCATCATCATCCTGATGGAAGTACCGACCCTTCCTACGCCGACTTCACCTACCAATACACTACTACCCCGGCAATCAAATCCATCTTCGACGAGAACATTATGGTTCTTTCGGCAACAGCAGACCCCAGTGATACCGGTATTATCAGCATTGTTTTAGAAGATTCTTTAACATCATATACTTCCACAATGGACATTGTATTATCTTCTCCGGTTCGGATTGATTTTTCCTTTGACACATGGGATCCCTATTATAGACAATGGACAGAAGAAGCAAGCGAACCTGGTATTACAGCAACGCATATTATAAGCGGATTTGCTCCAAACAACTATTATGTGGTAAATAAAGACGGCGCCTTAGTAGGTTTATACCTGTCAGACGGGTTAGGCAGAATAACCTTTACTTGCCTGGCAGGCAGTGTGTTTTCCGTTATGGATATGGAGACCGTTAGCGGTGGAGGTGCAGAAGGAGGTCATTGTTTCATAGCTACAGCGACTTTTGGAACTCCGATGGCTTCTGAGGTTAGAGTTTTGAGCAGGTTCAGGGACAGTTATCTGCTTACTAATCCGATAAGAGAAGGTTTTGTAGCCACTTACTATAAAGTTTCTCCGCGTGCAGCTCTATTTATAAGAGAACATCCAGTATTAAAGAAAGCAGTAAGAGGTGCATTGAACCCTTTAATCTGGCTATCCCGAAAGGCAGTTAAATAAAAACTGATAGATTAGATTAATTTTTTCTTCTTGCTTCTATTCGTATCTATTATCGAGTATTCAGTATCAATCATTTCTCACAGCGTCCTTCTCATCTTGGAAGGCAGGATTCCGAGTTGCTCCCTGTATTTAGCTACGGTGCGGCGCGCGATTTTATATCCTTGTTTATTGAGAAAGTCTGTCATTCTCTGGTCTGATAACGGATGATTGTGGGATTCCTTTTCAAAAAGTGTTTTTATTAAATTTTTTACGTTTCTTGATGCTGTTATTTCTGTTTCATCCTCAAGTAAATCGCTTGTTTTGGCTAACCCGCCTGAAAAGAAATATCTAAGTTTAAATATTCCCCGCGGTGTTTCTATGTATTTTGTGGATGTTACTCTACTTATGGTTGAAGAGTGCAAAACTGTTGCTTCAGCAACGTCTTTTAATGTCAAAACCTTTAAATGTCCGGCTCCTTTGTCTAAAAATTCTCTTTGTCTTTGGACAATATAAGATGTAACCCTGTAAATCGTATCCTGCCGGTGTCGAATGTTCTTTAGTAACCACTCTGCGCTGGTTAGTTTTTCTTTTATGTATTTTGTTGTCTTGTCGATTTTTTGGCTTTCTTGTAGGAGTTTTTTATATGACGGAGTTATTTTTAAAATGGGCAGTTCCTTTTCGTTGACAATAATTTTGTAATCGTTACCTACTTTTTTAACGATAACGTCTGGGACTATAAAATTAAATTCGGTAGAAGCATATTGTCTGCCGGGTTTGGGTTCTAATTTTTCTATGATATGTATTTTATTCCTTAACTCTTCATCCGATATTTTTAAAGAAGATGTAATTTTATGATATCTCTTGTTTGCCAAATCGTCTATATGTTCATTGATTATTTTTTCTAATAAAGCGTCATTCCTCCCTGCTTTTTGCTGGTCGGGGCGGGCAGGCGTTTTTTCATCTCTTAACTGCAATAGAAGACATTCCTGTAGGTTCCTTGCGGCTACTCCGACAGGATCAAAACCCTGAATTATCAAAAGAATTTTTTCTACTTTTTCTTTATTGGTATCAAGAATGTGCGCTATTTCGTTTATGTCGGCTTTTAAATACCCGTCATCATCTATGTTTGCGATAATGGTTTCCGCAATTTCTTTATCTAGGTTTTTTAAGTCGGTTTCTTTTAGTTGTTGAGCCAGATGGTGTTGTAAAGATATGGGCTTGGTTATAGAACTTTCGATATAGTTTCTTCTTTCTCTTTCTTCTTGCGTATATTTTTTGGGTGATTTTGTTATTTGTAGATATTCATCCCATTTGCTGTCTAATTCTTTTATTTCTTCGTTTTTTTCTTGCGACGTTTCTTCTGTTTCATTTTTGTCTTTTTCTTCGTCTAATTGTTCTTGGAGCAAAGGATTATTTATTAACTCTTCTTCCATCAAAGCTTTTAGTTCAAGTATCGGAAGTTGCAGAATGTGCATAGCTTGCCTAAGTTGAGGCGTCATGATAAGCCTTTGTTGCAGTCTCTGTTGGAGTTTTTGTTGTATTTCCATAATGTTAATGATTAAAAAAGATTAATATACTCCCGATTTTATTTCTGTATAGAAAATGTTTTTCTGTAACCCTGTCACGACCCAATATCAGGACCTTATTAACTAATTATTTTTTCTTTTAAATATTGGTGGGAGTATTTTTTTGTGCACAGATTCTTTTATCATTTTTTCAACTAATTTTTCTTGCGCACTATTTGCAGGTTTTTTATTTTCTAAAAGATTTTTTAACGCATTGTCCAGTTTTTCATAAGTTATACCAAGTTCTTTTTCGTCGGTTTGTCCTTCCCATAGGTCTGCGGACGGAGGCTTGTCGATTATTTTTTTTGGTACATTTATATATTCTGCTAATTTGAACAATTCTGTTTTGTATATATCCGCAATAGGCATAAGGTCAACTGCTCCGTCTCCGTATTTTGTAAAATATCCAACATTATATTCTGATTTGTTGCTTGTTCCAGCAACAAGATAATTAAACTTATTTGCAAAATAATAGAGTGTAGCCATGCGAAGGCGGACTTTTAAGTTGGAGTGCGATGTTTTGTTCCCCTCAGGAAGAATAGATAAAAACACATCATATGCAGGAGTAAGGTCTATATATTTAGTGGGGATTTTTAAAAATTCAACGGACAACTTTGTATCTTCCGAAACATTCGGATTAGGATGGCATGGCATTATGATCCCCAGAACTTTTTCTTGTCCCAGCGCTTGTTTACATAAAAATGCGGTTATTGTGGAATCCAATCCGCCCGAAAGTCCCAAAACCACTCCATCTTTCCCTGCTTTTTCTATTTCTTCTTTAATCCAAATACTTATATTATCTATTAAATCCTGCATTTTAAATTTTGAATTTATAGTATTGAATAGTATCTATCCATTTCATAGGAAGTAACTTGAGCTCTGTAATTATTCCATTCTATCTTTTTATTTTCCAGGAATTTATTGAAAACATGGTCTCCCAGAGTTTCTTTTACAAGTTTGCTTTTGCTTGTAAGCAAAACAGCTTCGTATAAGTCGCCAGGTAGAGTGTCTATGCCCAACTTTTTCCTTTCTTCTTCGCCTATCTCGTATACATTTCTTTCTATCGGAGTTTTGAGTTTATATCCTTTTTTCATACCTTCAAGCCCTGCAGCTAACATTATAGAAAACGCAAGATAAGGATTGCAGGCGGGGTCGGGCGCGCGGTATTCCACTCTTGTTGCTTTCTCCCTTCCGGGTTTATACATTGGTATTCTGATTAAGTCAGAACGGTTTCTACTTGCCCATGAGATATAGGCAGGGGCCTCATATCCAGGGACTAATCTCTTGTATGAATTTACCCATTGGTTGGTGATTGATGTTATTTCTTGCGCATGTTCCATTAATCCTGCAATGAAATTTTTTGCAATTTTTGAAATATGATATTTATCGTTCTTATCAAAAAATGCATTTCTTGTCCCCTTGAACAAGGACATATGTGTATGCATACCGCTACCATTCATTCCAAAAATAGGTTTTGGCATAAATGTCGCGTAAACATTATTTTGCAATGCTATTTCTTTTACAACAAGTCTGTAAGTCATAACCGTGTCAGCCATTGTTAACGCGTCTCTGTATCTTAAATCGATTTCATGTTGAGAGGGAGCCACTTCGTGATGGGAATATTCAACGGGTATGCCCATTGACTCTAACGCTATTACGGTTTTTTTCCTTAAATCACTTGCTATGTCCATTGGAGTCAGGTCAAAATATCCTCCGAAATCAATCGGCTCTGCTTTTGGTTGCGAATTCTTGAAATAGAAATATTCAAGTTCCGGTCCCACATAAAAAGTATATCCCATGTCTTTGACCTTTTTTAATATTCGTTTTAGGACATAACGCGGGTCTCCGTCATAAGCCGAACCGTCGGGGTTTTTAATGTCGCAGAACATTCTTGCGACTTTTATATCGCTGGACGGTCCCCAGGGAAGGATTACAAAAGTGTCGGGGTCCGGTAAAGCGACCATATCGCTTTCGTCTATTCTTGCAAATCCTTCTATTGAAGAGCCGTCAAAACCCTTGCCTTCATATAAAGCTTCTTCCAGTTCATCTATGGTAATGGCAAAACTCTTTAAAAATCCCAATATATCGGTAAACCATAATCTTATGAATCTTATCTTTTCCTTTTTTGCTAATTTTAAAATTTCCTGTCTTTTATCCATTTTTCCTCCTGTGGTAATCTTTACATTATATATGATTATACAGATTTTTGAACTCTGAAAACATTTATTCTAAAAAACCGTCTATTTTTGCATTGCAATTCGGGCATTTTTTGTTTTTGACGATATTTTTAATTACTGAAAATCCGTGCCTTTGGATCAGTAAATTTTTACAATTATAGCAATAAGTGTTTTCGTTTTCATCTATCGAGATATTCCCTGTATATACATATTTTAATCCTTTATCCATACCTATTTGCCTGGCTTTTATTAAGGAAGATACCGAAGTATGTGCAATATCCGTCATAAGATAATTTGGGAAGAAAGCTGATATATGCCAAGGGGTTTCTTCTCCAATGTCTTTTATAAAATCGGCTATATCGGCGATTTCTTCGAAAGAATCGTTTACTTTTGGAATAATCAAAGTCGTAATTTCGACCCAAATTCCTAATTTTTTCATCAGTTTTATACTGTTTTTCACCGGCTCTAATTTCCCCCCGCAGATTTTTTTATAAGTTTCTTTTCTCAGAGATTTTAAATCAACATTACACGCATCTAAAAAAGGAGCTATTTTTTTCAAAGGTTCGCTGTTTATATAACCGTTCGTGACAAAAATATTTTTTAAACCTTCCAAGTGCGCAAGGACTGCGCAATCATAAGCGAATTCATAAAAAATTGTCGGCTCAGTATAGGTGTAAGCAATGGATTTGCAATTACTTTCAATAGCATTTTTTACGATTTCTTTGGGGGTGGTGTCCTTTCCTTGAATAGGAGATTTTTTATCTAATTGTGATATTTGCCAGTTTTGGCAGTTGCGGCAGGAAAGATTACAGCCGACAGTCCCTATTGAGTATGACGAAGAACCGGGCAATATGTGGTAAATCGGTTTTTTTTCGATTGGGTCTATATGTTCGGCAATAATTTTCCCATATACGAGTGAATAAAGTTTCCCGTTGATGTTTTCCCTTACATTGCATTGTCCTCTTTCCCCTGGCTTGATTTGGCAGTTATGCGGACATAAAAAACATGTTACATTTTTATTTTCCGTTGCATTATAAAACCAAGCTTCTTTCATGCCATACAGTATAGCAATTTTGCAAAAAACATGAAATTATTTAACAATTCCGGGCATAGGTTTTAAATAATATATTGTAAGCAAATAAAAAATTCTGATATAATTCAATGTAATTTCTTTTTAAATTCTAAAAAAGGGAGGATAGAATGTCAGACATTGAACAGAAAGTAAAAGACATAATTGTTGAACAACTAGGAGTTAAAAAAGAACAAGTAACTGAAAACGCTTCTTTTATTGATGATTTGGGAGCCGATTCCCTAGATACCGTAGAGTTAGTAATGGCTTTAGAGGAATCATTTAACATAGAAATTCCTGACGAAGAAGCGGAAAAAATTCGTAGCGTAGGAGAAGCTATAACCTACATAAACAACCACGGTAAATAACGTTTTTTCAAATAAACAATAATAAAAGATATCAGGATATTGGGATGCTAGTCTCAATATCCTGATAATCTAAAATTCAGATATGCAACCAAAACGCGTAGTTATTACTGGGATGGGATGTGTTACTCCTATTGGCAACAACGTGAAAGATTTTTGGGCTTCGCTTTTGGAAGGAAAAAGCGGAATACAAAAAATAACCTATTTTGACGTTTCTTCTTATACTTCCCGGATTGCCGGCGAAGTGAAAAACTTTGACCCGAGCGCTTATATAGACGCCAAAAACGTAAGACGTTTAGATAAATTTGCGCAGTATGCCATAGTTTCATCTTATATGGCTGTTGAAGACGCAGATATTGATTTAGCAAAAATAAACAAAGAAAGAGCCGGTGTAATTCTTGGTTCGGGAATTGGCGGATTGCAAGTTATAGAAGACCAACATGCTATCCTTTTGGAGAAAGGACCCTCAAAGGTCTCGCCGTTTCTTATTCCCATGCTTATCGCTGATGAAGCGCCTGGGCTAATAGCAATTAATTTTGGTTTTAAAGGCCCTAACATGTCTATTGCAACGGCTTGTGCTTCCGCTTCTCATGCTATAGGCATATCCTTCAGAACCATCCGTTATGGTGAATCAGACATCATTATCACTGGTGGTAGTGACGCCGCTATAACAACCTTGGGTCTGTCTGGTTTTGGCCAGATGAAAGCGTTGTCAACACGAAATGATTCGCCGCAGGAAGCATCCCGCCCTTTTGATAAAGACAGAGATGGTTTTGTTATGGCTGACGGCAGCGGAACACTTGTTCTTGAGAGTTTAGAACACGCTCAAAAAAGAGGTGCTCGTATATATGCTGAACTTGTTGGTTTTGGAATGACTGCGGACGCTTATCATATCACGGCTCCCGACCCTGAAGGCAAAGGCGCAAAATTGGTCATGGCCAAAGCGCTTGAAGATGCTAAAATAAATTTATCCGAGGTGGATTATATAAACGCACACGGAACTTCTACGCAATATAACGATAAAATTGAAACACTCGCAATCAAAAAACTTTTCGGACAAGATGCTTATAAAATTCCGATTTCTTCTACTAAATCAATGACCGGGCATATGCTTGGAGCAGGAGGAGTCGTTGAGCTCATTGCTTGTGTGAAAACAATTGAAAACAGTGTCATTCATCCCACTATCAATTATGAAAATCCTGACCCTGAATGTGATTTGGATTATGTTCCAAATAAAGCAAGAGAAAAAGAGGTAAAAGTTGCAATTTCCAATTCTTTTGGTTTTGGCGGACATAACGCCTGTTTGGCGGTTAAAAAATTTGAGAATTAATAATTCAAGAAAGGATAATAAAAAATGGATTTTAGTTTAACCGAAGAACAAGAATTAATGCTTGCAGAAGTAAAGAAAGTTTGCAAAGAAAAAATTGCGCCAAGAGCCGAGGAGGTTGAAAGAGAAGGAAAATTCCCTAAAGAAAATCTCAAACTTTTATCGGATATGGATTTATTGGGTTTGGTTATACCTGAAGCATACGGCGGTTTGGGGATGGACTTTATGACATGGTCATTGATAGCCGAGGAAATATCCAAGGCTTGTGGGACTACAGGGCTTTCTTTTGGGGCAAATCTTTTATGTGTATATCCTCTTATGACATTTGGCACTGAAGAACAAAAAAAGAAATATCTCGTTCCTCTCGCAAAAGACGGGGTAGGCGCTTTTGCGCTTACAGAACCTGAAGCCGGTTCGGATGCGGGAAATGTTAAAACAATAGCAAAAGAAGACGGCGATTCATACATCCTAAACGGCAGAAAAATATTCATAACAAATGGCGGAGAAGCTTCCACATTCATAGTCATCGCTACTACCAGACCTAATAAAGGCGCAAGAGGCTTTACAGCTTTTATAGTAGAGAAAGGTACTAAAGGATTTTCCGTAGGACAACATTTTGACAAAATGGGATTTGCAGGTCTATCAAATGTGGAATTAGTATTAGATGATTGCAGAGTTCCCAAAGCCAATATTCTTACTCAGGAGGGTAGAGGATTTCGAGTTGCAATGGAAACATTCGATGTTGGCAGAATCGGAGTGGGCATAGGTGCATTGGGCGTTGCAGAATCCGCCTACGAGAAAGCACTTCAGTATTCCAAAGAAAGAATCCAGTTCGATAAACCGATATCATCCTTCCAGGCAGTTCAGCACATATTAGCCGATATGGCTACAGAAATTGAAGCGGCTAAACTCCTTCTATACGAAGCCGCCTGGCTTAAAGACAACGGCAAGCCGTTTGAAAAAGTTGCTTCAATGGGTAAGCTCTATGCTTCCGAAGTCGCAATGAATACAACAGTCAAATCAGTACAGGTATTCGGCGGTTCAGGTTATATGAAGGATTATGCTGTTGAACGACTTATGCGCGAAGCAAAACTTTTTGAGATAATAGAAGGCACATCACAAATCCAACGAAACATTATTGCTAACTACATCCTAAAAGGGAAATAGCTATTAAGGTGAACAGGAAATTCCTGATATTATCATTCCTCACTGTGATATCCTTTTTTCTGTGTGGTTGTGATTGGTTCAGGGGAGGTGACAAACCACTAACTAAAGTCATAAAAGAGTATAAGCAACAAAGAGTGGTTAAAGATACAAGAGGCAACCTCTATAAAATAGCTGAACGCTACGGAGGAAAAAGTATTCCCGTTCTTTACTCATCTGATGACGGTAAAACATGGAAGTCTGCCGGCAGTGCAGAAACTTACTTAACCTACAGTGCGTGGGGTAGCGTATTAACCGTTGACAATGAAGATACTCTATATTTGAGTTGGTCCGGTAATTCCGCGGCCGTAGAAACGCTTACTCAAGAAGATTTACTCTCCCAGTTCAAAGCTGTATTTTTCTCTAAATCCACCGATGGAGGTAAAAATTGGCAGGAACAGATAATACTTAACAGCAAAGAAACAGCCGGAACGCATCCTGTGATATTTGTGGATAGTAAAAAAGTTATTTATATTTGCTGGTATGAAAAGCTGTTTAAAGGGATGATTTATTTCACTTTCTCTTCTGATGGAGGCAGGAATTGGAAAGAGGTAGAAAGCTTAAGAAGCGGGGAAGATATCTGTTTTTCCAAAGACTCAAAAGGTATGGTCTATTTGACCTATGCAGGTGGAGAAAAGAAAAACATGCCTTTTATTTCATTTACAGAGGATAGAGGAAAAAACTGGCATACTGTAACTCCCGGAGAGTTGAAGGTGTTGGTTAAGGAACCGTATACCGCCTCTATTGATGATACTATGTATCTTATTTTTCAAGCATGGATACCAAATATTTTTGAAGCTATGCCACAAGGGGATGCGCCCACCTATGAACTCCATTACTTCACGAGCAAAGACAGAGGAGAAACTTGGAGTAAGATGCAAAAAGTAAAATAGAGCAAAATAGCACTTTTTGAAGCATTTTTGATTAAAAATGAGCAGTTTTTGCGCAAAAATGGATAAAAATCGCAAATTTTTTAAAAAAGAAGCACTCTTTATTCTATTATTACTAATAACAATAACTTCTTCAGGTTGCAGTTCTTCAAAAAGGGATGATTCTGAGTCAGGTATAGATAATTTAATTACGAAAGTTAATGCTGACGATAAGAGTTTTAAGGGTGTGTGGATATATAAAGGCGCTAAGATTATAGGTGGGAAAGAAAACAAGATTAATATCAGTATTTCCGGTAAAAAGTTTAACATAAACGATAGATGGCTCTACGACGATGCGACGTTTTATGATATTGACAAAAAAGAAAAACTTGCAAAATGGAAAAAATGGAAATGGAGCGGGAGACAACTACCGTTCTGGAAAATGCCTGTCTCAATGAATCCGTTTGGAGCTCCTGTTCAGGTCAGTGAGGATAAAGTGGCAGGAAGAGATTGTATTGTTTGCAAAATAGGGGGTACTCGTGATAGGGTGGAAGTGAGTCTTAAATATTGGATAGATAAAGAGAAAAACGTGCTCCTTAAGAAAGAACATATAATCGGACCTGAAAATGACCCTTTTTTCAAAGAATCCTACGAATGCGAGAGTATAGAATATAACCCTGTTTTTTCAGAGGACACTTTCACCCCGGAAATTCCTGCAAGTTATGTTAGAGTAAAGAAAGCATTCCTAGACTGTGAACTTCTTGATAATAAATTCTAAAAAAATGCGGTTTTTTAACGTTTTTGAGTGAAAAATGAGCGTTTTTATGCAAAAAACATCAGTTTTAGATGAAAATTGAGGATTTTTAGAAAAAAGATGAAAGAAAGAGAGGTAGATAATGAAATATAAGATAGTTGGTTTAGTGATAGTAGTAGTAATTATATTTTTGTTCTGCATTTTTGTATGGCCTACACGATATAGATATGACCAGATGAAAGTTGGGAATAATGTTTCTCCTGTAAGAATAGATAGACTAACAGGGCGAACGGAGGTTCTTTCACTAAGCAGTGGTTGGCGTCAATTAGGAGTAAAGAGATTAGATGCTTCTATTGAATTACCCTTACCTGATTCTGAACTTTCAAAACTAACTGGTAAAGCATCAATTAATTACAAACGGATTGAGTGTGATGTTTATAATGGCTCAAATTGGACGGTGTCAGAAGTAACAGTTAAAATTATTATTAAAAATTCAAACGGAACTGAAGAACTTGCAAGAGAATATCGGCTTACTCCTAAATATGCACTTGCTGAAAACTGTGCGTCTCTTACATCACAGACATTTGATGCCGACCTTGGGTTTAGTTTAGAGGAAAAACAAACTTTCTCTTGGAACATTGTCAGTGCAAAAGGGACGAAGTGATAGTGCAAAAGGAGCATCAGGATGTAGTTATTAAGGCGTTCGTAAAACATTTAGTGAATAAGAAGGGTGTTCCTTTATCAATAGTTGCTTGGCCTGATGAAGTTAATGGTTCAATAAAAGAAATTGATGCTATTGCAAGAGGGAATGGTTTTAAAATCGCTATAGAACATACAAGTATAGATACATTTCAATACCAGCGTCGAGATGATGCACGATTTACGAAAGTTTTTGGTAAAATCAAATCACAACTAATTGGTAAGTTTTCTGACAGAGTTAGACTTACTGTACCATTTTACGCAATTCCAACTGGCACTAATTGGTCGGACTTTACGGATAGTATAAAGAAATGGATTCTTGAAAATGTCCCAGCTTTACCATACGGATGTGGCAAATATAATGTGCCAAAGATACCGTTTGAAATTCAGATTGAAAAGCGACGTTCATCAAAACCCGCTTTTCTTGTTGTCCGATTTGCCCCCGAAGATAATACTTTGGTCGATCGCTTATATGAGACTATTAATGAAAATAGCCAAAAACTCGTTACTTATAAGAAACGAGATTATCAAACTATTTTGTTGATAGAAAATAGTGATATTTCTTCTATGAATTTAGGGCTAATGGAGAAATCTGTCAAAGAGGCATTAATAGAAAATTTACCAAAAGGATTAGATGAAATCTGGTATGCAAATACTGAAATTTTGGCTGATTTAGAGTTCTATTTAATTTGGCCGAACAGTGATACGACAGGAATAAACAAAACATAATTAAAATCTTGATTTTTCAGTTGTTCCGAAAACCGATAACCGATAATCCCCATTGATTTCTCGGGGACGAAATCAGAACATGGGGACAAGTGCTGAAAACCGAGTTTTTAAAACTTAGGTTTTAAGAGTTTTCCTCCCTCAACTCCTATCGGACGTAAGCGTGTTACGCTGAAAAAGAGGTCTAAACTGCTTATATTCTCAACGCGTCTTACTTCTTTGATTAACGGAAGAATTGAAATTACGAATATAGCGCGCAGTATACCTGATAACAGGAACAAAGTGAGTAATTTGTATCCGAAAACTGCCGGTAGATTTTTTGCAAGAAAACCGCCTGTGAGCGAACCGATACAAATGGCGCAACCGTTGATAACGTTGAAATACGAAACGCAGCGTGTTCTTTTTTCCGGCATAACCGCATCGTAGACGAAATTGAATACCGAAAGGTTATAACCTGCCCATATAAAACCTGCAAAGAGTTGTATTAGAATTAAATAAACAATATTATGCGAAAATAGCCACAAAATAGGAGCAAGCGGTATGAGAAAAGATGTAAGCCGTATAACTCTCATATTCCCGACGACATCGGCGTGTTTACCCCATATACCCATTGCAAGAAGCGTTGAAACTATTGCACTTATTGTTACGACCATATAAGTTATATAATTGAAGTTTAAATCGCGAAGCATATAAACTGCAAAAAAGGGTCCCGACATACTTACTGCAAAACTTATACTTGCGGCATACAAAACAAATTTTGCGAAATTAGATTTTTTAATTCTTCTTATAAATTCCCAAAACGTAAAATAATGCTCTTTTGTAATTTTTAGCGGAGGTTCATACATTTTTCTCAAAAAAGACCAGGAGATGAATCTTGCCAAGCAGGCGAAAGCTAATATTATTACAAAACCGGTCAAATTATCTTTTCCAAATATATTCAGTATAAATCCGGCCAGAACAGCGCTTGCAACAGTTATTATACCGAGAAGTCTGTTTCGCCATCCGAAATATTTGCCGCGGGATTTGGATGGAATGTGGTCAGACATCAAGCTTGTCCACGCGGGACCAGGGAAAGCGTTAAAAGAAGCCATAATCGTAACAAATAATATCAACCATAATACTTGGTTTTCTTTAAATATGAACGGAACCAGCAAAATCGGGATGTACATCAATGCGTGAAAGAATATGAATATTGTTATGAATCTGACACGGCTTTTTAAGTGTTCGGTTACGTCTGCAGATTTTAATTGTATGAGGGAACTTATAAAACTGGGGAAAGCCGCAAGCATACCTATTTGGGCGCTTGTGGCTTTTAGCGCGAGAGCAAAGGGAGTGATGTATTGGTCGGTAAACCCTATCATCGCCGAACAAAATGCTCCCTCTATAAATAAATTCCTTAAATTTTGTCTTACTTGCCCGCTAACTCTTAATGGGAGGGTCCTGCCGTTTTTATTCATAGTGATGCGACATTATATCAAAACTGATATTTGGTGAAGCGTTTTTTTTAATTACAGGTTCTAACCAGATAAAAAAGAATTTTATATGTCAAATTTTTTGATATAATATCTGACATTATGAATACAATTGTCTGTATAAAACAGGTTCCGGACAGCGAACATATTCAGGAAGTAACGATAAATCCCGAAACTAATACTCTTGAAAGAAATAAAATCCCAGCAGTCATAAATCCGTTTGATGTAAATGCAATAGAAGAAGCAATTCGTATAAAAGAAAAACATGGCGGAAAGGTAACTATTGTTACAATGGGGCCTCCGCAAGCAGAAGAAGCTCTCAGGACTGCTTTGGCAATGGGCGCGGATGAGGCAATACTTCTTACTGATATGGCTTTTGCGGGCTCGGATACTTGGGCCACTGCCAAAACGTTAGCAAAAGCTGTTGAAAAAATAGGCGGGTTCGATTTGGTTATTTTCGGTAAGCAGGCGATTGACGGAGATACTGCGCAGGTAGGTCCTGAAGTTGCAGAGGCGTTGTCACTTCCACAAATTACTTATGTCAGCAAATTAGATGTAGAAGATAAGAAAATAAAAGGAAGAAGGACGGTAGAAGACGCTTATGAGGAAGTAGAAGCTTTGATGCCTTGCATAATAACGGTTACGAAGGATATAAATGAGCCGCGTTTTGCTTCGATAAGAGGAATTCTTAAAGCGAAGAAAGCCGAAATTATAAAATGGGGTAAAGACGATTTGGGGATGTCAGATGAAGAAACAGGGTTAAATGGCTCTGCCACTCAAGTTGTAAAAATATTTTCTCCGCCTCGAAGAGGGAAGGGAGAAATGATTGAAGGCGTTTCTGCAGATGAGAAAACAAGTAATCTCGTAGAAAAGCTTAGGGCGGATAAGATTATATAAAAATTCTATTCAAAATTAAAGTGAGGTGAATTATGTTCATTTCTATGACCGGTTCTGCAACGCGAAAGGTCCCGTCAAAATGGGGGGATTTCACGTTTGTCTTAAGTAGTTTCAATCACCGCTTTCTTGAAATAAGTACTCATCTGCCTGATGAACTTAGAAGCGGAGAAGTCGACATACAGAAGCTTATAAGAAATAAAATAGCAAGAGGTCAAGTTAATTTCCATTTAGAATGGGAACATGGAGGAGAAGAAAAAAGTTTTCGTGTAAATACCGCGCTCTTAAAAAATTATCATAAAAGTCTAGAAGAAGTTAAAAGAAATCTGGGTTTGAAACAGGAAGTAGGTTTGTCTTTATTGATGCGGTTGCCTGATGTGCTTATTTATAAAAAGACATTTTTAAACAAAAATTTATGGTCGTTTTTGAAAAAAAACATAAATATTACATTGGATGGGTTGACTAAAGTAAGAAAGAAAGAAGGAGCCGAACTTCATAGGGATATTAAAAAACGCATAAATGCTATTGCAAAAGCCGTTAAAGAAATTAAAAAGGAACTTCCGTCAATTCTTAAACAATATAAGGGTAAATTAGAGCATAGGATTTCTAATCATAAAAATAACGGACTGAAGGAAAAGATAGCGCAGGAAGTTATGATTCAGGCGGGAAAAGTAGATATAACAGAAGAAATGATAAGAGTTTATTCTCATTTGAAAATGTTTGTTGAGGAAATAAATAAAAAAGTTAGTTCCGGTAAAAGGATGGATTTTATATCGCAAGAAATGCTTAGAGAAATAAACACAATGGGTTCAAAAATATGCAATGCGCCCATTTCTTCAAAAGTGATTCATGTTAAAACGGAATTGGACAAAATAAGAGAGCAAATCAGAAATGTTGAATGAAAAAAGGCACAAAGGCACAGAGGCACAAAGGCACAAAGGATTATTGATTATTTTTTCATCGGCTTCGGGCGCAGGGAAAACTACTGTTGCCAAGGAAATCGTCAAGAGAGACCCCAAGTTAACTCTTTCTGTTTCTTATACGACTCGTTTGCCCCGACAGGCAGAACAGCAAGGCAAAGACTATTTTTTTATCAGCGAAGATGACTTTGAAAAGATAGTAAAAGAAGGTAAGTTTTTGGAATGGGAAAAAGTTCATAATGCATTCTATGGAACATTAAGCGAGTCTGTCCGGGAAAAATTATCTTGTGGGAAAGATGTTATTTTGACAATTGATGTGAAAGGGGCAAAACGCATAAAGAAAAAATACCCTGATAGCATTTCCTTTTTCTTCCGCGCGTCTTCTGTCGAAGAATTAAAAAAACGGCTTATAAAAAGAGGTACGGAAACTGAAGAATCAATCGCAAAAAGAATGGAGATTTCCGACTGGGAACAGAAGCAGGCAAAAGATTATAACTATCATATTGTAAATGATAAAATTGAAAATGCGGTTAATGAAGTTTTATCTAAAATAGAAACGGAACGCAAGAGGGTGCCCCGTTAGAAAATTTATAAAAAGTTTTTAAAATTTCTTTAAGTAAGGAGTGAAAAAATGCAGGTATTGTCTAATGCGAAGAAGAGAAAATTTTCTAACGGGGTGCAAAAGATAGCTATAATTGCCAATTTGGCTAAAGAAAAAGTCTCGGGTGTTGTGCGCAACATCGTCGATGATATGGAGAAGAAAAATATCGAAATTTTTCTTCTCAAAGATGCTGCAGAGCATATAAAAAGAAAAGATTTAAAAGCAGACGAAGGAAAAATAAGAAAGAATGCTCAAGTTTTGATAAGCTTGGGCGGCGACGGTACACTGCTTAAATCCGCAAGAATTGTTAAAGATACGAATATTCCCATACTTGGAGTAAATATGGGCGGTCTGGGATTCCTTACGAAAATAACTTATAAAGATTTAACTAAAGCATTGACTTTGTTATTTCAGAAAAAATATTCCATCGAAAAAAGAAGTATGCTTATCATTAAAACGTCGCGAAATGCTAAGATATTGGTTGCTCTTAACGATGTGGTTCTTTCAAGAGGCGCTTCCGCAAGAATAGTCGAACTGGAAACGTTTATTGACAATAGTTACCTTACTACATTTGCATCCGACGGATTGATTATATCTACTTCAACCGGTTCAACCGCACATTCTCTTTCTTCGGGCGGACCTATAATTCATCCTTCTCTGGATTGTATTCTTGTTGTTCCAATATGCCCTCATGCTCTTTCGAATAGACCTATTGTTGTCCCGAAGCAAAGTAAAATAAAAGTAAAAATATTGACGAAAAATCCTGTTGATTATACAGTTGACGGTCAACCAGGAGGCAGACTTGAAAAAGGCGGCGAAATTGAGACAGAATCAGCGCCGTTTAATATTTCACTTGTAAAATTCAAAGAAAAAAGCTTTTATGAACTTTTAAGGAAAAAGTTAAAATGGAGCGGATATTCCGTGGGGAAATAAAAATAAATTTAAAATTCAAGATTGAAGTTTCCAGATTTTCGCGAATTTTGAATCTGCAATTTTTAATCTTCAATAATTTAAAAACATGACTATAACCGAAAAAATATTAGCTTTTCATTCCGGACAGAAGGAAGTAAAACCCGGACAGTTTATACTTGCCGATGTTGATATTGCGCTTGGCAACGATATAACCGCGCCATTGGCTATCCAAGAGATAGAGAAGTTAGGTAAAGAAGCACTTCCTTATCCCGAAAAAGTTGTATTGGTTGCTGACCATTTTACTCCTAACAAAGATAAGGAATCAGCAAACCAGTGCTTAAAGTTGAAAAATTTTGCCAAAAAATTTAATGTGAAAAATTTCTTTGAATTGGGTTGCGGTGGGATTGAACATGCGCTTTTGCCCGAAGAAGGCTTTATTATTCCCGGACAACTTATTATAGGAGCTGATTCTCATACTTGCAGTTACGGCGCATTAGGGGCGTTTGCAACAGGAGTGGGAAGCACTGATTTAGCTTTTGCAATGCTTTCAGGCAAAATTTGGCTGAAAGTTCCTGAAAGTATAAAATTTATTTATAACGGAAAATTAAACAATTGGGTAACATCAAAAGACTTGATACTTTATACAATCGGGGATATAGGTGTTGACGGCGCTGACTACAAAGCTATGGAGTTTGAAGGAGAAGCTATAAGAAAACTTTCGATTGATGCGCGCCTTACTATGTGTAATATGGCAATTGAAGCTGGCGGAAAAAGCGGAATAATTGCTCCCGACGAAATCACAATCGAATATATAAACCAATTACCAATTACTAATTACCAATTACCAATTTTGAAGAGCGATAAGGATGCTAAATATGCGAAAACAATAGAATACGATGTGTCAGAGATAGAACCGCAAGTTGCATTTCCTCATCTTCCGTCCAATACCAAATCGGTTTCGCAAGCCGGTAATATTGAGCTTGACCAGGTTGTTATCGGCTCATGCACAAATGGACGGTTAGAGGATTTGAGAATTGCAGCTGAAATTTTAAAAGGTAAAAAAGTTCATCCATATACAAGAACTATTATTATACCTGCTACACAAAAAATATATCTTAAAGCTTTAAAAGAAGGTCTCCTGGAGATATTCATTAATGCCGGAGCGGTTGTTTCTCCTCCGACTTGTGGTCCTTGTATTGGCGGACATATGGGGGTTTTGGCAAAAGGCGAGAAATGTCTTGCTACGACAAACCGCAATTTTGTAGGTAGAATGGGGGATAGCCAAAGCGAAGTTTACTTAGCTTCTCCTGCTGTTGCTGCCGCTTCTGCGGTTAAAGGAAAAATAACGCATCCTGAGGAGATAATTAGCGGGTAATAATTGGGAAAGGATAACGGTAACGAAGCCCGTATCGGTCAAATACTGTAACTGGTAATTGGTAAAGCGTAATTAGTAATTTTTAAATTACCATTTACCGATTACTAATTACTGATTACGAAAAAACAGGTCCGACGACTCTGTATGATTTTGACCCCGACGTAATGTCGGAGGACTCCATCGAAGCATCGTAACCTTAACCAAATAACGATGATTTTATTATGATTATAAAAGGAAAGATTCATAAATTCGGCGATAATATAAATACTGATGAGATTATTCCTGCGCCATATCTTGTTACGACAGATATAAAGGAATTGGGCAAACACTGTATGTATGGAATAGACTCATCTTTTATTACAAAAGTGCGGGAAAGCGATATTATTGTCGCAGGCAGGAATTTCGGATGTGGTTCTTCTAGAGAGCATGCGCCTTTGGCTATTCAGGGGTGCGGAGTGGCTTTGGTTATTGCGCAGTCATTTGCCAGAATATTTTATAGGAATTGTGTAAATGTGGGACTTCCGATTCTTATATCAGACGAAATTTATAAAAGCATAAAGCCCGATGATGTTTTGGAAGCTGATTTATCCAAAGGGGAAATTAAAAACATAACTCAAAATAAAATTTTTCAAGTATCTGCATTTCCTTCGCTTTTACAGGAAATAATAGAAGCGGGTGGGTTGATGAAATGGTATTTACTGAATAAATTCGAAACATGAAATACGAAGCACGAAACAAATTCTAATGGATGAATCTAAAAATTCTAAACCGTACGATTTGGAAGACCGAACCTTAGAATTTGCAAGAAGGGTTAGGGTATTTGTTAAGAAATTATTGAAAACAATAGCAAACATAGAGGATGGGAAGCAAGTTGTTAAATCATCTGGTTCGGTAGGAGCAAACTATATTGAAGCCAATGAATCTCTTAGTAAAAAGGATTTTATTTTAAGAATAAAAATCTGTCGCAAAGAAGCAAAAGAAAGCCGATTCTGGTTAAAATTATTAGATGTGAATGAGAAATGCGAAAAAGAAAGAAAAGAATTAGTCCAAGAAGCTACAGAGCTAATGAATATTTTTGGTTCTATTTTACGCAATAGTAAATAAACCATGTTTAGAAAATTTGAATTTTTGATTTGTTTCGTATTTCAATACTCGTATTTCAGATTTAATTGAAAATGTATACAGCTCGTCTAGTCTTAGAATGGATAACCTTATCCGAAAGACAAAATTCGGTGGTAAAAAAATTCTCCGCAAAAACTTTTTTTATTCTTGACATTGAACTTAACTGTATGGTATATTTGCACAACGCTATTTGAAAACCCCGTTTTTGTTTCGGGGATAAAAAGTGCGTTTTAACATCCCTGGTGCCTTAAATTCAGGCAAGAAAGGAGGTGAAAGAGTGACATTAGCCGCTAAGGATGCCGTAAGGGGTGAAGGATAGATAGAAAGCTCTCTGACATTAGGTCAGAGGGAGAAATAGATCAGAAGAAGGGAAACAATTCTCGACGTTATGTCGAGAGAGTTCAAACTCTCTTTAGTAACGAAGGGAAGGAGAGAAAAAAAGATGATACATAGATTACTAACAGCAGTGTGTGCTTTGGCTTTGGTATTAAGTTTTTCTTTTAGTGCCACAGCTGCAGTACAAAACGTACAAGTAGGCGGAGACATTGAAGTTAAAGGTATCTATCAAAGCGCTTACGATATTGTCAATGAAATAGAGTTTAACAACGTTACCGTCTATGACAACAATGGATTTGGCGGAGCAGCAGACAATACCGTACACGATTATCTGGAACAGACTGTCCGCTTATATGTGGATGCTTCTTTGACAGATAATGTGGAAGCATATGTCCGTTTAATTTATGTGCAGGATTGGGGTATGGTTGTAAATCAAGATGACGTTGAAGTAGACCTTGCGTACATAACATTAAACGATATATATGGTTATCCGTTCAGTCTAACAATTGGTAGACAAGAGTTAATGTATGGCGAAGGATTTTTAGTTGGTGATGGAGTTCGTCCTGGTGCCGTAGATTCTGCAACTGTTTATCAGTATGATACCCGCAAATCCTTTGAAGCTATCAAGGCAGTATGGGACTATGAGCCTCATCAAATAGACCTATTTGTTGCCAAGATAACCGAAGGTGCTGCTGTTGCTCCAGTTGCAGCTGCTGCACCCGTTGCTCCTTGGAGTAATGGTGTGCAACCTGTAGATTCCGATATGGATTTGTACGGAATTAACTGGAACTATGACGGCGGAATGTATGGTTTGTGGGATCTCGGATTGTTCTATAATAGGTCCAATATTGTTGTAGCTTCTGATGGCGAAAACCAGACATGGGCTTTAAGTATCCGAGGTGAAGGAACGATTCCTCAGATTGATGTCGGCACCTTAGCTTTAAAGGGTGAGATAGTAAAAGAATGGGGAATAGTTGAACCTGGTATGCAACCAGTGACCGCTGCCACCGGTAACAACGAACGCCTAGATGCATGGGGCGGCTATGTCGAAGGTGAATATACCTTTGATAATGTTTATGCTCCGTATCTTGGTTTGGGTTATATATTCATGAGCGGTGACAATGATGATAGTGATGCAATCGAACAGTTCAATCCTCTGTTTGAGGATGAAACGTATGGTCAGATTGCCGAAGTCATCTATGGGGCACAATATTGGCAGATGCTTGGTGATACTTCAATGACAAATGCCAGTATTTGGAAGCTTTCAGCAGGAGTCAATCCTACTGAAAATACAACACTTGACCTTACTTATTACAGCTTAAGTGCAGCTCAGCCTCTATGGTCATGGACTGGCGATGCAGATGACCAGAATCAATATATAGGTTCTGAATATGACGTAACTTTTAATTACAATTACAGCGAAGATGTCACATTCGGACTTATGTATGCTCTGTTCATTCCTGGCAAATTCTTCGAAGAAGGTGCAGATGAAGTTGCCGGCGATCCTTGGGATTACAGCTTTGAAAATGCTCAAGAGTTAGTAGGTTCAGTGAAAGTTGTATTCTAATAGACAATACAACACAACGAAGAATATATCCCGCCCTTGTTTACAAGGGCGGGATTCTTTTTTTTATCCGCCACCGGAAGTGGCGGATAACCCCCTCGGCTTGATTTGTGGTAACAAATCAGAGGGGGGAAGAATGTCAAATAGCATATCCCTTCCTAAAAATAACTTATGATATAATTACCGCAGTTATATGAAAATTCCCCAAAACTGTTTGGCAAAAAAAATAAAAGAACATTTGTTTTTCTGGCGAGGCGAAAATGTCGAAAGTATTCTCAAACAACTCGAAATTTTAGAAGGTTCTATCGCGGCAAGTGATGGCTTAGACCTGTTTGAATTAGCTTATTCAATATATTTAAAAAACTGCAAATATTCCAATAAGAAATTACTGCTTTCTATCGTAACCGAATCGGTAAACGAACTCAAAACCAAAATCATATCTGCAAAGGTATTGCTTAAAGAAAATCCTAAATTTATTCCTGCCCGCCATGCTTTGAGTGGGAGGGATTCCAACGGAATCTACTTCTCTTCTGAACCTTTGGCAAAAGCCGGCAAAATTGCTTTTCTTTTTTCAGGGCAAGGGTCTCAAAGACCTCATATGTTCAAGGAGTTGAACTCTATTTTTCCGCAATTACAAGAAAGTATTTCAAAGGCAGATATTGTTCTTAAAAACCGTTTGCCTAAATTATTAAGCGAATATATATTTCCATCACACGCATCTAATCCCGAAGAAGTAAAAGCTCAAATGGAAGCTTTAACGCAAACTAATATCGCTCAGCCTGCGCTTGGTGTGATAGAAGTGGGCTTGCTAAAAATCATGAAGTTGTTTGACGTAACTGCTGATATGTTGGCGGGACATAGTTTGGGGGAATATGTGGCTCTTTATGCGAGTGGTGTTTTTGAAGAAGAAATGCTTTATGAACTATTAGAATACAGGGGCTCGGCAATAATAAGTTCCAGTAAAAGCGATTTAGGGACAATGCTTGCGGTTGGGGCAGGAGTAGAGGATATAAAAGATGTTATAAAAGACATGCCTAATGTTTTTATAGCTAACTTAAATTCTCCTGTCCAGACAATTCTTTCTGGTAGTGACGAATCGCTTGATTTAGCAAGCGTAAAACTCAAGGAAAATGGAATCAGGTCTAAAAAAATAAATGTAAGTTGTGCGTTCCATTCGCCGTACATGGATTCTGCAAAGGATTTATTGTTTAAAAAATTATCTACTTTGGACTACAAGTCTCCTCTAGTGCTGGTTTATTCCAATTTATCTGCTTCACGATATCCTGATGATAAAGAATCGATACTTTCTATTCTATGCGAGCATCTTGTAAGTCCTGTCAGATTCAGTGAAGAAATAGAAAATATGTTCAAAGATGGCGCCAGGGTATTTATAGAGATTGGACCGGACAATGTTTTGACAAATTTGGTAAAACGAATTCTTGGAGAGAGGGATTATGTTGCGATTGCTTCAAATGTCAAAACCGCAACTGATATAAGCCAGATTCTCAATGTTTTTGCCCAGCTTATGGCTGAAGGATTTAAAGTGGATTTGTCTGCTTTGTTTGATTGAAGAGTGGGATGTATTTTGTAGTTGCCGATTCATCAGCTTTTTAAAAGCCCATAAATGGGCAACTACAGTATCTTTTATGGGACAAAAATGCCACGCGAGGTAGCAAGGGGTTCTTTACTTTTTAACATTATGATATCCAGAAATAGAATATTTCTATTTTTTTTGCTTAATTTTTTTCTTTTTCAATTAGCAGTTGGTATATGCATGGAAAGGGAAACACTGCCTTTGCCTGCTGATAGAGTTTTTAATCATGCTGTAAGTCTGTTGGAACTTTCTGACGGAACTCTTTTTGTGGCATGGAGTTCCGGTAGCAAGGAGAAAAACAGAGATACTGCTATTGTTTTGAGTTTTAAAAAACTGCATGGTAACGGATGGAGTGAACCTCAAATACTCATAGATACGCCTAATAGAGCAGATGGCAACCCTATGATTTTCTTATTAGATAACGAGATTTATTGTTTCTATTCGTATCTTTGGGGGACAGGGTGGAGCACTGCTCGGCTTTTTTATACTAAATCGAAGTTAAATGCGTTTACTGATGATGTAAGAGACATTAATTTTTCGTGGATTTCTCCTAAAAGAATTTTTCCTTTTTATAAAATGGGAGATTTGGGAAGAGGTAAACCTGTAATTTTAGATGATAAGGGATTCCTTTTGCCGTTATATAAAGAATTTAGTGGTTATTATTCTTATGTGTGTGAATTCATTGATGGGAAAATAATTTATAATTCTGCTCTTATTAAGTCTAGGCCCGGAAATCTTCAACCTGCTATCATTCAGGTGATGGGCAGGGAACTTCTTATGTTAATGCGTCCTGAAAGGGGCGGTTATTTCTGGCAATCTTTTTCTAAAGATAAAGGGAAGACTTGGAGTAAACCCGAGCAAAGAAAAGATTTGTTTAATCCGGGCTCAGGATTTGATTTATTACGACTTGCATCGGGCAATATAATACTGATTTTTAATGATGATTCCAAGAGCCGTACCAATCTTACCATCGCGTTATCAGAAGATAATGGCAAAAGTTTCCCTATAAAAAAGATTTTAGAAGAAGAGGATGACGTGGATTTTGCGTATCCTTCGGCAATTCAGGACTTAAAGGGCAAAATCAATATTGTCTATTCGGTGGACAAGAAAGAGATTAGGCATATAGTTCTTGACGAGAAAGAGATTTTGGAAAGTCAAAAGTAAAAAGGTAAAATTTACTCCGACGTAACGTCGGAGCAGACAAGTCAAAAGATAAAATCTAAATAATAAAAACAGTTAATTTTGAATTTTTGATTGTGGTTTCCCTCTGGAATCTTGGAAAGATTCCGAGGACTATGTCCCTGAAATTGCGGAGCAATTTCTAGGGGTTACTTTTACGTTTTGACTTTTAAGTTATAGAGTTTAACTAATTTATTCCTAAAATATTCTATTGTTTTGTTTAGCCCTTCATCAATACCTACTTTTGGCTGCCAATTAAGTAAACTTTTTGCTTTCGAAATGTCAGGTCTTCTCACTTTAGGGTCGTCTTCCGGGAGTGGTTGGAAGGTTATTTCACTTTTGCTTTTAGTCAAATATATTATTTTTTTTGCAAATTCCAGCACACTGAATTCCTGCGGATTTCCAATATTTATTGGCTCATTAATCGAGGAATTCATGAGTTTTAGAATGCCTTCTACAAGGTCGCTTATATAGCAGAAACTCCTTGTTTGAAGTCCGCTTCCAAATACAGTTAGGGGTTTTTCTGCCAAAGATTGACCTATAAAAGCAGGAACTGCTCTGCCATCGTTTAATCTCATTCCCGGCCCAAAAGTATTAAAAATTCTGGCTATTCTTGTGTCTAATTTATGATATCTATGATAAGCCATAGTAATTGCTTCGCCAAATCTTTTTGCTTCGTCATAAACACCTCTTGGACTGATACAGTTCACATTGCCCCAATATTCTTCCGGCTGAGGGTTTACTTCAGGGTCTCCATACACTTCAGAAGTGGAAGCCAACAGGAACTTTGCCCTCTTTGTTTTTGCCAGACCCAAAGCATTATGTGTCCCTAATGACCCGACCTTTAGGGTTTGTATGGGGAATTTAAGATAATCAAGTGGCGAAGCAGGAGAAGCAAAATGCAGGACATAATCCAAACCTTCTTTAATTTCAATATATTCGCTTACGTCATGTTCTATAAATTGGAAATTCGGCAAAGATAGCAGTTCCTTAATATTTTCTTTTTCTCCAGTTAAGAGATTGTCCATACATATAATTTTATGTCCTTTTGTTGCAAGTTTTTTGCATAAGTGGGAACCAATAAATCCGGCGCCTCCTGTTATCAGTATCCTCATTTTTTTGTCTTGTATGGGTCTAATTTCCAGCTTAAGGTGCGCGGTATTTCCGCAGTAATCCTAACCCCGTTATTTTTAAACTCTTTTGTAATGATTTTGCCCTGTTCATGAATCATTGGAAGGATATTCATTTTATCAAAAGGGATTGAAATTTTAACTATTTCCCTTTTTTCTTGAAGCAATTGAAATAATTTATTTTTTAACGACTCTATATTATCACCGTTAGCGGCAGAAATAAAAATTCCTTTTGGAAAAATTCTTTGAAGCTCTCTCTTATCATTCGCATTGAGCTTGTCTTCTTTATTAAAAATAGTCACAATAGGTTTGTCCAAAGCGTTAAGTTCTTTCAATATATCAGTTACGACTTTATAATTTCCTTCTATGTCTATACTTGATGAATCCATAACATGAACAAGAATATCCGCATAGTTTACCTCTTCCAATGTGGATTTAAATGATGCTATTAACTGGTGGGGAAGCCCTTTTATGAAGCCTACAGTATCAACAATAATTGCTTTTTGATTATTTCCTACATCAATTTTTCTCATCACCGAATCAAGGGTTAAAAATAACTTATCTCCTTGCGCAAAATCTGAAGAGGATAGAGTGTTTGTAAGAGTTGTCTTGCCGGAATTTGTATACCCCACTAAAACAATCAAAGGGGTCATATTTTCTTTTCTTTTTTCTCTTTTAAGTTCGCGATGCATTGAAATCTTTTCCAACCTTTTATTTAAAATAGTGATGTTTTTTCTGATTTTCCTTTTGTCATATTCCAATTTCATTTCTCCGGAGCCGCGCGTTCCAATGCCTCCTCCCAATTGTGAAAGTTCTTTGCCTTTACCAGTAAGGCGGGTAAGCAAATAATTTATTTGAGCAAGTTCTACTTGCAACTCTCCTTCCTTGGAATTGGCGTGTTGGGCAAATATATCCAATATCAGTTGGGTTCTATCTATCACTTTTACTTGTGTAATTTCCTCTAAATTTCTTTGTTGGGTGGGGCTTAACTCATGGTCAAATATTATAAGGTTTGCATTTTTCTCATCGCATAATTCTCTTAATTTTTCTACTTGGCCTTTTCCTATAAAAAGATTTGCAGTGGGATGGGAAAAGTCAAATCTTGCGCAATCTATTGTTTCTGCTCCTGCGGTTTTTGCAAGTTGCCTCAATTCTTCTAGAGGGTCGTAATTGCAATATCTCTTGTCCGATACTAGGATAGCCAATTCTTTTTCTATCATATCAATTGCTATTCTACCCCGTTAGAGATTTTACTACAACAGAAATTAGAGCTTTAAATTAAGATTTAAGATTTAAAATTGCTATAAAAAATATCTTTATAAATATTACGTTTTGACGATACTCGCCCGCTTCGCATTAGGCGGGCGTTGGAGTTATCTTTAACGGGGTTTACTCTATGCCCTTCAATATGTTATATTTACCCCGTTTAGAGATTCCGCTTTAACAGAAGAATTAGCTTCAACCAAAGCTTTAAAAGTTAAAGATAAGATAAAAACGGCTTCGCATAATTACGCTCCGGCGTATCGTTGAAGCTATCTCTAACGGGGTTTACGGTCTAAAAATCAAGCATTGGAAGGAGGTTATACATGGTATCTGTAGAAAACATAAGAAATGTTGTTTTTGTTTCGCAGAGCAATACCGGCAAAAGTTCTCTAGTCGCAAATTTGCTTGTCAAAGCCAATGTAATTCCCGAAATTCCCAGAAAAGAAGAAGCTCATTTGAATTCCGACTTTACACAGGAAGAAAAAGAGAGAAATTTTACACATACGATTAAATTATTTAATTGTCCTTATGGAAAATACAATTTTAATTTTATAGATACCCCGGGATATCCCGATTTTGTAGGCGAAGTAATTAGCGCATTAGATGCCGTTGACGGCGCGGTTTTTGTCATAGATGCTACCGGAAGCATTGAAGTTCAAACAGAGCAGATATGGAATATGGTTCGAGAAAAAAACTTGCCGAGATTGATTTTTATTAACAAAATGGATAGAGAAGAGGCAGATTTTAATAAAATATTAAATGAAATTCAATTAAAACTAGGAGCGCAATTTGTTCCTGTTCAAGCGCCTCAAATAGAGGGGAAAACCTTTAAAGCGGTTATTGACTTAATAGAAGAATCTGAAAGTATTCCCGGGGAATTTTCAGGTTTTAGAGAAAAATTAATGGAAAATGTAGCCGAAACAGATGACATTTTGGTGGAAAAGTATTTAGAAAACGGTAAACTGACTTCTGACGAAATAAAAAAGGGATTAAGAATAGGTATAAAACAGGGGAATATATCCCCGATCATGTGTGGTTCCAACTATTTGGATATAGGAATTGATTTATTGGCTAAATTTTTAATTGAGTTTTTCCCCAATCCCACTGAAAGGAAAGTTTTGGATAAAGACGGTAAAGATATAAATATTATCGATAAAAAAGAATCACTTGCCCAGGTTTTTAAAGTAGTTTCTGAACCGCATTTGGGAGATGTTGTGCTCTTTAGAGTGTTCTCGGGCAATTTTGCTGCAGGTTCATTGGTTTATAATGTGTCGCAGAGCACAGAAGAAAAATTTGGACAGAAATTTCAGATTATTAAAGGACATACAAAAGATGAAGTAGAGAGTGTAGGAGTAGGCGAGATTGTAGGAATAGCTAAGCTAAAATCCGTAAAAATTTCAGATACATTATCCAGTGTTAAAGATAGTGTTTCTTTGAAATTACTAGAATTTCCTCACCCCAATACTTCCGTATCTGTTGTTCCTAAAGAAATAAAAGACGAGGAAAAGCTTAGTTTTGCTTTGGATAAATTATGCAAAGAGGATTCAACCCTTCAAGTTAGTTTAAGTAAAGAATTTAGTGAAATTGTGCTTTCGGGAATGGGCGAGCTTCATTTGGGAACGGTTGCTAAAAGATTGGAACATAAATTCGGAGTGCATGTTGACTTCAAAGAACCAAGAATATCCTACAGAGAAACGATTAAGGGCTCCGCTAAAGTTCAAGGTAAATACAAAAGACAAACCGGCGGACATGGACAATATGCGGATGTATGGTTGGAAGTTGAACATTTACCAAGAGGTAAGGGGTTTGAATTTGCTAATAAAATAGTAGGAGGAAGAATTCCTTCAAAGTTTATACCTTCAGTGGAAAAAGGGGTAAAAGAAGCTTTGGTACAAGGTGTTACCACAAGTTATCTTGTTACTGATATAAGGGTTAGCGTGTACGACGGCAGTTTTCATCCTGTTGATTCTTCGGATATAGCGTTTCAGATTGCCGGTTCAATGGCCTTCAGAGATGCGGTCAAAAAGGCAAAGCCGACTATTCTAGAACCGATAATGGAAGCAGAAATAACTTTGCCCGAAGAATATGTCGGAGATGTTACAGGCGATATCAATGCAAGAAGGGGAAGAATCCTTACTATTGAAGTTAAAGAACATGCGAGAATAATAAAAGCGCTAATTCCTTCTGGAGAAATGCACAGATACTCATCTACGCTTAAATCTATTACAAAAGGAAGAGGGACTTTCCAAACGAAATTTTCCTGTTATGAGGAAACACCTGCTCATATAGCGAAGAAAATTATCGAGGAAAGTGAAACAAAAAAATAAACCATTCAAAATTTAATAGGGAGGTATAAACATGTCAGGACATAGTCATTGGGCGAGTATAAAACACAAGAAAGGGAAGGCTGATGCGCAGAGAGGCAAGGTTTTCAGCCGTATAGGCAAGCAGATTACAATTGCTGCTCGTAGCGGTGGCGATATTAGCATGAATTCTGTATTAAGAGCGGCTGTGGATGCTGCAAGAGAGGTTAATATGCCTCAGGAAAATATAACCCGCGCAATAAAAAAAGGCACTGGTGAACTACCGGGTGTTACTCTTGAACAATGCACTTATGAAGCATATGGGCCGGGGGGAATCGCTTTTATAATAGAAATGATAACCGATAACAAAAATCGGGCTTCTTCCGAGATGAAACACATATTTTCCAAATTTGGCGGCAATCTCGCTGCTCCGGGTGCTGCGATGAGATTTTTCAAAAAGAAAGGCGTTGCAACAATATCCATATTTAAGACTGAAGAAAAGAAAGAGAAGTTTAACGAAGAAGAATTAATGGAAATTACTATAAACACCGGAGCCGAAGATTTCAGAATGGAAGACGAAGAGTGCGCCTTGATTGCAAGAGTGGAAGATTTTAACAAAGTTAAAGAAGCGCTTAAGAATAAAAATATCCAGATCATTTCCGCAAAAATAGAGATGTTACCCGAAAATCCTACCCCCGTTGCGGATGAAAAATCCGCGGAAAAGATGTTGCAACTTGTGGAAGCATTGGAAGAGCACGATGACGTTCAGGATGTATATGCAAACTTTGATATACCTGACGAACTAATGGATAAATTAAGCCAAGGGTAGATATAAATTTTTGAAGCTAATGCGGGTTTACTTCCCTCCTTTTTTATTTAGTGATACAATTAATTTGTTAAATATGAGTAAAACATAGAATTGTTTTTATTTTGTTTATTCTAATATGGATAGTAGGATTAGGAAGCCGACTTCAGGCAGCTGGTTGCGGTGATACGAATTACGATGGAGCGACTGATACTGTTTGTGCTTGTGGGGATACGGTTGTAGGAGATTCTGGTTATACTTACCAACTTACGGGAGATTTGACTTGTAATAGTCACGGTTTAATTGCCGGGGCCGATGATATCACTATTGACGGCGCTGGCTATACCATAACAGGAGATGGTGATATAAACGACTACGGCATAAATAAACATTTTAAATTTAAGATTCAAGATTTAGAAGGATTTTGAATGTGCAATTTTCAATTTTAAATAATTTGCAGACAATGCAATATAAAAGAGAAATAGCAAGTATTATACTTCTAGGTGTGGTTGCCCTTGTGTTTTTGAGTTTAATTTCTTTTTCTCCCGCCGATTTAAGCATTCTTCAGAATCCGCCCAATCGCCCTGCTCAAAACATGATAGGCATAGTCGGGGCATGGATGGGCTTTGGGCTTTACTCTCTTTTTGGAGTATTGGCATATCTGGTGGTTTTTTTAGGGTTGGGTTTAATTTACCTGCATTTTTTTTCGCGTTATGAAACGCATATCGGCTCCAGAATAATCGGCTGTGTTATTTTGCTTATTTCTTTGACTGTTTTCTTTGCTCTTAAGGGAATTGGCAGTGTTTTTTTAAAGGGTCTGTTTATAGAAGGTGAAATTAAATTTGCAGGAGGAATAATAGGTCATTTATTGTCTTCCTCAATGCTTAAATTTTTTGGCGGTATCGGAACATATATAATAACAACTATTGCTTTTATTGCGGGCATTATTCTTATATCTTCGTATGAAAACTTCTATTTTTTCCTGCTACAAAAAATTAAAAGGTTGAGAAGTTATAGGGTAACAAAACCGTTTGAAACGCAGAAAAAAGCGACAATTTCTTCCATGTCAAAGTCTGATATTTTTACCAAAGAAGAAAGCATCAAAACTATTCCTAAAGTCAAAGTGCCTGAACCCGTTAAAATTTATAAAGAAAAGGAAGAAGAAAAATTAATCCCTGACCTTTTTCAAGCAGAAAGAAAGCACGATATAGACAGCTCTTTGTTTGCCCTTCCTCCTCTTTCTTTGCTCAATGACCCGCCCGAAGAAAAACTGACGGACGATTCTTATATTTATAATAATTCTAAAAAATTAGAAAAGGCGCTTTTGGAATTTGGCATAGAAGCAAAAGTAACCAGTGTTCAGAAAGGTCCTGTTATCACTTCTTATGAGGTGGAACCCGGTGTTGGCGTTAAGGTCCAAAGCATTGTTTCCTTATCAGATGATATTGCTTTGGCACTTCGCGCGCCTTCTGTTAGAATTGTTGCTCCTATCCCAGGCAAAGCTGTTATGGGAATTGAAATTCCCAATCCTACTTCTCGCCTTGTATATTTGAAGGAAATTCTTCAATCAAAAGAATTTTCAAATTTAAGAGCAAAATCAAAACTTGCAATTGCTTTAGGTAAAGATATAAGAGGTAACCCTCTTGTTGCTGATTTGAAAGGAATGCCACATCTTCTGATTGCGGGAACTACCGGCTCGGGAAAAACAGTTTGTTTGCATTCATTAATTTCATCTATACTTTTTAATGCTTATCCGCACGAAGTAAAGTTTCTGCTTGTGGACCCCAAAATGGTAGAACTTGCGCCTTTTTCGCAGATACCACATTTATTTGCGCCGATAGTAACAATGGCTAAGGAAGCTCCGGCCGCTTTACAGTGGATAGTGGAAGAGATGGAAACAAGATACGGAAAGCTTGCGGAAATGGGAGTAAGACATATCGAAAAATTTAATGAAAAGATGCAGCAAGAAAAAAACGACAATGAAAAAATGCCTTATATTGTTGTCATAATAGACGAATTGGCTGACCTTATGTCTGTGGCTTCAAGAAAAGTCGAAGAGATGATTATGCGTCTTGCTCAACTTTCCAGAGCGGCGGGTATTCATCTTATTTTGGCTACTCAAAGACCTTCCGTAGATGTGGTAACGGGCGTAATTAAGGCGAATTTCCCTTATCGTATTTCTTTTCAAGTGTCTTCTAGAGTAGATTCGAGAACTGTTCTTGATTCAATGGGGGCGGATAAACTTCTGGGTAAAGGAGATATGCTTTATCTTGCTGCCGGCGGAAAGCCTATTCGCGTGCAGGGACCCTTTGTTGCCGAAGAAGAAATTGAGCGAATCGTAAAACATCTTGAACAAATGGGCAAACCGGATTTTAGCGAAATAGATTTTAAATTGGATAGGGTTAATACGAAGGAAGACCCTGTGCTGCCGGCAGAAAAAGACCCGCTTTTTAAGGATGCTATAAAAGTTATTTTGGCAAGCGGTCAAGCATCCGCTTCGCATCTTCAGAGAAGAATGAGCATAGGATATGCCAGGGCAGGAAGATTAATTGACCTTATGGAAAAACAAGGAATAATAGGCCCGCCTCAAGGTGTGAAACCACGTGTAGTTTTAATAGATGAATCGTATCTGGAAAAGCTTGAAGGCAACAATGAAATCCCGAAAGAACAACCCCAATAAATTACAAGCTTTAAGCTTGCTACTTAAAGCTTATGATGTTAACAAATGATTCCAATTAAATCGAAAGAAGAAATCAAGATTTTAAGCGAAGCCAATAAGATAGTCGCGAGAATTTTAAAGTCAATAAAAACAATAGTTGCACCCGGGATAAACACAAAAGAACTAGAACTTTTCGCAGAAGACTTGATAAATAAAGAAGGCGCGATTCCTGCATTCAAGGGCTATATGGGATATCCGTCATCTATTTGTGCTTCGATAAACGAAGAAGTAGTCCATGGTATTCCATCCGATAAAAGAATCTTAAAAAACGGCGATATAGTCAGTATAGATTTGGGAGTTAAGGTCAAGGGCTATTACGGTGATGCTGCTGTAACTTACTCGGTTGGAGAAATAAGCGATGAAGCAAAAGAACTCATTGAGGTTACGGAAAAAGCGCTTTATAAAGGCATAGAAAAAGCAAGAGCGGGCAATTATCTGTTTGATATATCCTGGGCAATCCAATCTCTTGTCGAAGACAAGGGTTATGGAATAATAAGAGATTTTGTGGGCCATGGCATTGGGAAACAACTTCATGAGGGACCTCAAATTCCAAATTTTGGCAAGCCGCATACAGGACCTATCTTAAGGGAGGGTATGGTTCTTGCGATTGAACCTATGGTTTCTCAAGGCACATGGGAAGTTAAAGTGCTGGATGATGGTTGGACTGCTGTTACGTTGGATAATTCTTTGGCTTGTCATTTTGAGCATACGATTGCTATAATGAAAAATGGACCTGTAATTTTAAGTAAAGAATAAAAATAAACAGATGTTGGGCAATTAAAGTTAATATATTAAATTAAAGGATATTATTATGAAAATCAGAAAAGCCAAAACTCAAGATGTTATACCTATTTACCAATTGTTGGAATACTTTAGCGCTAAAGAAGTGCTTCTTCCTCGTTCTTTGGCTGAACTATATGACAACGTGAGAGATTTTTTCGTTGCCGAAGACGAAGGAGAAATAATAGGGTGTTGTTCGCTTCACTCATGTTGGGAAGATTTGGGTGAAATAAAATCTTTAGCCTTAAAAGAAGATTGGCAGAGCAAAGGAATAGCTAAAAATTTAGTGGATTTATGCCTTAAGGATGCGCCTCAATTAGGACTCAAAAGAGTTTTTGCCCTTACTTATGTGCCGGAATTTTTTAAAGGTTTGGATTTCAAAGAAATTTCCAAAGAAAAGTTACCTCATAAAGTGTGGAAAGAATGTATCAGTTGCCCTAAATTCCCCGATTGCGGTGAAATTGCATTAATAAGAGATATTTGAAGAAATATACAGTAATAAAAGAAGTAAGAAGGGGATAGAAAGAGCCTAAGTCTGTCAGAAAGTAGTTCCCAAAACTGCTTTTATTTTTTCAATTGAAATATCAATTTGGTGATAATCTATCTCTAAAAAAATAATATTGTCAGATTTTTTTTTGCGCAAACAATGTATAAACATCCCATCACCTTTTTTTAAGTTATTATTTTTGTCATAAACATAAGAAATTGAACAACTCGGCGATCTTGCTATACCTACCACTATTAAATGGCATTCGTTAATATATCCTAGATTAGAAATAAAATCTTCAGCCAATTTTTCGCAGGAATTTTTAAATCCTGGGATTTCTATATACTCATCATAAGTTTTTGGTTCTCTTTCACCAAGAAATAAAAACTCAGGGCAAGGTAACTGCTCGATTTTAGCATTATATTTTTTCCCAAGCTTTAATATCTTATCCTTTATTCCAGGATGTTGTGAAAGCCTATTAGCTCTTACTTTGGGGTTGAAGAGACAGTGGGAAACTGCGAGGATAGTAGGTTTATTTCTTTTTGATTTAAGCATTTTAATATTATTACTCAGTTGGGGTTATAACTTCAGTTCTTTCGTAATTAGTAATTGGTAATCGGTAATTAGTAATTTTAAGAATTACGGGTTACTGTTTACGAGTTACAAATTACCTTTTTCTAATAATCATCCCTCATCTCTCGTTTTTGCGTTTTTCTTTGCCCATTTGATTACATATTCCATATCTTCTGGGATAGGCGCTTCAAACTCTACGGATTTTTTTAATATGGGGTGATAAAATTTTAGCTTATGCGCGTGGAGAAACTGTCTTTTAATTTTGTCTTTTACCTCACTTAAACTTGACGAAGATATCCGTTTTTTCCCGCCATATACTTCGTCGCCTACTATAGGATGTTCTATAAACGAAAGATGAATTCTTATTTGATGTGTTCTTCCCGTTTTAGGTTTAACTTGAAGTAGCGCAAAATCTTTAAATCTTTCCTGCACGTTGAAAAAGGTTGTTGATTCTCTGGGTTTTGCCGAGAATACGCTCATTTTTCTTCTATCGCCGATAGATCTACCGATTGGTGTATTAACTTCACCGTCATTATTCTTAAAAATTCCCCAGGCAAGAGCAATATATGTTTTCTGAATTTCTCTTTGTTTAAATTGACGCGCAATTTCGTTATGTGTTTTCTCGGTCTTTGCTATTACCATTACTCCCGATGTGTTTTTATCCAATCTATGAACAAGCCCGCCTCTTTCATTTCCGCCTATTGTTGATATTTCTTTTCCGCAGTGATTAAGCAAAGCATTTACTAATGTCCCACTTTTTTTCTCGCCTGCAGGATGAACAATAAGTCCTGCGGGTTTATTTATAACAATCAATTCTTTGTCTTCGTATATGATATTTAAGGGAATGTCTTCTGCTTCAAGATTAGTAGGTGGAAGCGCCGATATTTTAATTTCTATTGTTTCATTTGCTTTTACTTTGTGATGCGGAATTGATACTATCTTTTTATTAATTTTTACATTCCCATTATAAATAAGTTTTTGAATTTTGGAACGGGAAAATGCAAGTTTTAACAGGAGAAATTTATCTAGTCGCTGATTTTCTTCTTCTATACTAGATAGAAAACTTAAAATTTCTTCTTCACTCACTTTTTATCCTGTTAGAGATAGGTCGCCATAGATGCAATGGCGACCGTAAATTATTAATAATATCTGTATATCAGCTACTGTTCTCTTCACTCTTTAAAATATATACTCTCAATTTCTAACGGGGCGAACTTTTTAATATGGCGCCTTTATCTGCAGAAGTTGTAAGATGTGAATATCTCTTAAGAAAAGGAGATTTTATCTGGTGAGATAAAATCTTAATTTCTTTTTTCCTTTTTGCCAATTCGCTGCTGCTTACTTTAAGTGAAATTTGTCTTTTGGGTATACTTATATCTATAGTATCTCCGTTTTTAACATATGCTATTGTTCCGCCTTCTGCGGCTTCTGGCGAAACATGTCCTATTGCCAATCCTCTGGTACCGCCGGAAAATCGTCCGTCAGTAATAAGAGCAACGCTTTCTCCAAGACCTTTGCCTGCAATTGCTGAAGTAGGGGAAAGCATCTCTCTCATTCCTGGTCCGCCTTTTGGTCCTTCATATCTTATAATCAACACATCGCCTTTTTTTATTTTGTTAGCCATTATGGATTTCATTGCTTCTTCTTCGCAGTTAAAAACTTTTGCTTTACCGGAAAAAGTCCAGACTTTTTCGTTTACTGCAGAACGTTTAATTACTGCTCCGTCAGGTGCGAGGTTACCTTTAAGAATAGCAATGCCGCCTTCTTTGTAATATGGTTTATTAATCGGTCTTATGACTTTAGTATCTAAATTCTCCGCATTCTTTACTCGTGTTTCTATTTTCCCTTCAACAGCACTGAGCTTAAGGTTCAACAGTTTTTTCTTTGAAAGTTCTTTCATGACCGCCAAAATTCCGCCTGCTCTATCTAAATCTTCCATGTGCGCCGGACCTGCAGGAGAAAGCCGACATAGATTCGGTGTTTTTCTTGATGTTTTATCGAATATATCCAGTTCCAATTTTATACCCGCTTCGTGAGCAATAGCAGGTAAATGCAGAACAGTATTGGTGGAACTGCCAAGCGCCATTTCAACAGTGATAGCATTCTTGAAAGCTTCAATAGTTGCAATCTGTCTGGGTTTTATATCTTTCTTTATAAGTTCAACTATTCTCATCCCGACTTTTTTAGCAAGCCTTTTTCTAATCGACATCACTGCGGGAATAGTGCCGTTACCGAATGGGGCAAGACCCAAAGCTTCAGCTATGCAGTTCATTGAGTTGGCAGTGAACATTCCTGCACATGAACCACATGTTGGGCAAGCGCTTTCTTCAAGTTCGGAAAGTTCGGAATTTTTCATTTTTCCCGATGACATTTTCCCTACTGCTTCAAATACCGTAATCAAATCGATGTCTTTTCCTCTTAAGTTTCCTGCCAGCATAGGCCCGCCTGAAAAAAGGATGGATGGAATATTTAACCGTAGCGCTGCCATAAGCATACCTGGAACTATCTTATCGCAGTTTGGAATTAGCACAAGCCCGTCAAAAGGATGCGCGCTTGCCATAATCTCAACAGAATCGGCAATAATTTCTCTTGAAGGAAGTGAAAACTTCATTCCCTCGTGTCCCATGGCGATACCGTCGCATATGCCTATCGTCTGAAATTCCATCGGTGTAGCGCCTGCCATTCTTATACCGTCTTTTACAGCAGAGGCTATTTCTCTTAGATGTGTATGACCGGGAACTATTTCGTTCCATGAATTTGCTATACCGATAATAGGCCGTGAAATTTCTTCATCCGTAAAACCCGATGCTTTCAAAAGAGAACGGTTACCCGCTCTTTCAAACCCTTTTTTCATCTTGTCCGATCTCATTTTTTATCCTCTCGTATTTAAATATGGTTAACGTTTCTTGTAATCTTCACATTTTATAGCATTCGGTCTTTCTTCTTTTGTGCATGCTTCCCGCCAGTTATATTTGCAATCATCACACAGGAATTTTCTGCTTTTAAAACTATTCTTTATCTTCTGCCAAAACCGTTGTAAAAATTCTATCATAAAATATGATTGATTATAAGAGAATGGATAAATAGATGTCAAAAGAGGTATTTAGAAAAAAGATTCTATTCTGATATATCTCAAACAGCTTCTATTGTTGAGGGTGGTTTTTGAGTTATATTGTATGTAACGCTTACTACACCCGGCACTTCTGTGATTATTCTCCCTGCCAGTTTTTCCAAGGTTTCGTGCGGCAATCTTGTTGGTGAGGCTGTCCTGGCATCTGTGCTGTCCCAGCATCTTATCTCAATTTGTAGTCCGAAATCTCTTTTTCCGTCCCGCATTCCTGTAACTCTGTCTTTGTGAAGAATTGCAAGATACTGAAATGCGCCAGTTTGACATAGTTCTTCTTCTGTAATTTTTGTGGCTTTTCTCACCGTTTCTATTCGTTCCGGTGTAATTTCACCTATTACTCTGGCAGCTAATGCCGGTCCTGGAAACGGAGGTCTTTCATATATTTCTTCAGGCAGTCCCAGTGCTTTTGCAAGCATTCTTACTGCCGGTTTCCGCAGTTGTATTAATGGTTCAATGATTTTATATCCGAATGTTTCCTGCGGGTCTATGCCTAATTGCTCAAATACATTGTGTTGTCGCTTTATTCCCGCTACGGTTTCGTCAACATCGGTTAGAATTGTTCCCTGAAACAAATATTTTGCGGAGCTTTCTCCGACTAATTTGCCGAAAATGTCTTTATAAAATGTTTGTGTAACAGCTTCTCTTTTTTCTTCAGGGTCAGTGATACCTTTAAATGCATCAAAGAATTCTTTTTTACCGTCAAAGAGTTCTACATTTACACCCAATTCCTTGAATAACGAGACAATTTTTTCAGGCTCACCCTCTCTCATTATGCCGTTATCTACAAAATATGTCTTGAGCCGCGCACCTAAAGCTTTGTGCCCCAGCATAGTAACTACAGAGGAATCAACGCCGCCGGATAATGCATTAATAGCTAATTCTTCCCCTACGATTGAGGATATCTCCTGTACTTTCTGGTTTATAAATTCTTCAACATTCAGGTCTTCTGCTTTTATTTCTTGGATTTGCATTTAATTATCTCCTTTACCCCGATAGAGATAGCTTTGATGTATCGTGGGAGCGTAAATTTAACTTAATCTCTGAGCGTGGTTTCTATTTATTTCTATACTATTGATGTAATTTATAACTTTCCCCGTTTATCTCTAACAGGGTGAAAGTATTTTGCCTGCTTTTTTAGGGTCAGGAACTGAGAATACGCACATAGCTTCTTTCCCTTTTTTTTGAGCGCTTCCGTAAGCATAATCAATATTGATTCCGGCTTTAGCCAATTTCCCTGCCACTGTTGCCAATACGCCCGGCTTATTAGAACAACTTACTATAAGTACGTCTCGGATATGTATGAGCAATCCTAATTTTCTCAATGCAGCACTGGCTTTTGCAACATTATCAACTACAAGACGGACTGCTCCCGTATCGGCAGTATCTACTACTGAAATGGCGAGTATATTGACTTTTATTGCTTTACATAGTTTTGCGAGTTGCCCGGGTTTATTTTCCAGATAAACTGTCAATTGTTTACTTATTGGCATGGTTTCATCTCCTTGTTTTTATCAGGTATAAGCTTATAACTGATTTATTTTATTTTTTCTATATTATATCTTGACGTGCAATTATATGTTTTGTTGTTTCTTACAGAAAAAAGTTAACTTTTTTTCTTGAAAAAAAGCCAGTTTTTATCAGGCGGTAGTTTTGGTTTTAATTTTATCAGGCAGTATATACCTTTTAACTTTTCGCCCTTTAGTTCAAAAATTATTTCAGTGCTGTCAAATTTAGAACGAATATAATAACCTTTATCCCATATTTCTACAAGTCCGGCGCCATATGACCCTTCAGCAATTTTACCTTCAAAATTTGCATAGTCTAATGGATGGTCTTCTACCTGGATTGCCAGACGTTTAATGTCCATTTCTTTGGGTGGTTCTTTAGGAATAGCCCAACTTTTTAATACACCATCTTTCTCAAGACGGAAATCGTAATGGAGATGTGAGGCATGATGTTTCTGAATAACAAAAATCAGTTCTTTAGTCATATGAATCTTTCGTAATTGGTAACTCGTAATCCGCAATTAGTAATTACGATTTACCATTTACTGATTACCGTTTACGAATTATCAGTGCGCCTCCAACCAATTTTTCCCGATTCCTGTAGATATTTTCAAAGGGATGTTTAAGTCAACCGCATTCTCCATACATTCTTTTACTATTCCTGTTACAACTTCTATCTCTTTTTTGCCGACTTCAAACAATAATTCATCGTGAATCTGTAAAAGCATTCTGGTTTTAAGCTGGAATTCCTTAAATCTGTCATTAATTTTTATCATAGCTATCTTTATAACCTCTGCAGCAGTCCCTTGTATTGGTGTATTTATGGTTTCTCTTTCCGCTTGAAAGCGCAAAGTTGCATTCTCAGAATTGATATTAGTAATTTTTCTTTTTCTTCCCATCAGAGTAGTAACAAACCCTTTTCTTCTGGTGTCCTCAAGAGTATCATCAATAAATTTTTTCACACCCGGATGAGTAGAAAAATAGTTTCGGATTATCTCTGCTGCTTTTTCCCGTTTGATTCCCATTCCCTGCGCCAGTCCATAAGAGCTTATCCCGTATATTATTCCAAAATTTACCGCTTTTGCTTTTCTTCTGTCGTCTTCGCTAACTTCTTCTTCGGGGATATTAAAAAGATGCATGGCAGTATCCTTATGTATATCCTTTTCTTCCTTAAAAGCGCGTATCAGGAGTTCATCTTTAGAAAAATGCGCCATTATTCGCAATTCTATCTGCGAATAATCCGCCGAGCACAGTACATGCCCTTTTTCCGCTATGAATGCTTTTCTTAAATTCTTTCCTCTTGTGCCTTTTATTGGAATATTCTGCAGGTTCGGGTCGGATGATGCTAATCTTCCTGTTGATGTCCCTATCTGAAAGTATGATGTGTGAATTCTGCCTGTTTTAGGATTAATATATTTAATCAGGGGTTCTACAAACCCGTCTGCAAGTTTTGTTATATTTCTGTATTCTAGAATTTTTTCGATAGCAGGATGTTTGTCTTTAATCTCTTCCAGTATTGAGGCAGATGTTGAATAATATCCTGTCTTTGATTTCTTTGCCGGAACAAGCTTTAGTTTTTTGAATAAAATACGTGAAAGTTGTTGTGGGGAATTTAGATTAAACCTTTCTTTCGTTAATGTATAAATCTCCTCTGACATTTTGCCGATTTCCTCTTTTAAATCTTTCAGTAGGGGAGTAAGAAATGTTTTATCCACCTTTATGCCGTTTACTTCCATGTTTGCCAATATTGTCACAAGCGGCATCTCAAGGTCATAAAAGATTTTATCAAGTTTTTCTTTTTCCAGTAAGGGTAAAAGTTTATTCTTTAATCTCAATGTGAAATCGGCATCTTCGCAGGCATAGTGAGCAACTTTATCAATCTCTATATCGGCTATCGTTTCTTTATCTCCTACGAGTTCTTGGAAAGATAACATTTTGTATCCTAAATGTTTCAAAGAAAGATGTGAGAGATTATGCTCTCCTCTTACGGGATTCAAAAGGTGCGATGCAATCATTGTGTCAAAATTCATGTCTTTAATCTCAAGCCCTGTTTTTTTCAGGACAATATAATCATATTTTATATTCTGTCCTACTTTTTTAATTTTTGGATTTTCCAAAACGGGTCTTAAACGTTCCAGAACCATTGGCAAGTCAAGTTGTTTTGGCGCTTTGGTATATCTGTGGGCGAGGGGGATATAATATGCTTCGCCTTCTTTAAAAGATAACGAAATCCCGACTAAATCCGCGCGAGTAGGGGATGCAGAGGTTGTTTCCGTGTCTACGGCAATTTCCGATATGCCGGAAATTTTCTTTATTAAATTATTGAGTTCGTTTTCGTTGAGAATAGTTTTGTAATCAACATGGTCGGGTTTCTTATCACTGATAAGGGGAAGTTTATTGTTCATCTGTTGTGGGTGTTATTGTTCCCGATAAGGGCAATTTGAATCCTGAAAGGTCGCTTATACTTAAAGTGAAAAATATTTCAAATGTATAGTTTTCATTTCTTGTTCTTTTATAATTATTCATTTGTAGTTCGGCTGTCCAGCAGTGCAGATCTTTTTTTATGTAAACGCCGTTACTTCTTATAAATTCATTTTCCATATCGTATGCCGTAGAAAATTGCAGCTGTACAGTCGGCGACAAATCAAACCATATATTGCCATCTACGCGATATAAATCTTCTGTCCTGTAATAACTTAATCCTAAAGAACCGCCGACCTTTTCCCATTTACTTACTCCCAGAGTGGAGTTTACAATTTCAAATTGGTCTGTTTGTGGCGTATATGTGGCATCAGAAACAAAAGATATTCCGGGTATAGGAATGAGGGTGTTTTCTATGAAAACATAGTCCCACTGCTCTTCTTTTACGGAATAATTTGAAAAAACCCTTAAATTAAACGGCTCTGTGTATGTTGTTTCGCCTGTCTCATCCGACTCCGATATTAAATTGGAGTCATCATAGGGATATGATTGGATAGAAGATGAAATAATTGATTCTGGAGTACGGGCTTCTCTTAAATAAATTTCGTCTAAATCCTTGTAAGGAGCATATTCTTCGGTTTGTTTATATTGGGGAACCTTTAAGCGGTTAACGATTTCTACAAAGAACCCGTTCTGCGAAGTTATCCTGTCTATCGGGTCAAGTCGTATTAATTCGTTTCTATGAATATTTGGCTCGGGTCTATAATAATAGCCTATCTGTGGCTGGAATATGTGCTGAACATCTCCATACTGTTTTGCGAGTTTGCTTCTTAAATTCCATCCGATACCTTCTGTTGTTCTAAATGCTGTTTTTTCTTCCGTATCCTCACTATATCTTGTTCCCCTAAAATCAAGATATGGTTCGCTAGTAATCCATTTATTCATCCTGTGCGGAGCAGATAACTTAGCGAATAAATCAAGCCTGTCAAGTTCCGTGTCTTCTTCTATATTTTCTTCTTCGGGAAAAGCTTCTTTAAAATGAGAATAATTTGTCTCAACCTTATAATAAAATGGCGAGTTTTTGATTGCCTGTTCTCTGGTAGTAAAAGAAATACTCGGTTGTCTTTGGACTAAATATTCAAAATCGTTCAAAGCGGCATTCGTGTAAAAAATAGAATTATAATCAGGTTTTATTTGCTCCAGCGCAAAATAATTTTCGGGGTCTCGGCTTAGCGTAAATCTTTCCTCTCCCTTATTCATCTCCTCAAAGAAAAAATCTTTGTTGAAATTCTCATCGGAAAACCGCTCGATTTTCATCATGCTTCTCCAATCTCCTTGCCACTGCTGTTTATGCTTGAATATGCCTTTCCATCTTTTATATTTATCGTTTCCTTCGGCGGTCCCGCCATATCTTTTTATGTTATCCCCTCCGTAGAAGCGACCGTCTTCATCCATATAATATCCGTATATATAATTTTTCCCGCCGTCTGTTTTTAAATCTATATCAAAACCCTGTCCCCATCCCAAATTTTCGATATAGTCCAAATATAATCTACCTCGGAATTTTTTGTTCACATACCAATTATAATGAGCAAGGTCCATCCATCCTTTTTCCTGCGAATGCCCAACCCAATTCACCAAACCGTAAGGCGGATGTCTCATGTAAGTGTAATAAAAAGGCAGATAAAAAATAGGGATAGATCCCAGATAAAAAAGCACATTCTTTGCAGTTGCTTTATCTTCTATATCAAGCGTGGCGCTTGAACAACTCAAATGATAATGAGGAGGTTCATGGTCGCAGGTTGTGAAACTGCCTCGACTTAATACGAATTCATCTTTTGAAAGTATCTCTATTTTTTCCCCTTCCCAATGCCATGGCGGGAAAACCCCCCTGATATTGTCTGAGAAATAACCTGTGTTCTCTTTTAAGTTATAAAATAAATAATCGGCTTGCACCGTATTTTGGTCTTTTACATAATAAACATTATTGATAGCTTTGACTTCTTGGGTAGTAATATTTATTTCCAATCTGTCCGCAAAAATCTTTATATCCTTATATTCAATGGACGCTTTGTCTATGGCAATGACAAGCTCATCCTTTATCAGATAATCTACCTTTTCTCCCTCTACTTTAAACGGCAAACTATCGGCATAAAGATTTGCAGAAAATAGAACAACGAAAAATAGGAAAGCAAGACATAGTATTTTTTGCATATGTAGATGCTACATATAGCATACAGATTACCATTTTGCAAGAAAATATCTCCTTGGCATTGGATTTAGATATTGAAAAGATATAAAATCCGAATATCGAAATTAGATGAATATCAATGACCAAGATACAAGAAATAATAACCAAACAAATCTCAATACTCAAATCCCAAATTCAAAACATTTTGATAATTGTTATTTTTCGTATCTTGTTTCTTGGAGTTTGTAATTTATCGTCGCTATAGCGACTATTTGTCCCTGTAGCTCAGCCCGGATAGAGCGTCGGCCTCCGAAGCCGGATGCACAGGTTCAAATCCTGTCAGGGACACTAGAGTAATTCTTAATTATATAATATAATAATTTAGTAAAGGCATTTTTTAGGCAGCTGCGGGTTATGGGAACCGGGGCTGTTTTTTTTAAAATCGCAACTGATTGCAAAAAAATGATAAAATAGCACTCAAATCTTATTTGTAAATAAGAAGAAAAGGGGACTGGTAAATGATTGAGGTTAAAAGCGAAGGCATAATACTTGAAAGTTCGCAGAATGAATTTGATAATCAAGCGGTCTTAAATCCTGCCTGCATTGAGCTAAACGGTATAACTCATATGTTTTACAGAGGAGTAAGGCAGGGTGATATGTTTTCATCCATCGGCTACTGCCAATTGATGAATAACAAAGTAGTAAAGAGATCCTCTGTACCCGTTATTTTCCCAGAGTACGATTACGAAAAGGGTGGCGTGGAAGACCCGAGAATAGTTTTTCTTGATGGGATATATTATCTTTTTTATACCGTTTATGACAGGAGAAATGCACTTATTGCTTATGCTACAAGCACTGACCTTGTAAATTTTACAAAGCACGGAATAATTTCTCCCCGCATTACTTATGCCGAAGCCGGTAGTTTATTTTGTTCTTCAAATGTCAAGATTAGAGAGAAATATTCCATATTTGAATCATATATAAGACACAGACAAGGCGATGATATACTGCTTTGGGAAAAAGACGCTTTCATATTTCCTAAAAAAATTAATGGCAAATTCGCGTTGGTTCATCGTATACTTCCCGGAATTCAGGTGATATATTTTGATGATTTTAAAGACCTTACCGATGATTATTGGCGAAATTATCTTAGAAATTTGGGCGAATATATTATTCTCGATTCTGTATCAAGATTTGAAAGCAGAAATGTCGGGGGTGGTTGTCCGCCTATTGAAACAAAAGACGGATGGCTTTTAATTTATCACGCTGTAGAAGATTCACGTATGGGAAGAATTTATCATGCTGCTGCGGCATTATTAGACATTAATGACCCGACTAAAATTATTGCGCGTCTAAAACGTCCTTTATTTTCCCCGAGTGAAAAATGGGAGAAACAAGGAGATGTCAACAATGTTGTTTTTCCGACGGGAACGATTAAAAAAGGCGGGAGATTATACATATATTATGGCGCGGCTGATAAACTTATAGCTGCAAAGTCCATAGATATGAAAGAGCTTTTGACGGAACTAAAAAATAACAAGGATAATTTTTAATCAAAAATGAAAAACACCCTTAAAATTATTTATTTGTCTACTTTCCCTCCCAGAGAATGCGGCATAGCTACTTTTACCGCAGACCTTACGGATGCAATGAATAATTTGCTTGAACCTGTTATTGAGTCCAGGATAGCTGCGGTCAATACAGATGATATATCGCGTTATAACTACCCGAGAAAAGTCATCTTCCAGATAGATCAGAATTCTCAGCAGGAATATGTTAAAACCGCCGAAGAAATCAACGCAATGGATGATGTAAAACTTGTCAATATACAGCACGAATTCGGCATTTTTGGAGGAGAATATGGCTCTTACCTTCTTGTATTTTTGGATACGCTTAAAAAACCGTCGATTGTGACTTTCCATAGTGTTTTACCTTCTCCCAATAGTGAACTTTACGACATAGTCCGTTCTATAGCAGAAAAAGCAAGCGGTCTTGTGGCGATGACTAATCTTTCAAAAGAAATACTGAACCGAGAATATGGCATCAGCAAAAAAAAGATTTCAGTAATTCTTCATGGGATTCATTCGGTTATCTATCCTTCTCATGTAAAACAGAAAGATGTTTTAAGTTTTTTCAAAAGAACAAACCTTTTGACTTTTGGTTTCTTGAGCAGAGGTAAAGGAATTGAATATGTTATAGAGGCGCTTCCTAAAGTAGTTGAAGCTTACCCTGACTTCGTATATACCATTTTGGGGGTTACTCATCCTGGAGTTCTAAAAAAAGAAGGAGAAAGTTACCGTAATTTCTTAATTGAAAAAGTCCGCGCTCTTAATCTCTCTTCCAACGTGAACTTTTATAATGAATATGCTGACCTTGACAAACTGCTTCAATGTTTAAAGGCGACGGATCTTTATATCTCAACATCTCTTGACCCCCATCAGGCTGTTTCAGGTACGCTTTCCTATGCGTTGGGTTCAGGCAGACCGGTAGTTTCCACCCCTTTTGCGCAAGCCAAGGAACTAGTAACTTCCGAAACGGGGATATTGGTAAATTTTAAAGACTCTGATTCTTACGCCGAAGCTATAATAAAACTTCTTAAAGAGCCCAAACTAAGAGAACAGCTTGGGAAAAATGCCTATTTTAGGACTCGCAAGATGACATGGGATAATGTTGCGCTTGAGTACTTAAAATTGTTCTCTAAATATTCAAGTGATATCTCTAAACTAAGTGAATACAAAAAAATCCCCCGCATTAATCTTAGTCATATGTTTCGCCTGACAGATGATTTCGGCATCATACAATTTGCAAAACTATCCCTGCCTGATATCTCGTCGGGTTATACACTTGATGACAATGCCCGTGCTCTAATAGTTGTATGCTTATACTATGACGAACTCGGCAAATCTATTAAGAAACCTTATCTTGATAAACAAAAAACTGAGCTAATCAATCGTATGAAAATATATTTGAATTTCATAGAGTTTTTATTAGGTCCTAACTCGGAGGGGCAAGATGGCAATGAAGGTATCTTCCATAATTATGTAAAAGCCGACAGAACGATAGATATTAAGCTTGGCAAGAAAGAAAATCTTGATGATGCTAACGGTCGGGCTATGTGGGCATTGTCGGTTGCCGCTTCGGTTGCTTCTCTTCCTGCAAACATAAAAAACAAAGCTTTCTCTCTGTTAAAGAAAAGAATAGAAAAACATAAAATGTTCGAATCTCCAAGAGCGACTGCTTTTTATATAAAAGGGATTTGTCTACTTTTAAAAAGAACTAAAGAAATTGAAGGCAAGGGGTTGGACCTGTCTGGTTCAAAGCCCTCGTCTTTACTGCATCCGCTTCGTCGGGCAGAAGACGAGAAAGAAAAAGGATTGAATGACGAGTGGCGAGTCAAGGCGGAAAAGATATTAATTGTTCTTTGTGACAGACTGGTATCGCTTTATCGCGGGGTATCTTCTGAAGATTGGCAGTGGTTTGAAGATTATCTTACTTATTCCAATGCCGTTTTACCGGAAGCGCTTATTTTAGGATATGAATATACCCGTAATAGCGACTACTTTGATATAGGCGTAAAGACGCTGGATTTTCTGATAAGTCATACTTTTATAGACGGAATCTATATGCCTACGGGACAAGGTGGCTGGCATCACAGAATGGGAAAACGCCGTTATTTTGACCAACAGCCGGAAGATACATCGGCAATGACCTGTGCTCTTGCTACTGCATATTCTGTAATCGGAAAAGATGTTTATAAAAAACTTATGAATGAGGCATTCAACTGGTTTTTGGGTGATAACAGCATTAAACAGGTGGTTTATGACAGGACCACAGGCGGATGTTATGACGGTTTGGGAGAAGGTCATATCAATCTCAATCAGGGCTCAGAATCCACCATATCCTATCTTTTGGCAAGACTTGCTTTGATCGGGAAAGAAGATATCGCTGATAGTTAAGATTTTAATAAGCAAATTAAAGAAAGGAGGCCCTTTAAATGCATACTAATACCCGTTGCAGGGAAAAAACAGTTTGCGTGTCGGGTTATTTTAACCCTTTACATAAAGGACATGTCCGGTATTTTAAAGAAGCAAAAAAACTCGGAGATTGTCTTATTGTTATAGTCAACAACGATAAACAGGTCAAGTTAAAAGGCAGTAAACCTTTTATGAATCAGGAAGAGCGTCTGGAAATAGTTTCATCTATCAGATATGTTGATAAAGCGCTTCTATCCATAGACAAAGACAAAAGTGTCATTCAAACTTTGAAATTAGTTAAACCTGACATATTTGCTCAAGGCGGCGACAGAACAATAGGCAACATTCCTGAAAAAGAAATATGCGTTCAGTTGGGAATAAAAATAGTTGAAATGGTAGGCGGCGGAAAAATACAGTCAAGTTCAAAATTACTCAAAAAATAAAAAATCTATG
>Ga0180007_10000475_pt1 | contig 68082 bp, 65 predicted proteins | sample MM_PC_MetaG_FD_121122 | JGI IMG/M metagenome (GOLD analysis project Ga0180007, IMG submission 121122) | Groundwater microbial communities from the Aspo Hard Rock Laboratory (HRL) deep subsurface site, Sweden - MM_PC_MetaG | ecosystem: Environmental > Aquatic > Deep subsurface > Groundwater... | reverse complement strand
TGAAGAAACAACAACAGGAATTCTAAGACTTAAAGCAATGGAAAAAGACGGCGCATTAAAATATCCAATGATTGCGGTCAATGATAATAAAACAAAACATCTTTTAGACAATTATTATGGAACAGGACAATCAACTCTCGATGGGATAATGAGAGCAACAAATATACTATTTACTGGAAAAACAGTTGTTGTCGCAGGATATGGTAGCTGTGGAAAAGGAGTTTCATTAAGATCAAGAGGCTTTGGAGCAAATGTTATTGTAACAGAAGTTGATAATTTTTGCGCTTTACAAGCACAAATGGACGGATTTAGAGTTATGCCCATGGAAAAAGCAGCAGAACTTGGGGATATATTCATCACAGTAACAGGTAATAAACACGTTATAAGAATGGAGCACGTTTACCGGATGAAACCAGGAACGATTATTGCAAATTCAGGACATTTTGATATAGAAATCGATATAAAATCAATGAAGCTTAATGCTTTAAATATTAGACGAGTAAGACCATTTTTGGACGAATACACATTTTCGGGAGCTAAAAAAGTTTATGTTTGTGGTGAGGGAAGGCTTGTTAATCTTGCAGCTGCAGAAGGTCATCCTTCAGAGGTTATGTCAACAAGCTTTTGTGGACAAGCACTTGCTGTTGAATACGCTGTAAAAAACAAAGATTCTTTACAGCCAAAAGTAATAAATTTACCTGAAGAAATCGATGATCACATAGCAGGCTTACAATTAGAGGCAATAGGGATAAAAACTGATGTATTAACACCAGAACAAATTAGTTATTTGAATAATTGGCAAGAGGGAACTTAAAAACTAGAACTTAAGGCTTATGGGGGATAAAAAGCAAAACACAACAAAAACAAAAAAGTCTTTTAAAAGGCAGGGGTGACTTTTAGAAGCAGTTCCTTCGGGAAAAAGAGGCGAGTGAGAAGCACAGAGCAGCGAAGCTGCTAGTGCACCAAAGGCAAAACCTTTGAGTGAGGCAATAGGGAGTTCATATTATTTTATGAATTTATCATGAATTTTTTTTATTTTTTCTTATGTTTTTTATTTTTTTCTTACGAAATATTTTTATACTTATAATCTAATGGTTTTAGTATGAGGTTAAAAAGAGGGTTGTTGTTTTTGTTTTTTGTATTGTGTTCTGTGTTTGTTTTTGCTGCTGTGAAAACTCAGTTTTCTGATATCGTTATTCCACAAGGGTATGCTTGTAATCAGGGAGCGAACATTTATTGGTATTCTGAAAATATTGGTAGTTGGAAACACTCTTTTTATATGTCTGATAATTTTTTGGTAGCTACCAATACACAGGATGAATGTAAAAACATGGCTTCTTCTTCACGCTTGTATGCTGCTGATAACGCAAGAGCTGAATATTGTGAAGATTGCTTAGTGTGGTGTTCGAGCGCTTCTTGTAGCAATAGTGATTTTGCTTCTTTTTCATATGGTGGGTTTGATAAATTTATATACTTTGACGATTCTTATAGAGCTGTGTTTGATTATTACAATTATAGAAAGCCTGTTTTAAATGCATCTTTGCAATCTTTTGATAATATTGATTTGTTTTCTGGATTAGAAACTATCATCATTCAAGAAGGTAATGTCTGTGCAGAGGAGGCTAATGTATCTTTTAATAATTTAACTAATAGTGTTTCTACTATACATACTTTTAAAGTTTCAGATAGCAATGATTGTGGTGATATTCGTGAGAAGCAAGGATTTTCTTTTGATAAATCTTATTCTTTACCTTTAAAATCTGTTTGTTCAGATTACAAATTTTTTGTTTCTGATAGGTTTGGGACTGATTGGCCAACTATAGGTGAAAAAGAATTAGTTTTTGATGAAAATGATAATTCTTATTCATGGAAGTGGAGTGGCAGCAGTAACTCATTTGAGTTGGTCTTAAATTTGAATTCTAAAGATTTTTTGGAAAGTATAAATGTTGACCTATTTGATGAATCTTCAGGTAGTGGTGCTTTATCTTGGAATCTTATTTGTGTTCCTGAAGGTGATTCTTCTTTACAAGGTTGTGATTTTTATAATGGAGACTGGATTGATTATATAGATTCAAATTATGTAGGAGATGGTTGTTGTGGTGATGATGGCACTGATGATGTTGGTTATTATGGTGGTGCTTATTGCGGACTAGGATCGGATGGTAATTATCGTTGGGTAACTTGTGAAGATGGGTGTTCCGATGGTCCTGAAGTAACTGATGTCTTTAGCTTGAATGGTCTTGATGGTTGTTGTGGTGATGATCCTATTGGTGATTATGCTTTTGTTGATTCTTCTAATCGTTATTTTTGCAGTAGGGATTACGATGCTAATAATGAGAAAATTCTTTATGATGTTCTGGCTCTTGGCGTTGGTGGGATGCTACAAAGACAGGTGAGGCTTATAAAATACACACGATAAGATAATTTTTTATTTCTCGAAAATTTCAAAAATCGAATCGAAACATTTAAATAAAAGAACGAGTTACCACTTCTAAAAAGTAAAAGGGTTTTTTTATGTCAAAAAAGAAAAACAACGATAACAAAAAAATAAAAACTTATTTTAAAGAAATAAAAGTTAAATCAACTGATTTGGGAGACATCATTTCTCGAATAATAAACAACAATTATCAACATCTTTCAACCATTAATTCTTCTGAAACAAAAACATGGCAAATATATGGCAAAAGACAAGCAACTGTACAAAACGTTGTTTATGTAAGTAATCACCATGAATTATTTGTTACTGAAACTTTTCTACAGGGAGAACATAACATAGAATCTGTGGAGAAAATTGTAGAATCGTATGAAGCTAAACTAAATGACATAGGAGAAGCAAAAAAACCTAATCATGCTAAATCAGCAATATTTACAGCTGCAGGAGCAGGTATTTTATTCCTCTTTCCACCAATACTACTCCCGGAGTTGCTTGTTGGTGGTGCAGTTGGATATGGATTGGGAAAGTTTTTTGATATGGGAAAAGTAGATAGGGCACAAAACATAATGAGAGCATATCTGGACAATCATAATGTTGTAATGGGAGAAGAAGCTCTAAAAATGTTTCCAACATATGAAGAAAGAGCAAGTGATGTGAGAAACAAATAAAAATGGTTAATTGGAACGAATTCAAAAAAAATTTAGATCAAATTGCTGGAGAAAGCAAAAAAATATTAGAAGAGGCAAAGGGAGAAGTACAACGCCAGATAGAAACACGTGAAGGCGTTTTTGGAAAAGCAGCAGACTTTGGGGAGACTGCTGCAAATAAAGCCAAAGAAATACATAAATCAGTTCAAGAAAAAGGCGGATATGGGGCTGTAGTATCTCAAACAGCCGTTAAAATATCAGAAACTGCAAAAAAAACATATAAAAAAGTTCAAGATGAATTAAACAAAATATATCCAACATCAGAAGAATTAAAAAATGAATTTGCAAATATTGGAACAAAATATGATAAAACTCTAACTAGAGAAAGGATTGAAGATTGTATTAAATTCTATAATACTACCGAAAAACAAATACCACAAGATATTGACTTAAAAGAAGAGATTCTCACAGACATAAAAAAAAGTGCTAGTACAAACAAAATTGAATTAATGGTATTTTACAATCGTGAAGGCGATTCCTACGCCGAAAAGAAAAAAGATTTTTGTGAAGAAAATCTTCGTATGTGGTAAAAAGCTTTAAATAGTAAGATTTCTTTTCTTTTAATTATGCTTATTGGGGGAATAGACGAAGCTGGACGAGGACCTGTTATTGGTCCGTTGGTAATGGCAATTGCTGTTATCAAAGAAGAGGATGAATTTAAACTCAAAGCTCTTGGCGTTAAAGATTCAAAACTTTTATCTCCTAAAAAGCGTGAAGAGATGATTTCTGTTCTAAAAGAAATTTGTCAAACTGTAGTTTTAAAAATAAGTCCAAGCGATGTTGATAAAGCGGTTCTTTCATCTTCTGATAACTTAAATTGGCTGGAAGCAAGAACTGCTGCAAAATTAATATCTGCAGTCACTTGCAAAAAAGTTATTTTAGACTGTCCGAGCACAAATCTTGAAAGCTATAAGGAATATATAAAAAATAAACTAAATAATAAACTAACTAATAAAGATGTTAAAATAATTGTAGAACACAAAGCAGATCTTAATCATTTAATCGTTGGAGCGGCAAGCATATTAGCAAAAGTTGCAAGAGATGAAGAGATAAAGAAAATTCAAAAAGAAATAGGTGTTGACTTTGGTTCGGGATATTCTTCAGATCCCAAAACTCAAGTTTTTATTGAGAACAACTGGAGTAATCCAAAATATGAAAAATATATAAGAAAGAGCTGGGATACCTACAAGAAGAGAGAATCCAACGCAGCTCAAAAGTCATTAGGTGAGTTTTGATTTTCTTTTAATTTTTAGCTTGTTGCCAAAGAAGTTCGAATTGTAATCTGTAGCTGTCTGCAACAACTTTGTCTTTGATTAAAATGCCATAGGGGTTTTGTGTAAATATTGCGATTCCAATCATATCATCAATTATGATTGTTTCTTGTAATTGAGAGTATTCTTTCGGTAAGAATTTAATTTCTGTTAAGGGTAATTTATTTAGTTCATTTCCAAATTTTCTGACGGTTTCATCAAAAATCTGTCTTGAAGAAATTTTTTTATCAATTCTTTTTGCGTGAATATTTTTCCACCAAGTTTCTCCCATTATATCAAAAGTTACTTCTGATCCTCCGCCAAAAGTATTGTATTCTTTTCCTTCAGAATTTAAAAGTGTTAAGTATAATTGATTTATTCCTTTTTTGCCTTTGAAAATTTCTCCAAAAGAACTAATCTCGTGAAATGTTTGTAATTGTTTTAATTTAGGAAGGATTGTGTCAAATTTTTTCTTTTTTTCTTCTATTAAATCGTAAAAATTTTCAGGATTCGTGGCTTTGTAAATTCTTTTTTTGCCTTGTAAAATGTAGCTTATAAGTCCTTTCTCTATCAAGCTATTTAATGATCTGTGAACAACTGAATTTTGTTGTTTTGATTTTTCTAATATCTTGCCAGCAGAGCTATTTCCTAATTCTAATAGTGCGAGATATATTTTTGTTTCTGATTGGGTGAGTCCTAATTCTTCTAAAATTGAAGTATCCATGTTTCTTTGTTCTTATTCTTTATATTTAAATGTTTTTATTATGCTCCTAGTTAGGAGGATAAACATTAATATAGTTGTAATTACAAATAAGTAGTAACGAAAAGAGGTTAAAAGAACATGAATAAAAAAATTCCAACAAAGGAAGGAGAATTAATCAAGCAAGGTTCTAAAATAAAAACTAATAAAAAAATTGAAACTGTTAAAGAATTATTCGAGTCAGAAATCCTTGCTGAATTTATTAACAACTCAGGACAATATTTAATACTGCCAAAAGGGACAAAGATATTAATCGCAATTAAGAGTTTATTAAAAAAATATCTTCAAAAAGAATTGGGGTTCGAAGAAGTGATTTTGCCAAAAATGGCTCCCGTAGATAGTTTTAGAAAAGCAGATATTTTAGGAAGATGGGATGATTATTTATTATCTGTAAAACCATTCTTCAAAACAAATGGAGTAAAAGAAGAATATATTTTAGATCCTTTACAGTGTACTGTATTCTACCAATTTTTTGAAAATAAAAAGATTGACGTGTCAGAAAAACCATTGAAATGGTTTGATGCATCAGGTCCAACATTTAGGAATGAAGATTTAGACAAAATTTTTCCAAGTGTTAAACAAAGAGAATTTCACAGATCAGAATTTGTATATTTAGGAACAGAAAAACAAGTTATTGAAATCAGGGAACTTTGTTTAAAGCAAATCGAAAAGTTATGTGATGATTTAGGATTAAAATATAGGATTGTAGTTGGTAATGGGTGTTATCAATTAAAAGACGGAGAATTAAAATTCCCAGAATCAATTAGAGAAATACCAATTAAAGACTTAGAAATATTTTGCCCTGGTTATAAAAATAAAGATGGAGAAGAATATTTAGAAGTAGTTGGAAGTTCAATTTTAGCCAATACAATGACTTCAAGATTTAATATTAAAGGAGAGAATGATGAAGAATTATGGAGTGGCTGTACAGGAATAGGTTTAAACAGGTTGATGTATGCTTTGATTACAAATTATGGAACCAAACTCAAACATATGCCTGAAAAAATTAAAGAGGTAATGAAATGAAACAAGGAGAAATAACATACAGATTTGAAACGCCTGTATATTCAGGAAATATATTATATGTAAATTTAATCGCAAGATATAGTTGCGTAAATAATTGTTTATTTTGTAGTAAACCCGAAACATATGGAAAAGAAAATATATATGAACAGAAAGCAGGAGCGAATTTATTTTTATCAAAATCTCCAAGCGTTGAAACTGTAATTGCATTAATAGATAAAAAAATACAAAAAAAAGATACAGAAATTGCTTTTATAGGACTTGGAGAGCCACTGATGTATTTGCCAAAAGTTATTAAGATTATAAAAAAAATAAAAGAAAAATACGATATAAAAACAAGAGTTGACACTAATGGTCTGGTAAAATGTATGTATAAAGATCCTGTGAAGAAATTAGTGGATGCAGGACTTGATGAGATAAGAATATCACTTAATGCAATCACTAAAAAAGAATATGATATATTATGCAGACCAAGATTTGAAAACGCTTTTGAAAACTTAATAAGTTTTGTGAAAGAATGTGCCAATTCGAAAATCTATACCTATGTAAGTTTTGTAACTGGTTTTGAACATGAAAAAGTAAAAAAAAGAACTGAAGAGGAATATTCTAAATTTGCTGAAAGTTTAGGAATAAAAAAGGAAAATATGATTTTGAGAAAGTATGTTAAGGGAATATTTAAAAAGTGAGTTGTTTATAAACAAAGAATAAGTAATAAAATGAAATCGAAAATCGAGCAATTAAAAGCAAAAGGTTTCTATGAAGTTCCTACAACTTCTCAGTATGAAGTCTTACGATTGAAAGGACCTTGTAATGTTATTCTTTATTCTACTGGTAAGTTTTCTGTTCAGGGCAAAGAAGATGTTGTCCAGAAGATAAAACAAGAATTAGGTCTGGAAGTTCCTAAAAAAGTTGAGAAGCAAAGCTCTTTATTTTTTCATTCAAAACTTAAAGTTATTGTTGGTAGCGATGAAACACTAAAAGGCGATACTTTTGGCGGATTAATTGTTGCAGGTTTTCGAGCAAACCCTTCAGAACAACTTGTTTTGAAAGATTTCGGTGTTGATGATTCAAAAAAGTTTTCTGACAAACAGATAAAAATCATGGCAAAGAAAATCAGAGATAAATTCCCAAAAAATTATTCAATTTTTACTCTTAACCCTAAAGAATATAATGACAAGATAAAGTCTTGTAATGTAACTGTTTTATTGAATAGTCTTCATCATCAGGTAAATCAAAAACTAAAAACCAAATCTTCAATGCATGTTGTTGATAAGTATCCTGGTTGTAACGTCGGGGATATAATTGAAACAAAAGCAGAGTCAAAATATGTGGCGGTTGCTGCGGCATCAATTATTGCAAGAGAAGAAGCCATAAAACAATTTATTGAGTTGAGTAAAAATGTTGGTTTCAATATTCCTAAAGGAAGCACTCACGTGTCTTTTGCTTTAAAAAAATTAGTAGAAAAAAAAATTGATTTCAAAGATTTTGTTAAAATGAACTTTTCTAATGTTCAATTTTTTTTGAAATGATAATCTTTATTAAGAATCAATAATTCTTTAAAATATTGGGGGAAATATATTGAAAGAATCAATTAAAACAGGACTTACATTCGATGATGTGCTTTTAGTTCCTAAATATTCTTCTGTTAAGTCAAGAAAGGAAGTTGATGTAACAACCAGTCTTTCTAGAAACATAAAGATGAATATTCCTATCATATCTGCTAACATGGATACTGTTACTGAATCTAAAATGGCTAAAAGAATGGCTGTTGAAGGGGGTATTGGTATAATACACAGATTTTTATCAGTTGAAGATCAAGTATCTGAAGTTTTAAAAGTTAAGCGGTCAGAAAGTATAATTGTAGAAAATCCCTATACTTTTAGCCCTGATAAAACTGTGCTTGAAGCGAAAAATTTCATGAAAGAATCAGGCGTTAGTGGATTATTAATAGTTGACCAGAATAAAAAACTTATAGGTGTATTGTCGCAAAGAGATATTTTGTTTGTAAATAATGATTGTTTAATTTCAGAAGTGATGACAACGAATGTGATTAGCGTAAAAAATGAATTAAGTATTTCAGATGCTAAAAAATTATTATTCAAACATAGAATTGAAAAATTACCAATTGTAGATGACAATGGCATTATAAAAGGTTTGATAACAAGCAAAGATATTGTTAAAGTCCAAGATCACCCATTAGCTTTGAAAGATAATAAAGGAAGATTAATGGTTGGTGCAGCAATAGGTGTAAAACATGGTTTTTTAGAAAGAGCAGAAGCACTTTTAGAAGCAGGAGCTGATGTCTTGGTCGTAGATATTGCTCACGGGCATTCAAATTTAGCGATTAATGCGATTAAAGCTTTAAAAAAAAAATTTACTGGTGTTGAAGTAATTGCCGGAAATGTTGCAACTGCTAAAGGAACGAAAGATCTTATTAAGGCAGGGGCTGATGCGATAAAAGTCGGTGTTGGTCCTGGTTCAATATGTATTACAAGAATTGTTGCAGGTGCAGGTGTTCCTCAGTTATCGGCGATTATTGCTTGTGCTAAAGAAGCTAAAAAATATGGTATACCAATTATTGCTGATGGGGGTATAAAAACTTCTGGTGATATTGTAAAAGCATTAGCGGCTGGTGCTTCAAGTGTTATGTGTGGAAATGTTTTAGCAGGAACAACTGAGTCTCCTGGCTTAACAATTTTAAGAAACGGACGAAAATACAAGGTTAGTAGAGGAATGGCTTCTTTTGGTGCAACTTTAGGTAGAAATGCTCGTGAAAAAGAAAGTTCAAATGATTTATTGGATTTAGTTCCAGAGGGTGTTGAAGCGATGGTTCCTTATAAGGGTGATGCTAAAGAGGTTCTTCATCAGTTAATTGGTGGCTTGCGTTCAGGAGTAAGTTATTGCGGTGCAAAAACAATTCTTCAAATGCAAAAAAATGCAGAATTTATTAGAATAACTTCTGCAGGCATTAGGGAAAGCAAACCGCATGATGTGGATTTAATCTAATTTTTTTCTTTCACAATTTCTGTTAGTTCATACAATGAGTCAATTCGTTGTATTGTTCTGGGATATTTTTTATCTCTGTCCAAATGTAGTCCCATCATTCCTAGTGTTGAAGGAACTAATGCGTCTTTTTCTCTGTTATCACCAACCATTATAGTTTCACATGGTTTGAGTCCTAGCTCTTTTAGTGTTAATTTATATATTTCTGTTTCTGGTTTCCAAAACCCAACATCACATGAGAAACACACATAGTCAAAATATTTTTCTAGATTAAATTTGTAGAATGGGTGTTTGTGAAATGTTGCTGCGTTTGAAATAAGTGCTATTTTGTAACCATCTTTGCTTAAGCATTCTAGTGTTGGAATTGCATCTTCAAATAGTTCTACTTGTATCTTGTCTTTTTCAATGATTTTATCAAGGTTATTAAGTTGTTCTCGTGTTACATGATTAAACCCAAACTCTTTTTTTAAATAGTTATTTACGTCATCTGTGGTGTGAAGAGGTGTGGTCATTAATCCTTTCTTAACAGTTGTTTGGTAGATTTTTTTTGGTATATTGTAGGTTTTCTCTATTTCTTTTAATGCATGATTGCTGTGCGTTGGATCAATTAAAGTGTTCCACAAATCAAAAATAACTACTTTTATCATTTTATCATAATCTCCTTTTTATCTAATAGTTTGTTTGTTGTTCCATTATATAATCTAATACTATTTTCACTTTTTTCTATTGCTTTATATAATTCTTTTGTTACGTTTGCTTTGAATATATTTCCTGCAATGACCGGTCTTGAGTAACAATCAGGAACTCGTTCAGGTTGTCTTGCCCAATAATCATTTACATACTGTTCATAGTCGTACATTGTTTTGTGTAATGACATTCCGTCAGGACTTGTTCCCCAGTCTCTTTCTGATTCTTCCCAGAATATTCCAATTACAACTCTTTCTTCAAGTTTTTTGTTGGTCATTTGTATCACCTAATGTTTGAAACCAAACCAATAATATATTCTTTTTTGATATAAAATATATTAAGTATATTCTTTTTTTGTTTTATATTTCAAAAGAAAAATTTATATACTTCAAAGTTTCTTTATTATGTGTGCGTCGAAAAATAATAAAGCAAGGATTGTCATCACTAACAATTTCTTTACCCACAACATGGACTAAAAAATTTAATCTTAAACCAGGCGATGAAATTGAAGTTATAGATAAAGGAAAAGAACTTTTAATCCAAACAGAAAGAATATTTACTTCAAAAAAAACATTGATGGATGTTTCTGGCCTAAACAAATCAATGATAAGAAATTACATTAACGCAGCATACATTCGAGGGGATGATGAGCTGAAAATAACTTTTAATGATCATGATTTAATGGATGTTATACAAGAATGTATTGATTTTAACATAGGATTTGCAGTTGTTGAACAATGCAGAAACTACTGTGTGATAAAGGATCTTTCAGGGACATCTGCTTCAGAATTCGACAACATGCTAAAAAGAGTGTTTTACATGATTATGTCATTTGGCGATGAAGGGCTCGAAATGCTTAAGAAAAAAGAACCCTTAAAAGATTTTTGGAAAAGAGATTTATCAATTGATAAATACATATTTTATTGTTTAAGAGTTCTTAATAAAAAGGGACACCCTGATTTTGAAAAAACAAGTTTGTATCACAACACGTTATTATTGTTAGAACATCTTTCAGACGAGTATAATCGTTTATATCGATACCTTAAAAATCCATCTTTATGCAGTGGTACAATAAAAATGTTTGAAGATGTCAATCAAATGTTCAAAGATTTTTTCAAATTATTTTATAAATTTGATAAAAATAAGGCTCAAGAATTATTACAGGAAAAAAGAAGGATAAGAGAGGGTTCATTTCAGACAAAAAATCAAAATGAAATGGTAGTAATCTATTACTTAAGAAAAATAGTTGAAATGATAATTAACATTTTGCAAATTGAAATGCAAATGGTGTTATAACAAAGAAATGATAGAAAAACTTTTATATAGAAGTCAAACCAAAAATAAGGAGATCTAATATGACACGGATAACAATGCTGGAGATGAAAGGATTCAAATCCTTTGCAAATAAAACAGAACTTATATTCGGGGAAAATTTCAATGTTGTTTTAGGACCAAATGGATCAGGAAAAAGTAATGTTTTGGATGCCTTGTGTTTTGTTCTAGGTAAATCATCTGCCAAAGGTTTGAGAGCTGAAAAATCAGCAAATCTGATATATAACGGCGGGAAAACAAAAAAATCGGCAAAAGAAGGAACTGTTAAGATCGAGTTTGATAATTCTCAGAAAATATTTCCAGTGAGTGAAGATTCTGTTAAGATTTCAAGAACTATTAGAGCATCAGGTCAATCAATTTACAAGATTAATGACAAGACTAGAACCAGACAACAAATACTTGAACTTTTAAGTGCAGCAAAAATTGATCCTGATGGATATAACATTGTTCTTCAAGGAGACATCGTTCATCTTGTTGAAATGTCTCCTCTTGAAAGAAGACAAATAATTGAGGAGATTGCAGGAATATCTATTTATGAAAACAAAAAAGAAAAAGCTCTGCGAGAATTAAAACGAGTTGAAGAAAAAATAAATGAAGCAGACATAATTCTTACTGAAAGAAAAACCTATTTGCGAGAATTAAAAAAAGAGCATGATCAAGCACAAAAATTTAAAGACTTGGATGAAAAAATAAAAAGAAATAAAGCCACGATTCTTGACAGACAAATAAAAGACAAAGACGAAAAAAGATTAGAATTAGAAAAAGATATCAAAAAAAACGAATCTCAAATAACCGCGACTCAAGAAAAACTGTCTTCTCTGAAAGAAAATATCGGTGAAAAAAAGGTTGAAATTGAAAAGATAAATAAAGAAATTGAAGAAAAAGGCGAAAAAGATCAAGTACAAATACACAAGGAAATTGAACAAGTAAGAGTCGATGTTGCTCTAAAAAAACAACGAGTTGAAACGATAAATCAAGAGCTTGTTAAATTAAAAGAAAGAAAAGATGAATTGGAAAGAAGTAGAAAAGAAATAGCCAGTAAAATTGATATCATCAATAAATCAAAAATAGATGCTGAAAGAAGAATTACTCAAAAAGAAAAGGATTTAGCATTAATTGATGCGAAAATTTTTGAATTCAAAAAGAAAAACAAGATTGAAGATGCTCATGAAATCGATAAAAATATTGAAGAAATAGATAAAAAAGCTGATGAAATACAAGAAAGAATAACTTATCTTCGGGAGATGCAACAAAGCCTTCTTAGAGAGAAAGACCGATTGGAAATACAAATTCAAAGTATAGATGAAAGAATTGCAAAAGTATTATCTTTGGAAAAGGAAAATAAAGAAGCAATTGAAAAATTAAAAAAAGACAAAGAAGAGTTTAAAAAGTCGACGAATGAGTTAAATGCAAGACTTAACGAAGATTCATCTTTTGCAGTTCAACTTGATAATGCCCGATCAAAACTCTTATCCAGAAAAGAAGAACTTGCAAGAGCAAATGCTCGAAATGCAGGGATAAAAGAGCAGATTTTTGGAAACAAAGCTATAAAATCAGTTCTTGAGCAAAAAAATCAAATAAAAGGAATACTCGGGGTTGTAAGTCAACTTGGAAATGTTGGTGAAGAATATTCTTTGGCGTTAGGAGTTGCTGCAAGTCAAAGAATCAAAAGTATTGTTGTAGACACCGATGAGACTGCTGCCAGATGTATAAATTATCTGAAAAAAAATCAGCTTGGTATTGCAACATTTCTACCTTTAAACAAATTACAACCACCAATAATCAAGACCGAGCTTAGAACGTTAAAAGGCAAGGGTGTTATTGGACTTGCAATTGATCTTGTTAATTTTGATTCTAAATATTCAAAAGTGTTTCAATATGTTTTTGGAAACACGCTAGTAGTTGAAGATGTTGAGGTTGCCAGAAGAATTGGTGTTGGAAAAGTTCGTATGGTAACTCTTTTAGGAGACCTGATTGAGACAAGTGGTGCTATGCAAGGTGGTCACCGAGAGAAGGCTGCAACTTTGCGGTTTCAGGAAAAAGAAACCACAAATCAACTTAAAAGTATAGAATTGGAAATTCTCGATTTGGAATCAGTAGTTGCAAAAATTGAAAAATTAAGAAAAGAAAATGAAGAAATAATTTCTAATCTTCGTTCGAAAAAGATTGAACTGGAAGCAGAAATATTGAAGACTGAAAAAATTCTTCACTTAGATTCAGATGATATGCAAGCTACAAAATCTGAAAAGTCAAAATTTCAAAAGGAACTTCTCGATACTGATAAAGAATTGTTCAAAGTTCAAAATGAACTGTCTGCGAAGAATCGTGAACTTACTGACTTGAAGATAAAGAAACAAAAGTTACGAGAGACAATAAACGAACTTCGAAACCCTCGACTTCTAGCAGAGATGAATACTTTTGAAGAAAAAAAACAAGAGCTTCGTGATGAGATATCTTCTTTGAAAGGTGAGTTGAAGAATAATGAGTCTGAGATAAAAAACATTTTTGTTCCAGAACAAGAAAATATTGAGAAAATTTTGAAACAACAATTAAAGGAAAAGGAGACTTTTGAGTTGGAGAAAAAAGATCTTGAAACTATTGTTAAGCAAAAGGAGAAGGAATTAAAAGAGATGGAGCAAAAGGAAAAGAAATTCTATGCTCAATTTAAGGATTTTTTCAATAAACGTACGAAGCTTTCAAATGATGTGAATGATTTAGAAAATAAGGTTTCAAACAAGAATGAAGACGTTCGAAGATTTGAAATGCGAAATAATAATATTGCTATTGAAAAGGCAAAAGTTGTTGCTGAACTTGAAGGGTTAAAAGAAGAGTATAAACTTTATGAGGGCGTTCCTTTGTTTAAAGGTAAATCTGAAGATGATATTTTGCGTGAAATTCACCAGTTTGAAAAGATGAGTGAGGATTTAGGGGCTGTTAATATGAAGGCTCTTGAAATATATGATAAATCTTTGACTGAGTATGATAATTTACTTAGGAAGAAAGACACACTTATTGGTGAAAGAGAAGACGTTCTTGTGATGATAAATGAGGTTGATAGCAAGAAAAAAGTGTTATTCATGAAAACCTTTGATGTTTTAAATAAAAATTTTAGTTCAATTTTTAGCACTCTTTCTGTTAAAGGTGATGCTTTCTTGAATTTAGAAGATGATAATGATCCTTTTAATGGTGGTGTTGAGATAAAAGTTCGTCTTGCAGGTAAAAAGTTCATGGATATTCGAAGCCTTAGTGGTGGTGAAAAAACCTTGACTGCTTTAGCATTCCTTTTTGCAGTTCAAGAGCATGAACCTGCTTCTTTTTATATTCTTGATGAAGTGGATGCAGCTCTTGATAAAAAGAACTCTGAAAAACTCGCAGAACTTATTACTCAATATTCTTCAAATGCACAATATATAATCATCAGTCATAATGATGGTGTTATTGCTGCAGCTGACAATCTTTATGGTGTTAGTATGCATCAACAAACAGGTATAAGCAAGGTTACAACTTTGAAGATTTAGTTTTATTTGTTATTTCTTCTTTTTTTCTAATTTTGTTTTTAGCAAAATTTATAACTTCAATCTATTTATTCAACAACACTAAGAATTGCTTCTTCTATTCTCTCGGCAGCGATTTGCCAGTTAAATTTTTCAACAACAGTTTTTCTGGCTTCTTGACCAATTTTTTTTCTAATATTAGGATTATTCATTACAAATTCAATTTTCTTTTTTAAATCATAGGGGTTTTGCATCTTGAAGAAAAACCCGTTTTTTTCATCATCTAAATAGTCGTTTACAAAACCAACTTTTGTTGCAATCACTGGTAACTCACAAGCCATAGCTTCGAGGGTTGTGAGAGATGTTGTTTCTGTGAGTGATGGAAGAACATAAACATCCATTGCATTAATGTATGGCACAATGTTATTTTGGCTTCCTGGAAGAATTATCCTGTCTTGTTTTTTGAACATTCTAACGATTTCTTTTACACCATCACCAACAACCAGTAATTTTACTCTTTTATGTTCTATTTTAAGTCTTATAAATGCCCTAAGTAGTGTCTTTAAATCTTTTTCTCTTCCAAGTCGTCCATGATAACCTATGATGAAATCATCCGGTTCTATCCCTAATTTTTTTCTAAAGGAATCATCCCTTTTGTTTTTAAATTTATTAACATCAACTCCTAAGTGTGTTATACTTTTTTTTGTTCTTATTCCTTGCCATGAGAGTTTTTCAGCAATACTTGTTGAAGGAACAATTAAAAGAGAACATTGATTGTATATTTTTTTACTTATGAATTTAACAATAGGATATGATATTTGTTTTAAAAATTTGGATGATATGGCTTTTGGAAATAATTCCCACTCAACAGAATGTATGAATGTTACTAGTGGTTTTTTAAATCTTTTAGCAGCAATGATTGCTGCAAGTCCAATGAAACCAATTGTTTGAGTGAAAACAACATCTGCATTTTTAACCTCTTCTTTTATTCTTTTGTAATCAAATTTTGCAGGTTTAATATCTCCTAAATGAATTTTTTTTAGTGCTATTTTCACTGTTTTTATGCCTTGTTCTCTGTGGGGTCCAAAATTTGGTGCGATGACTGTAACTTTAAATTTATTTTTAAGCCGAGGAATTATTTCTGATAAAAATCTGGCGACACCATCCCATCTGGGAAGATAACTGTCTGTTGCAATAACTATTCTTTTCATCTTATGCGATAAAAAACCTCTGACATGTTTATATTATATTTCCATCGTGCGAATAATCCTTTTATAATTGGTGCAAAATAAGGAAAGTAATTAAGAAATCCCAGCAATCCAAATTGGCTTTTGAAACATTTTAGTGCTTCGAGTTTTATTTTAAATGTGGCTGATATATCAACAACGAGTTTTGGATATTTGGATTTTTTCCACTTAAATATTTTCCATATATCGAATGCGTAAATCTCTGTTTTTAAACGCATTAAATCATACACTTCAAGAACTGTTTTACAAACGACTTTATGGACTGGGTGTGCATCATCAGGTGAATGTGTGAAAATTTTTAGTGGTTTATTTTTTGATATTATTTTTTCTAGTTCTCTTTTTGCTTTTTCAATCTTTTTTGGGTTTGTTACTTCTTTTTCTTTTATATTCAAAAACCACACTCCTTGTCCACCAATGATTTTATCTGCTCTTTGGGCTTCTTTTATACGGGTGTTTGTGATTATGTCCTCTTGAAAATGCGGGTGGCTCATTTCACCTAGTGAGAATATGATTGTTTTTACTTTTAATCCTTCTTTTGCATACTTTGCTATTGTTCCGCCCGGTCCTAGTATTTGATCATCTGAATGTGCACAGATGACTAGTATTGTGTCTCGTTTCATGTTTTTTAAATTAAGATTGTGTGCTTTTTTATTAAAGTTTTGTGTTTTGCTTGTGTTTTGTTTGTGTTTTTCCTTATTTTGAGTCTTTTTTTCGAAAGATTTAAATATTATTACTACTCACCAATAACAAATATGAAGAAATTTATGGGTTTAGAAAACGAATTAAGTGCATGGACTTATGAAGATATCTATAAATTTGAAAGCTTTAAAAATCATTTTAACAAGTTTATAAAACCTTCTGACTTTAAAAAGGGAAAATTGGCAGTCAGATCTCCTGAAGGACTAGCATTCTACGTTGATGGAGAAGAATTAGAAATTAATACACCACCAGTGGTAGTAAACAAAGGTTTTGCAACTAGATTAACTGACGCATTAATGATTGGTCAAAATAGAATACTTCAGTTTGGAGATAAGCATGGTTTGGAATTTACAGGCTATTCAATTCACTGGAACATTTCAAGAAATAAGAAATCTCTTTTAGCTGACGACTTTTATCAGGGAGTTGCAGTTCCATTCAGACTGTTTGGAACTACGCCAATATCTACAGGGATAACCCTAAGATATTATGATGACAATTATAATGATCAAGGTTCTTGTAATAAGAGAAAGATAGTCAAGAGATTTGAACTCTTAGGTGATTCAATTGTTTCAGAAGAACAGATAAATGCTGCTTGTTTGATGCTTGCATCATATTCCTATGCTTTTGAGTCGGGACAAAGCCCATTGGGAAGAATCCATGGCACAAATCTTTATCGTGGGAAAAAATTAGATTCAAAATTTTTAAGTAAAGGACGAAAAAGCAAAATCGCGGTTTGTTTTGAAGATACATCCAATTATAAAACTCTTTCTGCACAAAAATACTTGGAATCATTCTATAAATGGATACATCTCTTTGTAAAAGAGCTTGGAACTAAATCTGAAATTTAGAATTTGGAAGGCTTTGTTTTTGGAGATAAACAGTTAGAGATAGATAAAGTTGGTTCTTATAAGCGATTGGTAAAACTAGGCTATAGAGATGAAGAACGTTATGTTCCAATAGACTTTGAAGAGATGCTTACAACAATAAAAAAGAAATCTACCCGTCCTTTGCCAAAAGAATGTTTACTGTTGAGCGAACTTGTTAAAACACAATCAATAGATAAAATGTATTGGGATTTGTTGACACTTAATAACAAAACCAATGTTGAGGGTCTTTGGAACATTTATGAATACGCTAAACAATGTAATCCTAAATTAAAGATACCAAGACCAAAAAAATATTTGAACAGAGTTCAACCTTATTTGTTGAAATAATCAGATTATTCTAAAAAAGCATTGTTTTCATTCTGTAGTGGTTTCTTTTCGGAAAACTTTATATACCTTCATAAATTCTCAATTTAAGTAGTGAAGGGATAAAATTGGATTGGACAATAAAAACTCTAAACAAAAGCATAAAAAAATGGATGAATACAACAGTACCATTCCAACTTTTTGACGTGATGCACAAACAAAAACCAAACTTCTTAAGCCTAACAAAAAAAGAATCTGTAGAAGGATCAGTGCTAATTAGCGAAGGAAGTTTTGTAGAAAACAAGTCTTTTAAGCAAACAGGATTATTTCTAGAAGCGCACATAGGTGATGATAACCAAGGGTGTGGTGGAAGTGCAATAGGTGCAGATGAAATAGCCAATTCTAGTAAAGGAATAGAAAGAGAAATTGACACGATAATGGATTTAGCTCTAAAAAATGCTCTTTTAAGCTATGTGATAAACAGTGCAAATCTTATCAAACTAAAAGATAGAAGATTTATCAATCTATCAAATGAACCAATAGTTGAATATTATGAGGATGTAAACAATAACGAAGATACTGTTCTGCCAACAAAAGAAGAAATTGTAAAACTTGAAAAAATATCAGAACAAATGTACAACTTACCACACGTGCAACAAACCGGTATTTCTGTCGATTCAAATCTAATGAAACGATGGTTTGTGAATTCAGAAGGCACAAAGATAAGAACCAAAAATTTCAGAGGCGGATTATACTGGAATATTCTTATAAGAAACAATGAAAGCGAGTTACAGTCACTCAAAGATTCATTTGTGTACACAAAAAAATCGGGTTGGAACCAAGCAAATATTATTCAAAAACAACTAAAACAAATAGAGAAAAAAATTAATTTATTATACACTGCAAAAAGTCTTGAATCAGGCCAATATAATGTTATACTTAACGGTTCAGCCTTTGGAACATTCATGCATGAAGGAATAGCCGCACATAATCTTTCAGGAGAATATATTGCTCAAAAAATTGCAAATACATTTGAAGCAAAAATAGGCAAACAAGTAATGCCGGAATTCTTATCAATTAGTGCAGAACCAAGAATGAAAGGAGGATATGGTTCGTTCAAATATGATGAACAGGGCGTTGAAGCAAAAGATACGATTTTGGTTGAAAAAGGAATACTGAAAACCTTTCTTTTAGACAGACCAAGTGCATACGACTTAAAGCTTCCAAATAACGGTCATTCAAGAGTTGAGTGGGTAGTCGCAGAATCAGAGATAGGAACAAAAGCATTATCGCCCGAACCAAGAATAAGCAATCTAGTCATACAAACTCATCAAGAAGTGTCTGAAAGAGACTTGATAAGAATGATGCTTGCAGATTGTGAAAAACAAGGAAAAGAATTTGGATTATATATAAAAAGCAAAAGCGGACAAGTTGATATAATTTCAGGAAACTTTGAATTATACCCTGATGAAATATGGGCGTTATATACAAATGGAAAAAAAGAATTATTAACAAACGCATACTTATTAGGCGATCCATTCTCACTTCTTAATTCCATAAAAGCATGCAGTAATAATTACCAAACATCTTACGGTCATTGCGGGTCAACAGATTCTGGATGGGTGACAACGCAAGAAATTGCACCATCAGCGTATTTTCCAAATGTAAGCTTTCAAAAAAGTATAACAAAAGCTTTGTCTGATAAACTTATTCCAGGAAAATAATAAAAAACATTCAACATTCTTTTCAAATTTTTTTTATAAGGTGAAAAAAGATTAAAAAATATTAGAAATATTTATAAAAACAACCTTTTTCATCAAACAAGGAGTTTTTTTGCGCCGGTGGTCTAATGGCTACAAGCTTTGAATAAAAACTTGCTGTAAATGACAACGGCCTTCCAAGCCGTTTATCTGGGTTCGAATCCCAGCCGGCGCATATAGTTTTATAAAATATTAATGAGGTGGTTTATTTGCCAAAGAAAAAGAATAGTCCTCGGAAAACGAGTAAGACAACAAGTAAAAAAAATATTTCTAAAAAAACAAGTACAAAAATTAAATCTAAAAAACCTGTTATTCAGAAAAAGGTTTCTAAGAATAAACCTAGAAATTTAGGTGTACCAGCAGTTATAGGTTTGGCTGTTATAATTATTGCAGTAGTTTTGGGATTAATAATTAGAAATCCTTCAGAAAAAACAGCAACAGCAACTGTTGTTATGGATATGTATGTTATGAGTCAGTGTCCATATGGAACACAAGTAGTTGATGCAGTAGCTCCAATAGCAAAGGAACTTGGAAAAGAATTCCAGCTAAACATAGAATTCATAGCGTCGGACAATGGAGATGGAACCTTTAATAGTCTTCATGGACAAGTAGAAGTCTTAGGCAACATTGTACAATTATGCGCAGCCAAATACGAGCCAGAAAAATATCTTGATATGATAACTTGTCAAAACGAAAACGCAAATGCAATACCTGGTAATTGGGTTACTTGTGCTAAAAAATATTCTCTTGATGAAGAATCAATAAAAACTTGTTATGAGGGAGAAGAAGGCAAAAAACTGTTATCAGAATCAATAAAAAAATCTGAAGAAGTAAAAGCCACTGGCAGTCCAACAATATATCTTAATGATGAGTCATACAGGGGCGGTAGAACAACTTCGGATTTCTATAGAGCAATTTGTAATGCATATGGAGAAGAAAAACCAGAGCCTTGTAATAATCTTCCAGAGCCAACAAAAGTTAGTATGATAGTATTGAATGATAACAGATGTGCTGAGTGTGACACAACAGGTCTGGTTGCTCAACTAAAATCTTTATTTCCAGGTTTGGAAATAACAACTTTAGACTATAATGATGCAGAAGGACAAGCAATTTACAAGGAGTCAGATTTACAATATTTACCTGCTGTTTTATTTGATGAAACAGTAACAAAAGATGAATCATATAGTGTTGTTAAGAACTATTTAGTTCCAGCCGGAGAGTATATCTCTTTAAGAATAGGCGCACAGTTTGATCCAACAGCAGAAATTTGTGATAATGGAATTGATGATACTGGCAATGGTCTTGTTGATTGTTATGATGACACCTGCAAAGAAACACTTAGTTGTAGAGAAGAAAAATCACAGCAACTTCAAGTTTTTATCATGAGCGATTGTCCATATGGCAGAAAAGCAATCGAAGCCTTAAAACCAGTAATAGACAACTTTGAAGGACAAATAGAATACGAAGTGCACTACATAGCAAATGAAGTGGGTGACGGATTTCAAAGTCTTCATGGACAATATGAGGTTGATGAGAATATAATCCAGCTATGTGTAAAAGAATACAGTCCTAATGAATGGTTTGACTACTTATATTGCAGATCAACAAAAGGTGTTTCAGGAAAAGATTGGAAAGATTGTGCTACGGAAACAAATGTTGATATAACCACCGTGCAAACCTGCTTTGATGGTGAAGAAGGAAAAACACTCTTAAGAAACGATATAAAACTCGCTCAAGATTTAGGAGTGGGCGCATCTCCAACTTGGCTTGTAAATAATCGTTACACATTTTCAGGAATAGATTCTGAAACTGTAAAAACAAACTTTTGCAGATACAATCAAGAAGTTTTAGGGTGTGAAAACACTTTAAGTTCGGATACTGGTGAAGTTCCAGCAGGATCCTGCTAACTTTTTTATTTTTTTTTTCATAATTTTTTTTTTATAGGTTTTTAATTTTGTAAACCTTTTTAAGCAAGGAAAAATTACTTAATTTAAAATGCATGAACACAAAATTTGTAAGAGCATCGTAGAAGAAGCATTGAAGTATGGACTTGTTAAAGCAATAACCGTGGAAGTAGGAGAACTTGCTCATCCACCAATTCAAGAACTAGAAGAATATCTTGCAGCTATAACGACTTGGAAAATTATAATGAAAAATAAAAAAGCCACTATTAATTGTGAATGTGGATTTATGGGTGCACCGAATATTCTCGAACAAAATCATACAAATGTGATTTACAACTGTCCGCAATGCAAGGCCTTATTACCGGAAGTAGTTGATGGGGACAAAGTAATTCTTCGAGATGTTGAGGTGAAATGATTTGTGTCTTTCAATTCCTGGCAGAATTATAAAAATTGAGGATGAGACTGCGACAATTGATTATTCTGGAGAAAAAAGAACTGCAAGTACTGCTTTATTAAAAGATGTAACTGTTGGTGACTTTGTCATTGTCAGCGCCAAGTTTGTCATGCAGAAAGTTCCAGAAGAAGAAGCAAAAAAAACAATTGCTTTATGGGATGAAACAGATAAAATTTGCAATTGTGAAAAATGAGCTTGATAAAACCAGAACAATTATTTTTAAAATATTCTTATCCCTGTGCACACGTTCTTTTAGAGATGGGTTCTATAACTGAATCAAAGCTTGAAGAGTTAAAAGAAAATGTTATAAAAAATAAAGTGATGTTACAATCTGAACTTGAAAGTCTCTTTCCAGCAGCCTTTAGAAGAATAAAAGAAGTTGCAAAGAAAATGAATAAAACTTATTGGAATGTTGATGTGATAAGAAAATATTTTTTAGAAGAACACAACAATTATATTGATGAACGAGACGGAGGATATGCTGATTTTGGAAAAACTTTTAGAGAATTTTGTAAAGTTTTCAAAGGAACAGTCGTGTCAAAAAATGAAAACATGTTAACAGTTGTTTTTGAAAATCAACAAAGAAACGTTTTTTCAGATATTTTACCCAAAGCAGAAATCGGAGACATCGTCACCATTCATCAAGGATTTGCTGTTGAGAAATTTGATTAATACTTTTTTCTGAGAATAAAGATATCAAAAGAGATCCTACAACAATGCTTGTTAAACCAATGAATTGATGTAACATTAAAATTTTATCTAAGAAAATAATATTTAAAATTGTTGTAATAACTGCACCAAGTGAAAGAATTGCAATCGCCGTACTTGCTTTTATATATTTTAAACCATTGTAAAACGTTGTTACATATACAAACAAAAAGATTGATGTAAGAACTATCCATCCAAGTTGTGGCGTCGTCAAACTCATCATTCCTGAAAGTTGATTTGTGAATAACAAATATAAAAAGATGAATATTGAACCAAAAAACATTCTGCCAAAAGCTAAAACATTGCCTGAAGTGTTTTTCAATAATTTTTTAGAAAGAATAATTTCCACAGACCAAAAAATTGTCGCTGCAAAAACCAGTAATGCACCCGTAGTCAAGTCAAATGAAGTTATTTTTAAAAGCAAAAAATTACCTGCCAATAAAATAATTAATCCGACAATAAGTTTTACATTAATTTTTTCCTTCAAAAAAATCAATGCTAGTATTCCAACCCACAAAATCATGGTTTTATGAATAAATGACCCTTGTGCCGGAGAAATTAATTGCAGTCCTTTAAAGAATAATAAGAACGGTATTGATCCACCTATAAGACCTATGAAAACAAGATTTGTCCATTGCTTTATATTAAGTTTTTTTAAAGAACTAAAGTTTTTAAAAAGTATTAGTGTTGAAAGTAAACATATTGCTACCAAAAAGTTTTTTGCGCCTGTAAAAAGAAAAGGATTAATATCTTTAACTCCAAATGCATTAAGAAATACTGAAATGCCTGAAATGATTGCAGTTCCAAAAACCAAGCCAATGCCTTTTTTCATCAAAAATTTTAAAAGACAAGATATTTATATAGTTTTTGATAATGGAAATAATTATGAAAACAAAGAAAGTATTGTGTTTTGGAAATCCTTTTATTCCTATTGATTCTCTTGCAATTGAGATTGGAAAAGAATTGAAGCTTAAAGGATTTGAATTTGTAATCTGTGTTTCTCCACAAGAAATAATACAACACACAAATTTTTCATTCATACTAGATGTTTGTGAGAACATAAAGAAAGTCTCACTCATAGGAATCAAAGATTTAAAAGCAAACACCTTGTTCACTCTTCATGATTTTGACTTAAACTTTTTCTTACAATTAATGAAAAGCATTGGTCGCATAGATGAAGTAAAAATCATAGCTATACCAATAAATTATGACAAGCAAAAAGCCAAAGAAGAGATAGCAAAAATTCTTCAAAGAAAAAATTTATAAAAACTGTGTATTTAAGTGTGTTCGGATGGGAAAAATACTTGATAAAAAAGATTTGAAATGCTTCTTTGAAAAACTTCAAAAGATTGGAGAAGTTGTTGCTCCTGTAAAAAATGAGAATATTTCTTTTAAACCAGTTAAGAAATTCAGCGAAGTGTGTTTCGAAGGTAGATCAATGTTTCCTATAAAAAAATATTTTTTACCCACAAAAGAAGCAATTGCAGAAATAAAGAACGATGCGTTTGTTGAAAAAAATGATTTTAAAAAAAGAATAATATTCGGCGCAAGACTATGTGACCTTAATGGTCTTTTAGTTTTGGATAAACTTTTTTTAGACCCATTATATCCTGATAAAATTTATGCTATTCGAAGAGAGAACACAATCCTTATTGGCTTTGCATGCAAAGAACCGCTCTCAGACTTTTGTTTTTGTGAATCAATGGATTTGAAAGATTATTATGATTTATTAATAACAGAGAATAATGAAAAATACTATGTTTCTATAGGCTCAAAAAAAGGTGCAAACTTAGTGACAGAATACAAGGATTATGATATTAATTTAAAGAAACCGGTGTGCAAGAAAAAATTAAAAAACAAAAATATCCACGATTTTTTTGATGAAAAATTTTGGGAGAAAGATGCTTTAAAATGTGTTAGTTGCCAGAGGTGCACATTGCTTTGTCCAACTTGTCTTTGCTTTGATGTCGCTGATGAAATGAATATTGATTTAAAGCTCGGAACTCGCAATAGAAGTCTTGACTCTTGTCATTCAAAAGATTTTACATTAGTTGCAGGGGGACATGTTTTTAGAGATACAAAACTTAAAAGATATCGACACAGAGTTTTTCATAAAATACAATATTTTAAAGATAAATTTGAAATACCAATGTGTGTTGGTTGTGGTCGTTGTATGGAGTTTTGTCATTCAAAAATTGATTTTGTAGATACCATTAACAATCTAAAAAAATAAATTTGATTAAAAATAGATTAAAATGAATTTAAAAAAATATAAAATATTATCAACCAGCAAAGAAACAGCTGATGATGTGTTTTTAAGGATAGAAACAGATATTAATCCACAACCAGGACAATTCGTGCAAGTAAGCATTCCTGGTATTGGCGAAGCACCGATTTCTACTGCTTCTTGTGATGAAAATTTTTTAGACTTAAATATACGAGTGGTTGGAAATGTAACAAAGGCTATTGGTAACTTAAAGAAAAATGATTATATTCATTTGAGAGGACCTTACGGTCGAGGATATCCCTTGGTTGATTTTAAAGGAAAAAATATTGTTCTTATTGGTGGTGGCTGCGGGGTTGCGCCACTTCGGGGGGTTATCAAATACTTGGAAAAACACAGAAAAGACTATGATGAAATAACAATGTTTTTTGGATTTCGAACACCACAAGACGTTCTTTTTAAAGATGAAGTGGCTGTTTGGATGAAGAAATACAATTTTAACATGTCTGTTGATAAATCTCCTGAAGATAATCCTTTCTTTTGTCCCGTGGGTTTTGTAACACAAATTTTAGATCAAACAAAAATTGAAACAAAAAACACCGAAGTATTACTTTGTGGTCCACCTATAATGATGGACAAATGTGTAGAGATTCTTAAGAAAAAAAAATTCAAAGACTCCCAGTTATGGGTTAGTCTCGAAAGACACATGAAATGTGGAGTTGGAAAATGCGGCCATTGTATGGCTCATGGTTTTTATGTTTGTAAAGATGGACCTGTTTTTAGATATGATGAGGTAAAAGACATCACTGATGAATAAAATGACTAAACCAAAAGTAGCAATTCATTCAATAACTGGTTGTGCTGGTTGTCAGCTAACTATTTATTTTGTAAAAGATTTGCTTTTAAAACTTCTTGAAAAAATAGACCTCGTTGCAGCACCCATGCTCAAAGAAAAAAACAACGCTGGACCTTATGATGTTTGTTTTATGGAAGGACTAGTTGCAAGTAAAGATGATTTAGAACACTTAAAAAAAATTCGAGAACAATCAAAAATACTCGTTGCTTTAGGAACCTGTGCAACTCACGGTAATGTTCCTGGTATTAAAAATTCTTATTCTGATTCAACAGTTGTGGAATCAAGGGTTTACAAAAATTTAAACCTTAAAGAACAAATAATGCCATTAAAACCAGCTCCTATTGATGCGCATGTAAAAGTTGATTATTATATATCTGGTTGTCCACCTGAAGAAAAAGAAATTTTGAAATTCATTACTGATTTATTACTTGGAAAAAAACCAGTTATTTATGATGAACCAGTTTGTGTTGAGTGTTCTTTAAAAGAAAATGATTGTTTGCTTGAACGGGGTGAGGAATGTCTTGGTCCTATGATTCGTGGTGGGTGTGATGCTCTTTGTCCTAGTGTTAATCACGGATGTACTGGTTGTCATGGACCATTATCAGATGCAAACATTTTGCAGGGTATAAAACTTTTAGAACAAAATGGTGTTGATATAAAGCTCATAAAAAAACGTTTTCACAAATATTCATATGATAAATTTAGCGAATTAGAAGAGCAAGCAAAAAAAATAAAGAGAAAAGACTAAAATGGCTAAAATAACTCTTAATCATATAACAAAAGTTGAAGGACATGCAAATCTGTCTGTTGAGATAAAAAACAATAAATTAGTAAGGTGCGAACTTGGTTCAATTGAAGGAACAAGATTTTTTGAAGGAATTGTTGTTGGCAGACGATATGATGAAATAAAAGAAATCACTTCTAGAATTTGCGGGATATGCAGCGTCAGCCATTCTATGACTAGTCTTAAAGCAACTGAAAAAGCTTTTGATGTTAAGGTTACAAAACAAACAGAAATATTAAGAGAACTCATGTCTATTGGTGAACGAATTAGAAGTCACGCAACCCATCTCTACTTTTTAGTTTTGCCGGATTATTTAGGCTTTGAATCCGCAATTCCCATGGCTAAACAATATCAAAAAGAAGTTTTCCGCGCATTGGACTTGGTTAAAATCGGAAATGAAATTGTTTTAAAAACTGGTGGACGACAAATGCATCCAATATCTTGTGTTGTGGGTGGGTTTACAAGTGTTCCTTCAAAAGAGGATTGTGATTATCTTCTATCTGAATTGAAAAAAAGCCGGAAAAAAGCATTTGATACTCTTGAGCTTTTTTGTAAATTAAAATACCCAAAAGTTGAGCTGGACATGGAACAGATTTCTTTAAAACCCGAGACATCTCAGCCCATGCTTAAAGGAGCAATTGTTTCAAACAAAGGATTAAATGTTTCTGAAAACAAATATTCTGATTTTATCGACGAAAAGATTGAGTCTTATAGCACTGCAAAATTTGCTGTGAAAAACGGTAAATCTTATCTTCTTGGAGCTCTTTCAAGGGTTGGAAATAACTTCGAATGTTTCGCAGTTGATATAAAGAAAGTTATCTCTAAATACAAATTTATTTTTCCTTCAAAAAACATTTTTAATCAAAATGTTGCTCAGGCTGCAGAGTTGGTTTACTGGTTGGATGAAGCTATTAGTATTTTAGAAAACAACGAATTTGAACTTCAAAAACTTGTTTTTGTCAGTGTCAAAGCAGGAACTGGAAGAGCTGCAACTGAAGCCCCCAGAGGTATTTTATTTCATGAGTATAGTTTTGATGATTCTGGAAATGTAACTCATTGTAATATTATGACCCCTACTTGTCAAAATCTTCGTGGTATGGAAGAGTATGTTCATGCGTTCATTGAATTACTTTTGAAAAAAAAGGTTAAGAAAAAAGAAATAATTCTTGAGATTGAAAAGCTTATTCGAGCTTATGACCCTTGTTTTTCTTGTTCAACCCATTTTCTACAGGTTGATTGGTTACAAAAATAGAATATTTTTGAACCTTCAAAAAGCTTTTCTTTTTGTTAGGAAAGAAGATTAGTTGTCACGAAAGAAACATATCATGAAGGAAATATATTTAAATTAACTTTCATTTCTTTTAAGTCGAATGGATATAAGTGATTTTTTAAAACAAGACCAATTCCAACCATTGGATGATTACTTGACTCAAACAATGTATTCTGTTGCTGGAAAAGAACTTGTGAAAAAGATGACTGAAGTTTTTAACGATGAAAATAATGCAAGAAATTGGTTCTACACAAAAATAGGTGTGTTAAGGAATAAACGACCTTATGATTGTTGTATGCATGGTCAAAAAGATAATGTGGAGTTGATTCTTGAACAGATAGAAAACGGTGTACTTTCATAAATGTGCATTACCTTTAAATAGTGATTAATATTTCTCGTTTTTATGACTATCGAAGATACATTGCTCGGTATTGCAATTGGAGATGCATTCGGTTTTGGTTTAGAATTTGGTGACAGGGATTGGATTAGAGAAAACATAAACTTTAAATCATTTGTAAACACTCGTAGCAAAAAAAAGTCTAAGAATATTAAACCAGGCATCTACTCAGATGATACAGAACACACAATAGGTGTTGTTAAAGCAATAATGGATGAAAGACCTTTTTCTGAAGAATTATTATTGGAATACTGGAAAGCAGAATATGAATCTGATATGAAAGAAAAAGGTTTTCCAAGAGAAGGTCATGGCTCGATAAAACATTATTATACAGGCGAAAAAACTATTGATGAAATCAGAGAATTTCAAGAGAATCGTGTTGATCCAGGAAACGCTCCTGCCATGAGAGCCGTACCTATAGGTTTTGTAGGTTCTAATAAGATAAATGATTACGCAATAATAAATGCTGACGCAACGCATCCCCATCCTTTAGCCAGAGCTTCAAGTATCTTAGTTGCAAGAGCTGCTGAATATTTAATAGTGCAAAAAGGAGATGAAAAAAAAGTCATATTTCATTGTAAAAAATTAATTGATGATGCAGAAATGATATATTTTTTAGAATTAGTGGATTCTTTTCCTCACCCAAACAATCTATCTACAGGTGAATACGAGATTCTTTGCGGACCTCAACCAATAACTTTTCATAACAAAAAAATTTATGGCTTACCATGTTCATCTTTGAGAACAGGTATTTCAGTATTATATACTTTGAAACATTCAAATGATGCTTTTGAAGGATTAAAAAATGCGGTGCAAATGGGTGGTGATGTAGATTCTCTCGCAGCAGTATGTACAGGTATTTTAGCGGGAAAACACGGACTTAAAAGTCTTCCATCATTCATGTTGGATGAAGTTGAAGGAGTTGAAAAAATAAAATCTCTCGCAGCAGATTTTGAACAATATCTCAACAACAAAGGCAGCAAAAGATGATAACAAAATGAAGAAATCGAGGATTTATGGTTTGTTATTTGCAGGAATAACAAGTATTTTGTTATCGGGTTGTGATATATATCCTGTTTCTGGTGATGGAGCAAGACATGCAGATTTTAACAATGATGGATTAACTGACAAAATTGTTGTTGAGGAAAAAAATAATGGAACTTTTATAGGAATAGAATACGGTGTAAAATCAACAGGTAAAAAACCCAGATTTAATAATATAACAACTATTTTACCTTCAAAGGTTTTAATGGAGATACAATTAAGAGATTATGATAAAAACGGTTGGCCAGATATTGCACTCATAACTTATGACAAAGCATATGGTCCACAAATGTTAAATCCTAAAAAAATATGGTATAATACAGGTAATGCTTGGGAAATAGCAACATTTTCAACTGCTAAACCAAGAAAGTCTTAATAACCCTAAATTACCAAGAAACAATCTTTATATAAAATCCTTTGTTAATCCAATTGTTATGCTTTTCAATAGTTTTTTTGAATTTTGGAGATATTTCTGAAACAGTTCTTATTTTTTTATTCTCATCCAGAAATTTTGGGTCAATGTATCGAAGTTTATTTTTAGTGTAAAAATCATAATCATTCATATCATCTTTAATTGTGAGATTAGTATTGATCATTTTCAGTTTTCTCATGATATCATTATTTTTAGAGTTTTGAAGTTTTGAATAAACATACTGGTCATCTTTGAAAAGGTCTTCTTGCGTTAAAATACTTTTTTCAACACCAATTCTTATTGCATCTGCAAGAAGGTTATATAAAGTAACTTCCAATGGATGAGACCAATTACTTTCATCCATAACAAGGTAATCTTCTGCAAATCTTTTTGTAGTATTTTTTTCTTTGCAAATAATCTCGTTGTCTTTGACTATTAGATTGTTTAGATATTTTTTGATTCTTTCTTTTGAACAATAATTTGTTGCAGTCATATCTCGTAGAAAATAGTCAACTCTATCAGTACATAAATCAGGAATGTTTTTTTCAAGTAAAGGAAAATTTTTTTCGTCCAAAATTCTTTCTAATGAAAATCCATGTTTTTTCAAGATTTCAGGTATTTCTGAGTTGTTGATTATGTGTTCTTGAAATTTTTCATGGAATTCATGGTTTTTATTTGGAAAAACAAAATCAATAACATGAGAGAATGCTGTGTGAGGCACATCATGCAACAGTCCTGTGATTTGTTCTTCAACAGGTGCTCCGAGTATTCTCAAAAGAATCATAACGCCAATTGAATGTTCATATCTGGTTACTGTTTTTCCAGGTATTGTAAACTGAGAAGCACCTGCCTGATTTATACCTTTTAATCTTTGCAAAGGATTAGAGTTAATCAGTCCTATTAGAACATCTTCAGAAATAATCGTTTCTCCATAAACTCTATCAGTAATTATCATAAAAACAGAAGAACTTGTTTATATTAATAAAATTTTTTAAAATTTAGTAAAAAACATTTTAAATTAGATTTTTTATCAGTCTTTTACAATTTAGAAAATGAAATTAAACACTCAATAACTTATTTCATTTTCTAATTATAAAAAATAAAAAAATATTTTTGTTTTTTGTTATTAACATTCACCAAGAATCCAAGAGTCAACACCTGCAGAGCATGCGGTGCAGCCATTACTGTATGTTTTTTCATTGTTTCCACACACAGGAGTGTAATCCATTGTACAAATCATAGCTTCTTTTTCTTCTTCTGTGCAAACATGTTGTTCTTTGCACTCACCCTCATAAGCAATGGTTATATTCCCAGCAGTACAAGCATTTGGATATGTTTTTTCATCAACTCCGCACACAGGACGATATTCCCTCGTACAAGCCAGAGGATTTTCATCTTGTTCTTTCTCATTGTCTTTTGAACAAGCACTAATAAAAAGCAATGCTACCAAAAGTGTTATTATGATTATTTTGTCTTGTGTTTTCATATTTATTACCCATATTTAAGTTTAATATTGTTATTTATATATGTTACTATAACTTTGAAATCACTTGAAACAATGAAAAAATTAATTGTTTGTATAAACCTTTTTAAAAAATATTTTATTCCTCATCCTCATGTCAAACTTATTGCAAACAATGAATAATTATTATTCACCTGGAAAGAATTATCGAGTTGATTCTTGGATAGAAGAATGGACTCAGCACACATACCCGACTAATCTAAAAGAAAAATTAATTGCTTATGATAATAAAAATTTATTAGGACATGTTGTTTTGGATTTAGGTTGTGGTCCAAAACCACTATCTTTCAATCTTTCAGAACCAAAACGCGCAATTCTTGTTGATGTTGTACCTATGATTAAATCTTTAAAATCTGAACATTTTGAAGTTGTTTCTTTATGGTCAGACATTGATGAATTGTTAAAATCTGACGAATATAAATTCTTGGATGACTATGGTCCAATAGATACAGTAATCGCTTCAAGTATATTCAATTATGTTGATTGGAAAAAATTATTATCAGAACAAAGCAAAATTCAAGCTTTCGACGGATATTTATTTATTGCGAATATGACAAATAGAGGTGTTCCAAGATTATTCTCAAAAAAAAGACCTATTTCAACGGATGAGATAATTTATGAACTGTTATCTTGTGGATATGAATTAAAAGAAAAAACGAATATGAATGTTGTTGACTTAATCGTTGCTCAGAAAGTTTACTAGTGCTGATTATTTTTCAATTTTAATTTTCATACCCTGAGAAATATTTTTTTCTTCACAAAAACCCTTATTAACTTCAACAACATAATTTACAGGTTTGTCTGAAGAATAAAGTATACAAGAATCGCTTTCACACGGTTCTGCTTGTAAAATTTTAACTATTTCAAAATCTTTATTGATAAAAATCATGTCTAATGGTATAAGCGTGTTTTTCATCCAAAAACTTCTGGGTTTTTCATCATCAAAAATGAATAGCATACCGTGATTTTCTTCAAGTTCTTTTCGAAACATTAAACCTTTCATTCTCTCATCATCTTTATCCGCAATTTCTACGCTCACAGTAATTCCGTTCTCAAAAGAAACTTTTGGAGATGTGATTTGAGAATCAATACATGAAGTTAGAAACAGAAGAATTATCGGAATGAAAAAAAATTTTTTCATAAAAAATAAAATTACTCTTGATTTTAAAACATTTTCTAAAATAATAATTTTTTGTTATAGTGGAACCAATGTTTTTAGAAAGGAAATATTTAAATACTTCTCATTAATAAAAATTAGTAAAAAAAGAGGTGTTTTACTTTGGAGAAAAATAAAGATTTTATTCTATGGTTTGATCAAACAGGAATAGAGGATGTTCCGCTCGTAGGTGGAAAGAATGCCAGTCTTGGCGAGATGTATCAAAACCTAACAAAAAAAGGCGTACGTGTACCTAATGGTTTTTCAGTTACAGCATATGCTTATCGATACTTGCTTGAAAAAACCAATACTAAAGAACAAATAGCTCAAATACTATCAGATCTTAACACCTCGGATTTAAGAAATCTTGCTGAAAGAGGAGCGAAAGTTCGAAATCTAATCAGAAACCTTGAATTTCCACTTGAGCTAAAAGAAGCAATAATTGAAAGTTATAAGCATCTTGAAAAACAATACGGTGAAAATGTTGATGTTGCTGTAAGAAGTAGTGCAACAGCAGAGGATTTACCAGATGCATCATTTGCTGGCCAACAAGAAACTTATCTTAATATTCATGGTTATGAAGAATTGATTGATGCTTGTAAGAGATGTTTTGCATCACTTTTTACAAACAGAGCAATATCTTACAGGGTTGATAAAGGATTTGATCATTTCTCAATTGCTTTAAGCATTGGAATACAAAAAATGGTTCGATCAGACATGGCTTGTTCAGGAGTTATGTTTTCTATAGACACAGAATCAGGTTTTAAAGATGCAATCTTTATAACAGGTTCATATGGTCTTGGAGAAAACGTTGTGCAAGGTGCAGTAAACCCTGATGAATTTTATGTTCATAAACCAACGCTAAAACAAGGTTTTAAACCAATCATTATGAAAAAAGTTGGTGAAAAAGCAATAAAGATGATTTATACAACCGATCATAAGCATCCAACAAAAAATGTTCCGGTTGTTGAAGAGGATCAAAAGATATTTTGTTTAACAAATGATGAAGTTTTAGAACTTGCCAGAATGGCTCAAACAATAGAAGATCATTATTCTGAAAAAGCAGGACATTTTAAACCAATGGATATGGAATGGGCAAAAGATGGTGTGACAAAACAGTTATTTATTGTTCAGGCAAGACCAGAAACAGTTCAGTCACAAAAAGACAAAAATGTTTTGGAAAACTATGAATTAAAAGAAAAAGGCGAATTGATTGTTGCTGGTAAATCTGTAGGTTCAAAGATAGGAAAAGGCAAAGCCCATGTTATAAAAGATGTTCAGAACATTCATGATTTTAAGAAAGGGGATGCTTTAATTACAGATATGACTGACCCTGACTGGGAACCGATAATGAAAATTGCTTCTGCAATTGTTACAAACAGGGGGGGAAGAACTTGTCACGCAGCAATCATTAGTCGAGAACTTGGAATACCCTGTATTGTTGGAACAAATAATTCAACTGAAATAATTGTTAACGGTGAAGGTGTAACTGTTGATTGTTCACAAGGGGCTGAAGGATATGTTTACAAAGGGCTTTTAGATTTTGAAGTGAAAGAAACAAAACTTGATTCAATGCCTGTAACTAAGACAAAAATCATGATGAACTTAGCAGAACCAGATCAAGCATTTGAACAAAGTTTCATACCAAATGATGGTGTTGGTCTTGCAAGAGAAGAATTCATAATAAATTCTTACATCAAAGTTCATCCTTTGGCACTTTTAAGATTTGATGAGTTAAAAGATGAAGCTGTTAAAAAAGAAATAGCCAATATAACTTATGGTTATGAAAATAAATCTCAATACTTTGTTGAAAAACTAGCTGAAGGAATAGGTATGATTGCAGCGGCATTCTATCCGAAAAAAGTTATTGTGAGACTTTCTGATTTTAAATCAAATGAGTATGCGCATCTAATTGGTGGTAGTCAATTTGAACCAAAGGAAGATAATCCTATGATTGGTTGGAGAGGAGCATCGAGGTATTATGATGCAAACTACAAAGAAGGTTTTGGACTTGAATGTAAAGCATTTTTGAAAGTTCGAAATGAGATGGGACTTACAAATGTTGAAGTAATGATTCCTTTTCCAAGAACTGTTGAAGAAGTAAAAAAAGTCAAGGCAACAATGAGTGAATTTGGTTTAAAACATGGAGAAAATGGTCTTAGAATTATTGGCATGTGCGAGATACCATCAAATGTTATTTTGGCAGAGGAATTCTTAGAAGAAGTTGATGGTTTTAGTATAGGAACAAATGATTTAACCCAACTAATTCTTGGTGTTGATAGAGATTCAGAACTCGTTGCACATATTTATGATGAACGAAATGAAGCAGTAAAAAGACTTGTTAAACAAGTTATCGAGGTTTGTAATCGTAAAGGAAAATACATAGGTATTTGCGGTCAGGCTCCGAGTGATTATCCTGAATTTGCAGAGTTCGTAGTCGAATGTGGTATTCAGACGATGAGTTTAAACCCTGATACTATTATAAAAACAACACTCGCAACAGCAGAACTTGAGAAAAAGTTGTTTTCTTAAGTAAAGCTTTATTAATAGTTTTTAATTTCTTTTTTTAATGAGAAAAATTGCAATACTAGATTTTGACATGACTCTTAGTTCTAGATATATAACAATGGATTTTTTAGATTATCTGTCAAGAAATAATCTGGTTTCAAAAGATAACTATGCTGCACAAATACAGGTAGAAAAAGAATATCATGCAGGTAAGGTTTCTTATGATGAATGGTGTTTGAAATTTGGAGATCTTTGGATTTCCGGATTGAAAGGAAAAATTGAAAACAAAATACTTTTAGCTGCTGAGAGTTTTTATAAAGATTATAAAAAACAAATTTATAAGTCTTCCTATGAATTAATAAACCTATTAAAAACACATGATTATCACACAGTGGTTTTATCAACCGCTGCATCAGAAGTTGTGAATCTGGCCGTTAAGGATTTATGTGTTGATGAAGTTTTTTCAAGCACTCTTTCAAAAACAAAAGGTGTCTATGATGGAGGAGTTCAGACTGATTTTCATCTGCCACAGGGAAAAAAAGAATTAACAACACAAATTCTTCAAAAATATGGTCGTAAGAATTCTTTTGGATTTGGTGACTCGAGTCATGATGTGGAAATACTTTCACAAGTAGATTTTCCTGTAGCTTTAAATCCTAATAATGAATTATTAAAAATTGCTAAAATGAATGATTGGAATGTTTTTTATCACACAAACATTTTGTCTGGTGTCAAAAAAATCCTTGATGCTTCAAAATAGAATAGAATAAAATAGAGTAAAGCAAAGTAAAACGAAATAAAATAAAATGACATATTTGATGATTGAAAAATTAATGAAGAATTATAATATTAATCAAAAACTTGGCAATGGAGGGTATGCTGTTGGTTTTTGGAAAGAAACAAAGGAATTACTGCTAAAACGTTACGATTTTCCGAAAGGTGATTTTATAATCATGGATGAGAAGGAAAATTTTGTTACTTGGTATTATCAACCGAAAAAATAATGTTTTTCCAAAAACTTTTTATTCTTTAAAATTAATAATTATTATTAACTATGGTTGGAAGGGTTTTAAAACCTAATATTAAAAAGATGTTTTTGATAAACATCTTGAAAGTTTTTTTTGCAGCTCTACTAATAATATTTCTTATAGTAATAATGCATTTCACAGCAGGTCTTGATGTATTCACAGAGATATTTGCGATTTTTGGAATAATTATTGAACCTCTTGTAGCTGTTGTTTGGTTTGTAATAGCAGTTTTTGTAATAACAATAATCCTTTTGTTGATAAATTATTTATCATTTTTAAACATACGATACGAGTTTTATGATAATCATCTTACAATCTATAAAAGTATGCTGTTGATATTCACAAATTCAAAAGAAATTCATTACAAGAACATTTCAAAAGTTACTTTTGATAAAAAAGGTTTTTTAAATGAGCTACTCGACACGGGAACTATTTATCTTGACTTGAGCAGTATGGGTGAAGATAATCTATCTTTAGAGTTCATGGATGAGGTTTCTCAAACTGCTGAGTTCATACAAAGTGCAATAAGAGCATATCTTGCAAGAACACAAGCTGAATACACAGAAAAATATCGAATCAATGACCTTTTAGATAAAGGTGGGCTTTGAAAAAAACAAGGAACTGAGAACGCTATATTTAAATACTAGAAGTTCTATTTTTTATATGTGTTAGACAAAGAACTCGTGATGAAAGTTTTAAGAGAAATTCTTGACCCTGAACTTGGTATTAGTATAGTTGATTTAGGTTTGATATATAGTATTAAGGTCAAAGGTCACGAGGTTTTTATTGAGATGACTCTAACATCGCCTGGTTGTCCTATTGCTTCAGAGATGATTTCTGATGTGGAGAACGCTATTTCTAAACTTAAAGAGGTTTCAAAGGTTAAAGTTGATTTAGTATTTGATCCGCCTTGGACTCTTGATAGAATATCTGCTGTTGCAAGAGCAAAGCTTGGAATCTAACGAAATTTTTTAACACTAATCTTCGGACAATATTTTTTAATAACACATTGGCTGCATTTTGGGCTTATTGGTGCACAAATATTTTGGCCAAAAGTAACTAATATATCATTGTATTCTATCCAGTGTTTTTTTGGTAACTTTTTTCTAAGTGCAAACTCTGTTTTTTCAGGAGTCTTGGTATTTATATATCCAAAACGGTTGCTTATCCTGTGAACGTGTGTATCAACGCAAATACCCATTTTTTGATAGCCCATCGTAATAACTAGATTCGCGGTTTTTCGACCAATACCTTTTATTTTTAAAAGTTCATCGAGGTCGTCTGGAACTTGAGAGTTGTATTTGTCAATTAATAATTTTGATATTTTGTTTATTCTTTTAGCTTTGACCTTGTAAAATCCTGTTGGATAAATGATTTTTTCAATGTTTTTTATGCTTAGTTTTATCATTTCTTCAGGTGTTTTTGCATGTTTGAAAAGATTTTCTGTTGCTCTAAAAGTTGTTTCGTCCTTTGTTCTGAGGCTTAGAATTGTTGATATAAGAATTTTATATGGGTCTCTTGTTTTACGAGTTATCAAAGTAACTGCTGGTTCTCGAAATTGCTTTATTTCTGTTCTAAGTATTTTAAGAACAAGGCTAATTTTCATTTGTAATCATTTTTTTTAAGCATAGTTTAAGTATAACATAAATATTTATAAACCTTTTATTATTTTTTTCATCTATGGTATTGGAAAAATTGTCTGATTCGCTGAAAAACACTCTGCAAAAAGTTACAAACGCGATTTTTGTTGATGAAAAGTTAATTAACGAATTAATTAAGGATATTCAGCGAGCACTTTTACAATCAGATGTTAATGTTCAATTAGTTTTTGATCTTACAAAGAGAATAAAAGAAAAGGCTTTGAAGGAAAATGAACTTTCTAGCATGACTAAAAAAGAGCATCTTATAAGGATTGTTTATGACGAACTTGTTGAATTTTTAGGTGGTTCAGGTTCAAAAATAACTATAAATAAAAAACCATTCAAATTAATGTTGGTTGGTCTTTTTGGTAGCGGAAAAACAACATCTGCCGGAAAACTCGCACTTTTTTACAAGAAAAGAGGTTTTAAGGTTGCAGTTATTCAAACTGATACTTGGAGGCCTGCCGCTTATGATCAGTTAAAGCAACTCTCAGAAAAGGTTAAGGTAACTTTCTTTGGTGATAAAAACGAGAAAAATCCTGTTAAAATATATAAACAATATGAAAAGAAATTAAAGGATTTTGATTTTGTAATTATTGATACTGCCGGAAGAGATGCTTTAAGTGATGATTTAATTAAAGAGCTTAACGATGTGAGTAAAGCTGTTTCTGCTCATGAAAATCTGCTTGTTTTAAGTGCTGATATTGGTCAAGCTGCAAAATCTCAAGCTGAAGCGTTTCATAATTCTTGTGGTGTTACTGGTGTTATGATTTCAAAACTTGATGGAACTGCAAAGGGTGGCGGTGCACTTATTGCTTGTTCTGTTACTAATGCTCCTGTAAAGTTCATTGGACTTGGTGAAAAAACTGATGATTTGGAAGAATTTAAACCTGAAGGTTTTGTTGGTCGTCTTCTTGGAATGGGTGATTTAGAGGCTCTTTTGGAGAAGGCAAGAGGTGCTATTTCAGAAGAGCAAGCCGAGGATCTTGGAAGGCGCTTTTTGAAAGGAGATTATAATCTTATAGATTTATATGATCAGATGAAGGCTATGAAAAAGATGGGTTCTTTAAGTAAATTGATGAATTTAATTCCTGGTCTTAGTCAGTTAAAGATTCCTAAAGAGGCTTTGGAGGTTCAAGAGGGCATGCTTGAAAAATGGCGTTTTGCGATGGATAGCATGACTCAGTATGAGCTTGAGAATCCTGAGGATATGTCTGGTGATAGGGTTGAACGTATAGCTGTGGGTTCAGGTCTTACAACAGGTGTTGTTCGTTCTCTTATTAAACAGTATAAACAGTCAAAAAAACTTGTTAAGATGATGAAGGGTTCTGATAAGAACATGGATAAAATGATGAAAAATTTTCAAGGTAAAATTCCTGGTTTAAAATTTTGATTTTAGAACGAGTTTTTTTTGTTTTATTTGTATTTAAGGTCTTGTAAATTTTTTCTGATTGCGTCAACTGCTGTTAAAAAATCCGTTTCTATTTCAAATCTTATTTTTTTTTCTTTTCTGTCTTTTTCTTCATCTATTATGAAATCTTTGTCTGTTGCGGGTTTTTCAAGATCTTCTAATAATTGTAAATAATTTAATATGTAATGTGAACTCGTGTTCAGACCTATGCCTGTTGTTAATATTTCGTTTAGTTTTGGTTCATTGATTTCGTCGTTATAAAATGCAAGGATTTTTGGATATATACTTAGGCTTATTAACTTGTGTGCTACATCTTCCATGAACTCATCTACAGGGTATTCTGCAAAGTTTTTTTTGTTTTCTTCTAGAAAATATTTTACGTCTTCTGTTTTGGCTGTTTTGTTTTCTATTGCTGTTTCAAAGTCTTTATATTGTTCATAACCTGTTTGTTTGCAAAAATTCCTGATTTTTTTTACATACTGAAAAAGGCCAGTATCTTTTTGTTTTTCTACATATTTTATGTTCTGCTCAACATACATTCTTGTAAGTTTTTTGTCAGCTGGCATCAGTATTTTCCCTTCTTCATTTAGAAGGTAGTGTCCAACTTCAAAATTCCAACCATCAATTTCAAACATTAGTGGTACTTCTAAAATGTTGTTGTCGGGTGCATGTTCAAATTTTTTGATTGATCCTATTGTTATGTCTTTTTTTGTTGTGTTTTTTAAATAGTCAATTGTTCCTTCTGTTTTCAAATGATTATTTATTGTTTGTAGAATTTTCTTATTTGTTTCAGTTATTTTTTCTTCTAGAGAATTTCCGTTTTTTTTGTTGGAAGTCATTTTTAAGTATTAGGGGCATGAAGCTTTAAGGGGTGTATGAGGTGTTGGCCGCTAAGAGAATGTTAGCATCTTCATGCCCTAATATCATTGTGTTACTACTCAATAAGACTAACTAATATATAAATCTTTCGGTTTCACACCACTATTTAGTAAGAACATAATCTTTTTTTTAGTTTTTATTACAAGAAAAACCTTATTTTTAAGAAAACAAACAAGCTATAAACAAGAATCAAAATGGCTGATTCTCCTCTAAAAAGTGTTAATTTTTTTCTTTTAATTAAAAGGATTGCAAGAACTGATGCAAAAAACCAAAAAGGAATATCAAAATAAAGAAATTTTTTTGAAATTGAAAATCCAGAAACGAGAGTACCAGTACCAATAGAAAATGGTGTATTAGTAATATTACTTCTGATAAGAGTTTCAATGGATATGCCTTCTGCTTTTTTTAGGAAAGATTTATAAATTTTTTTTACTTTCAAATAGTATTAAGGGGGTTTTTATTGAAAAAAATAATCATTTACGAAGACTTACCAAGCGAATATGATGATTTAAGATATTTTCTTGAGACCAAAAAGAAACCTTGCCCACCAAACATATCTGACTTTCAAAAAGGATTAATAATCATACTTGAAGAAAATGATTCTTTCAAAGAAGCCTACAGCGTTGTAGCTTATTATACCAGCACAAAAGAACACTTGAGTCAGATTAAATTTGAAAAAGAAAAGAACTGGTCATATGAAGAAAGCTCACCTTTTATGAATGAGGGCTTAATGATGAAGAGAACTTTGAATTTAGATGAACATAATAACGTGGTTCTAGATCAACACCTCTGTGATTTTGAATCAATGAGATTTGTTGATAGACTTTCTCTTGAAAATTATCTCTTTTACAATGAAGGTTGCTTTAAAAGATTAAATAAAACATATCTTAGAGCATTAATCTATGATATTGAAATAACAAAAAAAACTTCTAAAGTTTCTGAAAAAAAAACTGTTACAACCAAGGAATATCAACCAATAACTCTTGAAACAAAGATAGAAACAAAAATTATTCCTGAGAAACTAGTTCCAAAGCCTGAAATAAAATCTTTTTCTATTCCAAAAAGTTTGCAAAAAAATCAACCAAAAAAAGAAATTATCGTATCTGATCACGAAGATTCTGAAGAAATTTTTGAAAATCGGGAATTTTAATACAAGCACCACAAGCATAAGTGTGGCCGCCACCGTAACCATCAACATCTAAAAGAGCTTTTTTCACAAGATTTGAAAGTTTATACTTCGAAGCTCTAAGAGAACACTTCATCTCACCATTTCTGGATCTTGCAACAATAATTATTTTTTCAGGATATCTGTATAACAACTCATTGCTCATATCACCAGTAAAAGAAGTTGTTGAGTCATTGTATTCAAAAAAAAGAATTGAATCATCAGATATCTCGACACTACTTAACAACTCTTCGTATTCTTTGTTGATTTGTTCAAATCTTTTATATACAAATTTTCCTCTTGGAGTGGTTTGTTTTAATATTTCATAAGGACTTTCAATCCTTGTTAAAATTTTCATTGATTTCATAACATCACTATGTTTGCCCTTAAGATTAAATGATACAATTTTTGCAAGAAGACCAATTTTTGTATCAAACAAAGCTTCTCCAGGGTAAGTTATTCCTTTCGGGAGAAGATCAGGAAACTTTTCTGAAAACGCATCTGAAAACTCTGGAATAAACCAATCACCAATACAACCAACCATTGCAATCCAAAGATTTTTCTTAAAAATACGATACAACCAATAACTCGTTGGTCTATTATCTTTGTCATTATGAACTCGCGGATTAAAATAAGTAACTTTTTTTCTTAAAACAACAGGGTGGTGATCCAACCAAACAACATCTGATTTAACATTATCAAGAAATTCTTGGCTGATACTTGGAATGTCTAAAATGAAAACTCTATCATGTTCATAATGTTCTGTTCTAGAAGAAAAAGATGCTGAAAGTTCTGGCGCTGTTTTCAAAACAAAACCTCTACCATCACCTATTTCTTTGTAAATTTGCAAAAAAGAAGACATACCGTCAGGGTCATCATCAAAAAAAATTAGCGGTCTATAAGTATTCGCAACAATTTCTCTGAATTTCTTTATTTCTTCCTTTGTTAAAGCCACACAAATACAAAGAAGATGTTTTTTTATAAACTTTGTTTTTTTAAGTAGTAAAATATATAAATGCTTTTGTCAAATATTATAACATGTTTTTTTCCACCAAACAAATTGATGTGAAATTTTATCTTGATAAAATAAATCATAATCTCGAATCGAATAATTTTTTTAACTTTGAAGAAAACAAAAAATATGCTGAAAAAATTATAGACTTCTTAACAGAATACTTAAACAAATATTCTCATGAAATACACTTGATAAAAAGAAACAGGCTTAGAAAAGCTCTTGAATACTTAAAAAATTTCAGACACTGTTGTAAACGAAAAAAAAAGGATTCTTGTCAAATTATCTTTGAAGAAATAAAAAAAGAATTTCATGAATACACTATTGCAGGTTCGGTGTATCTTGTAAGGCATGCAGATAAATCAAAAGAAGAAAATCGAAATCTTTCTTTTATGGGTGTTAAACAAATGAAGCATTTTGCTGAACAAATAAAGGAAGAAATCATGATTGCTCCAAAACCTGTCGAAATACAAATATATTATAGTGAGAAGAGAAGGACTCTTATTTTTTCAAATATCATCACTCACATTAATAAAGCAGAAAAATTATGTGATAAAGAAATAACTATTGTTGAAAAAAAAGATTCCAGATTGTTATTCGGTAACTTTTCAGATGAAGAATTTGCTGACTTGGAACTGGATATGGAGAAATATGGTCCGGATGAAGGCACGTTTATTCACTTTGAAAAATGGATTGGAGGAAGAGGAATTTTCAGTTCACAGATGAAAAACAAACATGCACCGGACGCATTTGTTATTAAAAACAAGATTGAGAATTTTGTTACATTCGGTCGCAAAGAAACTCTAAGAACTGATAAGTATGTTATAGTTATAGGAGTAAGTCATGCATTCATACTTGACTCGTTCTTATATTATCATGCTTTAAGAAATCAAATAATTTCAACTGCTGAATATGCAAAAATTGAGATTAATAGTCTTTTTTATAATGGTGGTTGGTATGGTTTATAATATTAATTTTTTGAAACACAACTTTTAAATAATCTAACTAGTAATGTTTTAATAATAAATTGAACAAAAAACAAATCTATAAAAAAACTTTTATTAGAGACTTTTCGCTTGTAAACATAGAAATATGGTATAGAGCAGAAAGCAAGAATTTTAAGCAGTGGACAAACACCAACCAGCCTTATCAGCCTTACATAGTTTTTGAGAGAAAAAATAACTTAGTCAATGTTTATTATGGTAGTCAAGGATTAGCTTGGACTGAAAAAGAACTTATAAAAAAAATAAGTGAAAAAGGATTCTTAAAGAAAATAGAAGAGACTGTCAAAGAAAAAATTCTTCCTATAAAAAAAATCTATGAAAACATCCAAACCTTAAATCATAGAGACTTAGTTGATTTTTTAGACAGATTTGAAGATTTATATCCTTGGATGGAAGCATTATGGTTTCTTTGCACCATTACTAAAAAAAAAATTGATATAAATCCTCTTAAAAAGATTAGGGATGAAACTGATAAACTTGCACCAAACACAGAATTAGTCATCAGAAAATCCGTAAGTAACTGTTTTCCAAAATATAAAAAATACGCTGATGTCATTTCAGGAAATGAAGTCAAAACACAACAACTACCATCTAAAGCTGAACTTGAAAAAAGAAAGAATGGATACTGGTTTACAGATAATAAATTATTTATTGGCACAACAAAAAAACTGATTGAAAAATTGTTTGGTGTAGAAATAGAAACTATAGATTCAAAGAATATTACACAACTAAAAGGTCAAATTGCTTATAAAGGTATTGTGCAAGGAAGAGTCAAACTTTTAATGAGCTTTAAAGAAGTTGATAAAGTAAAGAAAGGTGATATTATTGTGTCTTCAATGACCATGCTTGATGTCTTACCCGCAATGGAAAGGGCTGCTGCTATTGTTACAGATGAAGGTGGTGTTCTTTGTCATGCAGCAATCATCAGCAGAGAATTGAAAAAACCTTGTATTGTTGGAACAAAGATTGCAACACAAGTTTTCAAGGATGGAGACTTGGTTGAAGTTGATGCAAACAAAGGTGTTGTTAGAATAATTGAACAAGAGAAAACTGATTGGACTATTTTAAGATCCAGATATATACCTGCACTTTTTCCTTTTATGATATACTGGGTTTGGGATATTGAAAAAGAGATTGGTATTGAAGAAGTCAAAGAAGTTCATGCTTGGAAAGAAGGGTTGGTTTGGGCGATATGGTCTGAAAAAAGTCTTAGAGATCTAGGTGTTAAGGTATTGGAAAAGTTAAAGACTTGGAATCTTAAAAAACTTCGATTAAAAGGTTATAGAGCGGGAGAAAATTGTTTGAAGTATGTAAAACAATTTTCGAAAAAAAATCACACACCAAAAGAGTACCTGACTTTCTTCAAAAAGTTTACAGAATTATATGTTGATTTGATGCGCTACAATATGATTTATTGGTTGTTTGCCGGTAAAACACTGGAAAAAAAACTATCTGCTAAAATAAAAGATGATTCAGTTATTAGAGTTATGTCGATGCCAAAAGAAGAATCTTATAGTGCAAAAGAAGAACAAGATTTTCAAACTTTGATAAACTTGGCAGAGAATAATTTTGGTAAAAAAACCATACGTGAAATTAAAAAATTTGTGAAAAAATATTATTGGTTTCCATATGAATATGTTGGTCCTGATATTTGGACAGAAGAGTCAGTTACACAAAGAATCAAAAATTCTCTTCATAAAAAAGAGTTTTTTGAAAAAGAGAATGTTGCTAAACAGCAAATAGCGTTAATTAAAAAATTCAAGTTTTCAAAAGAAACAATAAATGACTTTGAGCTATTACAATTCTGTACTTTGTTACAGGATGATAGAAAAATGTATCATAGTCACATTTGTTATTATGTTAATGAGTTAATAATGCGAAAAATGGCTAAAACTTTACAAATATCTTTTGAAAAAGCCAGATTAGTTGAAGAAACAATTCTAAAAAAATATGTTGAAACTAAGGATTTTAAATTATTTAACAAGGAACTTGATGAACGACTAAAATTTTTTGTTGTTGGAAGAAAAAAATCTGGTGAAAACTATTTTTTTTCAGGAAAAAATGGAGAGAAATTCTTGGAAGAACAAAAGGTTGAACTTCCAATACCAATAGAACATGTTTCTCAAGTTAAAGGGCAAATTGCTTTCAAAGGTAAAGTACAAGGAAAGGCTCGAGTTTTGAGAACTTCACAAATAAATGATTTTAAAGAAGGAGAAATAATATTTACTGGGATGTCAACACCTGACTTTGTGCCTTTGATAAAGAAAGCTGCTGCTATTGTTACAGATGAAGGTGGTGTTCTTTGTCATGCAGCAATCATCAGCAGAGAATTGAAAAAACCTTGTATTGTTGGAACAAAGATTGCAACACAAGTTTTCAAGGATGGCGACTTGGTTGAAGTTGATGCGAACAAAGGTGTGGTTAAAAAATTAAAATGATTGATTATAAAGAATTGGTTAAAAAGAGATGGTATGTTCAAAGTTTTAATGCAACGCCTATTTTTATAAATATGGCTGGAGTATCAGGGGTTATTGGACTTCATAAAAATATTGGTTATGGTTATCATAATTTAATTGCGAGTTTTCAGAATGATTTCTGTGAGTGGTACTATGATAGAGATGATTTACATGAGATTGCTCATGTTTTTGAAGACAGAATTAAAACAAACCCTAATCATCTTAAAGAGATGATTCAAGCAAGCATAAAACACATCAACGAGTTACTTGATTTTATATCTAAACATAATCCATCAAATAAAATTTCTGATGATGAGTTGATAACAAACTATATTCAACTTACAGATTTGCATTGGAAAGCCGTAAGTGAAAACCACGTGGTGGAAAGTTATACTTTAACTAGAGATATAAAGCTTAAACTTTATTTGACAAAAGAGTTAGAAAAGAAAAATCTTAAAGAAAAATTCAAAGAATATTTTATAATTCTAACAAAGTCCATAAAAATGCCATTTGTAACTGATTATAAAAATAATATGATTAAGATAGTAAAAAAACTTGGAACTGATAATATAAATAAAAAAAAAATTCTCAAAGAAATTAAGAATAGCGTGGAATTACAAGAACTCTTTTCTAAACTTGAAAAAGAATTTTACTGGATTAGAGCGAGTTATAAAGATGCAAATTCACTCACAAAAAAAGATTTTGTAGAAGAAATAATTCACATGATTAATGAGCACGAAAGGTCAAAAGTTATAACTGATAAATCTTTTGAAAAAAATCTCAAAGACAAAAATGTTCTGATTGAGAAACTAAATCTTTCAAAACAATTGATTCAAATGATAAGGCTCACAGATACACTTTCTTGGTGGCAGGATGACCGAAAGAAGAATATTCTTTATGGGTGTTGTGCTATAGAAAAATATCTTAAGGAAATAAGTAAGCGATTTGGACACAAAGTGAGACATTTAAAATACTTGTTGCCAAAGGAAATTTCTGTTGACAAATTAAAATCTTTCAATGAGAATTTTTTCAAAAACAGAATAAATGGTTGTATGGTGTTGTATAACAAGAAATATGATTGGGGATATACGATTATTGAAGGTAAAGAATGGAACGAGATAAATAATAAATTGAAAGAAAAAGAGACGCTTACAGAAATAAAAGAGATAACAGGGTTGTGTGCATCTCTTGGAAGAACAATAGGTGTTGTTAATATTTGTAAAACAACTCAAGATATTAAATATTTCAAAAAAAATGAGATTCTAGTAACTGGAATGACTCGGCCTGAGTTTGTTCCTGCAATGGAAAAAGCAGCAGCCATTGTTACAGATGAAGGTGGAATAACCAGCCATGCAGCAATCATTAGTCGAGAACTCGGAATTCCTTGTATTATAGGAACTAAAATAGCAACAAGATTATTAAAAAATGGTCAGCTAGTTGAAGTTAATGCAAATCATGGAGTTGTAAAACTATTAGAATAATTAATCTTTTATTAATATTAATCTGGGTGAAGGAACAGCAAAAAAGATTGTTGGCAAAGAATTTCTTTTTATAATCGAAAATTTTATATATTTTTTTAGTAATTCATTTTTTTATATGGGTGATTTAAAAGTAAGTTACAGGTATTCTTCTCTTGGTTTTAATGTCCGTGTGAACAAAAATTCTTTTGTAATTGTCTATCCACGACAGATTTGGTCATCTTTTCCTCAAAAAATAAAAAAAGAAGTTGTTGAAAACTTTGTTTTTTTAGCAACACAATCTTTGCCACTTGTATTGCAGGAAGAAAGAATTGATTACAAGATGAGTACACCTTTGTTCAAATCATTCTTTATATCTCCACTTCTAAATTACTTGCCGCTTGCAGGTGATATGAGCAGGAAAAAATCTTTTTCATTAATAAAATCTTTGATGAACACAGATTATTGTTTTACATCTTCTAATTCGAAAAATTCTGCTTATGAATTGAATGCTAAAGATAAAGCAATAATATTATTTACTTTTGGGAAAGATAGTCTTCTCAATTACGCGGTAAGTAAGGAAATAGGATTAAAACCAATTCCAGTCTACATTGAAGAACCTGACATCAAATACATTGACTCTAAAGACGCTTCAATACAAAATATGTATGAGCGTGTTCACAAGCAAACTTTGATAAAGAAATTTTCTACGAAGTTTAAAACACAGGTTCACAAAATAAATAATGGTCTTGGGATTACCAGATATCCTGATTTTTTCAATGTGACAACGCCAGATATGGGCTGGAGTTCTCAACTCACAGAATATGCTCTTCTCACAATGCCATTCAACCATTATTACAAGGCGAAATACTTAGTTTATGGAAATGAAGCTAGCTGCTCTCAAGAATACTGGAACCTAGATGGTTTTCGAGTTAACCCAGTATTTGATCAGACAAAACAGTGGACTCTGGAAATAACCAAGTTATTACGTTTAATGACAAAGAATGTTTTAGCAACGTCATTTGTTGAACCGCTTCACGAACTTGCTATAATGAAAATACTTCATCACAGATATCCTCAGTATTCAGAATTTCAGATGTCTTGTTTTGCTGATAGTAACTCGGCAAAAAATTCCAGATGGTGTCATTCATGCTCAAAATGTGCAAGAATGTTTGTTTTCATGAAGGCGTTAGGTATAGATCCTAAAACTGTGAGTTTCAATAAAAATCTTTTTTCAAAAGCAAGTAAAACTAATTATTCAATCTTTACTAGTCGAAAGAAAGATTTGAAACCTTATGATTTTTCAGGTCTTGGAAGAGATGAACAATTATTCGCTTTTTATCTTGCCTATAAAAATAATTCAAAAGGTTATCTTATTGATTTATTTAAAAAAAAGTATTTGGATGAAGTGTTAGATCGTGAAGATGAGTTTTACAAGGAATTCTTTTCTCTTCATACGTTTGATACAATACCGAGAAGAATTGCTAATAAACTTAAATCAGTATATCAGGAAGAGTTAGAGTCGTTATAATCCTTTCTTATGATGTCAAATAAAACCTCATCCATGAACTTACCATTAATATAATTATACTCTCGTCTTACACCAATTTTTTTAAACCCAACTCTTTCAAGTGTTTTTATAGATGCAATATTTTCTGCTGTGGCGGTTGCAAACAAACTGTTTAAACCCATTTCTTTGAAAGCAATATCTAAAAGGAGTTGTGCAATTATTGTACCATAACCTTTTCCATGACATTCCTTTTTACCGATAAGAAAAAATATTTCTCCCCTTTTATCATGATAATCAATATCTTCAATACCTGCATTACCTATGACTTCCTCACTGTTTTTCAAGCAGACCACGTATACTTTTTCAGAATCATCATGTTTCTTTATCTCATTTTCAACACTTTTCTTGCTGTGTTTGTGACATCTGACATAGGTGCTCATATAAGAAATGTTATTTTTGTCATTGAACCATTGACTTATAATCTTAGCATCTTTTAGTTCAATCTTTCTTAAAAAAATATCTTCTTTCATTTTTGCATGTTCTTTTTATGTCTTTGCAAACCAAAGTTGAGAAGCTTCATTATTAAATCTTTCTCATCCCAACCCTGTGTTTTTGCTAATTTAAAGAATAGTCCGTCAGGACAAATATCAGGATTAGGGTTTACTTCAAGGATGTGAGGAATATTGTTTTTCATCCGAAGCTCAATTCTTGCATATCCTTCACAACCAGTTAACAAATAAGTTTTGGAAGCATACGCTTTGATAAGTGCTTCTTCTTTTTTGCTAATCTTTGCAGGAAAATCTGATGATATACCGTCATAATGTTTATCAGATTTTAACCATTTAGATTCATAGTCACAAATCTTTATTTCATCATCAGAAAAACCTTTATAAACAGTTTCTGAAATGGGAAGTACAAATTGATTTTCATTTCCGATTATACAAACATCAAACTCCCTGCCATCAAGATACTCTTCAACAAGCGCTTCTTGCTTGTATGAATCAATGATTTCTCTTATCCTTTTTTGTAAATCCTTTTTGTTATTGACAACACATCCTCGTCTGATACCTATACTTGCGTCTTCACTGTTTGGTTTTACTATCAGAGGAAAAGTCATATCTTGTCTTAGTGTTTCATTTCCATTTTTGAATAATTGAAAACTCGCATTTGGTATTTTGTTGTATGATAATATCTCTTTTGTTCTGGCTTTATTAAGGCAAATTGATAAAGGGAGCATTCCGCAGCCAGTATAAGGAAGATTTAGCATTTCTAGAATTGCAGGAATGGTTGCTTCTGTTTTACTTGAGTCTTCAAAACTGTCACAAAGGTTAAAAACTATGTCTGGGTTTTCTTTTCGTAGATTTCTATACAGGTATTTATCAAATTTTATTTTTAGGACTTCAAAATTTAGTTGTTTTAAAATTTCACCAACGTTGTTAACAGTGTTCATAACATCCTGATTTGCTATGATTTCATCACTTCTGCCTTTGGAAATTGTTTCAACCAATGCATAGATTATTGTAACTCTCATCTTTTTGCACCTATTTTTTCAATAGTACAATCAAGTATTTTTTTTATCATGTTTTTGTAACTTAAGCCGTAGCTATTTGCAGATCTGACAAAACCACAACCTTCTTCACCAATACTTGGATTATGGTTTATTTCAAGAACATACGGAACCCCTTCTTTGAAGCGCATATCAACTCTTGCATATGATGTTGCTTCTAGTAGTTTATAACATTTTAAAGCGACATCTTTCACTACTTTTTCATCTTTCATTGTCAGTATTGCTGGGCATCTGGGAATGGTTTTTTTATACATTTCAGAATCAGGAAACCATTTTGCTTCGTAATCACAAATGCGTTTTTTTGTTGGTAAATTATCAAAAACTATTTCTGATATTGGCAAGATAATAGGTTGCTTGCCACCAAGGATTGCTACGTTTAACTCTCTTCCATCAATAAACTCTTCAACAATAGCTTCTTGTTTTAATTCTTTTAAAACATAATCAACTCTTTTTCTTAACATGATTTCATTATCAACAACTGACTGACTGCTTATTCCTATGCTGTTCTCGCACCTAACACCTTTAACTATTAGTGGAAATCTAAGTGTGCGATTCAAAGGTTGATTTGTATTTGAAAAAATCTGAAATTTAGGAGTTGGTATATTATTATATGAAAGAACTGCTTTCATCAGTTGCTTATTTATACCCATTATCAAAAGAGATGAATCTGCTCTTGTGTGTGGTATATTAAGCATCTCAAGAAATGCTGCAACATAAGCTTCACCCACTGAATTATTATTTATTCGTTCACAAACATTAAATGCTACATCAATAGATTTGTCGCAAAGTTTTTCTATATTCTTTGGGTTGTCCATATCATAAAGAGTGACTTCGAAACCTAGTTCTTTTAAAACTCTCTCAGCTGATAAACCCATAGCTCTTAATTCTTCTTCTTCAGGAGTCATAACTTTACCAGAGAAACCATTGAATATAACTCCTACTTTCATAATTCAAAACCCCTAAATAATTTCATGCGCGAAGAATGTCTGGCGTGGTGGATAAATTATTTTTGATATTATTACTTGGTCTTGTAATTCCGTATCTTTTCATTGCTTCATTAAAGATGGTGTTAATAATATCATCATAAGTCATGCCATCAGCATAACATGCTTTTGGAAAACGAGAGTTTTCTTTTGGATCTGGAATGAGTCCTGGAAGTGCGTTTACATCCAAAACGTTTGGTATGCCTCGATTATCAAGTCTCAAGTCTATCCTGCAAAAATCTGCGCATTCAAGAGCTTTGAATGTTCTAACAGCAACTCTTTTTATTTTATTTTCTAAGTCTTTGGAAATCTTTGCTGGACAGACAATTGGATTTGTTGTGTTATTTGGATTGTCCCAGAACCATTTAACTTCATATGAGTCTATCTTTTGAATATGTTCAGGTAGATAATCAAAAGTTACTTCTACAATTGGAAGAACCTTTGGATTGTTGCCAATCAAAGATACAGTAAACTCTCTTCCTTCTAATAACTCTTCAACAAGAGCTGCTTGTTTGTAGTTGTTTATGACAAACTTGACCATTTTACGTAGTTCTTCTTCATTTGATACTATAGAGTTATTTCTGATGCCTTTAGAAGACCCTTCGAAATTTGGCTTTACAATCAGTGGAAATTGTAATTCAGGGTTGAGCTTTTGATATGTTGTTTTAAATAACTGAAACTTTGGAGTATTTATTCCATGATATAATAATAGTTCTTTTTTTCTGCGCTTATCAAGAGTTATTGCTTGAGTCAAAACGCCTGAACCATTATAAGGAATTTTTAACATATCTAAAATCGCAGGTATTTGGCTTTCTCTTGACGTACCATTCATTCCTTCAGCTATATTAAAAGCAAAGTTATAATTGCCTTTTTTTAGTTTTTCAAATATGTTTTCATCAGCCTCTAACAGTTCTACTTGATAACCGTTCTTAGCTAATGATGACTTAATCGCGTTTGGTATTGTTATATCATCAAATTCAGCGTACCAATCTTCAGGTTTATCAACTTCTGCATCTCTTTTAAGATTAAAAATCACAGCGATTCTAAAGTTTGACTCATCAGTTGACTCCTGTATTTTTTCTTTATTATTCGGGTTTTCGTACTCTACTATTTTGCCTTCGAAATTTCTCAATATTATTTTATTATCATTTATATATTGTTGAAATGATGGAAGAATAGGTATTTTTCCACAGCCAACTGTGTCAATTACGTATTGTGGGATTGAAATTCCTGAAGTGTGACCATAAAGTTGTTCCATTATTTTCAAACCAACCTGCACACTCGTGCGGAAGTGTTCTGTGCCTTTGACTTGGTCGGCTTGGTAAATATAATAAGGTTTTACTCTCATCATCAATAATTTATGGAATAGACTTTTTATTATTTCGGGATTATCGTTTACACCTTTTAATAAGACGCATTGATTTCCAAGAGGTATTCCAGCATCTGCTAGCATTTCACAGGCTTGTTTGCTTTCAGGACTAATTTCTGAAGGGTGCTCAAAGTGTAAGTTCATAAATAATGGTTTATACTTACTGAGCATGTTGCAAAGTTTCTTTGTAACTCTTGAAGGCAAAGTGCAAGGTACTCTTGTCCCTATTCTTATCAATTCAACGTGTTCTATTTTTCGAAGATTTTGAAGAATAAATTCTATTTCATCATCCTTAAGCATTAAAGGATCTCCGCCTGAAACTATTACATCCCTTATTTCTTTATGTTCTCTAATGTATTGGATTGCGTTAATAATTTGTGCTTGTGTAATCTCAAGTAGTTTTCCAACTTTTCTTTTGCGAGTGCAAAATCTGCAATACATAGCGCATTTATTACTCACTAAAAGTAGAACTCTGTCAGGATATCTGTGAACAACTAATGGTACTGGTGTATAGTTTTCTTCGAATAAAGGATCCTCTTCATTTGTTAAATCATTCAGTTCCTCAATATCAGGAATTGATTGTTTCCACAAAGGATCTCCCTTTTCTTTTATTAAGTTAGCATAATGATTGGTGATTTTTAAAGGATAAACCTTATTCACCTTTCGTATTTTTTCATACTCTTGTTTTGTTAAATTAAACCTTTTAAAAAAGGAATCCATTTCTAATACACCTCCTAAATACATAGTTCCATTTAAATTGATTAGAAAAGTGATTTGATATTTTAGCTACTAAAAATTCTAATAAGAAAATCCATTCCCCGATTCTTGTTCTCCGGATAGCGTTCAGTTGAATTTCTTTTGTTTTCATTCCAAATTCACTGAATTATTCCGGTCAAGTTGCGTTTATGCGTTGACCCCTTAATCACTTTTAATCATTTCTTGATTAATCTTGTTCGATTATACAACAACTAATATTTAAATATATTTATTATGATTGTTTTTAACTGTTTTTTTTTAAAAGTTTAAATTTCAAAATGCAAATTTTTAAATAAGACAAATCACATAATATTTTTAGTATGAACAAAGATGAACTCGTTGATTATCTTAAAAAAACAAATATGGTGTTGCAAAGCGGTAAAGCCTGCTTTTTTATTGGACACGTTGTTTTTGATGCTTATGTAACTTGTGAACAAGCACAAGGAGTTTCTTATGATTCAATGTTATGCGGTTTTAAGAATAAGACTTTTTTTGAAATGATTCCAAACCAAGCACTGTTTCGAATTGCAAAAAACAACTATGAAGAATACATTAATAATCATAAACATTGGTTGAAAAAAAGAAAAAAAGGAACAGAACTAGAAAACGCTTTAAAAGAAATTTGGATTTTTTGTTTTAAAAAAAATGTGACCAACAAGCAATTACTTCAAAAATATAAAAGAGCAATCTCTCTTTCTAATGATTGGTGGCGATATTATGGAATAATACAAGAAGACAAAGGAGAGATATTAAGAGAATTAATTATTCCTTATTTTGAAAAACGTTTTGGTATGAGTAAAGAACAAGCTCAAAGATTTGTTGAAATAACCAGTCATCCAAAAGAACAGTCAGAGTTTTTGTCTGAAAGAAAATTGTTTTATGAAATTTGTTTATACATCGCTTTGAATAATAATCTTAAGGGTTTACTATCACACAGGTTATATGATGAACTAGAGAAAGATTCTGTTTTAAAGAAAAAAATTGATATTTACATAACAAAGTATTTCTTCAGTAAAACAGATTTTTATAATTATCAAATATTATCAACAGAGTCTGTTCTCAAAGATGTGGGAAGGGGATTGCAAGAGCACACCCTTCAAGATATAAAAAAAGAATTACAAAAATTAAATTTTCAGAAATTAAAAATTGAAAAGACGAAACAAAAATTGCTTGAAAAATATTCTTTAAATCAACTTGATAAAAAAAATATTCTTTTTGCACAAAGCATCACTCGGGAAGGAGATACAAGAAAAACAAGCATGATGACTCAACTCTATTATATTTTTACACTCATTGATAAAATAGCAAGCCTTAAAGGCATAACTTATCAACAAATAGCAAATTTAACGCCTGAAGAAGTTGAAGATTTGTTACAAGGGAAAAAATTTTCAGATAAACATTACGAAAAACGGGAAAACACAGTTGTTTTGTATGAACCAAGAAAAAAAAGAACTTGCTTTTATGGAACAGACGCAGACGATTTGTTTAAAGCGATGAATGATTTCTTGCTTTCAGATAAAGAAATAAAAGGAAATGTTGCCAGTAAAGGTTATTCAAACAAGAATTTACAAACAGGTGTTGTCAGAATCTTAACTGATCCTATAAATGAACAATTTTACAAAGGTGAGATACTAGTAACAACAATGACTAGAATAGAATTCGTGCCAATAATGAAGAAAGCAGCGGCGATAATAACAGACGAAGGAGGAATTGCAAGTCATGCAGCAGTTGTTTCCAGAGAACTTGGAATACCCTGCATTGTGGGAACAAAGGTTGCAACAAAAAGATTGAAAACAGGAGACTTTGTCGAAATGAACTTGAAAACAGGAGTTGTTAGAAAAATAAAATATGAACTCAAAAAAAACGAATTTTAAAATAACAAAGTTGTGGGAGCGAAACTATAGCCCATTCATATTATCTGCTTGGCAAGAATCATTGAATATAATCAAGCAAGAAACAGGCTTCTCTTTTTCTAGATTTACATGTGTATATCAGAATGAGGTTGTAGAGCATTTTAGAAATGAAGAAGAGGAACTCTCCTTTGAAAAAATTGTTGGAGAAAAAATTCTGAAAAGATCTGACTTTCTAAAGAGAATCATAAAAAAACATACGAAAGAAGCCCAGGAACTAAAAAAATTATACAACGATAAAAAAAGAACTATCAACGAAGAATTAATAATTGAACTCAACGAAAGATTCGGTAAACTTAGTGGTTACAATGCAATTATACAAAGAGGTATAGATTTTGTAGATAAAAAAGATGATAAGAAAGCAGTGATGCTAATAAAACAAAGAACTAAATATGAACCTATACTTGGAAAATACGAGAATATACTGATGCAAATATTAGTCAAAATATCTAAGGATAAAAATGTTGATTCTCAAAAACTCAAACTTCTAACAAAGAATGAGTTAGTTCAATATTTAGAAACAAATAAATTACCAAAAGATTTAAACTCAAGAAGTAAGTTAATGGTTATGGAATTTGCGCCCACATTAAAATTGTTTAGTGGAAAAAAATCAAATGAAATAAATAAACTTATACGAATGATGCCAAACGAAACAAAAAAAGACAAAGTTATTGGCAAACCAATTTACAAGGGAATTGTTAGGGGTAATGCACAAGTTCTGACCCTTAACAAATTAAAGGATTTCAAAGAAGGAAATATCTTGGTTGTTACCGCAACAATCCCGAAACACAATTCAATATTAAAAAAAGCAAAGGCAATAGTTGCTGATGAAGGAGGGTTATTATCACACGCAGCGATTCTTTGCAGAGAAAACAAAATACCAGGAGTGATAGGGACAAAGATTGCGACACAAGTTTTCAAAGACGGTGATTATGTTGAAGTTGACGCAAACAAAGGAATTGTGAGAAAAATAGTTAATCAGGGCGGAAATGATGATTTGACAGGACTGGTGAAAATTTTTTCCAGTTATGAAATCGTTTCTGAAGCAAGCAGGAAACTTTACTTTTGCTTCTTTGAAAAGTTGATAAGTAGTTATACAATCAAAGATCAAAAATGGATTCTTCCTCTTGATATAATTGGTAACATAAAGAATAATCACATTAAGTTTTACTTTGCTTACAAGAACAAAAAATGCTTAGAGGATTTTTTTGCGAAATTCATAAAAGAGAGATTCGCTCTGAAAGAGTTGAAGTCTTATGTTTTCAAGAATTATAAGACTGCAGCAAAAAAACTTCAACAGGTAAATTTGAAAGCAATGTCTGATCAAGAGTTATCTGTACTCTTAAGTTTCTGCTTTAGAAAGCTAGAATTACAGAATTATCCTGTGGCAATTCTTAGGTCAATTGACCGGTCCCTTTATTCTCAAATCAGCCAGTTATTTAAAAAAAGAGGTGACATTCAGAAGATTATAAGATTGATTTCTATCAATGAGAAACCAAGTTATGCGTTAGAAGAAGAAATCGAGATTCTTAGATTAGCTCTAAAACTGAAACAAGGACACCTGACTTTTCAGACATTACAAAAGAGTATTGATTCTGTTTATAATAGGTTTTGTTTTACATCCATTGGCTATTATAATGAAAAGGCAAGAACTCGTAAATATTATGAAAACAAGATTAAGTCCATTGCAAAAAAAGATCCTGCTGTTTTGTTGAAAAATATAATTCTTAGAATAAAATCAGGTCTGGATGAAAAAAAACAATTCTTATCAAAATTAGACAAAAAAGAGATGTTAATAGCTGAACTGGTTTCTGAGTCTGTTTTTTTGAAAGACTATGCAAAGATGATGCTTATGAGACTAATATTTAGTTTGGAGCCACTACTTAGGGAGGTATCCAGAAGAACTGGTAAAAGGGTTGATTATATCAAGAACCTTTCAACAGAAGAGATGAGAAATCTGGTTCATTGTAGAAAAATAGATGAGGGTTTCGTTAAGAAAAGATTAGAACAGGCAATCTTTTTAACAAGCGACAGAGAGACTTATCTTCTGACAGGAGCGAATGCTCAAATTTTCGAAGGCAAAATCTTAAAACAGAATTATAAAAAGCAAGATTTATTTAGGGGTCGAGTTGCTTGTAAAGGTTTTGTTCGGGGACAGGTGAAAATTGTTTTAGGTCCAAGTCAGTTTAGAAGCTTTGAAAAAGGCAGTATACTGGTCACTTCAAACACAGCCCCTGAATTTGTGCCAATAATGAAAAATGCTTCAGCAATCATCGCAGAAGAAGGTGGATTAACTGCGCATGTATCTGTTTTGAGTAGAGAATTAAGAATTCCTTGCATTGTTGGAGTAAAAAACGCAACACAAATGCTTAAAGATGGTGATTATGTTGAAGTTGATGCAGACAAAGGCGTGGTTAGAAAGATAAAGTGTAAAAGATGCACAGTGATTAATAAGAGAAAAAATTATCAAAGATTATTTCATATGAAAGGACACTATTATCTTCTAGGAAGTTTTTTTAGACATAATTATCAAAAATTAAATTTCATCGCATTAACTAAAAATAATGACTGGACAAGTTATTTACCTAAAATATCGATAAATAAAGCACTCAATGACGGATTAAAATTAATGTCCAGTAACAAATTATTTAATGAATATGTTAAGAATTATAATCAATATAAAAAAGATTCCATTAAATTTTTTGAAACTATTGATGAAAAAATATCTAAAAGTGAATTAGAGAAATATTTAAATTTATTGTCAGAAAGTTTTGTATATTATTCCAGAACTGAATATATTTATACCGATAAAGCCTTTCAAAGAAAGGATTCTAATAAGATTATAAAGAAGAATCTTAAACAAATGGAGGCCGTGAAATTATTTGGACGAAAACATCTCAATAAATTATTCATTGATAAAAATAATGCTTTGGAAAAATTATTGGAAGTTCTTAGCAAACAGTTCTTTATAAAAATAGACAATCTAAAATTTTATTCAAAAGAAGAATTATTGTCTTTGTTTGACAAAAAAATATTGAGTTTGTCCATTATAAAACAAAGAAAAAAAGCTTATGTGTTAATTTCTGAAAATCAAAAAACAATTGCTTATGAGGGGAAAAAAGCCCAGTTAATTATTGACGATTTCAAAGATAACTCGGTTGTTAAAATAGTTATTAAAGGAAAAACTGCCAGTCAGGGAAAAGCAAGGGGGCGAGTAAAAGTTATTGTTTACAACTCTGTTTTGTCTGAATTGAAGAAACATTGTCAAGCAATGAACAAAGGTGACGTGCTTATTGCAGAAACAACATCTCCAGATTTAATAACTGCTTGTCACAAAGCATCTGCAATAGTGACTAATCAAGGCGGACAATTATCACATGCAGCAATTATAAGTCGAGAGATGAATATTCCTTGTATTGTTGCGACGAATAATGCGACGCAAATTTTCAAAGACGGTGACTATGTTGAAGTTGACGCAGACAAAGGGATAGTAAGAAAAATAAAGAATGATGATGAACAGGTTTTATTCGATAAGATAATGAGTGCAAAGGAGTCAATGACTTTATGGATTTCCAGACCATCAACAGTACAAAGAGATGAATTTGGTTATATGATTCTGAATTATTGGGCTGGTTCAGACTACATGGCTATTGCAAGGCCATCAGGCAGAAGTGATTATTTATGTAAAAAGAAAAAGCTTGATTTGTTCTATAATCAAGAAAGCAAGAAGCTCAATTCCGTAGATGTTATAAAAAAACACTTTGAAAAGCATCGTATTCTGATAGGTAGATTAACTAACTTGGGAAAAAAGGCTCTGAAACTTAGACTTGAGAAAAAATTATTATTAACATTTTATACTTCTTGGATTGAAACTGTAAAACAGTATGCTTATTACTTTCTTAGTCCTTATTTTGTTGAATATAGTTTTGAGCCAAAACTTAAGAAGCAACTAAAAAAAATCAGACCAAAAACTTTTGAAAAAGACCTGTCCATAATATCAAATCCGACAGTAATTTTTGACTATCAAAAATATCAGATAGAACTCATTAAAAACAAACAAAATCCTGATTTTAAGTCTTTGATAGAAAAATATTTTTGGATACCATTATACACCTTCAAAGATTCTTTGCTTGATAAAGATAGAATTTTAAAGGATATTCGTGACATAGAAAAAGAATGTTTAGAGAAAGATATTATTATTATATCAAGAACTGTCGCAAAAAATAAAAAAGAGTACAAGGAATTATTTAATGACCTTAAAAAACATCCTTCAGTGCAATTAAATGCCAATCTTGTTCATGAATATGTGAACATGAGAACTGAGAGAATAGATATTTTTAAGAAGGCACAGGCAAGGGTAAAAGAATTCTATGTGAAAGTTATGACCTTGATGAATAGTGAAGGTATTCCTGTGACTTATGAAGATGTTGTTTCAATGTTAAACAAAGAATTAATTGAATACCTAAAAGGAAAAATGATTTTTGATATTTCAAATCTCAAAAAAAGATGCAATTATGAATATGTTTCATGGGCTGATAAAAATAAGGAATTCAAGTTCATATATGATAAAAACAAAATAGGTGTTCTTAGAGATACATATTTAAAACCAGATTCGTCTGATTTTGTTAGGGGCATATCTGCCTGTAAAGGAATTGTACATGGTAAAGTAAGAATTATAGAGAATAAGGATGGCCTTTCAAAATTTAAAAAAGATGAAATTCTTATAACACAATTTACAATACCAACTTTTTTTCCACAAATGAAACAGGCAAAAGCAATAGTCACAAATGATGGTGGTATTACTTGTCATGCTGCAATCATCAGCAGAGAATTGAAAAAGCCCTGTGTTGTTGGTACTAAATATGCAACACAAATATTTAAAAATGGAGATTTGGTTTTAGTAAATGCAAATCATGGTTTTGTAAGAAGATTAAAAAAGGTTGACATATTATTAAGTTCCAAAGGTAAACTTTGTAAAACTAGTGTTAATGAAAAACGCGTGAATAAAATGAGAAAAAATAATGTTAAATTAAAATTGAAAGAACAAAAAACTCGTTATGTGTCAGAAAATATTCTTTGGTTCAAAGACTTGAACAAAAATGATATTCCAATTGTTGGTGGGAAAGGTGCAAATCTTGGTGAGATGTTTTCAAAGTTTCCTATTCCTGATGGGTTTTGTATAACTGTTAATTCTTATAAGCATTTCTTGGATGAGACCATGATTGGTGCAAAAATCCATGGTTTATTGGATAAACTGAATGTTGAAGATATTGCAATGCTTGATAAAACGTCAAAGATTATCAGAGAAATGATTTTAACACAAAAATTTCCTGCGGATATAAGAACTGAGATTCTTGAAAACTACAAAAAATTGAGTAATAAAACGGTTGCTGTGAGGAGTAGTGCCACTGCTGAAGATTTGCCTACTGCAAGTTTTGCAGGACAACAAGATACTTATCTAAACATCAAAGGTAATATGCGTATAATTGAAGCTGTTCAGAAGTGCTGGGCTTCTCTTTTTACTTCAAGGGCTATTTATTATCGTGAAAAAAATAATTTTAAACATAGGGATGTTTTGATATCGGTTGTTATTCAGGAAATGATTGATCCGGAATATGCTGGTGTCATGTTTACTATTGATCCTGTTAATAAGAAACACATCTTGATTGAGCTTGTTGAAGGCCTTGGTGAACAACTTGTTTCGGGTCAAGTGACTCCAAATACTTATTTTCTTAATAAGAAAAGTCATGTTATTGAAGAAAAGATTGAACATTTTGTTGTTGATGAAAAAATTATTTCTGAGGTTTCAAAAGTTGGCGAGTTAATAGAAAAACATTACGATAAGCCTATGGATGTTGAATTCGTGTTTGATAAGAACAAAAAATTATTTATTGTTCAAGCAAGACCTATTACTACTTTGTAAGTTTAGTTTTTCGAGAAATTATCTTTGTTTGTGAGTTCTTCAATTGTATCGTTGTGAGTCATCTCGTTTATGAATGCATCCGCTGCTTGTTGTTGTTTTTCTTGTTGTGTAGTTATATCTGTGTTTTTTAGGGCTTCTGTTCTTAAAACTTGCAGTGCTGCTTTGTATTTTGCTGTGTGTTTTAGAATCAATTGTGTTATTCCATGTTCTGCTTGTCTAAGATAATTCTCTGCTTTATTGATGTTGTTTTCAAAAAACTCTTTTGTATGAAAATACTTTTGTTTGAACTTTTCGCTTTTATATTCAAGAACAGCTTTTTCTGGAATTGAATGTCCTAGTTCAATTCCTTTATATTCAAGGTTTATTATTGGTGGCGTCATATATCTTTCTTTAGAAAAGAATTATTTAAATTTTTCGATGATTAACTTATATGTTGACTCTTCTAACTTGATCTTTCCAAACATCATAAACGATTAAGTTGTCTGTTAGTTTCTCACCAACAAGTATTTTTAATACTTGAGCAACAATTATTCCTGCAGCAACATGTATTCCTGCGTTTATTATTCCTTCATCTTTTATGTCGCCTATTTTTACTTTGTCTAGAACTGTTTTGAATAAGTGTTTTTTGTTAGAGATAAATATTGCTCCTTGTGAGCCTGCGTATTTACAGTTTATTAAATGTGTTTTTTTCTTGATGTAATTTGCAATCATTTTCATGGTTGCTAATTCATTGCTGCAGTCAACAACAACGTCAACATCATCTAATAAGAATAAATTTTCTTCAACTAACTCTTCGTGGAATGTTTTCACTTTATTTTCAGAATTTATCATTTCAAGCCGTTTTTTTATTTGTTTTGCTTTGAATCTGTTATCATCTTCTTCTTTGTATACTGCTTGCCTTTGCAGGTCTGGCATCTCTATTCTTCCTTTGTCAACAATTTTCATATTTACACCTTCTCGGTGTAGCATTTCTGAAACTACTGATCCAAGTCCTCCCACGCCGACAATTATTACTTTTTTCTTGCGCATTTCAGAACCTTTTTCACCTATGTTCTTGAATTTTTCTTGATACTTGTAACGATTCATTTTAAAAAGGAATTATAGTCTTATTTTTAAAGGTTATGCAGGATTGAATAGTAGTGGTTTCTATGGATTTTAAGTTGTATGAAGGTTTATTTTCGCAAAAGATTTAAAAAATCAAGCTCGTTTCTACTTTTGGGTGATTTTCAATGTACTGTTTAGATTTAAAAGATTATAACATTAATGATAAAATTATAGTAAGATATAATCATTCTTTTGGTGGTGGAAATCTTTGGCCAAAAAGAGTTAAAGAATTAGAGTCTGTTGGTTACATAACAGAAAAAAAGGATGATTATCTGAAACTTACAGGTCCACAAAATCCCCTGATAATAGAAGATATTCCAGAACTATTTCGTCCAGGAAATCCTTGTTCTCAAACAACAATACCAATAAAACTGGAAAGTATAATCCATATTGAAAAACTCACAGAACAAAACAAAGAACAACAAAAATGAGACGGGTTTATGAAGGAAAAATTGGAGAAGTAAATGCTCTTTTTAATGGTGAAAGTTGGTAGTCACAGGATAAACAGTGGTTTTTATAACTTCTAAATTTTTTTTAAGTTTTTTTCAAAAACTTTAATAACATCAATCATTCTTTTTTATTATGGTTGCGCCTCCAAAAAAGAAGAACGAAGATCATCCGGTTGTAAAAAACGCTCATCTTTTTTATCAGCGTATTAGTGAGATGACTAAAAAGCATCCAAAGCCAAAAGAAGATTATTTTGGCGAGTCACCAAACATTTTTATCGGAAGATATGGTTATCCAAATGTTAATGTGGGAATTCTTTCAAATGAAGGAATAGATGAAGAATATGACAATCCAAAAGTTTGGTTTAACAAAAATTTTGACATTCCAAAGATTGTTTCTATGAGAAGTTTTTTGATAAACTCAAACTTCAAATCAAGCATTAAATCATTTAATGATAGATTATTTGAAATAACAAGGGATGTTGCGATGGCTAAAAATCCTGTTGATGTGGAGATTAATCTTGAAAAAAAGCCTCATTATAAACTTGAAGTGAGCAGAGATATAACTCCTTATGGGCCAACTGTTAAACTAAAGAAAGCAAACATTACTGAAAATCCAAAAATTCCTTTGCATGTTGAGAAAGTATATTCTGATTCTGATTTGAAAGCAACCCAAGCGATTGATTATTTAAACAGGCATGAATACGATGAGCATTATCTTACTAAGCTTATGAGTGCAGGAACTCTTGGTGTAAAGACTGAGAGAAAACTCGTTCCGACAAGATGGTCCATAACTGCGATTGATGACACTCTTGCAAAAAAAAATATCAAGAAAATAAAAGATTTTAGCAATCGAACAAATTTTGAAGTGTATACTGGTGATTACATGGGCAATTACTATATAATCATGTTTTTTCCAGAGATTTGGAGTTATGAATTATTTGAAAGTTACATGCCAAATGATTCTTTAAAGTTGAAAGAACTTCAAACATTTACTGATTATGAAGGATATTCTGGAAGAACTGCTTATGCATACAATACTGTTGGAGGGTACTATGCTGCAAGACTTCCTGTAACAGAACATTTAGTTGAACAGAAAAAACATGGTGCGGCTCTTCTTTTACGTTTCGTCACAGATGACTATTGGGTGCCGCTGGGCGTTTGGGTTGTGAGACAAACAGTACGAAAAACCTTAAGCCACAAACCTTTAGAATTTGGTAGTAAGGAATTAATGTTGAAATATGTACGATTGCTTGTGAAAAAGAACTTTGGTTATGATGTTGAAAATATTCTTAAAAAAAGTATTTTTCTAAAACAAATGAAGAGTCAGGTAAAACTTAGCAGTTTTTTTTAAGTTTTTAAAACCGCAAAGCTTAAATATCATTTGCTCGTGAGTCGTTTTTACAGCAATTACAGTGAGGTGTATGCAGTATGAGAAAGATTTGTGTTATTAATCAAAAGGGTGGTGTTGGAAAAACAACGACTTCTTTGAATCTTGCAGCAGGACTTTCAAGATTTGATAGAAAAGTTTTATTGATTGATTTGGATCCGCAGAGTAACATGGAGTTGGCCATGAATTTGGAAAACAGTTTGACTGTTTATGAGTTTTTATTTGAAGATGTCTTAGTTTCTGAATGTGTAAACAAGATGGGAAAAGATTTTGATTTAGTTAAAGGCGATAAAAAACTTCTTCGAGCAAATAACTTAGAAGGAGCAGTTGAAAAAATAGTTTCTAGGCTTCGAACAATAAAGGGTTATGACTACGTTATTTTTGATTGTGCACCTTCAATGAATATTTTAAATAATGCAGTTATGCTGTTTTGTAAAGAAGCAATTATTTCTACTTCCACAGATTATTTCGGTTTAGAAAGCTTGAATAAAACAATTATTTTTCTAAGAGAATTTGCAGATTTTCATGAGCATGATATAATGCTTTCAAAAATAGTTCCAACTTTATTTGATAAAAGGAACAAGATTTGTAATGATATTCTTGAAAGTATTAATAATGAATACTATCGATATGTGTCTGCACCAATAAGGATGAATTCAAAACTTAAAGAAGCACCTATGAACAAGAAATCCATTTTTTCATACGCTCCAAAATCTTCGGGGGCACAGGATTACTTGGCTTTAGTTCAAGCAGTTATCGCCGATGAACCAAACAAAGATGCAGATTTGTGTGAAGTGTCGCCAGTTATTGTTTCTGAAGAAGAGAAATAATATTTATAATTGTTTTATAGCGACTACAGATATATTTATAAATTAGTTGTTATTACTTTTAAAAAACAAACATTTGAGGAGGTTTTTTACAATGACAAATAATGAATACATTGATATTTCCAAAGAATTAAAATTAGATGATTATCTTTCAAAAAACAATTTTCAGAAATACACTTCAAGATCAAATGTTGATTTAGAAATCAAATGGATTAAGCATTTGATGAATCAGCATCTTTTTCCAAAACGTTCATTGGTACTTGTTCCAGCAGAGCCAAGAGATGGTAGTGAAACAGTTGACACTTATAAAGCTCGTTGGGATGATTATAAATTAAGTCCTGATAATTTTACTAATTTAATTATGGCTTCAGAAGATGATTTGGAGCAAAAAATGACTGCTCTTAGAGAAAAAGGCGAACAATTTTTAACGATACCAACGACAAAGGACAGGGAAAATTTAATCTTTGAGATTTATCTTCGATAAGAATTAACCGTAACATTTTTTAATCATTCTTTTATTCTTATATTTATGGAGTTAGGGGTGTTTGAGGACAAGTTTGAAGAATCTTATAAGCGAAATGAGTTTATAACTTTTTTTTGCAAGTGTAAAATAGTCTATAGTGGTAGAGCAGAGGCTTCGCTTGGTAAAGGTGATAGACTTGTTTCTGTAAAACAAGATGGGACTATTTTTGTTCATCAACCTGAGGGCGGAAATCCTATAAATTATATGAAATCAGGAGGTTCTATTGTCATTATAAAACAAGATTATGGTGTTCTTTTTAAGGCTCATAACTCCGCCACGAGAGAGTATTTAGAGCTGGAAATTTCTCGTGTTTATGAATTCATGGCTAGAAAACTAGATGACGGTCAAAAACAAATAATTGCGGGAACCGAAGCAGATATGTCTGATATGATTAAAGATAACCCTTCTTTAATAAATGATGATTTTAAACCTCTTTCAAGAGAAGAACACACAAAGTTTGGGTTTATAGATGTTTTTGGTCACGATAAAAAAGGAACTCTTGTCGTTGTTGAGTGCAAAAGATATGTTGCAGGTCTTGATGCAGTTCAACAACTTCGAAGATACGTTGAAAAAATTAAAGAGCTTAAAGGAACAGATAAGGTTTCAGGAATTTTAGCAAGTCCAAAAATAAGTCCTAATGCAGAAGCAATGCTTAAGAATTGGGGTTTTTCATGGAAACTTGTTAATCCACCAATGAGACTTATTAGGCATAATAAAACTCAGAAAGCTCTTGATGCTTTTTTATCTTAAAAAAGTTTTATTCTAAAACTATTTTATGCAAACACCACAGGCTGTAAGTCCTTTTTTATTTGCAGCTTTTTTTGAAGTAAACATGTTAAGATTGTTTTTCTTGGTTTTTTTAATTAAACGACAGCTTAATCTATGATATTTATTTCCATTCTTTGCAGCAACAAACACATTTTTTTTGGTTATTTTTTTAGATTTTTTTGTTGTATGTTTATTTGGTTTTTCATAATCTATGTTGTAATTTACAACTTCGATTTTTGGAGCCTCTTCTTTTTTTGTTTCTGCCATTTTTGGTGGCGTAATTTTTGGAAGTTTCTTTAGCTTTTTTTTGGTTTTTTTACTTAAACTCACAATTATTGCATTTAATAATATTACACCTATCATTTCCACCATTAAAGGATTTCTAAGATTGCTTTCTGAAGAGATAATCATAACTATGATCAGAATCATTCCTGCAGTCATACAGAAAAATGTGTACCAAGAAACAAACCCCCATTTTTTTTCTTCAACTAATGCTTTAAATATCAGGATTTCTGAAGTGACTATCAGTGTGATCATAATAGTTTTTAAAAAAAGATTTGTTGTGCCAAGAATTAATATTAGCAGCACAACTTGGCTTATTAGACTTAAAATTATAGGCTTTTTATTTAACATCTTATTTCCCCTTAATATTTGTTGAAGACAAATTAATATAAATAATTTTCTATTTTCAAGTGGTTAATTAATTTTCTAAAGGTTTATAAAACAAGGCTTGATAATGTTTTATTATGAGTTTCAAATTTAAAACTTCAAAAAAAGAAATATGTGATCTTTTAGAAGCATGGATATTCATAAGTCTTGCTTTTGGAATTGTTCTGGCAGACGGAAAACTTTTCTCTTTAACAACTCTGAAAAGTTTTTTTCTAGCAGCATTAACTGTTGGAACTGGATTTTTATTTCATGAAATGGGTCATAAACTTATGGCTCAAAAATATGGGTGCTTTGCAGAATTTCGTGCAAGCATAAAAATGTTGGTTCTAGCTCTTTTAATGAGTTTTTTTGGATTTGTTTTTGCTGCACCAGGGGCAGTTATGATTGCAGGAAGAGTTACTGGTGAACAGCGAGGAAAAATTTCTATTGCAGGACCAATTGTAAATATTGTGTTAGCATTATTTTTTTCAGTAATCGTTTTTGTTTCATCTAAAGGTTCAATTTTATTCGAAATAGCTGCATATGGTGTTTGGGTGAACTCGTTTTTAGCAGTGTTTAACATGTTGCCGTTTTCTATTCTTGATGGTAGAAAAGTTTTAGAATGGAATAGAAAAGCTTATTCTGCAGTTATGGTGCCAGCAGTTTTTTTGATGTTTTTTGCAACACAGTACTTGCCTCTTTAAGATTAAATTTATAAACTCTCAAAGATTTTTTTCCTTTATGAAATGCGACTTATGTGGAAAAAAAATAGAACAGACTTTCCTTGGAAAAATCTTAGGTAGTTATGTTAAGAACAAAAAAGGAAAAAAACACGCTGTATGTCCTGATTGTCAAAAAAAGCATTCAATGGAAGAAATCAAAAAGCTGATTTAATTTTTGGACGTCGACAATTTCATTGCCTCCGTAGCATAGTAGCTATTGCGGCAGCCTCGTATTTTTATAGACGAGCCAGCTGCAGGTCGTGAGTGCAACTCTCACCGGAGGCTTAAATCCTTTTTGGTTGGTTTTTAGGGGAATCACGCAAACCTTCCGATTCTTCTTGTATAAACCTTATTAAAGCAATCATTCTAAATCAAGTTATGAACAAAATAAACTTTTTTACAGACGAACCCAAACACCATACGTGGATTTTCGAATCCCGCTCGGGGCATTCTTTTAAACTAAGCAACTTCGGGGGGCATTTCCTCGAGAAAAATTGATTATTTTCTTTAGTTTTTCAAATAATTAACTTTTTTTATGTTTTTTTAATAAAAATAGTTATTTTTACTTGCTTTTACGCTCGGGGCATGCTTTTTTTATTAGGTGTTTAGGGCATTTGAAATAAACAAATCTAATTTCGGCGTTGTTCATAATAGTTGCTTTTGTGAGTAACTTGAGCAAAGCTTTTATGCTTTGTGAAAGTTTTTCTAAGTTGTAAGTGATTATTTGCCATGCGAATTCTCGTTTTTTCATGTGTGCTT